>Ga0307374_10000225_pt1 | contig 105297 bp, 99 predicted proteins | sample OX3MG_FD_202532 | JGI IMG/M metagenome (GOLD analysis project Ga0307374, IMG submission 202532) | Soil microbial communities from Risofladan, Vaasa, Finland - OX-3 | ecosystem: Environmental > Terrestrial > Soil > Coastal area > Acid sulfate soil | place: Finland: Risofladan, Vaasa | collected...
GGAAGGCAAGCCGCAGCGGCGCGCGCGAGCTCTCTGATACGAGAACGTTTTTCGCCATGAGCGAGGCGACGATACGCCGGGCATGGCGATCGGTGATGCCGAGCGCGGGGCCTGCCTCGCCCCGTGGCAGCTCACCCCGATACAGCAACGCTTCGAGCACGCTTGCGGCTTTTGCCGGCAAGCGGCCGAGCCGAACTTCCTCCTCGGCCCACAGCAGAATCCGGGTCCGCAATCGCCCGGGCTCCACCAATCCTTCCATGAAGCTGATTTGATCGAGACAAATCGCGAGGAAAAAACGCGTAAATCGCGCGAGTGCCTCCTCGCTCAGATATCCCCGGCCGTCGAGGTCAGTGCGCCGCAGACGGTCGCATTCGGCCAGACCCCGCTTGTAGTCCGCGAGGTTGCGAGCCAGACCGCGAGCCACCGACCAGATAGCGCCAGTGTCGAGGGCTTGGCGCAGCATTGCATGGGACATCAGCCGCGCGACCCGCCCGTTGCCGTCGAGAAATGGGTGAATCCAGGCCAGGCGATGATGCGCGGCGGCCGTCGCGAGAATCGCGTCGGTTCTTCCGAGATTTACATAGACCTGTTCGAACCGTTCCAAGAAGCGCGGCAAAGCCCCTGGGCTAATCGGGATATGCCGGCCTGCTTTTACATCGCGCCGACGGAGCTCGCCCGGCGCCATCTTGATCCGCTCACCACTGCGGGGATTTTCAACCCACAACAATTCGTCGGGCAGCAGTTCGCCAAGACGGCGCTGCATTTCGCAGATGCCGACCCGCGTGGTTGCACGACCTCGCAGGCCGCCGCCATCGATCCACCGCTGAACCTCGATATGCGCTTTGGCTTCGAGCTGCAGATTTCTTTGGTCGCGATCCGCGCTGTAATCGTTGTTCAGGGCTCGTTCGATATCGATCGGGTGGGTGGCATGACCTTCGATCAGGTTACTGTAATAGCAGTTCATCGAACAGACGAGGTTCGCCAGCGACGCTTGGGTCGGCTTATCGTCTGCATCGGCGGTGCCTTCCCTCCTCCCGGGATCTCCCGGTACATGTCTCGCAACCCGTAAGGCTACGCTGTCCTTTCTCTACTTACACACCGACCTCATCCTTCTATTCTTCTGAATCTTTTACCACAAGCATAAGAGACCGGCGTACAGCCGAATCCCAGTGGCTATCTACGTAATCTAATGGCGGTGAATCGTCGCGGGTGGGGAGACCGGCTAAGGGCTACTTCTTAACCGCAAAGCATTGATCTGCTCGTTGGCCTGTTCCGGCGTGATCACGTGCATATCGTCGGTGGCCGCAAGGTTACAGAAAGTGAAATGCGCTGTGACGGCCCAATGGTGGGAGGCAAAAATAAAGTCTTCGAGTTCGGCCAGGTATTTGTCCGCTGCGTTCAGCTGACTTTGTCCAGTCCGCAATATTTTCACGATCGTCTCAATACCCGATATATACGGACCCAGCGGGGAAACGCCGACGAGGAAATCCAGAAGAGACAGCATTACGTCAATCCCGTGCCTGAGGCCGCCGGGACTGAACAGCTCTTCCAGGGTCGACTCGAATTGAACTACCAGGAGCGGCGGAAGAGCGAGCAAGTTGCTAAGCACGCTCGCTTGGCGCTCGAATGATAGTCTGAGAATATCGGCTAGGTTTCCATCGACGATCAAAGCTTCGCGTTTGATCTCGGTGCTTTTGATCCGCATTATTTTGGCGTGTCGCTCTTGACGCTCCGCCACTAGGCGTTCCTGATCTTCCGTAATCTTTTTGGTGAGCCGTTGAAGATTCTGAGACCACGCCTCCACGTAGGGGGGAAGAGTGGTAAAAACCTTGATGCATAGATCGGCATTGAGCACTGCTGCCGTGAGCGCTTCGCGGAACCCTCCGGAAGATGTATTCCGAAGTGCTTCCTGGAAGGCTTCTCTGCGAGCAGAGTACTTTTCATAAAGGCTCTTGTTTGACCACATTGCTTGCCCTCCTTTCGACAACGATGCCGCGGAGCGTCGTGCACTCTTGAAGTCGAGCGCAGCTCCGCCATCAATTCCGGGTTGGCGCTTTGGATTAATCCATCGAAGTCTGTTCTCTCCCGGCCTGGCGACCCGGCACCGGTAGTGTCGCGAAGTTGGTGGAAAAGTAAAAAAGGCGTCATGATCCGGCGAGTTGAGCCACAACTCGCACCCGCGTGACGGCGGGAGCCGGAGGATGACGCCATGGAAAGCGATAGCAGGGTTTTAGGGGAACCGAAAGCTGCGCTCGAGGATCTGATGCGGGAGCGGATTCGGGCCACCATCGAGAGCATTGTGGACGAAGAACTGGAGGCGGCGCTGGGCGCGGCCCGGTCGCAGCGAGTGGGCGCGGGGCGGGCTGGATACCGGCACGGCACGCGTGAGCGCCAGCTTACCACCATCCTTGGAGCGACTACGATCGCGATGCCGCGGACGCGAATCGAGGACCATGAAGGGCACCGCCGCGAATGGCGCAGCCGGATGATCCCGCGCTATCAGCGGCGCACCGAGCGGGTCGACGAGGCTATTTTGGGGGTGTACCTGAGCGGGACCAACACGCGGCGGCTGCGCGGAGCACTCGCGCCACTTTTACGCGGCGCGCCGTTGTCGAAGGATGCGGTATCGCGCTTGGTCGGGCGTTTGCGCGAAGACTTCGCGGCATGGGCCCAGCGCGATCTCGGTGAGTTGAAGGTCCGCTATCTGTTTTTGGACGGCTGGTATCCGCGGGTGCGGATCGGGAAAAAGCGGGTGCGAGTGCCGGTGCTGGTTACGCTGGGAGTGTGCGCCAATGGCCAGCGTGTGGTGCTCGATTTAAGGCTGGCTGGCGCCGAGAGTGAGCAAGCCTGGCTCGACGCGGTGCGCGCGCTGTGCGCACGCAATCTCGGCGCTCCGCTGCTGGCGGTGATCGATGGTAATCCGGGGCTGGCCGCGGCGCTCAAAATGCAGTGGCCGCAACTCGCGATTCAGCGCTGCACCAATCACAAGCTGTGGAACCTGCTGGCCAAGGCTCCGGCCCATCTGCGCGAGGAACTCGCCGAGAACTATCGGCGGATGATTTATGCCGACAGCCGCCAGGCGGTCGAGCAGGCGCGGATCGCGTTCACGCGCAAGTGGCAGCTGCGCCGCAAGGCGGTCAGCTTAAGCTTCGCGGAAGCTGGCGACGAACTCTTCACCTTCACCGCTTTCCCGATTTCGCAGTGGAAGGCGCTGCGGACCACCAATGCGCTGGAGCGAATCAACGAGGAGTTTCGCCGCCGCACCAAAACCCAGGCCTCGTTGCCCAGCGAAGAGGCGGTCCTCTTCCCGCTCTTTGGGTTATTGCGCAGCGGCCAGATCACGCTGCGCCGCCTGGTCGGTTGGCAGGCTCTGGCCAATAGCAACTCGCAAGCGGAGGCTGCATGGCAACTGGATAATTAATCGCTCCCTCGCCCAATCCTGATGCTAACTGCTTTTCCACCACTTGACCGACACCACCCCCGGCACCCGGCCTCTTTGTCATCTCCGAATTCTTCGTCTCGCGCCGCCGCGACCCTCGGCACAGTGTTCTGAATCTGCAGATGAGTCTGCATCCATCCGCTGGCCGCTACAAGGCGGGACTCGCTGACGATATTGTAGCGGTCGAAGATGCTGCGGGTCTTGTGGCCGGAAAGAGCCATCGCGATGCGATCGGGCACCCCGGCGCGTACGGTTTTCCGAACTGCCATCCGCCTCATAGCGCGAACGAGAATCTCATTGAGTCCGGCTGTCTGGCAAGCGGTACGCTAAAGCCTTGCGAAGATTACCGATTGTCTGACCGTCGTCATGGAACCCAAACGGACAATCTGGGCGTCGCTTCGCCCGTGCCCGCTGGACAACCTCAAGTAGCTCGCCGACCTGGCGCAGCCCGCCGCGAAGCTACCCAACGGCTGGAAATACGAGTCGATGTATAACCGCTACGCGATCGCGAGCGAGTCCGATTTGCGCTCCGGGGTTCGTCGTTTAGCCGCGCTCGCGAATCAAGACGGGCACCATTTTGGGCACCATCTGGGCTTCCAATGAGCGCAAGAGCCTGTAATGATTCGGTTTTCGTAAGCAGGGTTCGAGTCCCGGACGGCTCATTGAAATAAGCCACATAAGTTGCGAAGTTTGCGGCGCTTGGCGTGCTGCACGAGCGCGCTAGACTGCGGATGAGTGCGCGACAGACTGGAAGGTATTGCCCATGCATGACACTCGCGAATTCAAGACTATCAAGGTCGAAGTGGACGGCGCTTTAGGGCGGCTGACGCTCAACCGTGCGGAGCGGCTGAACGCGATCGGCGCGACGATGCTCACGGAGCTGGCCGAGGCCGCCCGCTGGTTCGATACGCATCGCGAGCTGCGCGTCGTAATCGTCAGCGGAGCAGGACGCGCATTTTCGGCGGGCGCCGACCTGCATGATTCTCCCGCCGCGGAAGGGTCGCCGCGCTCGGGCGGAACCTGGCTCTACCGCCGCGAGGTTGGGCAGTTGGGCCTGCGCGCCGCCGACGCACTCGAGCAGATGCGTGCGGTTACGATAGCCCAGGTGCACGGCTACGCGGTCGGCGGGGGCGTTGTGCTGACAGCGGTGTGCGACCTCCGCGTCGCGGCCGAGGACGCATCATTCTTCATTCCGGAAATCGATCTTGGGATACCGCTGGCGTGGGGCGGAATTCCGCGCCTGGTGCGCGAGATCGGCCCCGCGCTGACCAAGGAACTCGTGATGACCTGCAGGCGCTTCTCGCCCGCCGAGGCGAAGGCGATAGGATTCGTCAACCGCGTCGTGCCGACCGCGGGACTCGGGGCCGAGGTCGAATCGCTCGCTCGTGAGATCATCGCGAAGCCGTCGGTCCCGATCACGATCACCAAGGAGCACGTCAACGCGGTTGCGCGGGTGATGGGCGCCGGCAGCACCGCATTCGCCGACGGCGACGTTCTGCTCGGCGCATTCGGCGAAGAGGAATCGCGCGCGGCGGCTCGGACCTACATGGAACGGACGTTCCGCAAGAAGAGCTGACGCGTCCGGAGGGTAGCCATGAGCGAAGATCGAATCGACAGTGTGCGGCTCCAGAATCTCGCGTATGGCTACCGCCAGTCCGCGACGCTGGTGGCCGCCATCGAGCTTGGCCTGTTCACGAAGATCGCCGGAGGCGCCACCACGATTGACGCGCTCGCCGCCGCGCTTGGCGTTACGCGCCCCAACGCCGAGCGCCTGCTGACAGCCTGCGCGGCGCTTGGCCTGGTGACGGGCGAGGGCGGGAACTTTCGCAATGCACCCGACGTGGAGCGGTTCCTCGTCGATGGAGCACGCACCTATGCGGGGCCATGGCTCACAACGATGGGGCGCAGCGATTACGCGGCGTGGAACAAGCTGGCGCAGTATCTCAGAAGCCAGGAACCACCGCGGGTGCTCGGCACCTATGAGAATTTCAGCGTCGAGGATGCGCGCAAGCTGCACGCCGCTACGTTCAGTATCGGGATGGGCGCGGGGCGGCGTTTCGCGCGCCAGTGCGACCTTTCACAGCGCACGAAGATTCTCGACCTTGGCGGAGGATCGGGATGCTACTGCATCGCGGCCGCCCAGCAATATCCAAATCTGCGGGCCGTCGTGTTCGACTTGCCAAGTGTCGCGATCGTCGCGCGCGAATATATCGCGCGCCACGGATTTTCCGATCGCATCAGCGCGGTCGGGGGCGACTTCACCCGAGATCCATTTCCCGCCGGGGCCGACGTCGCGATCCTGGCGAGCAACCTGCCCCAGTACAGCCCCGCGATTATTCGCACCGTGGTGGCCAAGGCCTTCGCGGCGCTTGTGCCGGGCGGCGAGATGCACGTGATCGGGGAGATGCTGAACGACCAGAGGACCGGGCCGCTCGGCCCCGCGCTATGGGGACTCAACGAGGCGCTCTACAACAGCACCGGAGTCGCGCATTCCGAGAGCGACACGGCGGGCTACCTGCGCGACGCCGGATTCATCGAGGTGCTTGCGTGCGAGTTCATCCCGGGTTCGCTGACGCGTGTGACCGGGCGCACGCCGGCGCGGCAGGCGTGACAGCGCCGCAAGCGAAATCGAGCCATGTTTCATACTGTGCTCTGTGATCTGCTTGGCATCCGATACCCTATTCTGCAAGGCGCGATGCAGGGCGCTGGCGGACCGCGCCTGGTCGCCGCCGTGGCGGAGGCGGGCGGACTCGGCGTCCTGCCCACATTCGGCGGCGCCGAGGCGGCTTTGCGCGCGGATATTGAATGCACGCGCCAATTAACCCGCCGCCCATTCGGCGTGAATATCACGCCTATCGGGCGCGCATTTACCGAGTCGCGCGCGGCCGTCTGTATCGAGATGGGCGTGCCGATCGTCACCACCGGCCGCGGCGACCCGGGGCTCAAGGTTGTCGAGCGGCTGAGAAGCGCCGGGATCCTCGTGCTGCCGGTGGTGCCGTCGGTCAAGCACGCGCTCCGCGTCGAGGCCGAAGGCGCCGTCGCGATCGTCGCCTCAGGCTCTGAGGCAGGCGGCCATGTCGGCACCGTCGCCACGCTGCCGCTGGTGGCGCAGGTGGCGGATGCGGTCCGCGTGCCGGTGGTCGCGGCCGGAGGAATCGGCGATGCGCGCGGATTCATAGCGGCGCTCGCGCTCGGCGCATGCGGCATCCAGCTTGGCACGCGGCTTATCGCGACTCCGGAGAGCGAGGCGTCCGCGCACGCCAAGCAGCGCATCATAGAGTCGGCCGAGACCGGCACTCTGGTCACGTCGCTGCTCACCGGCAAGCCGGTCCGCACGCTTGCGACCGCGGCGCTGCGGGAGTACGAGAGCGCACGCCTGGCGGGCGAGCCGGCCGAACGCCAAGCCGAGCTTCGCGAGCGCTATCGCATCGAGTCGCAGACGCCGGGCGGCGAGCACGCTTATGCGGCCGGGCAGATCGCCGGGATGATTCGTGAAATTCGGCCGGTCGCGGAAATCTTCGATCGGATAATCACCGACGCCGCGGCGATCCTCGGACGCCTCTCGGCGGTGGCCGCGTCGTAGCCTCGATTACCGATGGACGGCGCGCGCGCCGCTGACGCACTCGAGCAGGTGCGTGCGGTTACTATCGCCCAGGCGCATGGCTATGGCTGTGTATCCGTGCCCACCGGCTGGAACTCCAGGAAATACTGATACGGCAGGAAGTCGTGCGAGCCTGTCAGCCGGTAGCCCGCCTCGCGGAATTCCGCGATCGCCTGCGTGCGTGGAATCCGGATTTTAGCCGGCGGACCGACCGGCGCATCATGATGAAAATCGATTAACGCGATCCGTCCCTTCGGCTTGAGCGCCGGCGCGAGCTTCTTCAGGTACGCGATTCGATCGGGGACGTGATGGTACACGTCGCAGAAGAAAATCAGATCGATCGAATGCGGCGCCAGTCCCGCGTCTCCGGGTTGGCTGACTGAAGCGGTATAGTTACTCAGATGCCGGCGCGCGGCGTCCTGTTTCATGTACGCGACCATCGCGGGCTCGATGTCGAGTCCAATCGCACTGCCAGTGGGTCCCACGGCGGCCGCGAACCGGCGCGTGAAATAGCCCGTGCCTGCGCCGATATCGGCGACGCTCTGACCGGGTTTGATCTTGAGCGCGGCGACTACCTGGCCGGGCTTCTGCCACTTCGCGCGCTCGGGCGACTCGAACACTTTCGCCCAGTGGTTGACGTCATGAAAGCCATGCGGCTTCGCCTGCGCGGCCGCCGGGGCAGGGCGCAGCGGCGCGAGAACGGCCGCGACGAAGAGGAGAATCGGGGCGAAAGTGAATATCGAAAACCGCCGGGCACTGGGTCTTTGCAGCATCATTCACCGAGTATTGCCATCCGCCGAAAGTCTCGAGTCCCGCGGTTCAGACGATGGAGCGGGGGGTAGCGTTCGATGGATAGCGGCGGCTACCGGAGGCCGCCGGTTTTCGGGGTTAGTTGGGAGATAGGTTGCCGATGTTGATCAGGATCAATCCGCGCGCGCCTGCCGGCGCTCACGTCCGTAATCGCCCTTCGCTTCATGCCGCGTTCAGCCCGATCCGAAGGTCTGCCGGAACTTCGCAACATCCAGCCTGAAATTGCTCCGAGAACCAGCCAGAACAGCAGAAAGTCTCCGAGTACGTATACGACGAAAAGATGCTCAAGCGCGGAAAGAGCAGGGGAAGGAATACCACTTCCGGACACGGAAAAGAAAAACCGAAAAAGCACGCTTGGCAGAAACAGAAGCAAAAGGCCACCTACCTTCGCCGCTATCGGTCCAAACGCGAAAATAGCAAGCCCCAGACCGGTGCAGAAAGCGGCGGTCAACCATGCCGCCTGTCTGATCGACAAGGGAGCCAGTTCTAGTGCGGGAATTGAAGGCGGTACAATCAACGCCGGGGCTAAATGAAATGTTGCGAAGCCAGCCAACCCCCATAGAAGCCCCCGCCCCAGGCCGGACTTTCCGCTGAGCGCATACATCGCGGTCAGCAGCATCGCAAAGCCAATGCCTACAAGCACGTCACCCGTGGCGGTGTACGCGGCGCGGACAAGCTGATTGTCCGAAGGTTCATTCGCATGCGAATGCGTATGAACAGGTGCTTGGCCTGTTTCATATCTTTCAGCCTGATGTATCAGAGGCAGCGTCGTCCAACTTTGAAGTACGAACAGAAGGACGCCCGCTGCCGCCCCCGCAACAAGGGCTGCGTAAAGCGTTCTGGACAACGTCGTCATCTCAGTGGCAGGGGAACCCTGCTGAGTGGCGCACGTCATGGGCCGCGGCGTGAATAAAATTATTCGGCGCGAAACCGACCACCGAGATGATGGTCATACCAAGCGCAATCGCAACAACGGCGGCAACGATCCTTGCCGATACCAACCTGGCGCCAACGATCTCCCGCGCCACGTTCCCATCGGCCGTTAGAATCTCAGAGTTACGGTGTGCCATTTCAATCTCCTCCATTTGCAAACGGGTTGCTTTAGGACTCGAAAAACTTCAGCGAATAGTCATTTATTGGCGCATTTCGTTCGTGGTCCGCGTCTGGTGGACGCACGCGTCCACCAACCTCTCGGCGATCGTTGGGTTCGATGCCCAATGGGCGTGGACATATGACGCCAAAGTGTTTTTGACAGTGTAGCCTTCCGGCACGGCCTGCCCGTCGCGACGCCGAACCATCCGGTATGCACAGGCGATCTGATCGTTCAGCGGCCGTAGTTCGGAATAGCGGAATTGATGGCCACGAAATCGAAGTCCAGCCGGACCGAGTACCGATTCCGATTGGGTTTCAACTTCCACATACCCGAGCGCCTGCAACCGCTCGCGCATGATCGCCTGCGCCGGAATCACCCCCACCATCGGATAGGTCTGTCCATCCACTGCGGTGATAGCGGAACACATGTACATCAGGCCGCCACATTCGCCATATATAGTCGCTCCGCGCGCCGCGAATGCAGCAATCTGTTCGCGCATCGAGCGATTCGCTGAAAGCGCCTCTGCGTGAATCTCAGGATAGCCACCGCCGATATAGAGACCGTTCACGTCCGGCAGCCTTCGGTCGGAGATCGGCGAAAAGTACACCAGTTCCGCGCCCAGGCTCTCGAGAAGGTGGAGGTTGAATTCGTAGTAGAAGTGGAAAGCCTCGTCGAAGGCGACGCCAATTCTGCATCGCGACGGTGACGCTTTGTCCGCTTTCGCGGAAAGTTGGCACGACACAAGCGGAGCAGTACGCGCGACAGTGAGAATTGCGTCCAGATCGCACCATTGCCCGGTTACTCTTTCCAACGCGGCCAGGAGTGAGTCGGGCACGGCCTGTTCGTCGGCGGTGCGCAGCCCCAGGTGCCGCTCGGGAAAGCTCACTGCGGGTTCGTTGGGCAACCCTCCCAATACGGGTAGATCGCTCAACGCGCTGCGCAAGATGTCGAGATGGCCTCGGCTCCCCACGCGATTGCACAGGATTCCCGCCACCCGTAATTTGGGGTCGAACGCGGCAACCCCGCGCGCAATCGCAGCCACCGTGCGCGCCATCCCCGAAACATCGACGACCAGCATCACCGGAGCATCGAGCCACTTTGCGATCTCAGCCGTCGAGCCCTCTTCCGTGGTCGGCGAGACTCCATCGAAAAGCCCCATTACTCCCTCGATGACGGCGATATCCGCGTCCGCGCAGGAGCGGGCAAAAGTGCCAAGCACGGCGTCGCGGCCCATCATCCAGGCGTCCAGGTTGTGCGCAGTCGTCCCAGCCGCGCGGGCATGGTAGGTGGGATCGAGATAGTCGGGACCGCACTTGAAGACCGCAACCTTCAAGCCGCGCGAGCGAAGCGCCCTGACGAGCCCCACCGTGAACGTGGTCTTACCAACTCCGCTTGCGGTTCCAGCCACGACCAGGCGGGGTATCTCGATCCGATCCGGCATCAGTGTGTTCCGCTCCGCTTCGCCAGCGGGTCAGGCGCGTTTTCGTCGAGGTGATGCAGGGCGCTCGCCAGTTTCCCATCGGGAGGTCCATTCCACCGGTTGCTGAAAACCAGTTCGGACAGCGGAAGCCTTGGCAACCATCCTACGGTTTCCAGCAGCGGCCGCTCCGCAAACTCGACCGGGTAACCGACGCATATATATCCGACCACGACGACATGCTCGGGTATTCCGAGGATTTCCCGTATCACTTCGGGTTTCAGGATACTCACCCAGCCAACGCCAATCCCTTCCGCCCGCGCCGCAAGCCAGAGGTTCTGGATTGCCACACAAGTGCTGTAAATGTCCGTGTCGTAGATGGTGTTTCGCCCAATGATGGCGGGGCCGAAGCGAGTCCGGTCGCAGGTAACGCAGATGTTAACGGGCGCATCCAGAATTCCCTCGAGTTTGAACGACAGGTATTGCGCCCTTCGCTCCGCCGCGAAGCCTTCGGCCGCGCGTAATCTTTCGGCGTCCACGTGGTCGTGGATTTTGCGGCGCACCTCGATATCGTCGACCACAATGAAGTTCCACGGCTGCGAGAAGCCTACCGAGCCCGCCTGATGAGCCGCGGAAAGAATTCGGGTGAGCACTTCCGGGGCGATCGGTTCGGGTTTGAAAGACCTGATATCACGGCGGCGCGCTATGACTTCATAGACACCTCTTCGCCACTCGGACGGAAATGCGTTTACCTCTGCCATCACGATATACCCTTTGCGCGCTCCTGCACTTCACGATTCGAAAGGCCGAGCGCGCCAAGCATTTCGATCGCGTTGGAAACCGCCGACTCAATACTACTTGCCGGCCGGCACGATACGTTCTTTGCTCCATGACGCCGCGCGGCGGTCTCTGTCGCAGAACCGATCGCAATCATCTGAACGGCGGTCAGCGACGTAGCGCCCTCTCCGGCCAATAGCAAGTGGGTGGCGCTTGAATTGGGGAGTACGATCAATTCTGGAAGCTCTTCCCGAATCACCATGCTCTCATACGAGTATTTGTAGACCGGCGCCGTTCGGACGGTTGCGCCCAGCGCTTCCAGCTTGGCCTGCAGACCGGGCTGTCCTTGCACCGACGTGACAAGAAGCAGTCGTTTACAGGTGAGGTTCGCGAGGTTTTCGGCCACGGCTTCACCACAGGCGTCGTCCAGACGCACGGTGGGCGAAATCCCGATCTCTTCGAGGGCCTTGGCTACATCGCGACCAATCGCTAACACGGGGATTTCGGTCATGCGAGACAGCTTCCGGTTGAGTAAACTGAACCGCCGCGCGACAGCATGAACGCCGGCGACACAGCAGAACGCAATTCGGTCGAAGCTATGGAGTTGCGCGAGAGCCTGGTCGAGCGCCGAATAATCATCCAGTTCCTCAACCGAGACTCTTGGGCTTTCGACCACATGCGCTCCCAGCACGCGAAGCTGCGCGGCGATTTTCGAAAGGCCCGGCCGAGCGCGGGCGACAAGCACCCGACGTCCCCGCAGCGGCATCTGCCCGAACCATCGAATTCGGTCCCGCAACCTCACCACCTCGCCAACGATTACCAACGCGGGATCGGACCGGCGGGCCGGATCGAGCCGGTCCGCAAGATCAGCGAGAGTTCCGGAAATTACAAGTTGTTTTGCAGTGGTTGCCGCCGCCACGTACGCCGCGGGCGTCGATGGCGCGCGCCCCTGAGCGATTAGCCTCTGAAGATTCTCCGCGAGCCGATGCGCCGCCATGTAGAGCACGACGGTCTCGCGCGAATTGGCCGCTTCCCCTTCCGCGCAGTGACCGGTCGCGAGCGTGACCTGTGAAGCATAGCGGCGATCGGTGAGCGGAATTCCGGCGTATGCGGCGGCGCCCAGAGCCGCCGACACTCCAGGCACGATTTCAAAGGGTATTCCCGCCTCCGCCAGTTCTTCGGCTTCCTCAGCGCCGCGGCCGAAGATCAATGGATCTCCAGATTTGAGCCGCACCACGATCCGTCCGGCCCGCGCGCGCTCAAGAACCACGGGATGCAATCGATATTCCGTCTTGCCATGTCCGTGACGCCGTCCCACGGCGAGTAATTCGGCTTGTGGCGAAACCAATGACAAAATTTCCTGTGGCACCAGTTCGTCGTACGCGACCACTTCCGCCGAGCGCATAAGTTCAAGCGCGCGGATGGTGAGCAGCTTCGGGTCTCCCGGCCCCGCTCCCACCAGATACACGATGCCTTGTCCCGCCATCATTCGCGTTGCGCCGATGGCGCCTTGACCTTCGCCCTGCGAAAGCGATGGCTGAAATCGGGTGCGTACAACCGTGAGTTTGCGAAGTCATTTGAAGTGAGCACGCGGCCCACGATAATCATCGACTGAGTTTTTATTCCGGCCTCCCGAACCCGAGTATGAATATCGCCGAGCGTTCCGATGACGATTTTCTGATCCGGACAAGTTGCCTTGTGAACCACTGCGACCGGGCAGTCGGAACCATATTCGGGAATCAATGAGTCGGCGACATCTCTAATCAGCGTGATACTGAGAAAAAGTGCGAGCGTGGCATGATGACGCGCCAAATCACCAAGTTTTTCCCGCTCCGGCATCGGCGTGCGGCCCTCCGCGCGGGTCAGAATTACGGTCTGGCTCAGTTCGGGCAGCGTGAGCTCTCGGCCCAGAACGGCAGCCGCCGCGCTGAACGACGACACCCCGGGCACCACTTCATATTCGATGCCCAAGTCGGCCAGCCGCCGGATTTGTTCGGCGGTCGAACCAAATACCAGCGGGTCACCGGTATGAACCCGTGCAACATCGTGGCCGGCGTCGCGCGCGGCGACGATCACATCGATGATCTCATCGAGCGTCATGCCGGAGGAATCAAGAACTTTGGCGTCGGCGCGCGCCATAGCGATCGCTTCCCGAGGAACCAGCGAGCCGGTGTAGAGCACCACCGGGCACGACGAAATCAGCTCCGCCGCACGAAGAGTCAGCAGCTTGGGATCGCCGGGACCCGCTCCGATTATGTAAACCTTCATCATTCTCCTCACAGGCAGCGAAGCACGGTATCGCGAACGATCGCCCAGATGGGCGTGGGAATTTCGGCGAGCCAGCGCGCATCCACAGCTTCGTCCCCGGGGAGTTCCTCCTGTCCGCTTGGATCGATCAGCAATTGCCACAGGCGGTCACTGACTGAGGCGTTGCGTTCGATCAGCAGCCGCTCCGCCAGCAGCGCGGCGAGCGCTTCGCCCTCCAGATCGAGCCTCAAGTAAGGTGCGGCAAGCTCGACTGCGCGCCGCGGCGCGAGCCTGATGTAGCGGCGTTCGAGCGCGTCTATTTCACCCGGCGAATCGAAACCCGCGGCCTCGAAATCGCACGGCTCTTTCGTGTTCCCCACCAGAAAAAACTCGCCGCCGGTCTCGGCCAGAATCGCGCCGGCAATCCGTCCCACGCGCGCCATCATTCCCCCTCCGCCGCTTTCGGCGCTCCGGCCAACACCAGCGAATAGCCCGAGCGTTGACCGGGAAGCACTTCACCCTCGGTCGTGTACTTGTTGGTGTAGCCCCGGGGGGTGACCATGTAGCCCTCGAACACGTAGGTGTTACTCGAACCGATCAGCACCGTGGTGAGCATGCCGATTTCGTAATCGAGAAAGTGATCGACGTCGGTCAGAACCGCATGCTGCATTTTTCGGTAGGCACTCTTCACGAGCGCCACAGGTGTCGCGCCGTCGCGGTACTTCCTGATGATCGATTGCGCCTCAACGATCTGGCGGGTTCGCCTGCCGCTGGCCGGATTGTAGAGGCCGATTACGAAGTCGGCTTGCGCGGCAGCCTCGATTCGGCGCGTTATTACCGGCCACGGCGTCAGCAGGTCTGAAAGCGAAATCGCGCAGAAATCATGAACCAGCGGAGCGCCCACCAGCGACGCACATGAACTGAGCGCGGTTACGCCGGGGATAATATGCAGCTCGGGCGAATCACCGCGTTTCCATCCCAAGTCCCGAAGCACCTGGAAGACCAGTCCAGCCATTCCGTAAACGCCCGCGTCGCCAGACGAAATCAGTGCGACCTTGGCGCCGTCGCGCGCGCGTTCCACCGCGGTCCGCGCCCGTCCTATCTCTTCGGTCATCCCGGTCCGGACGATTTCCTTGCCCTCGAGCAGTTCCTTTACCAGCTTGATGTAGGTCGTGTAGCCGACCACGAGCTGGGCGGCGGCGATTGCACGCGTCGCGGCCGGCGTGATGTGATCGTGCGCGCCGGGACCGATTCCCACGACGTAAAGAACCCCTTTCGCGTCAGGCATCGGCGACCTCCGTGGCTCGTTTGCCGAATGGCACCCGCGCAACCGCCAGCGTCATCGAACGTCCCGCACCCGGCTCGGTGTATGCCTGCTTGGGAACGAGCAGTTTCTCAGCGCCTGCGCAAAGGAGCGCCGCAGGCTCCGCCACGCCGCGCGTCCCGACGTAACGCTTCACCGTGTCCGACGGATTTTCGATGCCTGCCACCGGGTCCAATTCTTCGGCGGGATATATTTCGAGCGGCCATCCAAAACGCTCCGCGAGCGCCAGGATCCCGGCTTCGTCCTTTTTCTTGTCGATCGTGGCGAGCGCCTTGACCGACTTGAGCGATAGACGATTGCGCGCGAGCACGCTCAGCATTCCCCGCTCGATCAGCTCCGATGCTGTCCCCTTATCGCAGCCGATTCCCAGCACGAGGCTCTTGGGCCGATAGATCACGGCGTTTGTCAAATGCTCGGGGTGCGATTCCTTGATCTCGCGATCGGTTGCGATCAGCAGAATCTCAAAAGCGCGCGCATCGACGCCGTCGAGTGAAGTGGTGTAACGCACGCCCGGCGGCAGCGGCTTGTCGAGCGGCCACCAGCTTGGCTCGCCCGTCTCCTGCACGAACAGAACCGGCGCGGCATTCACAACCGCGGCGCATCCGCGGGTTACGTTGCGGTCCGGATCGTCCAGCTTCCAGCCGAATTCGCGGCCGAGAATATCTACCGTGAGAGTGCCGATCGCATCGGAGGCGGTGGTCACGACGGATTGCGATCCGAGTATCGCGGCAACGCGATCGGTAAAGAAGTTGCCGCGGCCAACGTGACCCGAGAGCACGCAGATTGCAAAGCGCGCGGCGTCATCGACGCAGACCACGGCCGGGTCGATCTTCTTGTCCTTGAGCAGTGGCGCGATCATCCTCACCACCGCGCCGACACTGATCGCGAAAACATGGCAGTCATAAGCGGCGAAGGTTTCGGCGAGCACCGGGCCCATTGGCAATTTGAGCGTGAGCGCGCGTGACAGCTCCGGGATCGCCTGCGCCGCGCCGACGAGTTTTTCCGAAACGTAAACATCCGCATCGGCGAGCGTTCCTGCGATGCGCGCGGCGATCCCGAGACCATGCCGGGTAATCGCATAGATCGCGAATGATTTCCGCTCGGCGTTCACGCTTCGGCCTTTGCGAGGATGGCTTCGGGCGAAACATCGCCGGCCAGCACGCCGCTGCGTTCCTTGCGCGTGACTACGACCATCGCGAAACAGTCGCCCCGCTCGCTGCGCACTTGACGAACGTCTGTGACGATTCTCTGCTCACGCATCGTCGCCTTGGCCACGTAAACGGCCTTTTCGGTGAGTCCGGTCCGCTCCAGCGCGGCGACGACTTTCGGCATCTCGGAGCCGATCTTCATCAGGATCGTCGTGTCGAAGGCGTTTAGCGTGGCGACAAGATCGTCCACGCCGTAATTCGCGGGGATTATCGCGATTCGTTCCAGACCGTCGGCTAGCGGTGTGCCGGTGATCGCCGGCACCGCCATGATCGACGAAACTCCTGGCACCACTTCGACGCGAATTCCGGGCCAGCGCTGCGATGCTTCGCGCTGCAGATAGCCGAACGTGCTGTATAGCGAAGGGTCGCCTTCGGTCGCGAAAGCAACCGAGCGACCGCGTTCGAGATGTTCTCCGATTTTGGAAAACGCGATGTCCCACGCGCGGCGCAGACGCGATGGCTCCTTGCTCATCGGGAAGGTCAGCAACAGGCGCTCCTGTCCGGGGACCTTTCCGATGACGGGTTCGATTATCTTCCACGCCATCGAAGCGCCGTAGTCGGAGCTTCTGGGCAGCGCCAGTACGTCAGCGCGCTTGAGCGTTTCGACCGCGCGCAGAGTCATCAAGTCCGGAGCGCCCGGGCCGACGCCGACTCCGTAGAGCGTTGCGTACGTCATTCGGTGTTACCTCCGGCGGCTGGTTTTTCGGCCGCGAAGATCTGAATCGGATTGAGCGCCTCGAAACGCAGGTAACGCGCCAGGGGTTCGGCGCGAGAGATCTGCAGCAGCGTCACCTCGGGCACGATTCCGCGCCGGCGCAGAGCGCCGTAAACCTCGCCTGAGTTCTCGAGGGTGATCGCGTTGACCACCAGCCGCCCGCCCGGCCGCAGCCGCTCGAGCGCTACCTCGACGATCTCATCCATGCTGCCCTTGCTGCCACCGACGAACACCGCGTCCGGCGTCTCGAGATCGGAAAGCGCCTCGGGGGCGCGGCCCGCAATTACCCGCACGTTGTCGATTGCGTGCGTGCGCAGATTTTCGCGGCAGATTTCGACGCCTTCAGGATCGACCTCGACCGCATAAACCCGTCCGAGCGGCGCCAGCATCGCGGCTTCTATCGATATAGATCCGGATCCCGCGCCGATATCCCACACTACGCTGTCCGGCCGGATACGCATCGAGGCCAGCGAGAGCAACCGCACTTCGCGTTTCGTGATCAAGCCCTTCTTCGGCATCCGCTTGGCAAATTCATCTTCATGGATGAACGGAATTGGCGGCGGCGCTTTCCACGACGGATCCGTGCGCACCAGAATCAGAACGTTGAGCGGCCCGATATCCGCGCATGACGCCAGCTCCTGAATTGAAAACCTCCGCACCCGCTCATCGGGTCCGGCCAGATTTTCCGAGACCCACGCCTGCCATTGGGTCTCGCCATGTTCGAGCATCAGCGCCCCGAGCCGCGCGGGTGAATTCTCGGGGTCAGTGAGAACACCCACTTTCCCGCAGGCCCTAAGCCGGGTCAGAAAACCCTCGCGACTGCGGCCATGCAGCGAGATGAACGCGGCGTCATCCCATTTGAGACCGGCGCGGGCGAACGCCCATTGCATCGAACTCGGATGCGGAACGACTTCCACGTGCTCCGCGCCAAGCCGCTTTATCACCAACGCGCCCACGCCGAAGAACATCGGATCGCCGGACGCGAGGATGCAGACGTTATGCTCGTCGGCGGCTTCGGCGATTTGCTCCAGCGCCTGCGCGAGGCCATCTTTGAGAATGATCTTGGTGCCGGCGAACTGCGGGAAAAAAGCGAGATGACGTTCGCCGCCCGCGAGAACCTGCGCCGCCGCGACGGCGCTCACCGCGCGGCTCGAAAGTCCGCCGCAGCCGTCGTCACCAATCCCGATGAGGGTTATCGCACGCGGGCGGCTCATGCGGGCGCCTCGGTGGAAAGCAGCAGCAGTGCGTGAATTATCGCGACCGCGATCGTGCTGCCGCCTTTGCGTCCGCGCGCCACGATGTATGGCGTTGGCAGGCGCAGCGCCGCCTCCTTTGATTCAGCGGCCGAAACGAACCCGACCGGCACCCCAATCACGAGCGCAGGGCGCGCACCTGATTCTTCGACCAGGCGGACGGTTTCGAGCAGCGCCGTTGGTGCATTGCCGACCGCGATAATTGCGCCGTCGAGCAACCCGCTGCGATGCGCCTTTCGCATCGCTTCGATCGCGCGCGTGCTGTTGGCGGCTTTTGCCGCGGCGATCACATCGTCATCGGAGATGAAGCAATGCGTGGAGCAGCCGTAGGCCCTCAGCCGATCCTCGTTCAGTCCGGCGGTAATCATCTTGACGTCAACCACGATCGGGCATCCGCGCCGCAACGCATCGATGCCGGTTCGCACGGCGTCCGGATGAAACCGCATCAGATCCTTGAATTCGAAATCCGCCGTCGCATGAATGACGCGGCGAACAACCTGCCACTGGGCGGCGCCGAAGTTGTGCGGCCCCGCCTCACTATCGATAATCGCGAAGCTTCCGTCCTCAATACTGCGGCCCATTGCCGTCATCTGACGCATGTCGCTCATCAGTTTTGCTCCGATTGAATCGCGTGCGGCGGATAATGGCCGAGCAGCCTGCCGTTGAAGTCAACGAGGCAGGCGTGCACCTGCAGCTTTCCAGAGGTATGCCGCGTCCCGTGTTCCACGACTCTGCGGCAGACCAGTGATGCGATTGCAATATTCTCCGCCGAACAGAGCTCGAGCACGTGGCGAGCGGTATTCGCCTGGCGAATCCGGGCCTGCAACTCCTCACTGGCGCCCAGTTCCGCCGCGAGGTTTGCGAGTAGTTCCATATTCACTTCAGAGCCAGCCGCGTGCGTTTGCATCCGGCCGTCCGCCATCTTCGATAGTTTTCCGATCATGCCGACGATGACGGCGCTCCGAACGTGACGGCGCGCGCAATGCTTCAGCGCGGTTCCGACAAAATCGCCCATCTGGATGAATGCGTCTTCGGGCAGATGCGGCAAAAGCTTCATCGCGAAGGCTTCCGACTTGCCTCCGGTCGTCAGAACCAGTTCGCCAAGACCGCGCTCGCAGGCAACATCGATCGCCTGAATCACGCTCGCCTTGAACGCGGCGGTCGAGTAGGGCCGCACGATTCCAGTAGTGCCGAGAATCGAGATACCGCCGACGAGGCCAAGCCGCGCGTTGATCGTTTCCTTCGCCATCTCCTCGCCGCCCGGCACGCTGATAGTCACGATCGCACCGCGATAGGGGCTTGCGGCGATTTCCTGCTCGACCATTTCCGTGAGGTTGCGGCGCGGAACCGGATTCACCGCGGGCGCTCCGACCTCGAGCCCAAGTCCCGGCTTGGTCACGGTCGCAACCCCCGCACCGCCGCGGATCTCGACCGCTGGCTCGTACTTGAGCTCGACTTCGGCGATCAACTCCGCGCCATGAGTGCAGTCCGGATCATCGCCCGCGTCTTTGATCACGCTGCAAATCGCCCCGCTCGCCGTGAGTTCGCTGCGCTTGAGCGCAAACGTAACCGTCGTTCGATTCGGCAGCATCGTTTCGATTTCCGTAAGCACCGTATTCCCTACGATACAACGCGCAGCCGCTTTGGCTGCCGCCGCGGCGCACGCGCCGGTCGTGAAGCCGGTGCGCAGCCCTTTGCGATTTCGCGGCGGTGCACTGCTCTCTGCCATGATTGAGCCGTCATCTCAGGGCTGCGCCTTGCGCTCCGGATTGTTGAAGAACGCCTCGAGGTGGATGCTTTCCCTGTGCATGCCCGCCGCGATGAGCCTCTCGCGCATGAGATAAATCACGGCGCCGTCGCCGGCGAGAAACGCGGTCGAAGGTAGAGTCGAATCGAGCGACCGCTCGAGCATCGCGAGCGCACCGCCGACCCGCGTCGCGTCTCCCACCTCGCGGGCCGCGCCAACTCCGAAGTTCTGACCGCGGCTTCCGAGCAAGCTCCGCACGAACGCTGGCGGCAGGAAATAGTCGTCTGACTCGATAAGCCATAGCGCTTTTGTGGCCGCGGCCAGCGGGCACGAGCCACGGCCCTGAAGCAGCCCGAGCGCCGCCGTGATGCCGGTGTCGGTCGCCAACACCAGCCGCGGGCCCGCCGCGCCGTTGGAAACGAACTTGCCCCACGGTCCGCTGAACGTCAGTTCCGCGCCCACTTCGATCCGATGCATGAAGTTCGAGCCCGGACCATCGCCGACGCGCCGCACCGCAATCTGAAATTCACGCTGGTCGTCATCGCTGGAGAGAATCGAATACGCGCGCTTGGCGAGCTTGCCACCGGCAAGCTCGATCCCCGTATTGACGATGATGTACTGGCCGCCCGAAAACCCGAGTTCGCCCTCGGCGAGCGCAAACCTGAGCAGCCTCGCCTCGGGCCCGAGACGTTGCGCCTTTACTAATCGTGCGACTCTGGGCTGCGCCATCGTTCAATCCGCCGGATAAATCTCGTGTACGAAGTCATGCATCTGTTCGAGATCGCTGTAGAGGCGGGTCAGATTGTCGATCTGGTTGGCAAGATCCAACTCGATCTTTTTCGTCAGGATAACCAGGCTTCTCAGGTACGGCAGCTTCAGATCCTCCGGCCGCGTCGCTGCCACGCGTTGCTCCAGCATCGAGACGGCGGCTTCATAAAACCGCCTGAGGCTTTCCAAGTCCCCCGGGTCGCACATCGACCGAATCGGCCCCGGTTGGCTGGCTCCATCGCCTAATTCCGCAAGCTCGTGCTGCCGCGCCGCTTCATCGCTCAGACCGAGCAGTCGCATCAGTCCGAGCCGCAGCGCCGCTATCTCGTGACAAGCCATTGGATCCCCTCTCTCACTGCATGATCCCGTCGATCAGCCGAGCCACCAGCCGATCGCGCACCAGATGCTGATCGACTAGTTCCTTTGCGTCAGCCGGATTCACGCCCCGGTACCAGACGCCATCCGGATAGACGGCAACCGTGGGTCCTTCGCCACATCGGCCCATGCAGGAAGTTTTCGTAATCCTGATTTCGCGCTCGCGCCCGAGTCGCCTGAGCGCTCGGCGCAGACCGGCGATCAACGCGATACTCCCGCGCGAGGCGCAATCAACGTTTCCGCAGACCAGTACGTGCTTGCGCATTCCCTGATGCGCGTGGACATGCGGCATCGCTTGCGAGTGCGTCTCCATGTGGCGCGCGCTCCACAGCAGAGCGCGCAGCCCGCCGACGTTTTCCGCGATCGCGCCCACGGGTACGCGATACTGGCAATTGTCACACGGAAGCGGACCGAGCCCGCTCAGCGCTTCGCGAATCCGCTCATCGATTACTTCCAGCAGCTTTGGATGGATGCCAAGGTGCGCGGCCAGCCTAATTTTAATCCACGGATAGCGATTTCGGAACTCGCGGATTTGCTCCTCGAGCCGGACAACCAGCCGTCCGCCGAACAGAAGGTAGGGAACCACCAGAATGCGTTCCGGCCGCGCGCGGGAAATCAGTTCGATCGTTTCCTCGAAAAGCGGCCTGGTAATCCCTATGAAACTGGGCACTACCCACCCGAAGCCTCGCCCTTCCCCGAACAGCCTCACCAGTTTGCAGAAATCGCCATTGGCATCGGGGTCGCTCGAGCCGCGCCCGACGACCACAACCGCCGTTGGCTTCGCATCATCCTCAGTCTCAGTGGCGCCCGCCTCGGATGCCCTCTGGAAAGCCAGCTCCGCCATCGCGGGATGGACACCAAGGACACGACCGGCATCGAAGCGTACGGCGGGAAACTTCGCGCGCGCGGCCGCGAGCGCCAGAGGAATGTCGTTCTTCACGTGCCCCGCGGAGAATAGAAAGCAGGCAATGACAATTACTCGATCGTTGCAGCGCGCAATCGCGTCGAGCCCGTCGGCCAGTGATGGTTCAGCAAGCTCGACATATGCATGCCGGACATCGAACTCAGGCCGGCGTGTCCGGACATGCTCGACCAGCCGCGCGAATTCCAGATTCGCGGCCTGTTCGCGACTTCCGTGGCCGACAACCAGAATGCCCGTACGCTGCATGCGCTATGCTCGGCAGTATCCGCGCAAGATTGCATTGCGCGACGCAACCTCGACGCCGTCAAGAGAAACAGAAGCCATCAAAAAAACCTCGTTCCGGATGGCAGCGAGGGTCACGATGCGGGAGATGCGAAGCCATCGGACTCTCCGTTGCCACGCGGAGGTTTGGGTCCGATCACTTCGGGTAGGTCTCCTGGCTCGTGGTTTCCGAGGGTCTATCGAACCCTCATCGCCGCCTTCCGTCCTTCCCCAAGCTCAAACGAGCTCGAGTGGCAAAGTGGAAGGCAGCTTCCCACATACAGTGGCGGGACCGCGCCGGCTTCTCACCGGCTTCCCTGTTATGCCCTCGCGGGCACCCGAAGCGACCAACAGATTTTTCAATCAGCACAGTTAGCGCGGCCCACAATCAATGTCAACATTCCAAGCGTTCAGCCATCCTGAGACCGATAACGCCCGCAGCGGGCGGGCGGCGGGATTGGCCACCAGCACTTTGATATGTCGGTACACTGAACGGCCGTGGAGCTTGGGACTTCCGGTCGTCTCGAATCGGCAAATAGGATATGCTGGGAATATCCCCGAAGACGGAGGAAACCGTGTCAGAAGTCATCGTTGGAAAGTGGGGGAAAAACCTGGCCGTCAGGATCCCGGGCGAGGTTGCGAAGGCCACCCGGCTTAGCGACGGCGAGCGCGTCGAGATAGACACGCACGGCGGCGATATCGTCATCCGGCGGGCCGCCCCGCGATTCACCCTGGAGGAGCTGTTTCGAGGCAAGAGTCCCAAGGCGTGGCGGGCGATCTATGCCAAGGCCTTCGACTGGGGACCGGATGTTGGACGCGAGATCGTCGAAGAATGATGGCGCGGACGTATGTACCCAGCGCCGGGGATTTGATCTGGACGGACTTTGATCCAACCAGAGGCCGGGAACAGGCCGGTCGCCGCCCAGCTCTGGTGCTATCTTCGGCCATATTCACCGAGCACACCGGCTTGGCCGTTGTCTGCCCGATCACGTCGCGCGTCCGGCCGTTTCCGACCAGCGTCGTTTTGCCGCCAGGCCTGCCGATCGCCGGAGAAATTCTGATTAGCCATATCCGCAGTATCGACACGACGGCGCGCCCCATCCGCTATGCGGGCGCCGCTGTGCCGCCGGATGTAGCGCAGCTCGTCCGCGCCAAGCTGACCGCTTTCATCACGATATGACAGATCGGATGCTCAGAATCTTCCCGCTCGCAGGACCACCAAACGCGTTCGCGCCAAGTATGAGAAGCAGGATGTATGAAGCGCGAATATAATTTCAGCAAGCGCAAACGCGGCCCGGTCGTGCCGCCGGAACCGGGGCAAGTCAGACGACGGTCCGAAAAGTTGGAGCGGGCGACCGGGGTGGAACCGGCGACATCCAGCTTGGGAAGGGCGCCGACGCGGGAGAGCCGGGGAAACCCGAGGATGCAAATCCTTGAGCTACAAGGATTTTCTAATTTTCGAATTCCCGCCTCCGACCCCGATTTTGACCGCTCTCCCGGCAACTTTGACAGAAATTTGCCTGAAACCGACGTCCAGCTCCGTGGCTCGGTCGATATCAACGCCAAAGTCACACCCGGTGCACCGCCGAGTTGTAAGGTCGGCGCCAAACGGGACTTCATCAGCGTGCGACATCGAGCCCGTAGCGCTCCAACGCGGAGCGCATCTCGCTGACCCAGTCCAGAGCTAATCGGCGACCATTCGGGAGTTCGTCGTTTCGATCCCAGCGCCACGTTGTAATCATCGCGAGCACGAGGACGTGGCACTCGCGGAGCAGTTGTTGATCAACACCTGGATAGTGCTTGCTCACCTCGTCGGGAAAGCGGGGCAACTGGACATGGGCGATGTCGAATTCGACAGGCCCACGGCAGCATGTCTCTAGGTCTATGAACAGCAGCCCTTTCTTGGTTCTGAGCAAGTTGCCTGGGTGCGGTTCGCCGTGCAGCAGCTGCTCGGGGGCGCCCCGGTTTTCGATTGCCCGCCTCAGGCTTCGCAGCGTGTTGCTGAGTAGCTCGCGGTCGGCGTCAGAGAGCTCAGGAGTGCGATCGCGGCTCGCAATGAGCGATTGCGCTTCGGCGACTCGATCTGTGAAGTGCGGCGTCGCAATGTCGATATGTCGCATGCCGGTGTGCAACTGCTCAAGAGCGCGTGCGTACTCGGCAGGCGCGACCTCCAGAGGCGGCACAGGTTTGTAGTAGGTCCACAGCGTCACCGCGAAGCCGTCACGCACGTACACACGCGGCTCCACTCGAGGCTCAAGGGCCCCCACCGGGCTCTCGGTCTGCGCCAGCCGTTTGGCAAGCTCGACTTCGAAGTTGGCCACCTGATGCGCTACGTCCGCGACACGGGCAAGGACGTCACAAGGCAGCAGACGCACAGCGAGCCTGTTCGACGCGTGAAGAACGACCGCGTCCTCGACCCTCAGGCCAAGCGCTGATGCACTCGACATAGCCGCACCCACCGCAGGCCGAACGTGAGACGTCTGCATAGGTTTTCTCCCAGGTCTTGGAGTATGCGCAAGCGATTCGAAGAGCGCGCGGCGCGAATCGGCCTGTGCGTGTCCACCGTCGAGCCATTCGTATCATAGGGATGTCCACGCCGAAGCTCTGAATAATCACAGGAGGTGAAGGCCCGGATCTGCCCTCGTATACTCTCACCAACGCGCGCTGAAATTCCGATTCGCGGCACACCTCCTCCGGTTCATCGAAAAAGTCATCCGCCACATCACGAACCTACCGGACGCCCAGCGCGAAAGCACTCTGCGCTTGTGCTCACCCAAATACGAATCCTCTGTTCGCCGCGCGAGGAACTCAAGGGAATTGGTCCGTCAGTTGCTGACATTCTCGGCCGTCACTGGAAGGAATTCGTGGGCGACCGGAGCAGCAGATGGAAAGCGAGTTCTATCTTCAGGCACGGCGAGAGTGGGACGAACGCTACGGCGATCTCGTCCTTGGAAAACGCAACTGGCAGATCGCTTCCGGCGGCTTGATGCTCCTGAGCCTCATTCGGACATTGCCGGATCGAAAGGGGGGAAGGGCTTGAAAGGTGAGGGTGATCACTCGCGCCTGACCAACCCGGTCAAGCTTGCAAGGACGAGCGCAGTCAGACCCCAGCCCGAGAGAGTCTCTACCCATACCCAAAACCTCAGCCACCATCCACATGAACAATCGAGCCTAAGAGGGCCACAATGGCAGCTTGCGGTCGCGACCGAGTTATTACCGAAAGTATCAAGCTTCTAGTTCAATCGTCTGGCCGTCCTTAACCCACTTCAAGTCGGGAAAGGATGTGCGTTGTGTCAAGCGCACTGCGCGAGTGTTTCTGGCGCTTGCCGTCTATCTGCAAAAGCTTTTCAAATACTCTACGAGCCCATGTATCTGACTGCCGGTGAACGCCTCCGACCAACCAGGCATATTGCGGCTCAAACCCTCCGCCGAACCACCCTTAGCCACAACCTCATAGAGGAATTCGTCGGAACGCATTCTCATTTTTGCGCAGTCGGTGAAGTCCGACGGCGCCGGATTAAATGCCACCGCTCCAGGCCCGTTTCCTTTTCCGCTGTCGCCGTGGCAGGAGGCGCAGAAGCTGTGATACGTCGCTGCGGGCTCTTGTTTCGATGACGCGGGCGCGGCACTTGGCTTCCTGCTAGCTCCTGAGGCGGCAGATCCGCCGCCAAGGCTGCCAAGGTAGGTAACCAGAGCTTTCATATCAGGAGCATTCAAGGTCAGCGGGACCATGCCGGCGGTTTTCATCTTGGCCGTCGGGGCTTTCAGAAGAGCCGTCAATTTAGCGGGCGGATACTGACTGGAAATATGAGTCAGCGCCGGCCCGGCGCCGCCGCCGCCAGCCTCTCCGTGGCATCCTTTGCAGCCGTGAGAATCGAAAATAGCCTTTCCCCCGCTGTCAGCGGTCTTGCCCGCCGAACCTTTAACTGGCCCGTTCGCGGCGGCCGGTTTCGCGTTAGCCGGCGAGGCTGAGGACCAGCCGGAAACAGATGGTGTCGCTGCTGCCGCGGCTGATTTGCCGCCAAGGCTGCCAAGGTAGGTAACGAGAGCTTTCATATCAGCAGCATTCAAGGTCAGCGGGACCATGCCGGCGGTCTTCATCTTCGCCGTCGGCGCTTTCAGAAGAGCCGTCAATTTAGCGGACGGATACTGACTGGAAATATGAGTCAGCGCCGGCCCCGCACCGCCGCCACCAGCCTCTCCGTGGCATCCTTTGCAGCCGTGAGAATCGAAAATAGCCTTTCCCCCGCTGTCAGCGGTCTTGCCCGCCGAACCTCCAACTGGCCCGTTCGCAACGGGCAGCTTCGCGTTAGCTGGCGAGGCTGAGGTCGAATCGGAAGCCACCGCTCCGCCAGTCCACATTTTCACATGATCTATTTTGGAAACGTTGTGAATCATATCGTGGCAACCGCTTGAAATGCACGATACTCGATTCGATTCGAGCGAAGCTAAAGGCGGCATGCGCGCGAGATTATCTTCAAAGTCGCGGGTGCCCATATGGCAGTGCAGGCACTCCGAATTAGGGTACGTGCCGATTAGATGAAGTGTCTTTGGTGGAGTGCTCAGATACTCCATGTACAGATATGTTAAGCCTCTAAGCTTGTCCTTCAATGGGCCGTACATGGTGTAGTTGGTGTGGCAGGTATAACAGGCCTTGTCCGACGGCACGAGGTGGTTCTGAAAATGTTGGGCAGGGATATACTGCCTATCCAGCAGGTACAGACTTTGCCCGTGGGTTACCATGCTGTGGCACGAAACACAGTATGATGTCTGTTTCGAACGCTCATTTTGAACGGACATGCCCGTGCCGATGCATAATGCGGGGAGAATGCATAACGCAAAGAAGGCGAGAATCTTGCCCGAAGCTTCCACAGTCACGGCGGGATACACGAGAAACACTGCGGCCATAATGATCGTCAGTACGACCAAGGCGATTAGGATACCGGTTAGTCCGAGCATAACTTCCCGCTTACTTCGCGCCCGCCGAATCTGAGGCCAACGTGAGTGTTCCTATTTCATGCACGATTATTTGCAGGTGGAGAAACAGCAAAGACCAGCGAAACGAGATAAACCAGGATGCCCGCTCCTATTAGGGTCACACCGACGACCACAAAAAGCACAAACGAAAGTGGGCTAAACCAAAGCAGGGTGAAAATTTCAACGAGCAGGCCAAAAATAATCAAGCCGCTCGAAACTTGCTGACAGCGCCGGACTCCGATCTTTCGAAGTTTCATTAACCGCGTCTCCGGACTTCCGGGTGATCTAACTTGGTTGCCTTGCTAACCGGAATAAGTGCGCTTAAAGAAAGAAGCTCGCTCTTGAAATTTCCGCCCCGGATTAGAGCACTTCGCGACGCCAACGGTGATGTAGCCCTAGCTGCTTGCAATTTCGTCTCCCAACAATAGTGCTGCTACCGCCGAACTATACGTTGAGCATACATTGGGCAGCCAATGAACCATGCAACAGGTTGGTTATCCAAAGCACAAATGGTGGCGAAAGCTCGGTTATCCGAATACGTTTAGATTTGAGGTTAAACGCATTCCGCGGCTCACAATTCTCGATTTGATCATCCGTTGCGGCGAAGCTGACTCAGCGCCTCGGCCAGTTGCGCATAGGCCGGCGCGGTGCCGCCACCTTTTCCGGCCATTTTGCCGAGGCGCTCGGCGGCTTGCGCTAGTTTCGACAGCACATCTGTCACGCCTTTGCCGAGGCGTTCCGCGATATCACCCGATCTGTGCGGTCCAGGACCGAGTTCCGCCATCGCACGCAGATAACGTTTCTCGGCAGGAGTCAGCCGATCGAGGCGCACGCGAAAGAAGCCGGCGTCCAATTCCGCAAGTGCCAAGGTCGTCACGCGGCGCTCGTTAGCTCGCGAAATCGGCGATGCGTCCGCGACGTTCCAGGAATGCCTGCCCCATTCTTGGAGAAAGTACGGATATCCCATCGTATGGCGTAAAATCTCGGCTATCGCGTATAGCGCAAAGGCGACGCGCTCCTTTTGTGCCGGCACGCATAGCGCGGCGCGGGCCGCTTCATCATCCAACCGATCGATCTCGACGAACTCGAACAGCCTTTCCGCGTATGACTTGGCGCGTCCCATTTGACCGATCAATTGCGGTAACCCCGCCGCAAGCATCGTGATCGGGAGTTGGCGCTGGCTGGCGCCGTGCAGAGCCCTGATCAACGAGGCGAGTTGATCCTCGCGCACGTACTGAAGTTCATCGACGAAGAGCACGACGGCCGTGTGGTACTCATGAGCGGCGTTTCCGAGCCCATGCAGGATCAGACTTCGTGCTGCTCGACCTGCCCTGATCCTGTCGAGCGCGATCGCGGCGCGCTCGATCAGGTCGTCTCGACCAGCGAGTTCCGGCGCCAGGCGCGTAAGGATTCTTGCGAGGGTCCAATTAAAGGGAACTTAGGAAACTTATCCTCAGAGGCTAAGAAATCGTAAGAACCCTATAATTCAACGCTTGTGCCCGTCGCTGAAGCGCCGCCGGCAAGTGCGCTGACGTGGCGTCCTGAGTTGGGCGTCGCCCGTTTGACCGGGTCACACGGGCTCCCTAGGCTACGCTGCGACCAGCCGTCCTAGAGGGCCGAACTGCAAGTCAAATTCACAAGCGGCGCCATGTCGGAAAATGACGGGGAGCCTATCTCTGCCAGTTCACCGGCATCGAGAACCGAACGATCGACAACTCCGCCGCATACATCGCGGCACAGGTCCGCGATGACCAGGAAGCTCATTATCCGCGCCGCCGTCCAGGCACAGCGTGCGTGCGATTATATCCTCGGAGTGAGGCAAGCGCGATAAGTTCGCCCATCCCGAGACTGAAAGCCCACACAGGGGCAGCCGATGGACGGGTCGCCCTTTTCTCATGTACACCTGCACATATGGAGGGCGGCCTTGGGATTTGCGTGGGACGAGCCCAAGGCGCGCGCGAATTTGCGGGGCAAGGGCGCGTGCTTCGAGTGTTGGCGTGTGCGTTTTTGAGCAGGCCTATCCGGTTCCTCAAGTTTGGCGCATTTACCGCACGAGCTGGAATTGGAAAGTCAAAAAGGAAATTCCGGTTGAAGCGGCTTTTTCGAGGGGCGGCGCCGTTCTTTGATTAAGCCGTCACCTTGAAATTGCCTCTGGCAGAACGGCCTGACGATGCTTCAGGTATTCGATAAATTTCCGGACGTCGGCGCGAGTGAACTCACAGCATGTCACTGATCGATAGGATTTTTGGACGCCCGCTCGCCTCCAATGAGGCCGGCGAACAACGCATTGGCCCGGCCGTGGGCGTACCGACCTTTGGACTCGATGCACTCAGTTCGGCTGCGTATGGCCCCGAGGCGGCACTGACCGTACTGCTGCCGCTCGGCGCTGCGGGATTGACGTTGATTCTTCCGATCACGATCGCGATCGTTATTGTGCTCGGCATCGTTTACGTCAGTTACCTGCAGACTATCGCGGCGTATCCGAACGGCGGCGGCTCCTACACTGTCGCCCGCGAGAACCTCGGCACCAACGCTAGTCTGCTGGCGGCGGCGGCCCTGATGACAGACTACGTACTCAATGTCGCGGTCGGAATCTCGGCCGGCATCGGGGCTCTGATCTCGGCCGTCCCGGCCCTTCAGCCTTATACGCTCACACTCTGTCTGGTCATTCTGGTCCTGCTGACCTTGGTGAATCTACGCGGCATCGCCGCGGCGGGCACGCTGTTCATGCTGCCGACCTGCGCCTTCATTCTGAGTCTGAGCGCGCTGGTTTTCTGGGGCCTGATCGCGACGATCTCCGCGGGCGGTCATCCCCATCCGGTGGTTCCCCCGGCACGTCTCGCCCACGCCACCGAAGCTGTGGGCACGTGGCTGCTGCTGCGGGCGTTCGCCAGCGGCTGCACCGCGATGACCGGCGTCGAAGCGGTCAGCAACGGCGTGCAAGCGTTTCGCGAGCCGGTCGTGCCGGCGGCGCGCCGCACTCTCTCAATCATCATTGGGATCCTGATGGTGCTGCTGCTCGGCATCGCATACCTCGCGCATGCCTACCACGTCGGCGCGACCGAACCGGGGACATCGCAGTACCAGAGCGTTCTATCTCAGTTGATCGGCGCAGTCGCCGGTCGGGGAATCTTTTACTGGGTAAGCATCACTTCGATTCTGCTGGTGCTGTGCCTCTCGGCGAATACCTCGTTTGCCGACTTCCCGCGACTTTGCCGCGCTGTGGCGGAGGACGGTTATCTGCCGCTCTCGTTCACCACCCAGGGGCGGCGGCTGGTCTATTCGGGAGGCATCTGGGTGCTCGCGTTTTTGTCTGGAGCACTGCTGATCGTGTTCGACGGCATTACTGACCGGCTGATTCCGCTTTTCGCGGTCGGAGCATTTCTGGCCTTCACCCTGTCGCAGAGCGGGATGGTCGCGCATTGGTGGAAGCGCCAGGAGCGAGGTGCGCAGGTCAGCATGGCGGTGAACGGACTCGGGGCGACGGCGACTGCCTTCACGGTAGTAGTGATGACGGTTGTCAAGTTCATGGCGGGCGCGTGGATGGTGGTGCTCTTGGTGCCTTCGCTGGTCGCGCTGATGCTCGCGGTCGGTCGCCATTATCAAAGAATCGAACGAGAAACTGCGGCGCCCGGCAAGCTCAAGCTCGAGAATCTGCAAGAGCCGATCGTGATCGTGCCGATCTTCGATTGGAGTTCGATCGCGGAAAACGGGCTGCGGTTCGCGATGACGCTGTCCAGTGAGGTCGAAGTGCTGCATATCGAGAGCGAAGACGCGACCAAATCGCTCCAACGGATTTGGCCGACGCGGGTGGAAAATCCGGCGCGCGAGGCGAAGCAGGCGGTCCCGCTGCTGACGGTGCTCAAATCACCGTTTCGATTCGTGGTGCAGCCGATTATCGATCACGTCCTGGAGGTCGGGCGGAAGAACCCGGATCGCACCATCGCGGTGCTGTTGCCGGAGCTCGTCGAACGGCAATGGTACCAATATTTTCTTCACAACCAGCGCGCCCGGATTCTCGCGGCACGTCTTCTGGCGCAGGGAACGCACCGCATCGTGATCGTAAATGTGCCCTGGTATCTGCGCAAAGGACGCTAGGTTGTGAGTCGAGGTATGGCCCGCACCGCCAATGCAGGGAATCTCTCATCGAGCATCAGTGTCGATCGCGAAGCCCGCGGCTGGGGATAGGCCATCGAGTACGCGCCCATCTGGATAGAAATCCCGGGACCGCTGATGGTTGCGTAGCGTTCTAATGGCGAAGCGAGATATTCGCTCTTCATTCCGGCAGAACCGGCTCGTTCGGCTCTTTGTCGTCGCGCAGACCTGGAAAGACTGGCTGTCGCAACTTTTGGTCCGCTGTCCATTCCTGAAATGCGATCTGCGCGATCAACCGTGGCTGAAGCCAGGTGACGTTCTTCTCACGGGGTGGATCGACGAAAGGCGCGCTGCCGCGAATGGGTGGGCGGAACGATTTGGCGAGGTCGGCGAGCGTCTTTTTACCGCAGCCCGTGAGTCCTATAACCAGGAACCCGCGGTTATGTAGATTTATTCTTCGACGGTGCCCTCATTTGAATGAAGTTGCGTGAAGTTGCGCACGAAAATAGATAGTGCGCTACGCGGCGCGTTTTCCTACCAGCAGAATCTCGAGCGCCTCGGCCCGCAAGTTATCGCGAAGCCCGAAAATCCCGCGACTCCGACGTTGGGCCATTTCGCGAGTAGCTGGCTGGACGAGCGGCGAGCGCAGCTCAGCGCGGCGACGGCATACGACTACCTCACCATACTCCGCACCCACATCTTGCCCTCGAAGCTGAGCGAAAAGCGGCTCGATGCGATGGGCGGCGGCGACCGTCGAGCGAATGAAGCGCTACGAGATCGCCGCGTTCATCCGGGCCGCGCGATCCGTGAGCAGCAACCCGGCAGGTGATGGGTTGCTGGTGTGGCGCATCGCTGATTCGCGCTGTCGAGTAAAACGCTTCTCTCCGTGTGGTAATAAGTGGAGCGGGCGACCGGGGTCGAACCGGCGACGTCCAGCTTGGGAAGCTGGCATTCTACCACTGAATTACGCCCGCTCTGGCGCGGATCGTACGAGCAGGCCCGCGCGGTGTCAAATCCCATTCGAGGCGCAGGCAGCGCCCCGCGCGCATGCTAGACTCACGCCGGGTGGGCTTGTTTATGGAGGAGGAGCGCGCGCGCACCATCAGGGCTGTGCGTCACTGGAGTACCGCGCTGTTGGCCGCCGCGGCTGCGATCGGCGCGTGCGGATGCTGGATGGCGGCGCTGCAGTACGCGCCGCTCGCGCTGCAGGGAGCCGCGGATGCGGGGTCGGCGATGATCCAAACCGCGTCGCATGCCGTGGGCGCCTCGCAGAGCAATTCCGCCGACGATGCTGCCAGCGCCGGTAATGATGGGGCGGGTGGAGGATGCGCACAACTCAGGCGCGAGCCGCCGGGCGTTATCGAGTTGCGCACCGGCGCGGCTGCGACGCCGGAATATCGCGAACTGCGCCCCAGGCTTGACCACGACCTCACGTTGTGGACACCTCTGGCCGACGATGATTCCGGGGCGGACGGATGGCGCACGGCGGTGAATTTTATGCAGATGGGATTTCACCCTCCGCTTGGTCCCGCGGTCCCTCCGGGCGGAAGTGTGTATATGGCGTATGCGCCGGCGAAGACCGAATCGTGGTCGCAGCAGGACCATCGCGCGTCCCTGACCCAGTACTTCGGCCCGCCGGCCGGCAGCTTCAATTGGAATAACCACGCCTACGATTACGTGCTGGTGAACGCGCTGCCGTGCTTTCCGCCGCCGCGGTGATCGCTGCATTATGTGCTTGGCGCGCCGCGGGATCGCGTGCCGAAGGCGCGCGAAGTGCTATGCTGGCGATCGATCGCCGCGGCGGATGGCGCGGTTTTCCGCGACCCGAGCCGTAATGTTCAAGTCAGTGCGCAGATGACGCCCGGAACCTCTCCTGACCCGATTTCTCCAGCCGGCGGCGTGGTCATTCTTTCGCTTAACAGCGGATCGTCGTCGCGCAAGTTCAGTCTTTATCGACTCGCCGGGTCCACCACGCAGCTCCTTGCCGAAGGCGCCGCCGAGCAGGTGGGAGAGCGCGGCGGCCGCTTATGGATTCGTGACCGCAAGGCGAAGGCGCTCGTCGGCTCGGACCGCGATTGGTCCGACCGGGGCGCGGTCGTGCCCGCGCTGCTCGACGAAGTGCTGAAGCTCGTGCCGAATCCGCCCGACGCGGTTGGCCACCGAATCGTCCACGGCGGTTCGGCGCATCGGGCGCCCGAGCTGGTGACGCCGGATCTGCTCGCCGCTCTGCGTGGCATGATTGCGTTCGCGCCGCTGCATCTGCCCGCGGAGCTCGACGCGATCGACGCGGTCGCCGCGCGGTTTCCCGCGACTCCTCAGGTCGTATGCTTCGACACCGCCTTTCACGCCCGGATGCCCGCGGTTGCCGCGCGCCTTGCTCTGCCCCGCGCGCTGTGGGATGCGGGAATCCGGCGCTACGGCTTTCACGGCATTTCGTATGAGTACATCATGCGCCAACTTGGCGCCGCTGCGCCCGCCCGGCTGATTATCGCTCACCTTGGCAGCGGCGCCAGCATGGCCGCGGTGCGCGATGGTGCGCCAATCGATACCACGATGGGTTTCACGCCCGCGGGCGGATTCATGATGGGCACGCGCGGCGGCGATTTGGACCCGGGCGTGATTGTCTATCTGATCAAGGAAATGGGCTACAACGCCGACCGGCTGGGCGAGCTGGTTAACTTTCAGTCGGGGCTCTTGGGTGTCTCGGGGTTGAGCGCGGATGTAAAGACACTGCTCGGTCGCGAGGCCGACCTGCCAGAGGCCGCGTTGGCGCTCGAGATGTTTTGCTACCAGGCGCGCAAACAGATCGGCGCATACGCGGCCGCTCTCGAGGGGCTCGATCTGCTGGTCTTCACCGGCGGAATCGGCGAGCACGCGGCCCCGATTCGCGCGCGAATCTGCGCCGGCCTCGAACATCTTGGCGTCGAAATCGATGCCGCGCGCAATGCGGCGAATCAAGACACGATCAGTACGCGGCGCGGTCGATGCGCCGTGCGAGTTATCCCGACCAACGAGGATTTGATGATTGCGCTCCACACCGAACGGATCTTCCGCGGGCTGCCGGCCGCCGCGCCTAAAGCTTGAATCGCATCAGAAGCGATGCGACGGAAACTGATCGTCGATCCAGTCCTCGGCGGCGACTCGGGTTGCGAAGTCGGGCTCGAGACGCTTGTCCTTCCAGAAAATCTCTCAGCGTCCGGTGTGCGGGTTCTGCCGGATCTCATATCCCTGGTATTCAGCCATCAGCTTCACTCTCAAAAATTTGATCGCGCTGGTGCGCGCAGGGCCGGCCGTAACTGTGCTGTAGCGCCTGCCTGGGAGGATTATTTCGCGGCGCGCAGAAACGAGCCCAGCACCTGGATGAACACCGTGCGATCGATCGGCTTTGCGCAGTAGTATTGCGCGCCGCCCGCGCGAGCCTGCCGTTCCGTCTCCGAGTCGTGATGCTCGGCGACGTACAGGATTGGCGCCTGTGGAGCGGCGTGCCGAATCCGGCCGAGCAACCATCCGCGATCTCCCGGTTCGATCTTGTCGTCATCGAGAATCACGATCCTGATGTTGAGCAGGTTCAGGAGTTCGCGGCCCGACACCGATCCATCGTGACGTTCGACCCGCCAGTCCGGCGGGGTGGCCTCGGCGGCCAGCGCACGAATCGAGTCGTCCTCGGAAAGCACCACCAGCGCCGGAGGCGAACCCGTCAGAGCCCGCGTCCGGGCGATTTTCGCTCCTCCCACCGGTGCAAGATGGTGTCGCGTAGCCATTTGAGCTATTGCTTCACCTCGGGTTGATCTCGCTACGCAAATCGAAGCTGCGGCGCTACGCCCCAACTGGCCCGGCGCCCTGCTGATAAGCTCCCCGGAAGGCGTGATGCGCAAATCGTGCCATCGGCAGGTCTTGATTTGTCGGCTCTGGAAGTCGGTGTACAATTGCGTGCCGATCGATTTGCGGACAATATTGTGGGCGCCGTGGGTGCATTCGATCGGTACAGCCTCGACGGCATCTGTTGCCGTCGGCGACACTGCGCGGCAGTGCGGAACGTTAGACTAATCACAGGGTTCGTGCATGAAGCCTCCGTCCGATGAATTGACGCCGCTGCCCAATCCTGTGCCGCCCGCGCCGCGCTATTTCCATCTGTTGTGGGATGAAGAGCTCGACGAGCTGCGCCCGGTCTTCGAAGCGATTCGCTCGCATCGCGATGAGGTACTGGCCAACTGGTACAATCTCTACACGCTGCATTTCGGCGATCAGCGGGCGCTGACGCGAACGGAATTTTTCGCGATTTTCGGCTTGGAGCTCGACACCACACTGCGCGATTTGCTCACCAGCGACATGGAGGGCTTCGCCGCCGATATGCGCCATATAGGGCGCACGCTGGCCGAGCGTGGGGTGCCGTTCTCGGAGCTGATCGTCTCGATGCATCTGTTCGAGGAAAGCGCCACCGCGGTCTTCCCGGTATCTCCGCTTACGATGGGCAAGACCTATCAAACCTTCGACAAGCTTAGTCACTGCCGGATGATTATCCTGGCCGATACCTACTTCCGTTCGACCGCCGCGGTCTCGGGCGCGCGAATCCAGGCCCTCGAACGCGAGGCCCGGGGGCTGCCTGCCGCGCAGCGCACCCGGTTTCACGGCCTGATCGGCGCAAATCCCATGATGCGCAAGCTGTACGAGCGTATCGAGGCGGTTGGTGCGACGCGCGGCACCGTGCTGGTTGTGGGAGACAGCGGGACCGGCAAGGAACTGGTCGCGCGGGCGATCCACGAATGCGGCGCAAGGCGGGGCGCGCCGTTCGTCGCGCTCAACTGCGCGGCGATTCCGCGCGACCTGATCGAGAGCGAGTTGTTCGGCTACAAGCGCGGCGCTTTTAGCGGCGCCACCAATGAGTATGAAGGACTGTTCCGCGCCGCCGAGGGTGGAACGCTGCTGCTCGATGAAGTCACCGAGATGAGCGCCGAGACCCAGAGTAAGCTGCTGCGCGTCCTGCAGGAGCGGACCGTGCGCCCTGTAGGCGCGACGCGCGAGATCGCGGTGAACGCGCGGCTCATAGCCTCGACTAATCGCGATCCCGAGGCGGCACTGCACCAGGGTCTGTTGCGCCAGGACCTCTACTACCGCCTTCAGGCCAGCGTGCTGACGATTGTGCCGCTACGCGACCGGCTCGACGATGTCGGGCTGCTGGTCGAGCATTTTATCGAGCTGCTCAACGAACGTGGACTCCGTCCGGCGCCGGTCGCCGGAATCGAGGCCGCGGCGCTCGAGGCGATGACCGCATACCAATGGCCGGGCAACGTGCGCGAGTTGGCCAATGCGGTCGAGACCGCGTTCACGTTCGGCCGCGCGCCGGTGCTGCGCCTCGAGGATCTGCCCGAGGCGATCTCGGGCGTGCGCCCGGCGGCCCCGGCGCCGCCCGGCGGCGATCGGGTGGGCAGCTTCGCCGAGGCTGAACGCGATTTGATCCGGCGCGCGCTCGAGAGCACCGGCGGCAACAAGGTCGCCGCTGCCCGGATGCTCAAGATCTCGCGCAAGAAGCTGTACGCGAAAATCGCCAAATACCACCTCGAGTAGCGCCGCGCGGCACGGGCGGCGGACCGGATGCTCTGGCTCGCGGCGCCGACCTCTAATCTATATCGGACCTCGGGCGCCAACTCGCGCGAGCGCTGGGCGGTGGCAATCTCGTCGAACTTCTTGAGCGCAGCCCCCGAGTCGAGCGCGCGCTCTGCTGCGCGGTAGCCAGCGTGCGGCGCCACTGCGCCGGTCAGCTCGAGAATCCGCCCGGCACCGGAAAACCTCGCCGAGCCGGCTGATGCGATGAAGATGCGGCTCGATTGTGACCACGCGGTCGAACGCGCTGCCGAGCATCGCGCCGATCACCCGCTGCGATATCGGCTCGCCCGGCCGGAACACCTTGTCCTGACGCATGTATGGCAGGTATGGCGCGACGAGCGTCACGCGCCGGGCGCCGGCGCGGCGCAGGGCGTCGGCGGCCAGCAGCGCCTCGATTAGGCTGGCCCCCGCGCCATCAAGGCTCCACACCAGGATCGCCTCGGTTGCGGCGGGTGGTGCAATCCGCGGCAACACTTCGCCGTCGGGGAAGCGATGCACGCGAATCTTCGCGCAAACCAGATTTGCGAGCGCCGCCAGCCGGTGGCCGAGACGCGCGTCGTCGGCGCCATAATCCACTCGCGCGCTGCGCAGGCTCATCGCTGCAGGCTTTCCAGATAACGGGAGATCGCCTCGATTCGACGCTTGACATCGGCGTCGCTTGCCGGGCTGAATTCCTGTCCGGGCTTTTGTAGCGTGACCCCCCAGAACGGCATCTGAATCCGTTCATGCGACGGCACCGCCTTGCGGCCGTCGATCACATCAACCACCTGATCGAACGGAAACTTTCCGCCGTGAGCGCGCGCCAGGCCGGTCAGGTCGCTGGGCGGCGGCGAGAGCGGAATTACCTTGGCGTCAGGTCCGTTTCCGCGGGCGTCCTTCCCGTGGCATCCGGCGCAATACTGTTGATAATCAGCCTCACCGGCCGCCGGTGCGCCGATCGCGGTTCGCGCGGTCGCGGCGAGCATCAGAGCCGCGCAAAAAGCGGCGTGCGCAAGGAACAGCCACGCGGAGCCCGGGCGCGGGCGGCGCGCTTGTGAGGCAAGTCGGCAATGCGACATTTCCGGACCACCCGATCCATCGACGATTCGAGCGTGGCGGCCGCTCGGCGCTGCCGCGGGATTCGCCAACCGGTCCGCGGCGCGACGGCTGCCCGTGCTCGCCCGCGGTGCTAGTCCCGATACCATGTCGCCCTCAGTGTACCGTCAGAGTCTGCCCACGAGTAACTTACCCGCCCGCCGAACGCTTTCTCGATTTCGTGCGCAATCCGATGCGCCAGTTTCTGCGAGCTGGTGAGTACCTCGAGGGTATCGCCGTCAAAATCTTTGGCCACCACGCGCCGTTCCGGCTGCGTGAACCTGGCGCGCCGCTCGACGTTTGTGATTCGCGCCCTGATCGCATCCAGGTGACTCAACAAATACTGACCCGAAAGCAAGACCCGGCCGAAGTATTGTCCCTTGCCCACCTGCTCGCAGGCGGGGCAAGTGCTCCAGGTAGCACGGTTCATCAACTCGGGCGTAAGCCGCCGCCGCTCGCGCCAGGTCTTCGAGGTATATACCGAGCCGCATTTTCCACAGATCGAAGGGTCGGTGTAGCGGCGCGATCTGCGCACCACCGGCGGACTCTTGTCCGAACGCGTGCCGCGCCTGCTCAGACTGCGGATTTTTCCCTTGCCGGTTTCGAGTCGTTCGCTCGTCATTTCAGGATCCTTCTGGCTGGCGGGAGGTTCCGTTGGCTCAACTTCTCTTGCGGCTCCGTGACTTTCCCCGACCCCAGGACGGCGTTTAGATATCCCTCGATCACCCCCACGCAGGTTGGGATCGCGAAGTCAGGCCCATCGTCAGAATCGGAAGCAATTCGGCGGCCATCGCGCTCGATCGTATGCGGCTAATGCGTTCTCTTGGCGTCTCAAGCGGCGCGTGCTCCTCCGATGCCGATTGGAATCACCGTGATGCCCTCCCGATGGCGCCTTTGGATACATCGAAGCGCGAGTCGCTCCGCCTGGATCGCGTTATCCGCCAGCCTTTTCGCCATGATCGCTTCGCCCTGCACGCTCGCCGGAGCGCCGAGCTAATGGCACAGGAATCGCTTGTGATTGATGTTGCTCGAATACCGAGTCGCACATGGCGGCAAGGAGAATCGATCTTGCCATTTCCATACCGCAGAATTCTTTGCCCGATCGATTTCGACGAAAACTCGCTGTGTGCGCTCTCGATCAGCGCCGAGATGGCGCGCGAGCACGACGGCACCGTCTTCGTGCTGCATGTGGTGCCGTTGATCGTGCAGGCGACCGCGATGCCGGTGTACGTGGACCTGTACAAAGGCCAGGAGGAAGCGGCGCGCCGCAGGCTTGTGGATATCGCGCGCAAGCGGCTGTCAGGACTCAAGTACGAGCTGATAACCCAAGTGGGTGAGCCGGCCGCGGCGATTCTCAAGACGGCGCGCAAAACCAGCGCCGACGTGATCGTGATGGCGACGCACGGGCGGCGCGGCTTCAAGCATTTTTTCCTCGGCAGTATCGCGGAAATCGTCCTGCGCGAGGCCGACTGTCCGGTCCTGACCACGCGCAACGACGGAGCCGATCGAAGCCGGGTCCGATCCTGGATGACCGCCAACCCCGTCGTTGCCGCGCCCGAAGACAAGCTGTCCGAACTCGAGAGCAAGATGATCGAAGGCAACTTTCGATGCATCCCGATCGTCAGCGATGGCAAGCCGGTCGGAATCGTCACCGATCGTGACCTGCGCAACCAGACCGGCCATTTGCACGAAATCGAAGCCTTCAAGGCGATGACCCAGCAGCTCGTCTCGGTCACGCCCGACACCGCGATCCGCGACGCGGCGCGGATCCTCCGCGAGCGCAAGATTGGCGCTCTGCCGGTGGTCGAGGACGGCGCCCTGGCCGGCGTCCTGACCACCACCGACGTGCTCGAGGCCCTGACCAGCCCGGAAGGCCCCGAAGCGCTCGAGTGACGCGACAAAGGCCGCGTGAGCGGGTCCGCGATGAGTTGACGGGGCCGGTGGCGCGGCGCTATTGAGTGAGCACGCTCAAAACTGAGCATGCTCATTTATGGATGCGGCCACCGACGAATTGCGGATTCCAGCCCCCGGCCTTCGCGAACGCTCCAAGCGCGCCAAGCTCGAGCGCCTCAAACGCGTCGCACGCAATCTGTTCAGCCGCCGCGGCTTCGAGGCCACGACCACGCGCGCGATCGCGACTGCCGCGGATATCGGAGCCGGCACGCTGTTTCTCTACGCGGCATCCAAGGAAGATCTGCTGGTCCTGATTTTTCGCGAAGAGGTCGGCGCCGCGGTCGATAACGCCGTGGCGACGATGCCGCCCGGGACGCTGCTCGCGCAGCTTATGCACCTGTTCGGCGCGATGATCGAGCATCATGCCGAGAACCCCGCGCTGGCGCGGATTTTCGTCAAGGAGCTGCCGTTCGCACCCGACGCGCGCCACGGCGTCGCCGGGTTCATGGAAAATCTGTACGCGCGGATGGCCGCGCTGATCGAAGCGGCCAAGGCGCGCGGAGAATTGCGCGGCGATATCGCCTCGCGCCAGCTCGCCGAAAATCTCTTTGGCCTGTTTTATCAGCAGCTTCAGCGCTGGCTTGGCGGGAGCCGGACGCGGTCTTGGGATTGTCGGCGTCGTGTGCGCGCGGCGCTCGAGCTGCAACTCGACGGCCTGCGCGCGAGCGACGGTTCCGCGGCAATCGAGCCGCGCCGCGCGCCGCGCAGCCCGCGCGCGGCGCACAGGCATCCGTAAAAGGAGACTCACATGCCAGCACGAACCGGAGCCGAGTATCTGGCAGGCCTCAAGCCCTCGCGCTCCATCTGGGTCGGCGACGACAAGGTCGGCGATATCGCCGCGCATCCGGCGTTCGCCGGGGCCGCGCGCACGATTGCGCAGTTGTTCGACTTGCAGCATCAGGCCGCCGCCGATTGCCTGATTGCCGATCCCGAGACCGGCGAGGCGATTGGCGCAAGCCACATGATTCCGCGCTCGCGCGACGATCTCGACCGCCGCCATCGCGGCCTTCAGCGCGCGGCCGAGTTCAGTGTCGGCCTGATGGGCCGCAGCCCGGACTACATGAATGTCACCTTCGCCGGTTTCGCCGGGCGCGCCGACGAATGGTCGGTTGCGGGCAACGAGCGCGGCGCGGCCAACCTGGTCGCGTATCAGAAGCAGCTCGCGCGCAAGGACCTGGTGCTGACCCATACTCTCATTCATCCCACCATCGACAAGAGCAAGGGCGACGCGCCGCAGGCCGGCAACGATGTCGCGCTGCGCAAGATCGCGGACACCAGTAGCGGAATCGTGGTGCGCGGCGCGCGCATCCTGGCGACGCTCGCGCCGTTCGCCGATGAAATCGCGGTCTATCCCGCCATCCCGCTGCCCGAAGGCGCCGACGATTACGCGCTTTCGTTTTGCATCCCGATGACCACGCCCGGACTGAAGTTCATGTGCCGCGACAGTTGCGCGACCGCGGGCAATCCGCTCGACCATCCGCTCTCGAGCCGCTTCGACGAGCAGGACGGTTTCGTGATCTTCGACGACGTCGAGGTGCCGCGTGACCGCGTGTTCATCGATCATAATCTGACCGCGTACAACACCGTGATGATCACCGGGTGGTATCCCAACGTGATGCAGCAGACGATGATCCGCGCGCAGACCAAGCTCGAGTTCGCCTACGGCCTGGCGAGCCGGATGGCCGAGGCTATAGGCGACGCGTCGCCGGCGACCACGCAAATGCTGGGCGAAATCTGGACGTATGCGGAATTTACCCGCTGCGCGATATTGGCGGCCGAAGCCGGCGCGTTCGATTACGGCGGCGGAGTCTGGTTTCCGGCGGGTCCGCCGCTGACGGCATTGCGCGCCGCGCTGCCGGGCTGGTTCCCGCGCGTCGCGGAGATCATCACGCTCATCGGATCGCACAATCTGCTCGCCGCTCCGACTCGCGCGCAGCTCGCCGACCCCGAGCTTCACGATCTGGCGGCGCGCTATCTGCGCGGCGCGGGCGAGGTTACGGCCGATACGCGCGCGCGCATCTTCCGCCTGGCGTGGGATTTTGTGGGCAGCGCGCTGGCCAGCCGCAACGAGTTGTACGAACGTTTCTATCTTGCGTCGGGGGCGCGCAATTACCAGATCGCGCATCGGATCGCGTCGCGCGATCGCGCCGATCGCTTGGTTGACGGGATTCTCGGAGCGCGTTCGCCCGCCCCTGAACCAGAGCCCGATCCGCACCAGACGCGCAATCTGCCGCGGAGGTTTTGAACGATGAGCACTGTCAAAGTCGCGGGGGTCGAAGTCTCGACCGCCAATTTCATCGACGGCAAACGCGTCGAGTCGAGCACCAAATTCCAAACCTGCTCGCCGATCGACGGCGCGCATCTGGCGGACATGAGCGCCGCCTGCCCGGCCGAAGTCGATGCCGCGGTGGCGGCGGCGCGCCGCGCCTTTCCCGCATGGGCCGCGCTCGGACCCGCGGGCCGCGCGCCGATCTTGAGGCATTTCGCGCAGGCGATTCGCGACCGCGCCGCCGCGCTTTCCGCCGTCGAGACCGCCGACAACGGCTCGCTCCTGATGGGCAATCTCGCGCGCGTGATTCCGCGGGCCGCGCACAATATCGAGTTCTTCGCCGATTGGGCGCTCAAACTCGATGACGAAACTATCGACTCGCCCGAGGTGGTCAACCACGTCCGCTTCGATCCCGCCGGAGTCGCAGCGCTCATCACGCCATGGAACGCGCCGTTCATGCTGACCACCTGGAAGGTCGGGCCCGCCCTGGCCGCCGGCAACACCGCGGTGGTCAAGCCGCCCGAGTGGGCGCCGCTGACCTGCTCGATGATGGCCGATCTGGCGGCGGAGGCAGGCGTGCCGCCCGGCGTCCTGAACGTCGTGCAGGGAATCGGCGAAGTTGCCGGCGCCGCGCTGGCCGCGCATCCCGGCATCGACCGCCTTAGCTTCACCGGATCGACCGACACGGCGCGGCTGATCGGGCAATCGACGGCGCGCTCGCTGACCCCGGTCAGCTTCGAGCTCGGCGGAAAATCTCCGTTCATCGTATGCGCCGATGCCGACCTTGACGCGGCCGCGCAGACCGCCGCCGGACAATATATTGGCGCCGGGCAGGTGTGCCTGGCCGGAACGCGAATCCTCGTTGATGCGATAGTAGCCGATGAATTTCAGGCCAAGCTGCGCGCGGCGGCCGCGCATTTGACGGTCGGCGACCCGCGCGAGAAAACCACCCGCGTCGGACCGCTTATCACGCCTGAGCACTTCCGCCGCGTCGAGGGCTTCGTCGAGCGCGCGCTCAAGGCGGGCGTGAAACCGCTCTGGGGCGGCCATCGCGACCGCGCCGGAGAACTGTACTTCGAGCCGACGCTGCTCGAGGGCGCTGTGCAGGATTCCGAAATCGTCCAGCGCGAGGTCTTTGGCCCCGTCCTGACCTGGCAGACGTTTCGCGATGAAGACCAGCTCGTGCGGCTCGCCAACGGCACCCGCTACGGCCTGGCCGCGATGATCTTCAGCCGCGATCGCGAGCGGGCGATGCGTATCGCGCGGCAAGTCGTCGCGGGCACGGTGTGGATCAACTGCTTTTTCGTGCGCGAGCTGGCCGCGCCGTTCGGCGGCAGCCGCGATTCCGGAATCGGCCGCGAAGGCGGGAACTGGAGCTTCGACTTTTATTGCGACGTGAAGAATATCGCCGCCCTCAAGGGTTCGTTCGCATGAGGCGCCGGCCGGCGATTGGCGGGCGGCGGGCGCGCGGGTTGACCGTGATTGATTATTGAATGACTATTTGAACCGCTTTCATCGGGAGAATTTACCATGAGCGTATTGGACGGACCGCGCCAGGAATGGCGCCGCATATTGCACGAAGGACAGCCAAAATGGGTGCGGCCCGACGGCGACCGCCTGACGCTCGGTGACGGAAGAACGATCGCCGACGCCGAGGCGGTTTATCTTCCACCGTGCGATCCCACCAAGATTCTTTGTATCCACTTGAATTACGAGTCGCGCCGCGTCGAGTTCCGGGCGCCCGCGATCGAGACGCCAACTTATTTCCAGAAGCCGGTCACCGCGCTCAATTCGCATCGCGGCTCGCTCGCGCGTCCGGCGGGCGCCAAGTATCTGAATTACGAGGGCGAAATCGCGGTGATTATCGGCAAGCCGATGCGCAACGTGGGCCGCGCCGAGGCGTGGGACTATATCGCCGGCTTCGCGCCCGCCAACGATGTCGGATGCCAGGATTATCGCGACACGGACGCCGGCTCGATGCTGCGGGTGAAGGGGCAGGACGGTTTCTGCCCAATCGGTCCGGGAATAGTCAGTGGCGCCGATGTGCGCAAATCGTCGGTGCGTACCTATATCAATGGTAAGACGGTGCAGGATGGCGCGGTCACGGAAATGCTCTTTCCAATCGACTATATTCTCGCCGACCTGTGCAGATATATCACGCTGCTTCCCGGCGACGTGATTCTTTCCGGGACGCCCAAGAATTCCCGCCCGATGAACGTCGGCGATTTGGTCGAGGTCGAAGTCACCGGGCTCGGCCGGCTCGCAAATCGAGTCGTCGAGGCGCCCGCCGCGCCGCACAAAGTAGGGCATCAGGGCAGCGACACCGAATCGGTCAGACGCGTGGCGCTTGGCTCCGACTCGAGAAAGAGCGAAGTCTGATGAACGGCGCGGAGAGCCTGATTCGCACCGCCGTCGCCGCGGGAGTCGGAGTATGTTTCGCCAATCCCGGCACTACTGAGATGCCGATCGTCGCCGCGCTCGATTCCGCGCCCGGGATGCGCGCGGTGCTGGCCCTGTTCGAGGGCGTTTGCACCGGAGCCGCCGACGGGTACGCGCGGATGGCGGGCAAGCCCGCGATGACGCTGCTCCATCTTGGGCCTGGACTGGCCAACGGGCTTGCGAATCTGCATAACGCGCGGCGTGCGAATTCGCCGATCGTCAATGTCGTCGGGGATCACGCCACCTGGCACGCCGCCGCCGACGCTCCGCTGGCGAGCGATATCGTATCGCTGGCCTCCCCGATGTCCGGATGGGTGCGCGCGTGCAAATCGGCGCGGGCGCTCGCGGGCGACATGGCTGACGCGGTCGCGGCGTCGCTGACCCCGCCCGGGATGGTCGCGACGCTGATCGTTCCGTCGGACTGTCAGTGGGATCCTGCCGCGGGTGCGGCGCCTGCGCGAGTTCCGGTCCGCCGTGCGGCGGTGGCGGGAAACACAATCGAGAGCGTGGCGGAAATTCTGGGCCGCAAGCGTCCGCTCACGATCCTTCTGGGCGGCGACGCGCTCGGCGAGAAGGGCTTGCGAGCGGCTGCGCGAGTTGCCGCCGCCAGCGGTTGCAAGCTGATGACGGAGACCTTCACCGCGCGGATTGAACGCGGCGCTGGAATACCGTCGCCCGCGCGGCTGCCGTATTTTCCCGAGCAGGCAATCGAGGCGCTGGCCGGAAATGAAACTATCGTGCTCGCCGGCGCGAAAGATCCCGTCGCGTTCTTCGGCTACCAGGGCGTGCCGAGCCGGCTCGCTCCCGAGGGCTGCCGAGTCGAGCTTCTTGCCCGTCCCGAAGAAGATATCGCCGCGGCGCTAGAAGATCTCGCGCGAGTGATCGGGGCGCCGGCGGCGGTCGCAGTCGCGCCGGCGAAGCGCCCCGCCGTGCCGGGCGGAAAGCTCGATCCCGCAACTCTCGGCGCGGCTCTGGCGGCGCTGCAACCCGAGCATGCGATCGTGGTCGATGAAAGCGCGACCTCGGGCGGTCCGTACGGCGCGATGGCGGCCGGTGCGCTGCCGCATTCGTGCCTGGCGCTGACGGGGGGCGCGATTGGGCAGGGGTTTCCGACCGCGACTGGCGCGGCCGTCGCCTGTCCCGAGCGGCGCGTGATCGCTCTGCAAGCCGACGGCAGCGGCATGTACACCGTACAGGCGCTGTGGACGCAGGCGCGCGAGCAATTGAACGTCACGACCATCGTCTGCTCGAATCGCGCCTACCGGATTTTGCAGATCGAAGCTGCGCGCGCCGGCAACACCGAACCGGGGCGGCAGGCGCGGATGCTCACGGAACTCGCGGCGCCGGAAATCCGCTGGACCGAGCTGGCGCGCGGCCTGGGCGTGCCCGGAGTCCGCGTCGAGACGGCGGACGACCTGGTGCGGCATCTTTCGCGCGCGCTCGGCGAGCCCGGTCCGAGCCTGATCGAGGCGATGCTCTGAGGGCATCGCCGTGCGCACAACCGCCGCGGCCCGATTGATCGCGCCGGGTGGTGCTTTTCGCGTCGCGTGCTACTATCCGCTGCGCGCGATCGATCGCGCGTTTGGAGAGCTGCATGCTAGATAGGGAACGCCGGGGGTGGATCATCGTTGGCGCAATTTTCGTCACGATGTTTTTCATTTGGGGCGGAATAAATTGCGGCGCGGTGTTCTTCGTGCCGGTGCTCAAGACCTTCGGATGGACCCGCGCCAAGCTGTCGGTCGCGGTCTCGATCGGATGGATCACGGGCGGCGCCGCCGGACCGCTTATTGGGCTCGTCGCCGACCGCGTCAATCCGAAAAAGATGATGATCGTGGGCGCCACGGTCACCGGCCTTGCGTGGCTGGCGCTCAGCCGCGCGACCGGCTTCGGTCAGTTCCTTGCGATCAACGGGCTGTTCGGAATCTCGGTGGGAGCCACGACTACGATTCCGACCTCGCTGATCATCGCGGGATGGTTCGAGCAGCGGCGCGGACTGGCGATGGGGATCGCGTTCGCGGGCGCGACGCTGGGCGGCGCCGCGATGACGATCATAGCCACCTACGCGATCGCGTCGGGCGGATGGCGCTTCGGCTACCTGATCCTCGCGCTGCCGATCCTGTTCGTGGTCGTGCCGATGATCGTGATCTTCGTGCAGACCTCGAAAGCCTCTGACGCGCGCGAGGCGGCACGCCCCGGCGGCGGCGCCGAGGCGCGCGCCCGCGCCGCCGCGCCCTCGGTTGTGCTGCCCGGACTCGAACTCGCGCAGGCGCGCCGCACGCGCTCGTTCTGGCTGCTCTGCCTCATCCAGATGCTGGCAGGATTGAGCAGCGGGATGGGCGCGCATTTTATCGCCTACCTGACCGGAATCGGCTACACTGCCGCGTTCGCGGCCACGGTGGTGAGCCTTTACCTGATCGGGACGACCGCGGGCACGCTGCTCGGCGGCCCGCTCGCGGATCGAGCCGGGGCGCGGATGGCGATGGTGGTGACCTTTACGTGCGCCTCGATCGGGATGGTGGGCTTGATGGGCGCCGTGCATGGGCTGGGTCTGGTGGTCAACGTGGTGGCGGGAGGATTCGCGGCCGGCGCGCTGGCGGTGCAGATGCCGCTGGTGATGATCGAATCGCTCGGCGTAAGGCGGCTCGGCTCGGTGATGGGAATCACCAGCGTGTTTTTCACCTTCGGGGCGTTCGCGAGTCCGATCGCGACCGGACGAATCTTTGACGTGACGGGCAGCTACGCGCCGGCGATCGCGGCGTTTATCGTGATGCTCGCGATGTGCGCGGCGGCGATGCTCGGGATGCGCCCGCTCGAGCGCGAGCAGGAGCAATTCGCGCTGCCCGCGCAATCGTCGGCCGCGATGTAGCGTGGCACTCACGCGCGATGGCGCGCGAGGTACAGGCCGCGGCCCATCAGCCCCTCGGGGTCGTAGCTGACGGCCATCGCGGCGTCCTCGAACGCGCGCGTCATTTCCTGGCGGGTAAAGAGCGCAAGTTCCATCCGCTCGCTGAAGTGCTCGATTCCGCGCACGCTGCCGCGCAGGTAGTGCAGTTGCAGAACCGACAGATTTCCTTGCTGCCCGCTGTGACTCATTCGGCAGATCAGGCCGTCGGGCAATTGCCCGGTGTTGATGAATTGGCCGCCGGGCTTCCACGCCTCGGGCGTCAGCCACGGCTCGACGATCAGCACGCCGCCCGGGCGCACGTGGCGCGCCATCGCGGCGACCGCGCCGGCCAGGCGCTCGGCGGTGGCGACGTAACCGATCGCGCTGAACAGGCAGGTGACGGCGTCGTAGGTGCGGCCGAGGTCGAAGCCGGTCATGTCGGCGCGCGCGTAATTACCGGCCGGATTTTTGCGCCGCGCGGCGCGCAGGTAATCTTCGTTCAGATCGATTCCATCAACCGCGAAGTGATCCTTCAGGGACTGCGCGTGCGCTCCGGTGCCGCACGCGACATCGAGCACGCCGCGCGCGCCGGGAACCGCGGCCTCGATCAGGCCGCGCAGATGCGCGCACTCGCGCGCGTAATTCTTGAAGTGATAGATCGCGTCGTAAAGCTCGGCGCTGTCGAGAAAGCCGCGCGACTGAAAGCCCGCGTCCATATCGATTTTCATCAGTAGCGATTCATCCGCGCCAGGCGATCGGCGTGGAAATTCGCGTCGCCGAACAGTTCCTGTGCGACGCGCGCACGCTTCATGAACAGGCCGATATCGAATTCGTCGGTCATCCCGATTCCGCCGTGCATCTGCACTGCTTCCTGCACGGCCAGCGTCGCGGTGGCGCCGGCCTTGGCCTTGGCGACCGAGACGATCGCGCCGGCGGTGTCGAAGGACTCGTCGAGCGACTGCAACGCCTTGAGCACCACCGCGTGGGTGAGTTCGAGGTCGCAGTACAGGACCGCGGCGCGATGCTGCAAGGCCTGGAACTGGCCGATCAGCTTGCCAAACTGTTTGCGCTCTTTGAGGTAGGCCACTGTTCGCGCGAACGCTTCATCGCCAAGCCCGGAAAGCTCGGCGGCGATGGCGGCGCGTCCGGCGTTGAGCGCGCCCTCGAGCGGCTTCCATCCGGCGCCGATCTCGCCCAGCACGGCATCGGCGCCCACGCTCACGTGGTCGAACCGGATTCGCGCGGCGTTGTGGCTATCAACCATCGCGGTGCGCTCGGCGGTGACGCCTTTGGCCGTCGCATCGACGAGGAAGAGCGTGATTCCGTTGCGCTCGCCGGGCGCGCCCGCGGTTCGCGCGGCGACGATCAGGAGCTCGGCGACGTGGCCGTCGAGCACGAAGGATTTTTCACCGTTCAGCGCAAAACCGCTTCCAGAGCGCACGGCAGCCATCGCGATTTTTTCCGGGCGATGCTTTGCCGCTTCATCGACGGCGAGGGTCGCGATCAGATCTCCCGCGACGATCCGCGGCAGATGCTCGCGCTTGTGCTTGTCGTTTCCCGCATGGGCGATCGCGCTGGCGGCAATCACGGCGGTCGCGAGAAACGGCGACGGCGCGAGCGTCCGGCCGAGTTCTTCCATGACGATCCCGGCCTCGACATAGCCGAGTCCCAGTCCGCCGTAATCGGCGGGCGCCAGGATGCCCGCGAGACCCATCGCGACCATTTCCTTCCACAGCGCGCGCGAGAATCCGGTCGCGTCGCGCGTGTCGCGCAGTTGGCGCAGATGGGCCACCGGCGCGTTCTTGGTTAGAAAGCCCCGCGTGTTATCGCGGAGCATGGTCTGTTCGTCGGTTAGAACTAATGCCATTTCAATAAATCCGATCGCGATCTCTCTTTGCGGTGAGCAGGTTCGCGCGAGTCCACTTACGCGTCGGGCAGGCCGAGGATGCGCTTGGCGATGATGTTGAGCTGGACCTCGCTGGTCCCGCCCTCGATCGAGTTGGCCTTCGAGCGCAGCCACGCGCGCACGGTCGCGCCGCCGTGCGAGCTCTCGCCTTCCCATTCGAGCGCGCTCGCGCCGCCCGCCGACATCACCAGTTCGAGGCGGCGCTTGTTGAGTTCGGTGCCGTAGTACTTGAGCAGCGATGAAACGGCGGGATGCGCCTGGCCAACCTTCGCCTGGTCGCCGACGCGCTCCATCGTGAGGCGAAACGCCCACGCGTCGATCTCGAACGAGGCGATCTGGCTGCGCAGCACCGGATCGGCGAGCACACCGTTTTCGATGCCGACCGACTCGGCGGCGATCTGCCCGAGCGAGCGATTTTCCGAAGTCTGGCCCATCCCGCCGATCATGTCGCGTTCGTGGGTAAGCAGGTATTTCGCGATCTCCCATCCCTTGTTGAGCTTGCCGACCAGGTTTGCCTTCGGCACCAGGACGTCATCGAAGAAGGTCTGGCAAAACGGCGACGCGCCCGAGATCAGCGTGATCGGCTTGGTCGAGACTCCTGCGCTCTCCATGTCGAAGAGCAGGAAGCTGATGCCCTCATGCTTGGGCGCGGCGGGATCGGTGCGGACCAGGCAGAAAATCCAGTCGGCCCTATCGGCGTATGAGGTCCAGATCTTCGAGCCGTTGACGAGGTAGTGGTCGCCGCGATCTTCGGCGCGCGTTTGCAGCGAGGCGAGGTCGGAGCCGGAGCCCGGCTCGGAGTAACCCTGGCACCATCGGATTTCGCCGCGCGCGATTTTCGGCAGATACTCGCGCTTCTGCTCTTCCGAGCCGTACTTGAGCAGGGCCGGGCCGAGCATCCAGATGCCGAAGCTGTCGAGTGGTGAGCGGCATCCGAGCGCGCGCATCTCCTGGCGCAGGATTTTCGCCTCGTCGCGGCCGAGTCCGCCGCCGCCGTACTCGCGCGGCCATTCGGGCACCGTCCATCCCTTCGCCGCCATCCGCTCGAGCCACAGGCGCTGCGCTTCGGATTTGAACTTCCATTTGCGTCCGCCCCAGCAGGTGTCATCTTCGGACTGCGAGGGTTTGCGCATCTCGGGCGGGCAATTGGATTCGAGCCAGCCGCGGGCTTCTTTACGAAATGTTTCGAGGTCGTTCATAGCAACACTAACGCGTATTAGGTCCGCCGACAGGATTCAAGGTTTCCAATCGAGCCGTTCCAGGAACATGAGGACGCTCGGGAGGGGAGCTTCGAGTCGCGGCGCGATGGGTTCGTTGCAATTTTCTTTTGGCCGCGAATCCGATTCTTCCTTGCGCCGAGGCTCGTTTCCGGCAGTCATGCGATACTTCGACGCGTCGAATCTGAGGCGCATTGCGTTTTCTCGAGCGCCCATATTCGCCCTCCTTGCGCCTGACGCGGGAAGCCATAAGGCTGAACATCTCAACCTCCTCAAACGGCCTTCGATATTCTGTCGGGCAGGACTCGTCGCGACACGCAACGCCGGGCGGGGACTTTCGGATTCGGGCTAGCGCGGCATCGGACGGCCGCATTCGATCACAACTACTAGTTTACCTTATTCACTGAGCGTCATCAAGAAGTCGCGGCGCGCAGGAAAAGGGATCTGATATCTGAGCAATGCAACCGAAAGGACCCTCACCTGACCGTGTGCCAGTGGCACCTCCCTTTCAGGGCGAGGAAAAAGAGGTCGCTTTGCGTGCTTTGTTTCCTCTCCCTGTCAGGGAGAGGATAGGTGAGGGTCATTTTTCCTGAGACGGGTCCGCGGCGGCTATCAGAATTCGTTCCAGCACGGATCCGAGATCGTCTCGGACCTCGAAATTTGAGAAACGAATTACGCGGAATCCGCGAGCTTCGAGAAGCGCGGTGCGGCTGGCGTCTTGCGGTTGACGCATTTCATGATGCTCGCCGTCGAGTTCCACTACGAGTCGCGGCTCGAGGCAGCAGAAGTCGGCGACGAATGGGCCGAGCGGATGCTGGCGGCGGAATTTAAGGTTGCCGAGTTGCCGGGAGCGCAGATGCGACCATAGGGTGCGCTCCGCATCGGTTTGAGTCTGACGCAGGATCCGTGCTCGATCGTGGCGGGCAGCCGGAGCGGTCATTTGAATCTAGAATCGCGCGGCGCTTGCGCGCCGCGCTGGGTAATGACCCTCACCTGACCTCTCCCTTTCAGGGCGAGGGAAAAGAGGTTGGATCGATTTGGGTGCATTGTTTCCTCTCCCTTTCAGGGCGAGGGACCGGAGGGAGGCCTCGCTCTAAAGGAGGCCCAGCTCCTTCAATGCGGCGCGGTCGGCTACCGGGGATCGGCTTACGCCGGAGGGTAGCTTTACCGAGCCGGGGGTGCGCTCGAAGGCGTCGGGGAGATCCAGCTCGCGGGCGTATTCTCGGAGCGCGGGCATCACTTCCTCGGCGATCAGGCGCATGCTGGTTTGGCGATCGGCGTTGCTGACCCGGCCCTGCACGCCGAACACGATGAGCGCGCCCGGGCGCAGCACGTCCAGGATCGCCTTGAACTTCGGGAGGGCCGTTTTTGGGGTGCCAATCACGACCGATAGCGCGCGCTGGGCTTTCTGGAATCCGGCGGCGAGCTTGCGCCGCACTTCGTCGTAATCGACCGGTTCGGTGTCCTCGACATGCCCGCGCAGCTTGTCGCCGCTGACTCCCAGCCAGCTTCCCTGCGGCTGCTTGGCGAGGCGGCGGATAGCATCCTTGGAGTTGTAGCCGGGCGGCAGCGAATGCTCGGTGCGCGAGAACGCGTTTTGGCCGCCGCCGTACACGAAGCCGCGGCCAAGTTCCTGCGCGCGCGCTTCGGTTTCGGCAAGGAAGGTCGGGATCAGGTAGCCGAAGTTTTCGGGGCCTGCCTGATAGCCGTGGCGGCACGCCTCGTCGGCGTAGAAATCCCACAGGTCGCAGGTCGGACCGAGCGCGGTGCCGAGTCCGATGTATGGGTAGCGATGCTCGGCGCACCACTTCGCGGTCTCGGGGCTGATCACGCCGGGGATCCAGAACTGCGGATGCGGTTTCTGATAGGGCAGCGCCCACGGATTAACGTGCCGATAATGGAAATGCTTGCCCTCGTAACGCCACGGACCGGGCCGGGTCCACGCTTGTACGATGAAGTCGTGGGCCTCGTTGAACATTTCGCGGTTGTAGGCGGGGTTGGCGTTGTTGAAAAACTGCTCGGAGCCCGCGCCGCGAACCCATCCGGTGATTAACCGTCCGTGCGAGATCAAGTCAATTTCGGCCAGCTCCTCGGCCATCCGCAGCGGATGCTTGATCACCGGAAGCGGGTTGCCGATGAGGCAGATCTTGACGCGTTTGGTGATGCGCGCGAGGATCGCCGCCTCGACATTCATCACGCTGCCCATGCAAAACGGGTTGCCGTGATGCTCGTTGAGGGCGACGATGTCGTAGCCGAGTTCCTCGGCGTAGCAATTCTCGTCGAGATAGTAATTGTAGTCGGCCGCGGCCTGCTCGCGGTCGAAATACTTGTTCGAGACCGCGAAATACGCCTGATTTTCGAGGATCGCTTCCTCGGGAACCCAGCGCGCCGGACGTTCCGTGAAATAGCCGATCTTCATAGAGCCAGCTTCCTTTTCGTCGGCCGATGCCTATTCGGCGAGAAATCGAGTGACTATACGCTCGAACTCGACGGAGTTTTCGATTTCGGGCCGATGTCCGGCGCCTTCGATGAGCGAAACCCGCGCGCCCGCGATCGCGGCGCGGTAGCCGTCGATACATCCGCGCGGCACCACCGCGTCGCGCGTCCCCCAGATCAGCATCGTGGGTATTCCAACCCCGTGCAGCAGGTGCGGAAGGCTGGGGTTGTGCATGAAAGGTTCCCATCCGATGCGCGCACTCTCGGCGCGGGCGTCCTCGAACAACTCGAACTGCGCGGGAGTCATTTCACCGCCGTAAATTTTCGCGAACTCGGGGGCGCCGGCGGGATCTGCGACGGTCGCGCGCAAGTGGCGCCGAATCGTCATCGCGAAGAAATCGAGGATCTCGCCCGCGGCCGGCTTGATGCCCAGCGGTGCGACCAGGACCATCCGCGAGAAGATCTTCGGATCCGCCGCCGCCATCTCGGCGGCGAGATATCCGCCGGCCGAGAACCCGATCACGTCGATCGGCGCCAGGCGCATCTCGCGCAGCGCCTGCGAGTAAAATCCCGCCAGATCGCGATAGCTGCGAACCCAGTCGAGCCGCGCGGTCTTGCCGTAGCCCGGCTGCAGCGCGATTAGCAGCGAACGCTCGTGGGCCAGGCTTTCGTTCCATGCCGTCCAGCCGGGGTAGCCCAATTCGTCGTGCAGGATAAGGAGCGGCTTTCCGCTCCCGCCGCGGATCATCGATAGAGAGGCGCCCGCGACGGCATGTTGCTCTTCGATCGGTTGAACCACGTGGTTGCTACCTCTGCGAGGCTGGCGCGTGGAGTTAGATACCCCGCGGCGGATGTTCCAGTCAGGAGTGGTTTAGCAATTTCCACGCGCCGCGCTCAAGCGAAATTGGCGCGGTGGTGAAGGGCCTCGCCCTCGCGTCAATCAGCCATCTGGCTGCGCGCGCGCATCCGGTGACGGCCGGAGCTGCGCCGTCCGGAGCGGACGACGTGGCGGCGACCGACTGAGCGCATCTGCTTGGTGGGCAAATCTTCTGGACCGAGCGAGGCAAGTTGCTTGCGCAGGAAATCGGGGTCAACCCCGAGCACGTCGCAGACATAGGCGAACGAAAAAAGTCCCGGCACTTGAGAGTGTGCCTGAAACCAATTCTGCACCTCGGTAAACAGGGCGTGACGGATTCCGCGGCTGGCGCCTGAATTCTTCACGTAGCATCGCACAGCATCTTCGAGCACCGCGTAAACCAGGCGGGTCTCACCGTCCAGACCGCTGCGCCGGCGAGTCAAATCGTAATACTGCGCGGGAACCAGGAAATCCGGCGCGAATGCAGCGCTCAACCAAGGGTCGGGCCGGTCGCATTCCGTGCTGACGGGATCGAGGGGCCGCGTGGAATCTGGCACACGATTGTCGCTACTAACGCTAATCGACACTGGTCTCCTCCCGTTCAACACTCTGGGCGGACTAAGATTCGGTGCCGCTTCAGTTGCACTGATGCGCACGCAAATGTTTGCTCGGCACTCGGTTCGCAAACGAATGCGGACGGAGTCATTTTTGTCTCGTGGGAGCATCGTCCGTGCCAGACAGATTATCGAGCAAACGCGAAAGAACCTGTTGAAAATGCGGGGAAAAACTCCCCAGAGTGTGGCCTCGATGCGCCACAATCCATCCCGGCCACCGCCGGTGCTCGCGCGCCCAAAGCAGCAGTTTGAGTGTCAGCAATGCGAATCTGGGTGTAATTCGCCGAGTCTTATAATTCGAGACGTGAACCGGTCCGCGGCCTCACGGGCTCGCCAAGCCGGGAGCATGCGACCAAGGACTCGTGGGCCGAATGTTCAATTTTGACAAAAAAGTGTCGCATCGCGGGACGCAGTGGCAGCCGCCGCATTGATCGGATCGGCGGCGTCGGGTGCGCATTGACAGCCTAAAAGGCTGATTCGCCATCGATTCCTACTTAATTCAGTCGTAAGCGCCGCACGCTCAGACTGCGTGCTCTCGGCACATCGCTTGCTCGATCCATACCCAAGGCGCGCAGAATCTCACCCGATCGTCAACCTCCTGTGATGCGCGTAATACCCGTGGGAGTGCGAGTAATCGATGGACATTTTGTTGGTTGAAGACAGCGCGACCGATCGGATGGTGATGCAGCGGCGGATCCAACATGCGTTTCCCGCAGATCAGGTGCTGATCGTAGGCGAGGGCTTCGAGTTCAACGAAGTTTTGCGGCGCGAGAATATCGACGTGGTCATCACCGACTACTGGCTCGGGTGGGGCGACGGATTGTCGGTCCTGCAGCGAGTGCGCAAACGATGGCCGCGATGCAAGGTCATCTTCCTGACCGGCAACGGCGGAGAAGAGGTCGTCGCAGAGGCATTCAAGTACGGTCTTTTCTATTACATGCTGAAGCCCGACGGATTCGAGAACCTGGTCACGGTCATTCGGACCGCGCTCGAAACCAAACGCCGTGAGGACCATTTTGCGATGATCGCCGCGATGGTCAGTGCGATGGCCGAAGGGATCCACGGAATCGACGCCGCCGGCCGGATCAGCTCGTGGAACGCCAGTTCGGAGCGCATCTATGGCTATCGCGGCTCCGAGATCATCGGCGAGCAGGCGGAGGTATTGGTCCCCGCCAATCTACGCGTCGAGACCCGCCGGCTGTACGCGCGGGCGCTGCACGGCGAAGTGATCGCGCCATTCGAGACGACGCGGCTGCGCAATGACGGGGCACGCCTGGCGCTGTCGCTCTCGATAGCGCCGGTACGGATTGACGCGCCGGAGATTTCCGGGATCGTGATCGTCACGCGCGAGATCGGGGACGCGCGGATTGCGGCGCACGACCCGAAACCCATCGACCGGGCGGCCGCAGTGTCGAGTACCCACCGAAATCGCTGAACCGGAGCGTTCAGGGCTTTCTTTCCAGCCACCCCTTGTCCGCATTACGCCGCGCGGCCTACCAACAGGCCCGCGCGAGCGTTACAGTCGGGCATCGCGCGGTGCGTGCCGCACCCCGCGCCTCGTGATGACAGGGTATCGCCCGTGGTGAAGGTATTCACGCCACCACCAAAAAGCCTGCTCGGCTCGCCGCTCAGGATCGCGCTGATCTATCTGGCGGCTGGAATTCTGTGGCTCGGGGTCGCCAACCTGATCCTGGGCTTGTTGCCGCCGCATTCGATCGCGCTCAACCGGTTTGCGTTTACCTGCGTTACCGGAATCACGCTCTACCTTGTCACCAGCCGCTACGCGCGCCGGCTGCATGAGTCGGTGCGCGCGGAACAGGAATCGGCGGCGCGCGCCCGCGCCTATTTCGACTCGGCGGTCGAGGGAATCGTCCAAATTGATCCCGATGGGTCGATTGTCCAGGTGAATCCGCACGCACTGGCGATGTTCGGCTACACGGAACCCGAACTGATCGGCCAGCCGATTGAGTTGCTGGCGCCGGCCAGGCTGCGCGGCGCCCATGCGGGTCATCGCGCGGCGTTCTTCCAGGCGCCGCGCTCGCGCAAGATGGGGACGGGGATGGACATAATTGGCGCGCGCAAGGACGGCGCCGAGTTCCCGGCCGAGGTCAGTGTCAGCCATGTCGTTTATGAAAACGTCGATCGGATGGTCGCGTTCGTCTCGGATATCACCGCCCGGCGCGTGATGGAGCGTGAGGCGCGGCGCAACGAGACGCTCAACGCGCTGGGCTCCGTCGCCGCCGCAATCGCGCACGAGCTCAACAATCCGCTGGCGGTAATCTCCTCTCGAATCGAGCTGATGCTTTCAGCGAACGACGGTCTTTCGCCCGACTCGCGCGAGGATTTGCAGGTTCTGAGGCGCAACGTCGAACGCGCCAGCCGTATCACGCACAATCTGCTTTCGCTGGCCCGCCAGCGCCCTGGATCGCGAACCCCGGTGGACGTCAACCGCTCGATCGAGGAGATCACGATGCTGATGTTTGGCGAACCGCACAGCGCGAGCGCGCGGCTCGAGCTCGCCCTCGATCGTGCGATTCCCCGCGTATTGGCCGACGAGACCGGGATCGAGCAGGTGATGGTCAACCTGCTGACGAATGCGCGGGAGGCCAACGCCGACCTAATCAGAATCGAGACCGGTCCCGATCCGGGCCGTCCCGGATGGATTCGCATCGTAATCAGCGACAACGGCGCCGGTGCTCCGCCCGAGGTTCTGGCCAAGGTCTTCCAGCCTTTTTACACCACCAAGAAGGACGGCACGGGACTAGGCCTGTGGCTCTCTGAGCGGGTGATAAGCGATCATCGAGGCACGATCTCGGCGCACTCGGAACCGGGACGGGGCACGAGCTTCGCCGTGTGTTTGCCGGGGATAGTGGAGGTGGCCGGGCAGATTGCCGCATCCGCACCGTCGGCCGACTGAGGCGCGGGCGGTGGGCGGGCGCCGGGAGCAGGCGTGCGGAGCGGTTCGGTCAACGGATGCGATGCTTTCTCAAAATCCGATGGAAGGTTGTGCGATCCATCTTTGCGGCGCGCGCGGCCTGCGAGACATTGCCGTGGAAGCGATCCAGAATTTCGCGTAAATACTTGCCTTCGAGTTCCTCGATCCATTTCGCCTTGGCCTGCTTGAAGCTCAACTCGGCGCCATTGCCGGACTGGCCGGCGCTTTGCGCGGCCTGCGGCGTGAGAATTTTCTCGGGAAGATCGTGAACCGTCAACGTGGGTCCGTCGGCGAGCGCGCAGGCGCGTTCGATGACGTTCTGCAGCTCGCGTACGTTGCCGGGCCACAGGTAGGACTCGAGCGCCGCGATCGCGTCGGGCTCGAAGCCGCGCGGCGCCGAGTCGGAGGGCCGGCGGTAGCGTTCGAGAAATCGCTGGGCCAGGATGGCCACGTCGGATCTGCGCTCGCGCAGGGGCGGCAGCAGGACATCGATCACGTCGATGCGGTAGTAGAGATCGTTGCGGAATTTTCCCGCCGCGACCAGCGCGCGCAGGTCCCGATTGGTCGCGGACAGAATCCGCACGTCGATTCGCACCTCTTGCGTGCCGCCCACGCGCCGAATCTCGCGCTCCTGAATGGCGCGCAAGAGCTTGGCCTGCAAGGCGATCGGCAGCTCGCCGATCTCGTCGAGAAACACGGTGCCGCCGCCCGCGGTTTCGAGCAGCCCCGGCTTGGAAGCGATCGCGCCGGTAAACGCGCCGCGTTCGTGGCCGAACAACTCGGATTCGAGCAGATTCTCGGGCAGCGCCGCGCAATCGACCGGCACGAACGCGCCCGCCGCGCGCGGACTGTTGGCATGAATCGCGCGCGCAACCAACTCTTTGCCGGTGCCCGATTCGCCGAGCACCAGGATGTTCGCTTCGCTGCGCGCGGCCTTGCGCACGAAATCGATCACGCGCTGGATCGCGGGACTCGAGCCGATGATATTCTCGAAACCCAGGACGCCGCTTAGCTGCTCGCGCAGGTTGCGGTTCTCGATTATCAGGCTGCGCTGCGCCAGCGCGCGCTCAGCCGCCAGCGCGAGCTGATCCATCGTGAACGGCTTGGCCAGGTAATCGAACGCTCCCGCTTTGACGGCGGCCACGGCGGACTCGATGGTGGCAAAGGCGGTGAGCATGATGACCGGGCGAGCGGGGTCGAGCTGATGCGCGCGGCGCATCATTTCGAGCCCGTCCATCGCGGGCATCCGCAGGTCGGTGATCACCAGGTCGGGCAGCGCGGTCTCGAGCATCGCGATCGCTTCGGCCGGGTCGCTCGCAAGCAGACATTCGTGGCCGGCGCGGGTAAGGATGCGCCGGCAGTTTTCGAGCATGTCAGGCTCGTCGTCAAGGAGCAAAATCCGGCCCATAGATCGCGCGCGCAGCCCCGCGCGGCTGTAAAACAATCAGGAACCCAGTGCCCGGCGCAACCCCGCGCGCCGGATCGCTTCGCGGTTGTTCTGGAATTCAGCTTCGTTTCCACTCGGCTCCTCCTACGGTGAGCCTGCGCGCGATATAGGCCAGAAGGATGCCCCGATTCTCGAGTTCAGGTTCGCCTCGCCTCCGGATTGTGGATTCCAGCAAACGCGCCCGATTATCGCGCGTGCGTACGCCGCCGAGTGTTCGTGCCTACATCGTTCTGGCGGGTGCGAAGATCACCAGCAGGACTAGTTCCTGCTCGATGCTGTGGAAACCGTGCTCATCTCGTGCGGCAACAAAGATGAGATCCCCTGCTGCGACCGCACGATCCTCCGGGGGCCGATCTGCGAAAGCCACCTTCATGCGCGCGGCTCCGCTGACGACGTAGTAGATCTCATCCTCATTGTGTGGCTGTTGCATGTCCTGGTCGCCGGGTTTCAGCACATAGACGCCGCAACTCATTGGTGGGATCCGTAAAAATTCCGCGTAAGGAATGGGCCCATTGATGCGCTTCCTGATTTCATCGACGGAATCGAAATTCTTCATGAGCGCATTTTCTCCTGGTTCGAATAATTTGATTTGTAAAATCGTGTGGTCAGGCGTAAATGCCGCGATTCGGAGATCCAGGTGCCGCGCAAAACGAAACGCAGATTCCGCTTCACTCGGAATAAGGTTTCACCTTGAGGCATATTCACGTGCTTAATCCCACCGACGAAGCTAGAGCGGAGCCTCAAAGCCCGAACGTGCGCCTGCGGTTCCGACAATCGGTAACGTCTTGGCCCGAGTCCGCTTGCAGGGACAAGGATCTTGTATCGCGAACCGGCCCTTAACGAGACGACTTTCGTCCCGCTATGCTTGGCGCGAATGCACAATGGAAGCGCTTGAGTTCTCGGCACCATTTCGAAAACGCCCGACTAGATAGGCCAGCGGCCCGATACTGCCGAGGCAGACTGTCAACAGCAGATACGGCAGCACGTTAACGCGGCGTTGTGCAGCGTCGCGTGTCATCCACACCGCAACCATAGTCAGCGCGATCACCAGGTCAGCGAAGATGGCGGTAGTCCCTGCATTGGTAAAAGCTATGTGTAGGAAGCCCTGTGCGCCGTAAATATAGAAGTCATAGGCGTTAAGAGCCGCAAATCCTGCAAGCACGATTGTAAGGCCAACTTGTTTTGCGTTCATATTCCTCCCGCGGTGAAATCCTCTGTCGGACTTTTAATAAAAGAGCGATCGGGGGGCGGTTTCAGACGATGGCTCTCGGATTGCTACGCGAATATTTCCTTGAAGAAACCCTCCATCGCATTCCACGACCGTTCATCGGCCAGCTTGTGATACTCAAGTGCTGGATTGTCGAGTCGGGCGGCGTCGGGGTCGGTGAAGTTATGCTTCACACCACCATATGTAATCACCTGCCAGTCAACACTCGCGGCCATCATCTCTGCTTGAAACGCATTGACCTGCTCGAGCGGTACCAACTGATCATCCCCGCCTGTGCAGACCAGAATTTTGGCTTTTACCTGACCTCTCTGCGCGGGGCGCTCCGTATGGAGACCGCCATGAAAGCTCACGACACCGCGCAGCGGTGCGCCCTCGCGCGCGAGTTCGAGAGAAAAGTTTCCTCCCATACAAAATCCGATCGATGCAAGCCGCGACGAATCGACCTGGGGGAGCGAAGCCAGCTTGTTGAGCGCCGCCATCCCGCGCCTGCGCAGCGCGCTGGTGTCCTCGAACAGCGAATGCGCGAGCTGTACCGCGTCGGGCAGGTTGTCCAGCTCGCGCCCGTTTCCGTAATAGTCGCCCGCGAACGCGACGTAGCTCAGCGCCGCGAGCCTTTCGGCTTTTGTCCTGGAATGAACGCCGGGGCCACATACCTGGGGCATTACGATGACGCCGGGGCGCTTGCCGCTGACCTTGTCGTCGTACGCCAGATATCCCAGGAGGCGAACGTCGCGATCTTTGTATTCCACTGTTTCCGTCTTCATCTTCTTCTCCCGATGAAATGTTTCGTCTTCGATTCAAAGGTCAGACGCGGCGTCACATTGCCGCGACTCCGAATTCTATTCAGTCCAGTCCGGACCAGAACTCTTTGAGCAGAACGGTGAGCAGCCGCGGATGTTCCTCAGGCCAAAATAGCTTTGCCCTGGCAATGGTAGTTACTTTGCGGAGGCCGCCCAGATTGCGTTTAAGCCAATCGATGGAGGATGGCGTATCAAAGGCGGTGTCCGCGTCGCCCCACAAAACCTGCGCGGGGATCTGTGATGCGTGAAGCCCTTTGGCCGCTGCAACTAGCTGATCACGGTTTCGTTCCGCCTCCGAAAAACCCTTCAGCTGCTCGCGGCGTTGTTCAGAGTCAACGAAGGGACCGAAGTATACCTCGAGCGACTCCTTACTCAGACTCTCCGGATTCTCGTACGCGACAGCGAGCTGCGCGGCCGAAGAAGGATCGCGCGTGATGTTCTTGAGCATTTCTCCTACCACGCCCGCCTTGAGTGCACCGTAGAACTGCTGCAACATCGCGTTCGGCCAGAGATCGTGTACCTCGCAATTCGTCAGCGTCAGCGATCGCACGCGTTCGGGATAAAGCGACAGAAAGATCTGGCTGACACCGCCGCCCGTATCGTTGCCGATCAGGTCAACCTGCTTGATCGAGCGTGCGTCCAGGAATGCAGCGAGCATCTTGGCCTGTGACTCGTACGAAATATCCTGCCGAGCGGGAATTTCGCTATACCCAACACCCATCAGGTCCGGCGCGACGCAGGTACGCATCGATGAGACTTCATCCAGCGCATAGCGCCATTGATAACCGCAGAGCGCAAAGGCGTGGGCGAACAGGGCGACGGGTCGGTTTCCGCGCTCGACGTAGGCGATGCGTCCAAACGCGGTCTGGACAAACTTCCGGGAGGACTGGAACTCAGAAGCTTTCAATGCTAACCTCCATAAGCGAAACGGAGGAAACAGAACCTACGTACTGTGTGTATCTAACCTATTGAACGTATGGCAGTCAAGAGTCGCCAGGCTGAAAATTCCGCCACCACCCGGGCCGCCCTCCTGAGAATTGCGCGCAGATTCTTCGCCGAGCGCGGATACGCTGACACGGCAACTGAAGAGATTGTGCGACGTGCCCGAGTGACTCGTGGCGCTCTGTATCATCATTTCAAGGACAAACAGGATCTGTTCAGAGTGGTCTTGCACGAAGAACAGTCAAAAGTTGCTGCCAAATGCATGGAAGCCGCAGCCAAAGAAAGCGATACGTGGCGCGCGCTCATGGCCGCAAACGAGGCGTTTCTTGAAGCGTGTCTGGACCCGGCAGTTCAGCAAATCGTATTAATCGACGCCCCGGCCGTGCTTGGCACGGAAGGGTTTCGGCAATCGGATGAGAGCTACTATCTGGCCGGATTGAAGGCAGCCATCGAGGCGGCGATCGCGGCCGGAATCATCGAAGAGCAACCGGTGGAGGCTCTGGCCCATATGATTATGGGCTCAATGAATGAAGCGGCGCGTCTCATTGCCCATGCCTCAGATAAGGGGCGCGCTCGCCGTGAAGTCAGCGAATCTGCCAATCGAATGTGGAACGGTCTCCGAATCGACACGACACGATAGTTATTTCGGTGATGGGGCATTCGCTTGAGTCCATTTTGGTGCCTCGGCAGCGACGACCGCTTCATAGATCCGGATTGGTTGGTAGAAATCGAGGCAGTCGCAATTGCGAAAATCATCGGATGGCTCAGACCTGTAGGGCTCTGTCTGGGCGGTCTCAAAGCGCGTTCGGCGGCGGCTAGCGTCTCGAGGATTTCGGCGTTGAGCGCGATCGCTTCGGCGTCATCGGGATTTGCGTTGATCGCGAGTTCGGCGATAGCCAAGGCGTGCTGAAGATGTCCCTCGGCGTGGAGCTTGCGCGCGCTTTCGAGAACCGCTTCGCGGCCGCATAGCGCCAGGATGTCACCTGCGCGGTCCTCGCGCGGCGCTTGCACCTACCGGTGGGGGTGGGCCGCGGCGGATCGGACCGTGATCGAAGCGGCCCCCAGCTATCGACGGCTGCGGCAGGAAGCGGCAGCAATCGAGCCCGGGGAACCCCGCGCAAGTACGGAGCAGCCCACGCGGGAGCTGGAGCTTCCGGAGCCCGACGGCGCGCTGCAGCCGCTCAAGAATGGGATTTTGCGTCCCGCCTACAAGCCTTCGGTGCTGGCCAGTGGGGTGCTGACCGTCGGACAGCGGGTCGAGTGCACTAGCGAACGTGCGGCGCTGTGGCCGATGCTGGCGCAACATGAGCGCGCATTGGGCGGCGCCCTGGGCGCGTTGCTGTTGGATGCGGGTTACATGGGAATCGAGTTGCTCAGTCGCTTGGCCGAGCGCGAGATCAACGTGCTGTGCCCAAGCGGGAAAACCAGTGACGCGGACTGGCGCCGGCGCACTGGCGGGCCGTACTTCGACAAGCGCAAGTTCATTTACGAGGCGCAGCACGATCGCTACCGCTGCCCAGCTGGACGCGAGTTACACTTCGACTATCGTGCGCGCGATCGGCGCGGCGCCCGGTACGTCCGCTATCGTGGCGCGCAATGCAGCGATTGCGAGTTGCGCGCGCAATGCACCAAGGCGCCGCGGGGAAGGACCCTGCGGCGTTACGCCGGGGAAGAGATCAAAGAGGCCATGCAGCAGGTCTTGCGCCAGCCGCGCGCACGACGCGAGTACCGGCGGCGCCAGGTTCTGCTCGAGCCGGTGTTCGCGCGGCTGCGTGGGCTACAGCACCTGGATCGCTTCCTCCGCCGCGGACTCATGGCGGTGCGCGCAGGGTTCGCGCTGCACTGCATCGCCTACAACCTCAGGGTTGCGGCCCACCTCGCGCTATCGCGGACCATACTGATTATCTTCAGCGCTTCTCCCGTCGGTCCACCGCAGCCCCTCGCCGCCATCTGGCTCACCGCGCTTTCATCGATGCCCTGATCGGGAACCTCTTTTATCGACGGCCTCTCAAACAACGGGGGAGGAATCAGGCGGGCTTGATGCGGTCGCGCAGGGTGCGGGCGGCGCCGGCGAAGAAGTTGCGCGCGATGAACGAGCGCTCGGCGGCGGCGAGCGCCTCGAGGATTTCGGCGTTGAGCGCGATCGCTTCGGCGTCATCGGGATTAGCGTTGATCGCGAGCTCGGCGATCGCCAGGGCGCGCTGAAGATGTCCCTCGGCGCGCAACTTGCGCGCGCGTTCGAGAACCGCTTCGCGGCCGCATAGCGCCAGGAGGTCGCCGGCGCGGTCTTTGCGCGGCGCCGGGAACATCTGCGACGGCTCTCCGGACCACCATCCTGCGTAGCGCCGGATCACGTCGTGCACCACGAAGGCGGTGCATCCATAGACAGGAGCCAGAAACGGCTTTTCGGCGAGTTCGCGCGGCAGCTCGATATCGGCCTCGATTATGTCGATCGGCCACTGCCCGGCGTTCAGGCGCGCGACGACTTCGTCATGGATGAAGCGCAACGCGCGCGCGGTTTCGAGCAGCAGCTCTTCGCACTCGGCCTCGCCGCGGTAGGCGGGGCCGTGGCCGGGCAGGACGTGGCGCGGCTTACGCGCGGCGATCCTTTCGAGCGCCTCGGCCCATTCAAGGGTGTAGCGCTGGACCTTGTTCGGATTGCCGGTGTTCGGCAGCGAAGAGACTATCAGGTCGCCAACCAGCGCGGCGCGGCGCAGCGGCAGCCAGACCCACGCGGCGTCGTCGGTTTCGCCGCGCGCGTGATGCAACTCGACGGCCTCTCCGGCGAGTTCGAGCAACTGCATCCCGCGAAATGTCAAATCTGGGTAGTGATAGGATTCCGCTTGGAAGATTCCCGCGACTGCACCCGAGGCCGCGCCGAATTGGAGCCGGTTGATGTGACTCTGCCATTTCGCGGTCCGCGCGTAGCGCTTGAAGCGCGCGCCCAGTTCCTCGTGCGCCCAGATTTTCGGCCGCTGATAGCCGCGAGTCAGCGCGTCGGTGATGAACGCCTCGGTGCCGAAGGCGTGGTCGCCGTGGCCGTGCGTATAGACAATCACCGTGATTGGTTCGTCGGTCACTTTGCGGATCGCCTCGATCGCCCGCGCGCCCATCGCGCGCGAACTGGTGTCCGCGGCGAGCATCTCGCCGCGTCCGTAAGCAAAGGCGACATTGGCGAAGCCGTGGAACATCGCAAGGCCGGGCTCGAGGACTTCGAGCTGTCCCATCATCGGATCGAACGGATTGGGTGCGGCGCGGCCTGGCGGGTTGGGCGTCGATGCCATCGGCGAAATTCTCCCGGCTGCGAGCTTTGACGAAAGATTACCGCGCTTCGGGGCCCATGCGATAGCGACGGCGGGCGATGCGCGCGCCCGCGCGTTCATCTTGAATCTCATGTGGCGCAGATCGCGTAAAGTTTCAGATCGGCAACGAGGACCATGAATCTGGCGGAGAAAGCCAAACCTGTCGCCGCGCCACGCACCGACCTCGATCGGCTGCTCGCGCTCGAGCATCCGGACCCGCACTCGATTCTCGGCGCGCATCCGGCGGGTGACCGCGTGGTCGTGCGCGCGTTTCGTCCGGGAGCATCGCGGATATATCTGCTCGTGGACGGATCGGTCCGCCGCGAGATGACCCAAAGCGGGGACACGGCACTCTTCGAAGTCGTCGTACCCGACCGCAGCGAAGTCGCGAGAAGCGCCGAAGCCCGCCGTTCCTAAGCGCACGCCGTCGGAGAGTGCGGCACAGGCGCGGACTGCGCTGCCGAAAATCTATCACTTCGGCGGCAAGAGCACCTGCCAGCCGAAGGTGTGGAACTGGCTAGCGGTTGTGTTGGCGGAATATTGGTTAATCGCGGTCCCAGCGGTGGGAATGCCGAGATCCGCTATCTCGTAACAGGCCAAGCCAATGTTTGAGCCGGCGACGAGGGTTTCCCAGTTGGCGATGGGCGAGCCTGTCAAACCGCTTAGACTTCCGCAACCCTCATAATATTCGCCGCCTTCGGAGCCGCCCGCGTCAAAGACATTGATAAGCGTACCCTCTGACGGCGATGAACTCGGCGCAGGTCCGACGGTTACCGTGCCGGTCTGCTGCGCGGACGCGTATCCGTCCACGAGATAGTCCGCAGCGGTCGGATCGGCCCCACGATACGCGAAAAGCGCTCCCTCCAGCTCCGGATATGCACTCGGGTTGTTGCAGAGGTAGTAGATTGGGTGGCTGAACTTGTAGGTGCCGCTCTCCGTCGACGAGCCGTAGATGTGCGCATAGGCGTAAATCGTCGAGAGATCATGTGTGGCGCAGGATCCGACAAGCATACTCGTCGCAGCACTCTGGTTTGCGATAGGAAGCTCTGTCCAGGTTTTGTCAGGCGGTGGTGCCGGCGGCTTCGGGAAGTTACCGCCCATGTCGAGAAACGCTAGCACCACGTCCCCATTCTGCAGACCGGACGGCGTCGTAAGTTTCAAGACGCAGGCGCTGCCGTTGCCGCCACCGCATTCGGATTCGTTCTGGCTATTGCTAACGTAATTCGGAAGCGGGTCCGCCAACGCCGTTATCTGGGTCGATTGGTTAGAACCGGTCTGGGCGCCGCCTCCGTTGGAATACTCTTGTGCAGTCCAAAAGCCGTTGCCGGCCGCGGGCGCGGGCAGATTCGGATCCCAGACCGTGGACATGTAATCGCCCCATCGAGTCGGAGTGAGGCTTGCACACCCCGCATAGGGCCCGCGATAAGCGTTGGAGAGAATCCCATAACCCAGAAGCGGCGGACCTCCAGACCCGCCATTGCCTGTGCTGCCACTTGATGCAAAACCCTTGGCTACATACCAATTTGGATAGATATTTGAGCCGTAATAGAAACTTTGAAAGGTAAACGCAATGCCGAGAGCGTTATCCATCGTAATCGTAGGATAGCCCGCCCACCAGCCCGGGCCGCCCACGTAAAATTCGTTCCACGCTGTGAAGGGGGTGCGGTAGGTTGGGTTCCGAAGAACGAACCATAGGGCTTGGACGGTGCCGGTTCCGACACCTCCGGCGTGAAAGGAAGTGAGCAGGTAGTTGTTGCCGTCGCTCCCTTTTTGTAAGACGACATTTGTGATTCGCGCGTCCTGAAGGTTTACCGCGCAAGCTGATCCAGCGCCGCAGGAGTCGTGTTGTGCGGAAGGAAAGCCTCCATACTCTCCGGGCACGCCGTTGCCCGGGCTGTTCCCCACGACGGAAAGCCCACCGTAATCGTCGATCTGATATACTTCAACATAAGGAAGCGAACTTGAGGACGGCACGGAAGATGCCGCGAGGAATAAATTCAGGCCGGCGCCGGCGGAGATGTCTCGCGAAGGTCGCGAGCCAAAGGCGGGCGGAGTAAGGACGGTCGCGGTTAGCGTCGTCGGTGCCGGACTCTGCGTAAGCACGGAATCCGCTATGAGCACTAGCTGATCCGATCCGCTGCCAATCCCTTTAACGCCTCTGCACTGAAGATCAATGGCTGCCCACGTTTGGTTGTAGCCGATGACAGGCTGATCGGGGACGGGCCACTGCCCATTTTGGGTGCTCGAACACACGTTCGCAAGCTTGTAAAAATTCCAGCCCGCAGTCGCGTCAGAAGATTTGCTGAACGCAATATACAGATCGCCGTTATCCAACGTAGTCGGCATGGCAAGTGTCGAAGCCAGCCACCTCTGTGCGAACGGATCCCAGGCGACCTGTGTATCCGAAAGAAAATCGCCGCTGGGAGGCGAGTTCGCGGCCCAAAATGTGCCCGGGCTTTCCGGAAACCCCGCAGCGAGGTTGCCAGCTTTGTCTGAAATCCAAATCCCAGAATTGATAATTTCCACAATTTGTGTAGGCGACACGTCCGCAGCGACATCGGGCGGTTCGCCTTGGCCCGCGACGCACGCGTCCTCCGAATCGGCGGTGATCGGGGTGCCGGAGGGACCGATGGGAGTCGTGCCGCTCGGGTCGATCAGATTGGACTCAGGATTAGGCGCCGGCGTCGGCAATGCCATTCGGGGGGAGGGAGGTAGAGTGCGCCGATGGCGGTTCGCGGGTGACAGAGGACGGATAGGGCCCGAAGGTGGCGCAGGTTTCCAACGTGCGAATTTCCCCCAGCGTCAAGGGGATTTTCTTGTCGTAATATCTTTGGCATCTCGCCCGAAAGCTGGCCCACTGGCTCGCGTTCCAACCCTTGGGCGGATTGATGGGAAGCGGAATTGCCACGTGCGCGAGCGGGTGCGCCGTGGGGGTCGGGCTTGCTTGCGCCCAAGCCGGCGCCGACGAGAGAACGGAAAGTGAACAGCAAAACAGAGTCAAGGAGAATGCGCCCATTAGGTTGGCGAGTCGAAACCGGCTACGCTTTGCGAGCATGGAATCCCCCTCCCATCTTGTTTTCCCTTGAGCACCTGCTCGGATTCTCCCGCGAGGCGGTCCGGCTCTGGCAGTGCAGCCGCGAAGTACAATTCAAACGTCGCCTCTGCGATCTCGAACCTACGCAACTGATAGTGAACACGTTTCGTATAAGCAATTACACCGCGTGTGCCAATGACCTGGTGCTCGCAGGGATTTACGTTCTTGCCTTCTGCGTCAGCTGCGGCAGCGTGAAGGACTAGCTTTCCGTGAGGGCAGGGCCTCTTTAACGCTCGTTAACTACGCGCGTGGCGGGTCGGATCGATAAGGCGCGGAATTCGCGGGACGGGCGATGCGCGCGCGCGCAGCATAGTCTAGAATCCAGAATTGGAACTCTGCAAGGAGCATGGACACCACGAACCTTGAGCCTAAAACCCCGGCCTCACGTGCGCCGCGCACCGACCTCGAGCGGCTGCTCGCGCTCGAGCATCCGGATCCCCACTCGATTCTCGGCGCGCATCCGTCGGGCGGCAGGGTGATCGTGCGCGCGTTCCGGCCGGGGGCGGCAAAGGTCTTCATACTGATGGACGCCTCGGTGCGCCACGAGATGATCCAGGCCGGCGCGAGCGGGCTGTTCGAGACGACAGTCAACGACCGCAAGGAAGTTTTTCCGTATCGGCTCGAAGTTCATTATCCCGATGGCGCGGTGGTCACGGCGCGCGACCCATACTCATTTCTGCCGACGCTGGGCGAGCTCGACCTGCATCTATGGGGCGAGCAGAAGCATCAGCGCGCCTGGGACAAGCTGGGCGCGCACGCGCTCGAGCACGGCGGAATCGAAGGAGTCGCGTTCGCGGTCTGGGCTCCCACCGCGCGCAGCTTAAGCGTGGTGGGAGATTTCAACCGCTGGGACGGGCGCGTGCACATGATGCGGGCGCTCGGGAGCTCCGGAATCTGGGAGCTGTTCATTCCGGGGCTCGAGCCGGGCGCGGTGTACAAATACGAGATTCGCACTCGTGACGGATCTCTGTTGCTCAAGAGCGATCCCTACGCGATGCGGATGGAGGCGCCGCCCGAGACCGCCTCGATCGTTTATCGATCGAGCTATCAGTTTCGCGACGCCCAGTGGCTCGCGGCGCGGGCCGCGCGCGAGGTGAGCAAGTCTCCGCTTTCGATCTACGAGCTGCATCTGGGTTCATGGCGCCGCGTCCCGGAAGAGGGCAATCGATGGCTTACCTACCGGGAGCTTGCGCCGCTACTTGGCGAGTACGTCGAAGAGATGGGGTTTACGCACGTCGAGCTGATGCCAGTGATGGAGCATCCGTTCACCGGGTCGTGGGGCTACCAGGTCAGCGGATATTTCGCGCCGACGGCGAGATTCGGGACGCCCGACGACCTGCGCTACCTGATCGACGAGCTGCATCAGCGCGGAATCGGCGTGATCCTGGATTGGGTGCCGGCGCATTTCCCGAAGGACGAATTCAGCCTGGGGCGCTTTGACGGCACCGCGCTCTACGAGCACGAGGATCCGCGCCTGGGGGATCATCCTGAGTGGGGCACCTATATCTTCAACTACGGGCGCAACGAGGTGCGCAGCTTTCTTACCGCGAGCGCGCTCTATTGGCTCGGCGAGTTTCACGCCGACGGCCTGCGCGTGGACGCGGTCGCATCGATGATCTATCTGGACTACGGGCGCCGCGACGGGCAGTGGATTCCGAACGTGTACGGCGGCCGCGAGAACCTGGACGCGATTACCTTTCTGCGCACGCTCAACGAGCAGGTTTACGCGCTCAATCCGGGTATCGTGATGATCGCCGAGGAATCGACCGCGTGGGGCGGCGTCAGCCGTCCGACCTTCATGGGCGGGCTGGGCTTCGGCCTGAAGTGGGACATGGGCTGGATGCACGACACGCTCGAGTATTTCGCGCTCGATCCCATCTACCGCAAATGGCACCAGCGCAATTTGAGCTTCGGGATGCTCTACGCGTGGACCGAGAACTTCATGCTGCCGCTGTCGCATGACGAGGTGGTTCACGGCAAGCGTGCGATGCTCGACAAGATGCCGGGCACCGTCGCCGAGCGCTTCGCGAACCTGCGCGCGCTGTACGGCTACATGTGGGCGCGGCCCGGCAAAAAGCATCTGTTCATGGGCAACGAATTCGGGCAGTGGTCGGAATGGGACCACGACTCGAGCCTGCAATGGCATCTGCTCGGCTACCCGGCGCATCGCGGACTGCGCGCGCTGGTGCGCGATCTGAACCGCCTGTACCGCGCGCATCCGGCGCTGTGGGAGGCGGATTGCGATCCGGCGGGCTTCCGCTGGATCGACGCCGACAACGCCGCCGACAACGCGATCGCGTTCATCAGAATCGCGCCCGCCAGTGGACAGAAAATCGTCTGCGTGTGCAATTTCTCGCCGGTGCATCGCAGCCGCTTTCGGGTCGGAGTGCCGGCGCCGGGATGGTACCGCGAGATTCTCAACACCGACTCCGCTATCTATGGCGGCGGCAACTCCGGCAACCTGGGCGGGGTCGAGGCCCAGGCGCAGCCGTGGCGCGAGTTCGCGCATTCGATCTCGATCGAGCTGCCGCCGCTGTCGGTGCTATGGTTCGCCGCGCCATAGCAAGATGATCGGCACGGCATGGCCGCGCAGGACGCCGGGGCAGGGGAAAGCCGCATGCGAGATAGCGAGAAAAAGCAAACTCATCGCGGGGATGGGGACGCCGCCGCAAAACTCGCGCGCGAGCTCGCGGAGGAGCGCGCACTCGAGCGGCACGAGCGCTCGCAACTGATCCGCATCGGACGCGCGATCCGGCTGGCCGACTTCATGGCGATCCTGATGGTGCTCGCCACCGGCTTCAGCGCCTATGCGACGTGGCGCACTGCGCAGGTGACGCGGATGGTGTTCGCGGTCTCGGATCGTCCGTTCGTGGGCGTGGCCTCGGTGAAATTCGAGGAGACGCAATCGGCGAGCCCGCGGATCGCGGTGAATTTCAGCAACTTCGGCAAAATCCCGGCGCTCGACGCGCTGGTCAGCGTGCACAGTATCGTCGATGGCAAGCCGGCCAAAAACACCGACGGCGAGATGACCACGATGGACGCGGGAATTCTCTCGCCGGGCGTCCCGCACTATTTCTACAATTATTTCACGCCCGAGGTTTACCAGGCGGTGGTCTCGGGAAAATCAAAGCTGCAGGTCCATATCCATATCCTGTACAAGGGGCCCGCGCAGGCGCGGCAGTTCTGCTACTTCGAGCGCGTCTTCTACGATCAGCATAGCGGAAGCTTCCGTGCCGGAGGCGGCTCGGACCACTGCGCCGGCAATGAGGTGTATTGAGTTGAGCGAATGGATGAAACGCCGCGCGCGGGCGGCCGCGATGCTCGCGGGCGGCGCGATGATTGCGATCGCGGGATGCGCGGCGGTCACGCCCTCGAGCGAGACGCCGGCGCAGAAGGCGGCGACGGCGAGTTTCGATCTCACCAAGTGCGAGCAGCTCGAGCCGTATCTCTACCGATGCCCGGGGGTGGACCGGCCGCTATGCGATCCCGACTTCGCGCGCGCCCCGATCCAGTGCCTCAAGATCACCAAGAGCGGAGTGCTCTTGCAGGAGCTCCCGCTCGGCACGCTGTGAGCGCGAGCGCCGCCGCGCTCGCGCGCTGCGCCATGAACACGGAGTTACCCGTCGCGCGATTTTCGCGCCTGCGGAATCTCCGGAATGCCATAGCGTGCTATTTTTCCCGCGGCCTGTGGACGCCGTGGCCTGCGATCATCGCGGCGTAATCGCGGCCGCTCGAAGGCTTCTTCCGCGCGTAATCTGAGCAATCGATCGCGCGCAACTTTTCTCCTGGATGATCGCGCATCGGCCACTGGGCCGGGTCATCAACGCTCTAACCCAGGAGGATTTGCGATGCGAAAACTTCGACGGAGAAAATGGATCGCCGCTGCCGCGTTAAGCGCGATGCTGGCGGGACAGACGGCTGCGCCGCTGGCCTACGCTGACCGGCCCAACAACGACAACCAGACCGCGACTCCGATCAAACACGTGATCCTGATCATCGGTGAAAACCGCACCTTCGACCACGTGTTTGGCACCTATGTTCCGAAGCCGGGCCAATCGGTGCACAACCTTCTTTCCGAAGGCGTGGTCAATGCCGACGGCACGCCGGGTCCGAATTTCGACCAGACCCAGCAGTTCCAGGCCACCGACACGAGTACCTATGCGATCAGTCCCGCCAAGGACAGCGCCTATTCCAGTCTGCCGAACCCGAATGTGGGCGGACCGACGACGCCATTTTTCGACAGCGTCGCGGCGGCCGAAGCGCTCGAACCCGCGCTGCCGCTGGCCGACTATTACATGCTGACCATCGGCGGCACCGGCCTTACCAGTGGTAGCATTGATACGCGATTCACGGCGGGCGGTCCGCTCGCGAACGGACCTTTCGACATCACGGATTTCATCTCCTACGACGATTACGCGGGCAGCCCCGTTCATCGCTTCTTCCAGATGTGGCAGCAGACCGATTGCAACATCAAGGCGGCGACGCCGGCCAACCCGAGCGGATGCCAGAACGATTTGTTCCCGTGGGTCGAGACCACCGTCGCCACCGGCAGCAACGGCAAAACCGAGCCGTCGGGCTTCAAGGGCGAGGGCGCAATCGCGATGGGCTACTACAACAATCAGCAGGGCGACGTGCCGTATTTCACGCAACTCGCCCAGCAGTACGCGCTGAGCGACAACTATCATCAGGCGATAATGGGCGGGACGGGGGCCAATCACATCGCGATTGGCTATGGCGCCGAAATCTACTGGGCGAATCCGGACGGTACTCCGGGCACGCCGCCGGCGAATCAGATTGAGAATCCCAATCCGCAATCGGGCACTAATAACTTCTATACTCAGGATGGCTACAGCGGCGGCTCGTACGTCAACTGCGCGGATTCGTCCCAGCCTGGCGTCGCGCCGATCATGGCTTACCTGGAATCGCTGCCATACAGTCCGTTCAACGGCGGCGATTGCGCGGCCAACTCGTACTACATAGTCAACAACTACAATCCCGCCTACCTCGGAACCGGCCAGGAACTCTACGTTGGCGGACCGTCCGATTTCACTATTCCGCCGTCCACGCAGCCCAATCTCGGCCTGCTGCTGAGCAACAATAATGTGTCGTGGAAATACTATGGCGAGGGATGGGCGAACGGAAACGAGACCGGCGAAGAATTGCCCAATGCCGGTGGCTATTGCAATATCTGCAATCCGTTCCTCTACTCGAAGCAGATCATGACCAACCCCGCCCTGCGCCAGAACCTGACCGGCATCCATCAGCTTTACGCCGATATCCAGGGCGGCACGCTGCCGGCGGTGTCGATCGTGAAGCCCGACGGCTTCCTCGACGGGCATCCGGCGTCATCGAAGTTCGAGCTGTTCGAGGCGTTTTCGCACAAGATCATCGACATGGTGCAGGCTAATCCGCGGCTCTGGCAGGACACCGCGATCGTTATCACTGTCGATGAAGGCGGCGGCTACTACGACTCGGGTTATATCCAGCCGATAGATTTCTTCGGCGACGGCACGCGCATCCCCATGCTGGTGGTATCGCCCTTCTCGGTGGGCGGCGCGGTGGTGCATGACTACTATGATCATGTATCATTCGCCAAGTTCGTCGAGGCGAACTGGCGTCTGCCGGTCATATCGGATCGGAGCCGCGACAACCTGCCAAACCCGATCGCGGCCAAGGATAATCCCTACGTGCCGACCAACGGCCCGGCGATCGGAGATCTGATGGACATGTTCAACTTTGGACACTCCAGCCGGAGCCACGGCCAAAGTGACAATCAGAGGCGAGGCCATTAGCGCCTCGGCTCGCAGAGCTATCGCCACTTGAGGCTTTGCGTCACGGGCGGCCGGTTCATCACCGGCCGCCCGAGTGCTTTTGAGAGGCGAGTCCTGACGCCCTCAGTGGCGATGCGCGGATTTGCGCGATTGCGCCTGTGTGCTCGATCTGGCATTTTTCAGAATCGAGCGAGCCTCCCATGCGATGCCCGACGTGCAAAAAATCCGTTGATGCCTCGCCGGCCAATTCCTTTCGGCCGTTTTGCTCCGAGCGATGCCGGATGGTCGATCTCGGCACCTGGGCGGCCGAGGATTATCGCGTCGCCGGCGGCAAGGCCGAAGACGACTCCGAGCATCCAGATGATCGGCGCAAACCCGGTGACCGGCGCAAAGAAGACCTGCTCAAGAAGCCGAACCTCAACTGAGCCGCGATGCCCCACTCACGCGATGCCGCGCCGAAGATTCATCCGTCGGCGGTCGTCGGCCCCGAGGCCGTACTCGCGCCCGGCGTCGAGGTGGGGCCGTTTTGCATGCTCGAAGGGCGCGTCTGCCTCGGTGCGGGCACGCGGCTCATCAGCCATGTCGTGATCTTCGGCGACACCGAGATGGGCGCGGATAACGTCGTGCATCCCTTCGCCGTGATCGGCGACGAGCCGCAAGACCTGTCGTATAGCGGAGCGCCGCGCCAGGTCCGAATCGGCGATCGCAATATCTTCCGCGAGGGCGCAACGGTGCATCGCGGATGCGAAAAGGGCCTCGTCACGACGATCGGCAGCGACAACTTCGTGATGCACAACGCGCATATCGGGCACGATTGCCGGATCGGCGATCATACGATTATCGCCGGCGGCGCGCTGCTCGCCGGATGGGTGCAGGTCGGCGACCGCGCGCTGGTCTCGGGCAATTGCGTGGTGCATCAATTCACGCGGATCGGGCGCCTGGCGCTGACCCGCGGCGGCTCGCGCATGAGCAGGGATATCCCGCCGTTCTGTATCGTGGACGGTGTGCATACCCTGCGCGCGATCAACGTGATCGGGCTTAGGCGCGCCGGATTTTCCGCCGCCGCGATCACCGCGCTGCGGCGCGCCTTCACGGTGCTGTTCGGCGCGCGCCAGAATCTTGCGCTCGCGCTCGAGCGCCTGGCGGCGGCGGGACCGCCGACCGCCGAGGTGCGCGAGCTGCTCGATTTCATCCGCGCGAGCAAGCGTGGCGTCGCCTTCGGCCCGCGCGCATCGCGCGGCGCCGCATCGGAAGAGTAGGGCGCTCGCGGGCGCGGCTTGCTTGCTCGCGCGATTCGCGCGGATAATCTTTGGTCATGCGTTTCCGGCTGCGATTTGTTATCGGCACGGCGCTGATCGTCGGCGCGATCGTCTATTTGATCACCACCGCGATCCGCAACACCTCGGAATATTACCTGACCGTCGATGAAGTCGGCGCCCGCCAATCCGAGTTGGCCGGAGAGCCGCTGCGCGTGGCGGGCCGGGTGCGGCCCGGCTCGATTGCGTGGGATCCGAACACGCTTACGCTGAAATTCGCCATCGTGCCGATTCCCGACCCCAACGCCGGCGGTGCGGTCAAGCCGGTTGCCGCGACTGACCCGGTGGCGTATGCGGTTACCTGCGCGGGCGAGCCCAAGCCCGACATGTTCGCCGACGGGCGCGACGTGATCGTCGAGGGCAAGCTCGATTCGTCGGGGCATATCATCGCCACCCAGGTGCTCACGAGCTGCCCTTCCAAGTACAAGCCCGCGCAAGCAAAATAGGATGCGATGCCCGATCTAGGCCGACTCGCTCTGGCGATAGCGCTGATGCTCGCGATCTACTCGATCGGCGCGAACGTCTTTGGCGCGCGGCGTGCCCGCCCCGAGTTTGTCGCGAGCGCGCGGCACGCTATCTGGGCGATGTGCGCGATGGTGACGATCGCGGTCGTCGCGCTGTGGACGGGGCTGTTAAGCTCCGACTTCTCGCTCGAATATGTCGCGTCGTATTCGAGCACCACGCTGCCGACCGCATATAAGTTCACGGCGCTATGGGGCGGGCAGCAGGGCTCGCTGCTGCTGTGGACCTGGCTGCTCACGATCTTCACCTCGGCCGCGGCCTTTCAGAATCGGCGCCGCAATCCGGCGCTCGCGCCGTACGCGATGGCGGTGCTGGCGGGGGTCGCGATCTTTTTTCTCGGGATGCTGAATTTTGTGACCCGCCCGTTCGACCTGATGGCGGTCATCCCGGCGCAGGGCACGGATCTTAATCCATTACTTCAGAATTACTGGATGGCGATTCATCCGCCGTCGCTCTACACCGGATACGTCAGCGCGACGGTGCCGTTCGCCTTCGGCGCCGCGGCGCTGATCACAGGCAAGCTCGACGACGGATGGATTCGCTCGACGCGGCGCTGGGCGATCTTCTCGTGGTTCTTCCTGACTTTGGGCAATCTGTTCGGCGCCCGCTGGGCCTACGAGGTTCTGGGATGGGGCGGCTACTGGGCGTGGGATCCCGTCGAGAACGCGGCCTTCATGCCGTGGCTGGTGATGACCGCGTACCTGCATTCGGTGATGATCCAGGAGCGCAAGGACATGCTCAAGGTCTGGAACCTTGCGCTGGTGGGGCTCGCGTTCGGGCTGACCCTGTTCGGCACCTTCATCACCCGCAGCGGCGTGATCTCGTCGGTGCATTCGTTCACCCAGTCGGGCTTGGGGCCGTATTTTCTGAGCTTCTTGATAACCGTTGCGGTGGCCTACACGGGGCTGCTGATCTTCCGCGCAAAAGAGCTGCGCAGCCCCGCGGAATTCGAGTCGTATCTGTCGCGCGAGGCGGCTTTTTTGTTCAACAACCTGATCCTGATCGGAATCGCGTTCGCGGTCTTCTGGGGCACCATCTTTCCGGTCCTGTCCGAGGCCGTGCGCGGCGTCAAGATCACCGTCGGGCCGCCGTTCTTCAATCGCGTGGCCGGGCCGCTCGCGCTGGGATTGATCTTCTTGATGGGCGTCGGGCCGCTGATCGCGTGGCGGCGCACCACGGCGAGCAATCTGGTCAAGAGCTTCGCCGCGCCGGCGATCGTTGGCGTGACCACGGGAGTGGTCGCGCTCGCGGCCGGTCTGCGCGCATGGTACGTGCTGACCGCGTTTTCGCTGGCCGCATTCGTGCTCGGCACTATCGCCGTCGAGTTCCGCCGCGGCGTCGGCGCGCGCCGCCATATGCTGGCCGAGCCGGCTCCGACCGCGCTGGTCAATCTGATCGCCAAGAACAACCGGCGCTACGGCGGGTATATCATCCATGTGGGCGTGATCGTCGCATTTGTCGGAATCATCGGATCCTCATTCTTCAAGACCGAGGTGAAAAAGAGCGTGCGCGTGGGCCAGAGCTTCTCGATCGGAGCGTATCAGCTTCGCTACCTGGGCTTGTCCGAGCACGACACCTCGCATATGGAAACCGCGACCGCCCGCCTGGAAGTCTCACGTGGGGGGCGCGAAGTCGCCGAGCTGGCGCCCGCGAAACTCTTCTACAAGCGCGAGCAGCAGCCCGCCACCCGGGTCGCGATCCGCTCGACTCCCGTCGCCGATCTTTACGTCGTGCTCGCCGGACTTGACGACGACGGCAATCAGGCCACCTTCGAGGTCTTCCTGACCCCGCTCGTGTTCTGGCTATGGGCGGGCGGGCTGCTGATGGCGATCGGCACCGTGGTTGTCATGTGGCCCAACGTGCGTGAGCGCGCCGCGATCGCGGCCGCGGTGGCGCGCGCGGCGCCGTCCGCGCTCGAGGGCGAACCAGCGCCCGGCGGAGAATGATCGTGCGCGCGACGGCGTCAATCCCGATGCGCCCGATGCACGCGGCATCAATCGCGTGCGTGCTCGCGATCCTGGTGGCAACAAGCTTTGGCCTCCGGCGCGCATACGGCGCCGATCGTCCTTCCGCCCAGCAGGTCAGTCAGGCTCTCACCTGCCAGTGCGGATGCGGCCTGACCGTCGCCAACTGCAACATGCCGACGTGCGGCTTCGCGGTTCCGACCCGGCACGAAATCCGCAAAATGATCGATCAGGGCAAATCGCAGGTCGAGATAATCGGGTTTTACCAGCGCAAGTATGGCGAGAAGGTTCTCTCCGCGCCCACCACCTCTGGCTTCAACCTGCTCGCCTGGACGACGCCGTTCGGCGCCCTGCTCTTGGGCGGAGTGCTGATCGTCTTCACCGCCCGCCGATGGCATCGCGCGCCCGATCCGCAGGCTCCCGCGCCTGCGCCAACCGACGCCGATGGGTCGCCGTTCGATCCGGAACTGCGCCGCAAGCTCGCCGAAGATCTAAGGAAGGGCGGCTGAGCGATGCTCTATCTTGCCGCCGCGATGATCGTGGCCGGGGTCGCGATGTTCGTTGCGGCTCCACTTGCGGGAGGGTTGCTGCCCGCGCGCGTCAAAAAAGCCGCTGAGATTGACGCCGAGAGACTCGAGCACGAGCGAGGACTCGCCGTGCAGGGATTGCGCGAGCTCGAATTTGATCGCGAGATGGGCAAGCTCTCCGACGCCGACTACGAAGCGCTGCGGGTGACGCTCGAGACTCGCGCGCTGGCTGCCATGCAATCGCTCGAAAATTTGCGTTCGAAAGCAGACTCTGCCCGCGCCGCCGCGTCCGCTCCCGTGCTCCGGCCCGCGTTGCATCTCGAGACGCCGCGGCGCGTCGAGCCGCCAAAAGTGGTGCAGCCGCCCGCCTTCGGCCTGCCGCGCTCGACATCGAGTGCGCAGCGCAAACTGCGCTTTTGTCCGCAGTGCGGCACCCGGACGATCAATGACGCGCGCTTCTGCGGCGAATGCGGACTCGCGCTGCGTCCCGCCGGCCGCGCCACAGGCTGGAACGACTGATGGCGGCCGCGGCGGTCGAAACGATCGCGCTTGGCAAGAGCTATCGCCTGACCCCGGTACTGCTCGAGGTTGATCTGCGGGTTGACGCGGGGCGCGCCGCGGTGATTATCGGCGGCAACGGCGCCGGCAAATCAACCTTGCTCGCGATTCTGGCTGGCCTGTCCGCACCCACCGCGGGCGTCGCGATGGTGCTCAGACAGGACTCGCGCCGGCTTGACTCCGCCGCACGGCGCAGAATCGGGATGCTCGAGCATCGCAGCTTCCTCTACCCGAACCTGACCGCGGCCGAGAATCTCGAGTTTTACGGCGCGCTCTACGGCGTCGCGGATCCGCGCGGCGTGGCGCTTGGATGGCTCAGACGCGTCGGGCTTGCGAATTTCGCCGGCGAGCGGGTGCGGAAGTTTTCGCGCGGGATGGAACAGCGACTCGCCGCCGCGCGCGCGATGCTGGCCGCGCCGGACCTGCTGCTGCTCGACGAACCATTCGCCGCGCTCGATTCCGACGGCGCCGCGATCATGGCCGATCTGATTCGCGGCGAACTGGCGCGCGGATGCGCGATCGTCGCCAGCGCGCACGGCGCGCTCGCAATCGAGGGTGTCGCGCTCGAACAATATCAGATTTCACGCGGACGGGTCGTTCCTTACCTCGAAAAATCCGGACCGTCGCGCGCGCGCCGGCTGCGCTCGCTGCTCGGGCGGCAAAGCCAATGAGCGCGTTCGTCGTAATCCTCACCAAGGACCTGCGGCTCGAACTGCGCAGTGGCACGAGCACGATTGCGATGGTCGCGCTGGCGATGCTGGTGCTGGTGGTGCTGGTGTTCGCGCTGGGCCCCGCCGTGGCGCGCGGTCCCGAGGCGGCGGCCGCGGCGTTGTGGATCGCGCTGGTATTCGCCGGGATGCTGGGCGCGTCGCGCGCGCTGATGGCGGAAAGCGAAAACGGATGCCTGCGCGCGCTGCTCATCAGCCCCGCCGATCGCGCGGTGCTCTACGCCGCCAAGCTGGCGGCCGCGGCGATCTTCATGATCGTCGCGCTCGGGGCGGGCGCGATTTTCACAGTGCTGTTTTTCAATCTCGAGTTTTCGGGCGCGCTGCCGCGCATGGCGCCCATCTTGATCCTCGGCGTGATCGGCTTTGCCGCGCTGGCGACTCTGCTGTCCGCGATCTCCGGACGCGCGCGCGGCGGCGAGCTGCTGCTGCCGCTGCTGGTGGTGCCGATGTTCGTGCCCGCCCTGGTCGCCGGGGTGCGCGCCAGCGCCGCGGCGCTATCCGGCGCGCCGCTCGGCGCTGCTCGCGATTGGATTGCGATTCTCGTCGCTTTCGACGTGCTGTTCGTCGCCGCGGGCTATCTGCTGTTCGAGCACGTGATCGGAGAAGAGTAGGGTCGAACGGGGATGAGCAAACGGCTGGGCAATATTCTGGGCGCCGCGACGCTGGTTTTGATCACGGTATCGCTGTGGATGATCTTCGCCTGGGTGCCGACCGAGGCCGAAGAGGGAATCGTTCAGCGCATTTTCTATTTCCACGTGCCGTGTGCGTGGGTCGCGTTTGCCGCGTTCGCGATCGTGGCGGTCGCGGGAGTCTTCTTTCTGTGGCTGGGCGGGCAGATCTGGGACGACCTGGGTTATGCGGCGGCGGAAATCGGGATGTTGTTCTGCACCTTGATGCTGATAACCGGCTCGCTGTGGGCCAAGCCGATCTGGGGAACATGGTGGACCTGGGACTCGCGCCTGACGACCTCATTCGTGCTGTGGCTCTTGTACGGCGGATACCTGATGATGCGCGGGATGCTCGAGGAGAGCGAGCAGGTCGCGCGCTTTGCGGCGGTGGTCGGGATCGTCGCGGCGCTCGATGTGCCGGTCGTGATCGTGTCGGTGCGGCTGTGGCGCACCATTCATCCCGCCGTGCTGGTGACGCGCCAGGGCGGCCACGGATTGCAGGACCCGCGGATGATCGTGACGCTGCTGGTGTCGATCGCGGCGTTTACCTTGATGCTCGCGTGGCTGCTGACGCTGCGGCTGGCGGTGCTGCGGGCGCGCACCCGGCTGGGCGCGATCGCGCGCGCGGTCGCGATCGCGGAGTTTCGCCGCGGGCAAAGCGTATAGTGCGGTCGCGCCACGCACGGAACCAACTATCGGGACAAAAATGGATCACTTCGGATTTCTGCTGGCCGCCTATAGCGCGATTTTCGCCGCGATCTTCCTGTACGTGATGTTCATCTGGAATCGCCAGGCGAATCTCGAAGCCGAGCTTCGCGCGATGGAAGCGAAACTCGCCGCGCTGACCGCCCCGCCGCACCCGGACCCGCAACCGGGGTCATCGCCGGATGTATCGGAGCCCTGAACGGGCCCCGCTCCGCGTCATTTCGAGCCCTAAGCGAGAAATCCCGAGGCGCTCATGCAACCGCCTGCGCTGCTTAATCACATCACCGGAAAAATGGCGCGCGCTCAGACCGGGATTCCTCGCCTAGGGCTCGGAATGACGGCCGGGGACATGGGGATGACGGATGCCTGCTTGCGCGGAGGAGGTTTCATGCGCATCTTGAATAGCTGGATCGTCTGAACGAAACTCTGCGCAATGGAATTTCGCGACTACTACAAGACCCTGGGCGTCGAACGCGGAGCGACCGAACCCGAAATCAAGACCGCGTACCGCAAGCTCGCGCGCAAATTCCATCCCGACGTCAATCCCAACAATAAGGACGCCGAGAAGCGCTTCAAGGAAATCAACGAGGCCTACCAGGTCCTGTCCGACTCCGACAAACGCAAGAAGTACGACGAGCTGGGCGCCGACTGGGAACACGGCATCCCGCAGGAAGAGATGCTGCGCCGCTATGCGCAGGAAGCCGCGGCGCGCCAGCGCGCGGGCGCCGGTGCGCGATACTCGGGGCGCATGGACGCCGGCGCCGGAGGCTTCAGCGATTTCTTCGAGCAGTTTTTCGGCGGCCAGGCGCGCGGCGCCCGGCGCGGATTCAATTTCGACTCCGAGCCGGCACGCGCGCCCGACCTGCGCGCCGACGTTCAAATCGAGCTTGCCGATGCGATCCATGGCGCCAGGCAGCGCCTCGAACTCGTCGCGCAGGACGAATGCACCGCATGCGGAGGAACCGGGATGGTTGCCGGCGAGGAGCGCCAGGGCAAGACCCGCGTTATCCGTTCGGCCGCGCCGTGTCCGGTATGCGCAGGCACCGGGGTAATCTCGCAGCCGCGCACGCTCGAAATCACGATTCCTCCCGGCGTCACCGATGGCACCAATCTGCGCCTCAAAGGGCAGGGCGGGCGCGGCCCGCGTCCCGAATTTAATGGCGACCTGTTTCTGACCGTGCGAATCGAGCCGCATCCCGTCTTCACCGTCGCCGGACGCGACCTGCGCTGCGAGCTGCCGGTGTGGGATTACGAAGCCGCGCTCGGCGCGGAAGTCACCGCGCCGACTCCGGGCGGCGGTAAGGTTTCACTCAAGATTCCAGCCGGGTCGCAAGGCGGACGCGTCTTGCGGCTCAAAGGGCGCGGAATTTCCGCGCGCGCCAAGGAGCCCGCGGGCGATCTTCTATATGAGCTTAAGATCCTCGCACCCGCGGATCTGACCGAAGAAGAACGCACGCTCATGCAGCAGTTCGCGGAGCGCCGGCGCGCGCGCGGCGTTCCCGACCCGCGCGCGGAGATGATCAAGCGAAGCTGACCGCGGCGGCAAAGCCGCACCGGTGCGCGCACCCGCAGGGCGCGGCGGTCGAGCGAGCACACGTGATTCGCGCGTTGCCTGAGGAACTCGCGGTGAACCTGCCCGGGCTCGGCGTGATCCTGCCTCCGCTCGATCAACTCAGGCACTGCTGCGAAGCGCGCGGCGGTCTCTGCGGTGCTAAAATAGACTTGGATAGGTATCCCGATACGGACGGCCCGCCTCGTATAGCACAAGCCGCTTGCGCATATCCGCGGCACTTGTTTTCGCTGATGGATCGAGCGCGGTGAGCGCCTTATTTTCCCACCGGACCGCGCCGGCGAAATCGCCATTTTCCGCGCATGCCGCGGCGAGGGTATCAAGGTACTCGGCGTTCTTCCATCCGCTCGAGCCGCAGCTTCTGATTGCGAACTCGACCGCGCGCTTGCCATCTCTTATCGCGGCCATCGGATTCGTGGCCAAGAGCCAGGCGTTGTCATTGTACTGGTCCACATCCGATGGCTTTTTGGCGAGGACACGCCGCCAGTCCGCGATGGCGAGCTGGCGGTTGCCAAGTTTCCAGAAAGCGATGGCGCGCCAGGTGTAGAATCTGGTGCGATCCGGCGCCAGCGCGATCGCTTTATTCAAATCGTCAATCGCGGCGCCATATTGATGCTGTTGGTAAGACAGATACGCACCGATTGTGTAGCCGGCCGTATCCTTTGGATCAGCAGAGATGATCGCCGAGTCATCAAGGGACGCGAGGGCGAATTGCCCGGTAATTCCGTATAACCGCGCGCGCTCGCCAAGGAGATAGCGACGGGATCCCGGATCGCGCGCGAGCAAGCGGCCGAGATCCGTAATCGCGCCCTGGTAATCACCGCTCGTGTCGCATAGGGCTTCCCTGCGGTAGAGCAGCGCGCGATCGCCGGGAGCAAGCTCGATTGAGCGGCCCAAATCCCTAATTGCGCCGCTGTCGTCGCCCGTGGCGGCTTCGACATAAGAACGCATCGAGTAGGTATCGGGATTCTCCGGAGCGAGCTTGATTGCCTGGTTCGCGTCCGCCATCGCACGTGGATAATCGTGTTTGTCGAGATATGCATTTGCGCGATTCCAGTAAGCGTGCTTGCTACCGGGATCGAGCCTGACGACTTTGTTCAGATCCTCTATCGACTGATCGTATTTACCCTTGTACCAGTATGCGTTGCTGCGTCCTTCCAAGGCGCGCAGGTTGTTCGGAGTGCGGCTGAGTACAATACTGAATTCCGTGATTGATCGATCGTAGTCGCCCCTGGATAGCGCCTGCCATCCCCGCGTCGCGTGCATCGGCGCGATCATCGCCAGTAACCAAATCAATGCGACCAGGATCGGCCGTCCTGCATCCCACAACACATGCGCGATCACGCACGGGATCAGCCGCCGGCGCCAGAGATATAGGCCAAGCATGACCATTTGGCTCGGCGCAATCAGAACGGCATAGCGCAGCCCCCAGAACGGCACGTGCGCCCCGAGGTCGAGCACAAGCGTGATCGTGGCCGCGGCCAGTGTGCCGCGCGTCAATCCTTCGAGGCGCTCGACGCCATAACCTCGCGCCCAAACCTCTTCGAAAATACCGGCGCTCATCGCTGTCGCCAGCACCATCGGCCAGGACCACTTCGCGATCAGTGCAAACTGGCGCGCGTCCATGGCCGCGATCCTCCATCCGGGCGAACCCGTCAGGATCGACAGCACGCGCGGCAGGATAATGACTTCTACGAGCACCACGGCAAGGAAACCCGCGATTCCTAAAACCAAATCGCACACGGCGAGTTTGGCGATGCCAATCGAGCGCATCGGCAGGCGCTCCCAGAAATGCACGACCAGCAGAATTACCACGGTGATAACCGTTTGAGTGATTACGCTGTTCAAGCCGAGGATAGTGGAGAGGGACCAGCCGAAGCGCGACAGTACCGTGACAATCCATCCGGCCACCGGGCGCAACGGGATCTCCGTCCCAAGGACGAGTACGAACAGAATCGGAAGGACCTTCACACTGCGCGGCGCCTCGGAGGCGCCGGCGGGGAATTCAGCCACGCCGGTGGTAAAGGCGCCCGCCTTGACGGGTATGTCGGCGGGAGGCAGGCTCATCAACATTCAGCTACCAAACCGGAGCGATGCGTTCCATGCCACTGGTCGCCGGATTCCTCGCCCTGATGAGCAGATGGACGGCGCGTCCCTTGTGCGCATATTACTCGCTCGTTGAGCTGCGCCTGGCGTTCGGCTTGCGGCGGCGCTCTGAACGATGGCCTGCGCGGCGCCGAATCCGCCCGCGATGAAACGTTCGTATACCTACCTTACCCATGGCGACTGCGAATATTATCCAACCGTTCGACCCTGGTTGCCCGTAAGCCGCCGCGACGACCCGCCAATTGCCGCGCGTGGAGCGGTGGAATAGCCTTGAGCTTGCGATGCGCGACGAATCCAAAAGCCCTGCGCGAGCTTCCGTCCCGCGTGCGATTTCGCGCGCGCTTGCGCGCGCTCGGGTTGGCGCCGATGCGCTGCTCCTCGGTGCGCTTTCTGGTGGCGCTGATTCGGTCGCGATGCTGCACGCGCTCGTCGAGTTGCGCCCGGCGTTCGGCTACCGGCTCGCAGCGGCGCATCTGAACCATGGCCTGCGCGGCGCCGAATCCGACCGCGATGAAGCGTTCGTGCGCGAGCTGTGCGCGCGCCTCAGGATCGATCTTGTCGTTGAGCGCGCCGCCGGGCTTGATGCCGCGATGCCTAATCTCGAAGAAGCCGCGCGCGATGCCCGCCACGCGTTTCTGCGCAGCGCGGCGGCGCATCTTGGCGCCTCGCATATCGCGCTGGGGCATCATCGCGACGACCGGGCCGAGACCGTCCTGATGCGGATGCTGCGCGGCGCGGGAATCGCGGGGCTGGGCGCGATGGAAGAGGCCGGACCGCACGGCATTCTGCGCCCGATGCTGTCCGTCTCGCGCGAAGAGATTCGCGCCTACCTGCGCGCGCTTGGAGCCGAGTTCGTCGAAGATGGCAGCAACGCCTCGTCCGCGATGCTGCGTAATCGAATCCGCCACGAGCTGCTGCCCGCGCTCGAGCGCGACTACGTGCCGGGCGCGGGCGCGCGCCTGGCCGCGCTGGCGGGTGAGATGCGCACGCTCGACGCTTATGTCACGCGCGAGGCGGCACGCGAGTTCGATGCGATGCGCACGGGCGCGGGCGGCCTCGATCTGGCGCGCTTCGCGGCGCTGGATCCGGCGCTGCGCGCGCCTGTCCTGCGCGCCTTTGTCGCGGATCGAGCCGGAAGCCTGCGCCGCATCACGCGGGCGCATCTCGATGCGGTGGTTAACTTGATTATCGAAGGCCCGCCGAGCGGCGAAATCTCTCTGCCCGGCCGATGGCGCGGCGTGCGTATCGGCCCGGAGTTGCGGCTGGACCGCACCGCGCCGCAGTCAGTGGCGCCGTTTACGGTTCAGCTCCCGGTCCGTGGGACCACGGTTGTCGAGGCGGCGGACTGTGTTTTCGAGACCGAGCTTATGCCCGCGCGGCAGGCATCCACGCCCGAGGACAAGAATAGCGCCGTGTTCGATATTCTCGAGCTCGGAGCGGGCAGGCTTTTGGTGCGGAACTTCGTGCCCGGCGACCGGGTCCGGCCGCTGGGGATGGACGGCACCCGCAAGGTCAAAGAAGTCTTAATTGACGCTAAGATCGCGCGCGAACACCGCCGACGGGTGCCGCTCGTGGTAAACGAGGCTGAAAACGAGGTTCTGTGGATTCCGGGGCTCGTGCGCTCGCGGCGGGGTCTGCTGACCGCGTCGAGCCAACTCGCGCTCAGGATTTCGGCGCGCGAACTTTCGTCGAATCGAGACTCATGACGTTGCGCCGGAATTAACCGGCATGGTAGCTTTTGATGGGGATGAACCTGAAGGGAATGAACCAGTTTTCGCGCAGTATTGCTCTCTGGCTCGTTTTGGGCCTGATGTTTCTCCTGCTGTTTAATATCTTCAGCAGGCAGCAGCCCCGCGAGCCGGAGGTTATCTTTTCGGACTTCCTTAATCAGGTAGATAAGGGGCAGATCACCTCGGTCACTATCCAGGGCAATCAGATCAAGGGTGACACGAGCGCCGGCGAGCACTTCAAGACTTACGCGCCGACTGATCCCGACCTGGTTAAAATACTTCGCGACAAGGGCGTAAAGATTGCGGCCAAGCCACCTGAGGGCGATTCGTGGTGGATGGTCGCGCTGGTGCAATGGTTCCCGATCCTGGTGCTGGCTGGGCTGTGGATTTTCTTCATGCGCCAGATGCAGATCGGCGGCGGCAAGGCGATGTCGTTCGGGAAGAGCCGCGCCAAGCTGCTGACCGAGAATACCCACAAAGTCACTTTCGCCGACGTCGCCGGAATCGACGAGGCGAAGGACGAGCTCGAGGAAATAATCCAGTTCCTGCGCGACCCCAAGCGCTTCACGCGTCTTGGCGGGCGCATCCCCAAGGGCGTTCTGCTGGTGGGCGCGCCGGGAACCGGCAAGACTCTGCTGGCGCGCGCGATCGCGGGCGAGGCGGGGGTGCCGTTCTTTTCGATCTCCGGCTCGGACTTTGTCGAGATGTTCGTCGGCGTCGGCGCCTCTCGCGTGCGCGACCTGTTCGTGCAGGGCAAGAAGCACGCACCGTGCATTATTTTTATCGACGAGATCGACGCCGTCGGTCGCCATCGCGGCGCGGGCCTGGGCGGCGGCCACGACGAGCGCGAGCAGACCCTCAATCAACTCCTGGTCGAGATGGACGGATTCGAGGCCAACGAGGGCGTGATTCTGGTCGCGGCGACCAATCGCCCGGATGTTCTCGATCCCGCGCTGCTGCGCCCGGGGCGGTTCGATCGCCGGGTGGTCGTGCCGCGGCCCGACGTGAAGGGACGCGACGGTATCCTGCGGGTCCATACGCGCAAAGTTCCGCTGTCCGAAGACGTTAATATCGACAAGCTGGCGCGCTCGACTCCGGGCTTCGCCGGCGCGGACCTTGAAAACCTGGTGAACGAAGCGGCGCTGCTGGCGGCGCGGCGCAACAAGGACAAGGTCGAGATGTCGGATTTCGAGTTGTCCAAGGACAAAGTCATGATGGGCGCGGAGCGGCGCTCGATGGTGATGTCGCTGGGCGAGCGCAAGAACACCGCCTATCACGAGGGCGGTCATGCTCTGATTGCGATGCTGCTGCCGGGCGCGGACCCGCTGCACAAGGTGACGATCATCCCGCGCGGGATGGCGCTCGGCGTCACGCAGCAGCTTCCGCTTGACGATCGCTACACTTATTCGAGCGAATATCTAAAGACGCGGCTGGCGATGATGTTCGGCGGCCGCGCAGCCGAAGAGTTGATCTTCGGCCATATGACCACTGGCGCCGGCGACGATATCGAAAAGGCCACCGAGCTCGCGCGCAAGATGGTCTGCGAATTCGGGATGAGCAAGGAACTCGGCCCGATGACCTTTGGCAAGCACGAGGAGCAGGTCTTCCTGGGCCGCGATATCGGGCACCAAAAGGATTACTCCGAGCATACGGCGATCGAGATCGATCGCGAAATCCGGCGGATCATCGACAACGCCTATCAGAAGGCGCGCCAGCTCCTGTCCGACCATCTGGTCTTGCTCCATGCGGTTGCCGAGCGCCTGCTCGAGAAAGAAGTTCTTGACGGCGTGGAAGTCGAAGCGATGGTCACCGCGTATCGCGAGGGTCGCCCGCTTCCCGCATCGTTTCCGCCCAGCGGCGGCGATGCCGCGCGTCGGAATTTGGAGCCCAGTAAAGACAAGCCCAAGACAGCGGACCAGGAGTCTCCTGTTCCCGGGCTGCCACCCAAGCCCGTGCTGGTCTAAGGGCATCGCGAATCGAGCTCCACTTTGACTAAGACGGACGAAGTGGAAGCTCGCAAATGCGGCCTGATTCTCATAGTCCCCGCAAGCAGGTGAAAACCCACCCCGACGCGGTCGGGCGCCGCCCTCCGGAATTGCCGGCGAAGATGCGGCTGCGCGACGGACGCGTGCTGCGCTTCCCGGCTGTGATGGGCGTGCTCAACGTCACCCCGGATTCGTTTTCCGACGGCGGGAAATATTTCGACCCGGCGCGCGCGGTCGAGCACGCGCTTGAGATGGAAGGGCAGGGCGCCGATATTATCGATATCGGTGGAGAATCGAGCCGGCCCGGCGGCGCCGTCAGCATCGCCCCCTTCGAGGAGCTGCGGCGCATCATTCCGGTAATCAAGGCGCTGGCGGGCAAGCTCAAAATTCCCATCTCGATCGACACCCGCAAGGCCGCGGTCGCGGCGCCGGCGCTGGCGGCCGGCGCGGTGATGATCAACGATGTCAGCGCGATGGAGCACGACCCGGCGATGGCCGCGGTGGCGGCGCGCGCGCGCGCGGCGATCGTGCTGATGCATATGCGCGGCGGGGTCGAGGATCACGTGAAGTTCGCGCGTTATAGCGACGTTGCGCGCGAGGTGATCGACTACCTTGCGGCGCGCGCCGCCGCCGCGATCGGCGCGGGAATCGCCCCGTCGCGAATCATCGTGGATCCGGGAATCGGCTTCGCCAAGACCGCCCGCCACAATCTCGCCCTGCTCGACGCCTTGCCCAGGCTTGCCGCAGTCGGCTATCCCGTATTGGTAGGATCTTCGCGCAAGAGCTTCATCGGCCGGATCGCCGGGGACTCGGAGCGCGCGATTGAGTTCGGAACCGCGGCCGCCGATGCGCTTGCGGTCGCGGCGGGCGCGTCGATCGTCAGGGTGCATGACCCGGGCGCGGCGCGGGCGGTGGTGCGGATGGTGGTGGCGATTCGCGGGAGCAGCCCGAGGTAGGCGAGCGCGATGCCGAATTACCTGCCGGCCATACCGGCGCCGCGATGGCAGGACTTTCTCGATGTCCTGATCGTCGCGTACGTCATCTACCGAATCGCGCTGCTGATCCGAGGCACCCGCACCATGCAGATGGTGCTGGGGCTGGTGATCGTCGGGGTCGCGTTCGTCGCCTCGCAGATTTTAGGGCTGTTCACCCTCAACTGGCTGCTCAATAATTTCCTGGGCTCGTTGTTCGTGATCCTGGTGGTGATCTTCCAATCCGACATCCGCCGCGCACTGACCCGGGTCGGCGCGCAATCTTTCTTCGGGCCACGCGCCCCCGCCTCGAGCGCGGCCGAGGAGCTGGCGACCGCCGCGGCGTGGCTGGCGGCGCGCCGAATCGGAGCGCTAATCGTGATCGAGCAGGAGGATGGTCTCAACGAGTTCATGGAAAGCGGGCGGATGATATACGGGCGGGTTTCGCCAGAGATGATCGAGACGATCTTCATGCGCGGATCGCCGCTGCATGACGGCGCGGTGATTATCAAGGGCGATCAGATTCTGGCGGCCGCGTGCGTGCTGCCGCTGTCCTCGAATCCGAACGTGAGCCTGGCGCTCGGCACAAGGCATCGCGCGGCGATTGGAATGACCGAGGACTGCGACGCGATCGTGCTGGTGGTTTCCGAAGAGGACGGAACGATCTCGATCGCGCGCGAGGGGCGGCTCGAACGCGGGCTCGATCCGGCCGCGGTCCTGAACACGCTGCGGAGCCTGCCGGCGTAGGAGGCGGATCCGCGGTGCGCGGCCGCAAGGGAGCGTCCGATGGCCTGGTTCGGGAACATGTTGAACTCGCGCGAGCTGCGCAGGCGCCTGCGGCGCAACGCCGGGCTGCGCTCGATCTCCCTGCTGCTGGCGATAGGGCTGTGGATGTTCGTCAACGCGGGGCAGCGCAATGCCGTTACGACGCTGTCGGTTCCAGTCAGCTACCGCTCGCTCCCGGCCGGCTACGTGATCATCAATCGCCCGCCGGATTTCGTCAAACTCGAAGTCGCCGGCACGCGCAACCTCCTGTCCCTGCTCGATCCCGAGCGCCTGACGGTCAAGCTCGACCTGACCGGGGTTCCGCTGGGCCATTCCGATTTCAAGATCGGCCCCGCCCAGTTCAACGTTCCGCCCAACACGGTGGTGACGCGGGTCACGCCCGACGAGGCGCAGATCGACGTCGATCGCATGATCAGCCGCGACCTGCCGGTGCATCTCAACTTGACCGGTCCGGTCGCGAAGGGCCATCAGATAAATTCGATCGAGCTTCAGCCGGCCGCCGTCACGGTCAGCGGGCCGAGCCGGTTCGTCGCGCCGCTGAGCCGCGCCGAGACCGACCCGTTCGACGTGCGCGGCGCGGACGCGGACCTCGAGCGCGTGGTCGGCGTCGAGCGTCCCGCGCCCGAGGTGCGGCTGGGCGCGGTGCGGGTGCTCGCAAAGGTCGATATTGGCGAGCAGATCGAGGACCGCGAGTTTCGCGGCGTTGACGTGCAGGTGCGCGACACCGATTTCAAGTCGCGGGTCGATCCCCAAAAGGCCACCATCACGCTGCGCGGGCCGATCCTGAAGCTCGCGAATTTCGATCCGAAGGGCATAGTCTATGTGGACGCGCAGGGCGGCGGTCCGGGCTCGCAGGAGCTGCCGCTCGAGGTCGATTTGCCCGACGGCATTGCGCTCGTCAAGCAGGCGCCGGTTAAGGTCAGGCTGCGAATCTTCCGGGAGCGGCGTTCGGGTAACGTCGATGGAAAAACCTCGTAAGCTCTTCGGCACCGACGGCGTGCGCGGGGTCGCCAACCTCGAGCCGATCACGTCGGAGACCGCGCTCAAGCTCGGGCGCGCGCTGGCCTACGTGTTTCGCGACTCGAGCGGACGCCATCGCCGGATTCTCATCGGCAAGGATACCCGCCTGTCGGGATACATGCTCGAGACCGCGATGGCGTCGGGGATCTGCTCGATGGGCGTGGACGTGTGGCTGGTGGGTCCGCTGCCGACGCCCGCAATCGCGTTTCTGACCCGCGGGATGCGCGCCGACGCGGGCGTCGTGATCTCGGCCTCGCACAATCCATTTCAGGACAACGGCATCAAGTTCTTCTCGCGTGACGGCTTCAAACTCGACGACCCCACCGAGCTTCGGATCGAAGCGCTGGTCTTCGACGATGCCGCGCTCACCGCGCATCGCGCGACCAACGCCGATATCGGCAAGGCCGCGCGGATCGACGACGCGCTTGGCCGCTACCTGGAATTCCTGAAGAGCTGCGTGCCGCGGACGACGAATTTCGAGGGGCTCAAGGTGGTGATCGATTGCGCCAACGGAGCGGGATACAAGGTTGGTCCCGACGCTCTCGAGGAACTGGGCGCCGACGTGATCGCGATCGCGGCCGACCCCGACGGCGTCAATATCAACCGCGATTGCGGCGCCGTGCATCCCGCCAATCTGCGCGCCGCCGTGACGCGCGAGCGCGCGCAGCTTGGAATCGCGCTCGATGGCGACGGCGATCGCGCGATGCTGGTGGACGAGAAAGGGGAGCTGTTCGACGGCGACGACGCGATGGCGCTGCTCGGAATCCGGATGGCGGCGCAGGGACGGCTGGCGGGAAATACCGTGGTCGCGACCGTGCTGAGCAATTTCGGACTCGAACGCGCGCTCGCCACAGCGGGAGTCAGGCTGGTGCGCACGGAGGTTGGCGACCCTTCGGTCGCGCGTGAGATGCGGCTCAATTCCTACAACCTGGGCGGCGAGCAATCCGGCCACATCATCTGCATGGACTACTCGACCACCGGCGACGCGCTCATCACCGCGCTGCTCATCCTGAACATCATGGCCGAGAGCGGAAAGCCGCTAAGCGAGTTGCGCGCGATGCGCCGCGTGCCGCAAATTCAGGAAAACGTCCGGGTCGCCAAACGCACGCCGATCGAAGACATGCCCGCGGTGCGCCGCGCGATCGCTGACGCCGAGCGCAAGCTGGCCGGGTCGGGGCGGCTGTTGGTCCGCTACTCGGGCACCGAGATGCTGGCGCGGGTGATGGTCGAAGGGGAAGACGCGGCGCTGATCGACGCGCTCGCAAAAGAAATCGCCGCCGCGGTCCACAAGGAAGTCGGCGCGGAATAGAGATATTACCTGCGCGGGTAGCTGAATTCGTCGAACATCTCGGGCCAGCGCGCTTGCACCAGCGGGCGCCACTGGTCGGCGGATTGCGCCGGCGGGCGCGGCCGCTCGGCCAGGTACGCGCGCACTTTCGGTAACAGCGCGGAGGGATCGCCGAGCGCCATGCGATCGTACAGCAGCTCGATTGTGGCGCATGGATCTGAAACCAGATCCTCGTAACGCACAGTCACATACCGGCCGGCCGGCAAAAACGCCGCCGCGCTTCGTAGTTTCTGTTCCAATGCGCGCCGCGTTTCAAGAATCCTTTCGATCAATGCTTCCTGCGCAAGCGGCGCCGTCAGCGCATAGCGCTGCCACATGCTTTGCCACAGCCTCAGTGTCGAAGCGAAAACCGCGCATGGCTCGCGCACCGTCCGGATAAACGCCGCGCCGGGGAAGAGCGCGCCCAGCCGCCGAATGCGAAACGAGTTGGCCGGAGATTTGAGCAGCAGCGGCTTGTCGGCGCCGCGCACGTAAGCCGTCGCTTTCAAAATCCACGTCATCGCATCGTTCCATCGAAGCTGCTGCGCGCCGTCGAACAGGTCCGGATCGCAAAGCGCCTCGAACCGCTCGAGTGCGCGGGGAAACAGAAAGGCTTCGTACGGCGAGATTGCGCCCATGCACAGCAGCGCGAACTCTTCCTCCTGCGGCGAGGCGGGTGACACGGTCATGTCACCGGTTGGGCGCAGGACGAGTTTCTCATCGGGCGGGCGATACGGCGCGAACAGGAAATGATGCGGATTGAAACACTCGTAGGTGCTGGGAGCCGCGAACTTGCCGTCCAGCGCCAGCAACTCGTGCAGCAAAGTCGTTCCGCTGCGCCAATGCCCGACCAGAAAGATCGGCGGCTTCAAGGCGGTCTGGTCCACGACGCTTCCGTAAAGCCGCCGCTGGAGAATCCCCAGCGCGGACAGCGCGCCCCCCGCGAGGTAAAAGCGCAGCGCAAGCCCGCGATCGATCGGCTCACGATTGCGCGCGCGAATGCCGCCCCACGCGGCGGCATTGAGGTTGAACACCGGCCGTGACCATGCGCCGGTGCTCATGGATGACTCGATTGCGGTCCCCGGCCGAGCGCGGGGCCAAAGCGCCGCTGGATGTCTTCCAGCAGCGCCATCGCGACGGAGGGAAGCGCGGAAGCGTAGTGTCTTTCGTCGGGGTCATGGGCGGTATCGAAAAGCTCGATGCGGCCCGAGGGAAAATACCAGACGAGATGATAGGGCGCGGAGTTCGCGGCGATTGCTCCTACTGTGGGCCGGCCCACCGGACTCGACTCAGCCAGATACATCGAAAAAGCCGTTTGCCCGGCCGAGTCGGCGCGCGCGCCGCCAATCAGTGGGTGGCCATCCATAACCGGCGGGATCGCGATTCCCAGCAGCGCAAGGATCGTGGGTGCGATATCGGTGAGGTCGCCGTCCCCGGCTTCGGTGTATCCGCGGTTTTGGCCGGGCAGCGAAATCAGGAGCGGAATGTGGGTTTCCGCATAATGCAGATCCGGCGACATGTGGGACCACCATCCGCCGGAAAAGTTCTCGCCATGATCGGACGTGACAACCAGGATCGTGTTCGAGTCGCGATGGCTAGCCGCCATCCAGTCCAGGAATTGTCCGAGGGCATCGTCGCAATCGGCAACGTTCTCGTCATAGCGCCGCCTGAGCAAATCGACTTCAGGCTGCATCGCCGGCGGATACTGCGGCAGCGGCGTTCGCCAGAAGTATTGCGCCTGGGTGGTGAAGGCGGAACCCGGCAGAAATTTGCCCTGGAAGCCCGCGCCCGTCACGTAGGGTGCATGCGGTGGATAGACGTGAACCCACAGCAGGTAGGGCGTGCGCGCACCGCGGATGAAATCCTTGGCCGAAGCGAAAACCGCGCGTGGCTCAACCCAGCGCTGTTTGTTGAATCGGTCGAACAGGCATCCGAAATTTCCAAACAACTCGTCAACCATGAGATGGTTGACAGCGTTGAACAGCAGGCTGTGCCGTAACTGCATCAGGAAGGTGCCGGGAAAAAACCACGGCGACATCGGAGGCCAGGGCAGGCTCGAAAAGGAATCCGCCAGCCGCAGCGTCAGCGGATGGGCCGCCGGATTAGTAACAATCGCCGCGGTGGTATATCCGCGCCGCCGCAGTATCCAGGCGAGGTTGTCGTGGCGAAGACGGCGCGGGACGTGCCCATTTAGCTGGAAGACTCGATTCGTCAGCGGATACTGCCCGGTCAATAACGATGCGGCCGCCGGAGTGGTGAAATCCGCGGTCGAAAGGAAATTGACGAAATTGTAGCTGCGCTTTGCGAGCCGCTCGAATTGCGGCGTGGTCGGCAGACTGTAGCCGTAGAGCGACATATCCTGCGCACTCAGCGCGTCGAAGCTGATCAGAACCACGTTAGGCCGCGCGGAAGCGCTTTCATCGGCGCGTCGTGGCGGCGGCGGCGGATCAAAGCTGCGCCAGCCAAAACTTCCGGTCAGAAAAGGAATCAGCAGCAGAGGACAGACCGCCAGGACGCTCTGCGCCGATCGGTTGAGGCGATTGAGCAGCGCGAATACGCGCCCGCGGCCGAAGCTCGCGATTGACGCGATCACCGCGAGAATCAGCGCCGCCTGCACCACGATGCTCGCAATTGGGCCGATAACCGTGGCCAGGAAATTCAGCAACGTAAGGCCGCACAGGATCGCGACCGCGACGGTGAGCATCCCCGCGCAATTGGCGTCCGCCCGATCATCGGAGAGCTTCAGAGCATGGGTCGCCGAGAGCACTATAGCGACAAATGCCGCGCATGCGGCTTCGAGCAAAAGCACGGCCGCAAGCTCGATCGACACTTCCGCGACCGCGCCCTTTTCCGAAAGATAAAAGGCCATCGGGCGCAGCTCCTGGACGGCGACGATTGGGGCGAGAAATAAAACCGTGGGAACCGCGAGGCCGCGGAACATCATCCACCACCGCCGGCCCACGGGGGCTTAGCTCCTGGCCCCGGGTTCGGCGCCGTCGGGATCGATTGTCTTGCGCCGGTGGCGGATCGACTTGACGAGCTTTTTGATTTCCTTGCGGCAGTAAAAGAGAAACGAGAGGGCAATCGATGCGAGCGGGGCGATCATCTGCGCCAGGAATCCGCCCGCGTTCGGATCGATATAGGCCCAGCATTCGCCGCGCCATGACAGCATCAGGATAATCGCAATCGCGCCCGCTAAAATCGCGGGCGAAAGGCGCGCGGATCGCGCGTCTTCGACGCAACCATACTTTGCGGACATCTTGCTGACGGACGGATCCATCTGGATAAGGCTCGTACTATACTTTCGCACTTCCGGGCGGAACTTCGCCAGCCGCCGCGGCACGCGGGCCGCGCTGATATCACTGACTGACGAAAACTATCCGCGCGATTTGTGCGTTGCGCGGTTCATCGCGGCACCGCGGCGCCCGGTGGCGCGCATCGGATGCGAACCGAGCGCCTTCAGATACGCCCGCACCGCGCGCTCGAGGCCCAAGTAGATCGCGTCGGAAATCAGCGCGTGGCCGATCGAGGTCTCGTCAAGGTTCGCAACCGCCTTCACGTAGGCGGGAATATTCGCGAGGTTCAGATCGTGCCCGGCGTTGATTCCGAGCCCCTCGCGATGCGCGACGCTCGCGGCCTCGCGATGCATCGCCAGAATCTTGCGCCCCTGCGCGCTCCCGAACGCGTGCGCGTACGGTCCCGTGAACAGCTCGACGCGATCCGCACCCAGTTCGCGCGCGCGAAGCACCGTGTCGGGCTCGGGCGCGATAAACAGGCTGGTGCGGATGCCGCCGTCGCGCAGCCGTGCGATCACGCCGCGCAGCCAGTCGGCGCCCGACGCGAGATTCCATCCCGCGTTCGAGGTCAGCACGCCCGGCGGATCGGGAACCATCGTGCATTGCGTGGGACGCACGTGGCCCACCAGCTCGAGCAGCTCCTGGCCCGGGTAGCCTTCGATATTGAATTCGATATGCGGGAATTCGGCGGTGAGCATCAGGGCCAGATCGAATACGTCGCGCGCGGTTATATGGCGCGCGTCGGGGCGCGGATGCACCGTGATCCCGTGGCATCCGGCGCCAATCGCGACGCGGGCGGCCTCGACGACGCTGGGAATCTCGCCGCCGCGCGAGTTGCGGATCACCGCGATCTTGTTGACGTTGACGCTGAGCTTGATCATGGGGGCATCTTCAACTTGATTCGATTCCCCTCTCCGACGCAACTTGGCAGCGGCGCGATGCGGTAGCGTGGCGGCTCTGATAGAATTGAGCGTGCGCGGAGCCTGCCATCATGATTCTTCTAACCGCCGCCGAAAGCCGTGAGCTCGACCGGCTCAGCCAACAAAAATATGGCGTCGAATCCTACGCGCTGATGACGCGTGCGGGCGAGGCCGTCGCCGATATTGTCGCCCAGCGCTATCCTGCCGCCGCGAGCGCGGGTGTGCTGGCCGTGTGCGGCAAGGGCAACAACGGCGGCGACGCGATGGTGGCGGCGCGCCGGCTCTGTCAGCGAGGAGTAGCAGTCCGCGTCGTGCTGCTAGGATCGGGCGCGGAGTTGAAGGGCGACGCGGCCCGCGCGCATGGCGAATTTACGGGCGCGGGCGGCGTGAGCGTGCCGGCCCCCGACGAATCCGGACTCGAGGTGGCGTTCGGCGCGCGGCCGGGCGCGATCATTGACGGGATTTTCGGAATCGGGCTGAACGCTCCCGTGCGCTCGATCGCGCGCGCGGTGATCGAGCGGATGAACGCGATGGGCGCGCCGATCGTCGCGGTCGATATCGCGTCGGGCGTCGATTCGGACACCGGCGCGATCATGGGCGCGGCGGTCCGCGCCGCGATTACGATCACCTTTGGCTACGCGAAATTCGGCCACGTGTCATATCCCGGCGCGGCGCATTGCGGTGAACTCGCGATCGCGGAGATTGGTTTCGCACCCGCGGCGCTTGGCGAGATCGCGCCGCGCGGCAGATTCTTTGAGGCCGCCGAGGCGCGCGCGTATCTTGCGCCGCGCGCCGTCGACGCGCACAAGGGCAATTTCGGCCATCCGATTATCATCGCGGGCAGCCGCGGGAAATCGGGCGCCGCGATTTTGGCCGCACGCGCCGCGTTGCGCGCGGGCGCGGGTCTTGTCACGGCCGCGATTCCCGAATCGATCCAGCCTATCGTCGCCGCGGCGCAGGCCGAGCTGATGACCGAGCCTGTAGCCGAGCGCGGCGGGCACTTCGCCGGCGCGGACGCCGCCGCCGCGCTGGCGCATCTTATCACCGGCAAGAGCGCGATCGTCTTCGGTCCCGGGGTCGGCCTGAACGAAGACACCAGGGATCTTCTGGCGTGGATGCTGCGCGAGGCGGTGTCGCCGGAGCGCCCGATGCTGATCGATGCCGACGGACTCAATGCACTTGCGCAACTCGGCTGCGCAACGGCCGCGGCCGCCGCCGGTCCGCTCGTGATGACGCCGCATCCGGGCGAGATGGCGCGGCTTTTGGGTACGAGCGCGACCGAGGTAAACGCGAATCGGGTCGGCGCGGCGCGGCGGCTCGCCGAACTGACCGGCGCGAGCGCGCTGCTCAAGGGCGCGCGCTCGGTGATCGCGAGCGCGGACGGCCAGGTGATCGTGAACTCGAGCGGGAATCCGGGAATGGCGACGCCCGGGATGGGTGACGCGCTGTCGGGAATTGTGGGCGCGCTGATGGGCGCGGGGATGCGCCCGTTCGAGGCGCTCGCGCTCGGGGTCTTCATGCACGGGTACGCGGCGGATCGCGTCGCGCGGCGGATCGGTGCGGTCGGCTATCTGGCGGGCGATGTGATCGCGGAACTACCGGCGGCTCGCGCCGCGCTCGTCGAGTGACTGCCCCGTCGCGCCCGGCCGCCATCGCCGGAATTGGTCTCGCGCCGCGGTCAAATCGCACCTCGACGGCGTTCGAACCCGGCGCAGGCGCAAGCGTCGCCCGGCGCAGCAGGACGATCACTCCGCTGCCATCGAGCTCGGTCGGATTGCTCTTGAGCGCGATAACGTAATTGCGCCGCACCGACTCGGGCATCGTGCGGTACATCCCCGTCCAGCAGACCAAATAGTTGGGCAGATTGGGATCGTGAGCATGCACGATCGGGACGCTTAGTCCGCTGTAGAATGCGATGTCGTAATCGAGCGCGCCCAGATAGGCGAAGCGCTCGGCGCCGATCGTGTTGAGCACCTGCATCGTAAAGCCGCGCAGCGACAGCGTGTTCGCGATCGCCGGGATGACGATCAGGTTGGCGGCGAGCGTGATCGCCGCCGACGCCGCCGCGGTCGTGCCGATCAGGCGCGCGATCGAGCCGGGCTTGCGCCACAGGTGAAAGCCCAGCCATTCGACTCCAAGCGGAATCACGATCGCGGCGAACCATCGCTGGCTCGCGGCGGTCCTCAGCGCGGGCACGAAGCCGGGGGCGCGGACGGTCCAGAACGCCATGAAATAGCGCATCTCGCCGGGAGCCGCCGCAAGCACGATCAGGCTCGCGAGCGCGAGTGCTCCGGCGCCAACCAGCGCGCCGCCCGCGCACCATCCCACAAACGTAACGTAGCGCAGGCTCGGACGCGGGTCGGCGAGCGCGTCGGTCAGATAGATCGCCAGGATCGCCGCGAGCGCGGGATACAGCGCCAGCAGATACACGCCGCGCTTGCTGGTCGCGATACTGTAGAAAACCATCACGGTGATGAACCAGGTGAGCAGATATGCGAGGCGCGGATTCATCGGGCGCGGATTGCGCAACGCCCCTAGCGCGGCGACGCCGAGCAGAATCGTCCACGGCATAAAGCCAATCAGGAGCGCGAGTTCGATGTAGAAGAACGGATGCGCGTGGCCCTGATGGAAGTTGCTGCCGCCGACGAAGCGCACCAGGTTTTCGCCGAGCAGTTGCTTTTTGATGAAACTCATTCCGCCCAGATAGATCGCCCCGGCGTACCATCCGCCGCCGATAATCGCGACGACGATCGCGCCGCGCACCATCTTGAGCGAACGCAACAGGTCCCAGCGCCGTTCGAGGATTATCCAGACCAGCGCGGCAAGCCCCGGCAACACAAGACCGACGGGGCCCTTGGCCAGAATCGCAAGCGAAATTGCCACGTACAGCAACATCCGCCGCCGGGTCAGGCCCTCGGCGATCATGATGAACTCGAAGAACGCGACCGTCAGGAAAAACGTCAGCGTCATATCCACCCGCGAGCCGGTCCCCGCCTGCAGGTACTGCGCCGTGGTGCCGACGATCAGCGCCGCGACGAGCCCGGTCGCCGAGTCATAGAGACGGCGCACGTATCCATAGCAGACGATCATCCCGCCAATCGCGAACATCGCCGACGGCAGCCGGACCGTGAACACCGTCACCTGCCCGGCCAGAAGCGAGAACAGCGCCGCGATCCAGTGCATCAGCAGCGGTTTCGAGGGCAGCTCGATCCCGGCGCGCAGCGGCAGGATGATCCCGCCGCCGTGCACGATATCGAAAACCGTCACCGCCTCGCGCGGCTCGCCCTTGGTGTAAAGCGGATATCCGCCCAGGTTGACGAGATAGAGCAGGGCGCCGATTGCGAGCAGGAACGGGATGGCGAAGCGCGGCTCGCATAGCGTGGCGAGCAGCGCGGGTATCGCGGGCCGCGCCGCCGCGGACTCGGCGGCGCCGCGTTCGGGCGCTGCGAGCTCCGGCACAACGGCGCGCACAATCTCTTCGTCGTGGTTCATTTGCAAGTAACCGGGGTCCGACTAACATACTGGCAGCGGCCTCGCCGCGCGAGGTTTCGGCGCGCGCGCGATGAGCCGCCCAAGCATCGAGAATGTTTCATGCGGGAGTGATTCATGATGAGACTACAAGACAAGGTGGCTATTGTTACCGGATGCGCGCGGGAGCGCGGAATCGGGCGGGCGATTGCGCTGCGGCTGGCGCGCGAGGGGGCGGATATCGTCGCGGGCGACTATTGCCGCTCGATTCCCGAATATCCCGACGCCAAGTTCGGACAAATGGAAGAGCTCGCGGGGCTTGCGGCGGAGATTCGCAAGCTCGGCCGGCGCGCGATCGCCGTCAAGGTTGACGTGACCGACGAAGCCGAGGTGGCCGCGATGGCGGCGGCGGCGATGAAGGAATTTGGCCGCGTCGATATCCTGTGCAACAACGCCGGCGGCGGAGTGGGCGGCGGCCCGGTGGTGCAGCAGACGCTGGACTCGTGGAACAGGACCGTCGGGATCAACCTGACCGGCGCCTTCCTGTGCGCCAAGCACGTCGCGCCGATAATCATCGCGTGCGCGCGCGGCGGCAGGATAATCAATACCGCATCGATCGCGGGCAAGCGCGGCGGCCCGATGCTGGCGGCCTATAGCGCGGCCAAGCATGGCGTGATCGGACTGACGCGCAGCCTGGCGCTCGAACTCGGGCAGTTCGGGATCACGGTCAACGCGGTGTGTCCCGGTTTCGTCGAGACCCAGCTTTTGGAAGGACTCATCAACATGGTCGGCGTGACCCGGAATATGAACCGCGAGCAGGTGCTCAAGACTTTCGTCGCGCAGGTGCCGATGGGCCGCATGGAGACCGGCGACGACGTGGCCGACGTGGTGGCGTTTCTGGCCTCGAAGGACGGCGGCTACATGACGGGGCAGGCGCTCAACATCTGCGGCGGTGTCGAATGGCATTGAGCGCCGCGGTATGATGAAAATCAACAATGCGTGTGCTCAATCGCGATAGCGCGGAGTCCGACGCGGCCGTACTGGTCGTCGAGAGCCGCTCCGCGCACGAGACCAAAGGATGGGGGCGGCGGCTCGCCTCGGTCCTCGAAGGCGGGGAACTGCTCGGCCTGGTCGGAGATCTGGGCGCCGGCAAGACCTGCTTCGTCAAGGGAATCGCGCGCGGACTGCATCTGAGCGAAGAGGAGATCCTGAGCCCGACCTTCACGATGATCCAGGAGCATCGCGGGCGTCTGCCACTTTATCATATCGATCTGTACCGGCTCGAATCGGCGGGTATCGATGACCTCGGGATGCGCGAGTATCTGTTCTCGGACGCGGTCGCGGCGGTTGAATGGTTCGAGCGGCTGGTCGAGGCGCCCGAGCTCGAGCATCTCGAAGTGCGGTTCACGTACTCGAGCGCGAGCGTGCGGCGGATCGAGTTTCGCGCCGCCGACGAGCGTCATCGCCAGGTCGTCGCGCGGCTGCGGGCGCGCTTCGCCTGAGCGCCGCGCGCCGTCGAGATCGATTCGGGGCACGGTCTCTTCGGTGGGTTCGTTCACCAAATTTTGTGGGTCGTGCAGCGGCTCTTTCGCCGAAGATACGCCAGCTCGCAAAAGCGCGGATTCCGATTGGGGCCTGGCACATCTCGTCGAAAGCGCGCCCGCCGCGAAAGCAGGCCAGTGGAGTGAGTTACGCCAACGACTCCATAGGCGGCGGATGATTATGCGCACGGCGTCCATGCGCGATACTTCGCACAGCGGCGAAACGAAAATAAGGCTGAACTGTTCAGCCTTGACAAAATCCGGAAATAGTCTATACGGCCCGCGTCTCGACACCGCGATTCTTCGCCCGGCCGCCGCACGGAATCCTCTCCCGACGATCGGGAGAGGTCGCGCCGCAGGCGCGGGTGAGGGACCGATCTCGCGGCGCAAATGTCCGATGCGCCGCGAGTCCGGAATGCGCGGGGCGGGCTGAGAATCAGAAGACCGACCTAACCCCTACCCCTTCCCGCACGGGAAGGGGAACTACGAACGCGGCGTGGGTAATCGGAACGATCACGCGTGCTTGACTGCCGGCATTACCTATTGAGTCCTGCATAAGATGGCGCCGCTGGCCCGCCCCGGCGTGTCATTCCTGCGCGCGTGTCCGGCGCGCGCGAGGAATCCCGGAGTGCGGTACCGCGGCGGAGGAAGAGACCGGGATTCCTCGCGCGGCAACCACGCGCGGGAATGACACAGCAAGCTGTCGAGCGGGAGCGGAATCGTCGCTATGATTTGCAGGGCTAAATAGAAATTCATGTTCATTCTGTCGCGGATTAGGTGGCGGCTTTGAACGCGTCCAAGACGCTCCGGACCCACTCGTCTTTTTTCTTTCTGTCCGGATGCTTGGCGACGACGATTCGAATGCGCTGGGTAGGGAGATTGAAGGTGCCGGTTGCATCTACCATCAATCCACCCTGTGGGGTGAATTCGTTAGCTCCAGAGATTTTGTCCCAGAGCTCATTAGCCCAGTTGAGTCCGGTTAGAAAAATAACTCGTTTCGGTTTATACGTTTCGAGTTCCATTTTCAGGAGAGAAGCGCAAGCCTGGACTTGAGCGCCGCGTAGCCGGCTGAGGGGATTGCCGTGATCTGCGGGTGCGATTTTGTACAGGTTTGACCAGACCAAGTGGCTAGGCCATGAGTCGTCCTTGGCGATGTCAAGCGCCTCGGTGACTCCCTTGATTGTGCGCCAGAACGCCGAGCGAGTCGTGCTGTAGGCGCCATTCGGGTTCGGAAGCTTCATTTTCTCGTATAAGTTCCTTGCTCTGGCGCGACCCCATGAGTCGCTGACCCAGCGCATCGGACATGATTGCTCTTTCCCAAAATAGAAAACTGCATGTCGGAGCGCAGTATCGACGAATTCTTCGAGATTGCTAGCCGAGAGATGACAACCACCGTGCCACCCATTCGTTGCGCGCCCGACAACCATCAGCTCGGAGGAATAATTGTGACCGACCATCGCCAGAAATCCGGCGACTTCTTCCGTTGGCTGCAAGACGTTTTTCGCCAGAATCTCTTCCGCGGCACGGCGCAGCAAATCGATTTCAGGTTTTCGTTGCTCTTTAAGCTCTGCGAGGGTGTCTTTCTCGTTCACGTCAAATCCTCCTATTCGAGCATTAGAAAGATCGTCAGCGGGAATTCGCCTTTAGGGGAGCGGGTCGCAGGCCTGAAAACCGATCGTCGGGTGCTGACTTTCTGTGGGGTCTCCGCTGACAATCGCGTACAGCTCTGACAATGTCAACGCTCCATTTGGCTCCGGCATGACTCCCGCGCGGGCCAGCCAGGTTCGCGCTTCGGCGCGCGTTAGGGGGGCGAATTCGATTGCGGATAGGCATCTTCCGTGTCTGGTTACGGCGGGGTTGAGTTTTCCGAGTTCGTCGTTGGTCGTGATTAGAAATAATACTCTGAGGCCCTGGCCGATTAGGCCCTCGGTTGTGTTCAATAGCCTGGATAGCGCCTGTCCGACGTTATGTTTCGCGTCCATCGATAGTAACTCGCCGGTGTCCTCCATGATTAGCAAGCGCCATCGGTTATCATCGCCGATGTCTTGAAGGATCAAGTGGAGCAGATACGCCGCCCGGCCAAGTAGTGCTTCCGGGTCGGTTATGTAGTGTATATCGCACCAGGGTTTCCACTGGCGGGCGAGCGCCCGAATCGCATAGGTTTTGCCGGTGCCGGGTTTGCCGTGCCAGAGCATCAGCCGACCGCCCCCGAGGTCTTCACTGGTTGCCGTCATCAGGCGGTCGAGTTTTCCCGCGGTGGTGGCGGTGTAATTCGCCGCGATATCCTTCCATCGGACGGTGTCCAGAAAGCGTTCGTTCGAGTCGGGCTGTGGCGAGCTATCGCGCCAGAACGAGACGCAGACCTGCGAACTGTCCTCCGTTTCCTTTTGGCGTCCAAACTTTGCCACGAACTCTTGCGCTATCTGCCGCGCGGCTTTCAACTCTCGCGCTACGACCTCGATGCCGAGAGAGCCCGCCGATCCCCGCTGGAGATGGACCAGGGCGCCGCCGTGGCGGAGCAGGACCTCTTTCAAATTCTGGTTCTCGGTCCAATAGAGGATTCGGTCGTCAAAGGCTTCGGGCATCAAGTCGATGCTCGAGCCGGCGGATTGTTGAGTTCGATAGATCAAGCCTCCTTCGGCTGCACCGGCTTCGAGTTCCACGCGGAGCGGACAGCGTTCCTCGAGCATGATTCGGATCAGGCGATTTTCATCGCTTTCCTGGCGGCATCGGATTTCCCGTGTCGCTTCGACCACTTTCATAGTTCTGACTTTTCGCCTCCTGAATCGCGTTGCTTAGGGCATCCGTCGATCAACGGTTACCGGTGTATCGAGTCGAGGCGCGATTTATGCGCCAAGAGTGATGTACTTGCAAAACTTTGCGGAGCGGCCGGAAAGTCCTTTAGTTTCAAAGAGTGTTTAGGAGCGTTCTTGTGCCGGGTTCGGTCCGATCGATGAGCACTCTCACAGCGCCCGGCATCAGAGAGGGGGATCCTTCGACTCGCGCAGCGCTCGCTCAGGATGTCACCAAACGCAAAAGATCAATGGAATCACAAACTCTGAGGAGGACGGAGGGGATGGAGCTTGCGGAAGGGCGCGAGAGTGAAAGAGGCAGGGACCGCGCAGTAGCAGGGCCGAACCGAACGAGACTCCACGCTGCGCGAGGGGCTGGTTTGCTCGGCCGAATCCGCACATAATACTTGATTCCCCCGAAAAGCGGGGTTGAAGGCGCAAATCGCGTGGCTCTCATCGTTCAAAAATACGGAGGCACGTCGGTCGGCTCGGTCGATCGAATCAAGGCCGTCGCCGAGCGGGTCGCGCGCACGCGACGGGCCGGCAAGAGCCTGGTCGTGGTGGTCTCCGCGATGGCGGGCGAGACCAATCGGCTGTTCACGCTCGCCTCCGAGCTGAGCGACGCGCCCGATCCGCGCGAGACCGACGCGCTGGTCGCTACGGGCGAGCAGGTCTCGGCGGCGCTGCTGGCGATTCGGCTGCGCGCGATGGGCTTGCCGGCGATCTCCTTTCTGGGCGATCAGTTGAAAATCGCGACCGACTCGAATCATGGCCGCGCTCGAATCCAGTCGATCGAATCCGGCCGGGTCGTAAAAGAGCTGGCTGCGGGAAACGTGGTCGTTGTCGCCGGATACCAGGGCGTGGACCCGCACGGCGATATCACGACGCTGGGGCGGGGCGCGTCGGACCTGACGGCTGTCGCCCTGGCGGCGGCTCTGAAAGCCGATGCGTGCGAAATCTACACCGACGTGGACGGGGTTTACACCGCCGACCCGCG
>Ga0307374_10000226_pt1 | contig 105293 bp, 80 predicted proteins | sample OX3MG_FD_202532 | JGI IMG/M metagenome (GOLD analysis project Ga0307374, IMG submission 202532) | Soil microbial communities from Risofladan, Vaasa, Finland - OX-3 | ecosystem: Environmental > Terrestrial > Soil > Coastal area > Acid sulfate soil | place: Finland: Risofladan, Vaasa | collected...
GAAACTGCTTGCCGTGATCGTCCATGATCCGTCTCCCATCGGGAAAAATCCATTTTCCTCCGCACCCCACGCAGTATCCCCATTCTCCCAATTCCGGTACAGGTCAATCTCGGACAGACTCCTAGCGAGCGTGCTCGTCCAACTCAAAGGCCGCGCCGGCGGAAATCCCACCGGCGCGGCCAATGATGAGCGCTGCCCACGTATGAACGTAATTCATGCTAGCGGCGAATGGCAATGCGGTCAAGTAATCGGCCGCTCAAGATTTACTGCCTTGCCTCCCTGGCCCGCCCCTGATACGATGAAGGGGTTCTCTGCCATGTTCGTGCTGCAACGACTACTTTTGGGGAGCCGATAAGAAAGTCCGCTGGGCGCCCAATCAGGCCTTGGCCGCGTGTATAGCCGACGCCCGGAACTTCGGTTCCGGAACCATGCGGACGGATCACACAACCCGAGGCTCAAGGCGCCCACTTTAGTACTGCGGGCTCTCGAAAACCGCGTTGCCACGGCATTGCGGCGGAGAACTTTTCAAAATGCCTGATTTGCCCCCGGAACTGGCGGCCAAGCGCGACCGCCTCTTGGCGACGCTGGCGGGCTATGGCAGTTGCGCCGTCGCATTTTCGGGCGGTGTCGATAGCGCGGTGCTGGCCAAGGCGGCCGAATTGGCATTGAACAGCCGGGCGGTGGCGGTCACCGGCGTCAGCCACAGTCTGCCCGAAGGCGAGTTGCCCGCGGCCGAAGCGCTCGCCCGGCTCATCGGCATCCGCCACCGGGTGGTCGCGACGGACGAATTCGCCAAAGCGGACTATCGCCGCAACGCGACCGACCGTTGCTATCATTGCAAGACCGAACTCTACATGCGACTGGAGGCGTTGGCTCCCGAGTTGGGTATGGCGGTCATCGCCAACGGGGCCAACCTCGACGACCAGGGCGATTACCGTCCCGGCATGAGCGCCGCGCGCCAACACGGCGTGCGCAGCCCCTTGCTTCAGTGCGAGCTCAGCAAGGCCGAGGTCCGTCTTCTGGCCGCTCACTGGGGATTGCCCATCTGGGACAAACCAGCCAGTCCTTGCCTGAGCAGCCGAGTGGCCTATGGCGAAGAAGTGACCCCCGAGCGGCTGGCGATGATCGACCGAGCGGAAAAGTTCCTGCGCGGCATGGGCCTGCGTGAGCTGCGCGTGCGATACCACAAGGGCGACCTGGCCCGCATCGAGGTTCCGCCCGGCGAGCTTTCGCGGATGGCCGAGCCGGCGGTGCGGCAAGCGTTGGCCGAGCACTTGCGCTCGCTCGGCTTCAAGTACATCACGCTCGACCTGGAAGGGTTCCGCTCGGGAAGTCTCAACCAGGTTCTGCCGGTCGAGGCGCTGCGAATGAGCCCGCCGTCCGTGGTAGGACGGCCTTCCTAGAGCCTGGATTCCCATCGTCACGGTGCCTCAACGCAACGACGTGTAGGTGGTCAGCCCGGCGATCAAGAGAAAAAACACTCCCGCCAGGAACAAGGCGATCCGCACGAACCAACCAGGACGCAACTCGCGGGGAAGAAGGATCAGGTTGACGGCCAGGGCGTGCCAGCAACTGAAGCCCAGCGCGTAGTTGAAGATGTTCGTGGCCACAACCATCAACTCCTCACCCGGAACGAACCTCAGCACGAGCAGCCCGAACACGGCGTAGCAACACAGAACGCCAAAGTAAAGTTTGCCGATCTGCTTCGGGTCGACGCGCCGCAAGCGGGCGCTGGAGGTCCAAAAGACGTCGAGCCAGCGGCGAATCACGCCGTCGGCGGAACTGGCCATGGTGGGCGCCAGCACCAGAAACCCGCAAAGCAACGTCAAAAACCAGAACACGTTGCCCCATGTCGGGCCGGCGATCATGCCCGTGCCGTTGGCCACATGTTCGCCCACGCTCTTGGCCGTCAGCCCCGCGGCCGTCCACCTGTCGGCCTCGGTGCCGCGCGGCAGGAACTGCACCGAAAGCATGCTGGGCAACCCCAGCCCGATGAAACAGGCCGGCATCCAAACCACAAGCTGGTCGCGCATCACGTGCCGATACCAGCGCCGCCAACGCGAAAGCGATTCGGGCGTCACCTGGAACACGCAACCGACGTGCGAAAGCTGCAAGTGGTGCCCGCCCACGACGCTCGGAATGGCGCCCACGAGATGCCCCATGCCCCAACCCTGGTCGCGCGTGTAGTTCGACAACGGCGTATTCGACAGCCCGCCTTGGCCCGATATCGCCACCATCGCGCACAACAGCGCCATCATGCTGAGGTTGATCCGCGGGAACCCGCGTCCTTGGAACAACGAGAGGAATACGTTGTCGATGTTGTCGCCGTCGCGAATGCCGTCGTGGTCAAGGTCGCGAAACGTGTCGGGCTTGCCGTCGCCGTCGGCGTCGGGCCAACTGTCGGGCCGGCCGTCGCCGTTGGAGTCGATCGTTGGAGGGAGCGATTCATCAACGTCGAGGTGCCCGTCACCGTCCCAATCTTCGCCGGGATCGAGCCGGCCGTTGCCGTTGGCGTCCTCGCCGCGCATGACCGGCACATTGCCGAACTTCACGAAACCGCTGATAATTTCCGTCCAGGTGCCGGCCCGCGAAAAGAAGAACGCCAGCACCAGCAAGAAGCCGAACACGGTGACGATCTTGAACGACATCACCACCTTGAGCGAGTTGTAAATTTTGCCGCCGAAGATCAAAGGAACCAGGGCCAGCAGAAAGATGGCGTAACCGAGTGTGTTGAGCAATGTTCTTTGCGTCATCGCGAGGCCGAGGAAATGGACCGGCTCGGTCGCGGCGGCGTCGGGCATTTCGCCAAGAATGACGGCCACCAAGGGGGTGGCGGCGCTGGCCGCCAGGTACGGAAAGATCGAGCCGAAATCGAGCAGCAGGTAAGCCACCAGCCAGAACCGCGGGCCGGGCAAGGTGCGAAACTTGCCGGTGAAAATCGGCTCGCCCGAATACAACGTGTAGCGGCTGATTTCCAGGTTGTAGACCACCTGGAACAAGATGCTCAGCGTGGCCAGCCAAAGCAGGGCGCCGCCATAGCGCGCCGTGACCAGCGGCCCGGTGAGCCACTCGCCGCCGCCGATGGCGGCGCCGCCCATCAACAGGCCGGGGCCGAGCAAGGCAAACCAGTTCTTCCAGGTGAAGGTCGGCGCGTCGATCAGTTCGCCGGTGTTCCAGCGCGGCATTTCGCGGGCGCCGGGATGCGGGGCCTCGAATTTCGTCGCTATCGCGGGCTGACCGGGAGCGTTCGCTAATTCGGCTGCGGATGGCATGCTTGGTTCGCCGGGACGGATGGTTAATCGCCCTTGATGATGCCAGCAAACTCGCGCGTTTTCAAGCGGGCTGGCCGAATGCGGCGGCGCTGACCATCCCCATTTGACGGCGACATCGTATGTGATATTATAGGGGTGAAGAAGGCCATCCTCCTCATCCCACTTGACCTACTTGGAGTTCACCGACTCGGCCATTGAATTGATCCCGCCGCGCGAGGAGCCCCGTCAAGTTCCCACTTTCGACGCCATCTCGGCCTCGTCGGCGTCGAGCAGGCCGTCGTGGTCGGCGTCGAGGCGATCGAAGACGTCGGCGGGTCCGACGAACTCGCGGCGGCTGACGTCGCCGTCGTCGTTGCGGTCGAGCTTCTGAAACCAGATGGGGCCTTTCTTCGGCGATGTTCCGCGGGCCGCGGTCCCGCCGCCGCGCACGGGCCGCGCCGCGGCCGCCTGGGCGCGAGAGGGCGTGTCGCGCGAGACCTCCAACTCCATCCGCAGTGGGATCTCCCGGCCATTCAGCCGGCCGTCGCCGTTGGTGTCGCGCCGCGCCAGCACGCCGGCCGCGCCCCGCAGTTCGCGCACCGTGAGCCGATGGTCGAGCTTGGTGTCCAAAAGCCGGAACAGATCCTGACCGTCGTCGGCCACTTCCAACAGCAGCCGGCAGGCCGCCGCCCGGCTCAAGCGCTCGGCATAGGCGTTGAATTCGTCGCCAAAGATCTTGCCGTCGCCGTCGCGGTCGACCGAGGCCATGGCGCCCGCCAGGTTCGGCACGTTGGCCGCTTCCTTTTCGTCGAGATAGCCGTTGTTGTCGGCGTCGAACTGGTCGAGCCGCAGTTCCTGGTTCTGGCTCTTGGCCGGGTTGCGGTTGTTGCGCCGCAGCTCGATGTCGGCGTCGGCCAGCGAAACCCGATAAGCCTCGCCAGGCAAGACCTTGACGGTCGCATCGGACGCTCCCGACCGCGCCGTTGAATCGCCGCGGCGGCGGACGACACGGCGCGGCGCTTCGCCCAATCGCACGCTGAGCTCCACCGCGGGCGAGAGGGTGACAAATGCCGCCAGCTCGTCGCCATGGAGTCGGCCGTCGCGGTCGATGTCGAGCGCCGCCAGTTGGTCGGCGGCCAGGGCGACCTCGGCCGGCGCCTCGGCAGTTCCTTGCTCGGCGGCCCCTTGATCGGGGCCATTTACCGACAGCGTCGCATCGCCGTCGCGGTCGTAACGCTTGAGCAAAAGCGCCCGCACGACCGCGCCGTCGGTCTCGGGCGCGACGAGCGCGATGCGTCCGGCACCGGGAAGCGCGGCGGGCAAGTTGGCCGCCGTAAGCTCGGCCGCGTAGGGCGCGACCGCCAATTCTCGCTTGCTGATCAGCTCGTCGTCATCAAAGTCTTGCCGCCGCAGCCGCACTTCGGCCGCGTTCAGTTCGGCGGCCGTCAGTTGCTGGTCGCCGTCGGTGTCGAGCAGCGGAAACAACGCCTGGCCCGCCACGGCGCGGCCGGGCACCTCGATCGCGGCAAACGGAGGCGAGACGCGCTGGAGGTACTCGGCAACCGCCTCGCCGGTCAGCTTGCCGGCATGTTCGTTGGCCACTTGCCTTAGCGCGTCGCGGGTGCGGGCCATGTCCTGCCCCAGGTCGGCCGAGACGGCCGCCGCGAGCGCATCGAACTCGGCTGGTTGCGTCGGCGGCGGGACCGGTGGCTCCAACGGCACGACGCCGTCGCCGTCGAGGTCGCCGTCGGCAAACACCTTGGCGGTGTTCTCCCGCCACACCTGCCGGAACGGCTTGCCGTAAATCGTCACATGCAGCCGAATCAGAAGCGGACGCATCGGACCCAGAAAAATCAGATCTTGCGAGTCGGCCTCCTGCCCCAGAGCGCAAGGGGAAACCACCTGCCCGCAGACGAGCGCAACGAGCACCGCCGGAACGCCACGGAGGGCGTTCCCTACAGAATCGGGGTTCACGACAAGACCTCGGCGATCGGGTTCGCGCTGGGATCGACCACCTTGATCGGCCGCCCGACGTTCGAGATGTTTTGCGTCGCCGGATCGATCTTCAACGCGCTGACGATCGTGGCCAACAGGTCGCCGACCTGGACCGGGCGATCCTCGACTTGCTCGCCGTCGGGGCTGGTGCGGCCGACGGCCTGGCCGCCCTGGACGCCGCCGCCGGCCAGCACGGTGCTCCAGGCCTGCGGGAAATGGTCGCGCCCGCCGCTCGGGTTGATCTTCGGCGTGCGGCCGAATTCACCCATCCAGACGATCGTGGTCGTGTCCAACAGGCCCCGCTCGGCCAGTTCGATCATCAGGCGGCTCCAGGCCGCGTCGAGCGCCTGGCTGAGCTTGCGGACCATTTCGAAGTTATCGACGTGCGTGTCCCAACCCAGGGCATTATTGCCATCGACCCCGCTCAGCGTGACTTCGACGAACGGCACGCCACGTTCGACCAATCGCCGCGCCAGCAGGCACCCCTGGCCGAAACGATTGCGGCCGTAGGCGTCGCGCGCCTCGGACGATTCCTCGTCGAGGTTGAAGGCGCTGCCCGACGCGCTGCGCATCAGCATGACCGCCCGCTCGTAGGCGATGCGGTGGCCGAGCGAGTTGGCCGTGTCATGGGCGCTGATGAAGCGATCGTTGAGCGAGCCAAGCAGCCCCAACCGCTGATCGACCGTCGCCCGACTCACGTCGGCGGGCGCCGCCAGGTCGGCCACTTTGAGGGCGTACCGGTCCCCTTCCTCTTCGCCGCCGCCCACACCGTCGCCCACCAGGAGCGGATCGAATTGGGGGCCGAGAAAGCCCGCGCTGAAGGCCGCCGGGGCAAAGAAGCGGTAGGGAGCGATACTGACGAAGTTCGGGATTTCAGCCTCCGGCCGGCCCAACTCCTTGGAAACCAGCGAGCCGAGCGTTGGATAGCGAACCGGGCCTTGTGGCAGATAGCCGTTGCGCATCAGGTACGTGCCGCGGCTATGGTCGCCCTCCTTGGTCGTCATCGAGCGGACGATGGCCAGCTTGTCGGCTTGCTTGGCCAGGCCAGGCAAGTGCTCCGAGATCTTCAAGCCGGGCACGCGGGTTTCGATCTCCTTGAACGTGCCGCCATGGGCATGGCCGGGCTTCAAATCGAAGGTATCCATCTGGCTGGGACCACCGCTCATCCAGAGCAGAATGCACGAACGAGAGCGCGCCGGCCGCGCCGCGGCGCCGCGGGCGAGGGCCTCAAACCAGCCCGACATCGAGCCGGCGATGACGCCCGCCGACGACAGCCGCATCAAGTCGCGGCGCGAGAGAGGGGGATATTGGAACATGGCTGGCTCCTAGTGATTCATGATGAACTCCGCGCTGTTCAAAAGCGCCCAGAACACGTCGGCCAGCGCGGCCTTTTCGCCGTCGGGCCCGGCCTGCTGGACATACGCGAGGAACTGCTCCGCCTCGGCCGGTTCGCTCGGGCGATTGAGGCTCGCCATGAACAGCGCTTCGATCCGCGCCGGCGTATCGAGGAAGGGCGCGTCGGCCACGGCCGCCAAGGTTCCGCCGCGCTGGAGGTCGGTGGCGTCGGCCACGAACGTGCCGTTCATCAAGGCCAGCGCCTGCAAGATCGACGTCTGCGCCTCGCTGCGCCTCGCGCTCTGGTCGGCGAACTTGGCTTGAAACGCCGCCCGGCCCGTCTCGACGCCGAACACCGCCCCCTGCTGGCGCGGCGTCGTGTCGCGGAAGCCGGTCGCCTCGACCAGGCTGTCGTAAAGTTGTTCGGGCGTCATCCGCCTGAGCGGCATGCGGGCGAAAGCGCTCGGATCGTCGGTGCCGCCGAAGTCGGTGCGGCTGGTCAGTTGGTAGGCGCGCGATGACGTGATGGCCCGGATCAGGTACTTGAAGTCGTACCCGTGGTCAACGAACTGCCGCGCCACCTCGTCGAACAGTTCGGGATGGCTCGGAGGGTTGCTCTCGTCCATGTCGTCGACCGGATCGACCAGTCCGCGGCCGAAGAAGTGTTCCCAGATCCGGTTGACCGCGGCGCGGGCGAAATACGGGTTGCCGCGGCTGGTGATCCAGCGGGTCAATTCCCGCCGGGGATCGTCGCCCGGTCGCCAAGCCGGCGAAGATCCATCGAGGAATTTCGCTTCGACGACCATCTCCGTGTCGGGAATCTTGATCGACAAGCCAGGAACCGGCGCCGACGGACCTGCCGGCGTTTGCGTTTTACCGTTTTCGCCCGCCTCGTCCGCCGTACTCGAACCACGGGTCTCGGCGGGCGCGGCGCTTCCGAAGAACGCGGCCAAGGCCCAGAACTCGCGCCGCTTCCATCGCGCCAGTGGATGGTCGTGACACTGGGCGCATTGCACCTGCGTGCCCAGGAAGACCCGCGACGTGTTCGCGGCCAGGTTTTCGGGCTTGCGTTCGTTGAACTGATAAAATGCCAACGGACTGGCGACCGTGGAGCGACGCGCCGGCGGGTTCGCATCGGCCTCGGTCATCGCGACCGGAGTGAGCAACTCGGTGACCCAACGGTCATAGGGCGTGTCGGCCGAGAAACGGATCTTTAGCCAGGCCTCGAACGGAGGCGCCAAGCCTCGCGTTTCGAGGTTATTGTTGGCGCCCGGCAAGAGCAGTTCTCGCCACGCATTGGCGAAATGCGTGGCGTAGGCGCCACGGTCCAGCAACCGCTCGACGAGCCGCCGTCGCTTCTCGGGGCCGCGGTCGTCGAGAAACGCGCGCACTTCGGAGACGCTGGGGATCTTGCCGACGATGTCGAGCGACACCCGGCGGAGAAACTCCGCGTCATCCGCCGGCCGGGCGGGGACGATTCCCTCGGCGTCCCAGCGGCCGGCCAGATCCCGGTCGATCAGGGCCGCCAGGGCCGCGGCGTCCAGTTCGCGCCGGAGCGAAATACCGGGAACATCACCGGCCTTCGCGGTGCCCACCCATAACACCGCGATCGACAACGCGGCCAGCGCGCCCTGGGGCGTGAGCGTGCGGCGCCTCGCCCGGGGTTGGCGCCACCCTCGCCTCGAAGTCATGCACATCCGACAGCCTCCGATGATGATGAAAATTGCCGTCGCTCGCAATTATACTGTAGCAAGTGGGATGGATGCGATACAAGCCTTTCCACACGAACCCGCGGCGCAAGCAAGGCTCAGCCCTAGTACGGCCAAACCATGGGCACGCCGCGGCACCGTTTTGGGGCGATACGCTACGCGAAGAAAACCGACTCCGAAACCCCTCCCAAGCGATCCAAAACAACGTGGCGTAGGGCGAAGTGTGGCGCGGCAATTATGATGCCGCGAACGCGGCTTGCTCTCCGGCATGGGGTTCTCGGAGATCGGTTTTCTTCGCTTCGGTTTCTTTGCGCACTCACATTGCTGCGCAACGTGCGTGCATTCAGTTTGAAAAGACCCTGCCCGTTTCGTGGGCCGGCTGGCATCAGCTTCTCGATGATCCCCACCGATGCTCGTATGGGGGGGACGCGGACTGCGCGCGTTTCCCCTGGAGCATGAATAATCCGGGCTAAGGCGCTACTTTGCCAACGACTGGCATTGCCGGTTTCGACCGTTTCGGCGTAAAACGTCGATCGGTCATGTTACTTCGATCGGTCCCTGCATCAACTCCAGGAGGGTATTCCCATGCGGCGGCGCGTTTTTTGGCTGGCGGCGTTGTCGGGGTTGGCTTTCAGTTTTCCAGCGCCGTTCAGCGCGGCGGAAGAGCCGGCCGACTGGCTGGGTCAGTACGTCCTTGTCAAGACTTCCGAAGTACGCCTTCGAGAGCGGGCCGACGACACGTCGCCGGTCGTCGGCGCTTCGCCGGCGGGCTTATGGTATCAAGTGAGGAAACTCCAGGGCGACTGGCTCGAACTCGATGGCGGTTGGATCCCGACGAGTAGCGTCGTTCGGGCCGGCGAGGCCGCGGATTACTTCACTTCGGCGATCGCACTCGCGCCGTCGGCCTTTGCCTACGTCGGCCGTAGCCGCGCGCGGGCGAAGGCCAAAGACTTCGATGCGGCGCTCGCCGACGCCGACGACGCGATCCGGCTCGATCCGGGGTTCGCCCGCGCCTACTTCGCGCGCGGGCGCATTGCCGAAGACCGGGGCGACGTCGAGAAGGCGATTGCGGACTACGGCCGGGCAATCGACCTCGATCCGCTTGCGCCGCCACTCTTGATGACGCGCGGTTGGCTTCTGGCGGGCCGCGGCGAGCACGACCAAGCGCTGGCGGACTTGAACGAAGCCATCCGCGGCGACGCTCGATGCGCCATGGTATTCGCCGTTCGCGCCGCCGTGCTCGCCAAGCGAAACGAATTTGACACCGCCGTCGCCGACGCCGACGAAGCCCTGCGGCTCGATCCCCAAAACGCGTTCGCTCACGCCATCCGCGGCGCCATCCGGGCTCGCCGGGGCGAATCCGACAAAGCACTGGCCGATCTCGACGAGGCGATTCGTTTGGATCCGACCCAAGCTTGGGTTTACCACGACCGCGGCGAAGTGCATGAGCGCGAGAACCGATACGACGCGGCTCTGGCTGACTTTAGCCAGGCGATTTTCCTCGATCATGAACTGACCGCGGCCTACCTGGCCCGCGCAAACGTCTGGCGCCGGAAGGGGGATGACGCCAGTGCGATCATCGACCTGACGGAGTACCTTCAGCGCCGGCCCGATGACGTGGGAATCTGGGCCATGCGTGCCGAAGCGCATCTGGCAATGCTTGACACCGATAGCGCGATCACCGATTTGACCGAAGCGTTGCGGTTGGCACCCAACCAGCCTAACTATCTGGCCGGCCGCGCGGTTGCGCATCTCATGCGCAATGAGCTTGACAAGGCCATCCAGGATATCAGCGAGGCCATCCGGCTCGACCCGCAACATGCCGAGCACTATCTGAAGCGCGCTGAATACCAGTTGAAGCTGGACGAATTCGATCAGGCGGTAGCCGACCTGACGGAGTACCTTCAGCGCCGGCCCGATGACGTGGGAATCTGGACCATGCGTGCCGAGGCCTACCTGTCGATGCCTTACGCCGGCGCCGCGATCGCGGCTTTCACTGAAGCGCTACGGCTGGCGCCCAACCAGCCCGACTGTCTGGCCGGCCGCGCGGATGTCCATCTGGCGCGGAGCGAGCCTGACAAGGCCATTGAAGATCTTGGCACGGCGATCAGAATCGCGCCCGCGCGTTCCGAGTTCTTCGCAACGCGCGGCCACGCCTGGGCCATGAAAGGGGATTATCACAAGGCCATCCAGGATTTCAACGAGGCCATCCGGCTCGGCCCGCAAGACGCCGAGTATTATCTGGACCGCGCCGAATACCAGTTGGAGCTGGACGAATTCGATCAGGCGATAGCCGACCTGACGGAGTGCCTTCAGCGTCCGCCCGATGGCACGGCGATCGGAATCGGTCCCGCGCGTTCCGACTTCTTCGCGACGCGCGGCGACGCCTGGGCCATGAAAGGGGATTATCACAAGGCCATCCAGGATAGCAACGAGGCCATCCGGCTCGATCCGCAAGGCGCCGAGTATTATCTGGACCGCGCCGAATACCAGTTGAAGCTGGACGAATTCGATCAGGCGGTAGCCGACCTGACGGAGTACCTTCAGCGTCGGCCCGATGACGCGGGAATCTGGACCATGCGTGCCGGGGCGCACCTGGCCATGCCTTACGCCGCCGCGGCGATCGCGGCTTTCACTGAAGCGTTACGGTTGGCACCGAACCAGCCCGACTGTTTGGCCGGCCGCGCGGATGCCCATCTGGCGAGGAACGAGCCTGACAAGGCCATTGAAGATCTTGGCAAGGCGATCGGAATCGCGCCCGCGCGTTCCGAGTTCTTCGCAACGCGCGGCGACGCCTGGGCCATGAAAGGGGATTATCACAAGGCCATCCAGGATATCAACGAGGCCATCCGGCTCGACCCGCAAGTCGCCGAGCAGTATCTGAAGCGCGCCGAATATCAGTTGGAGTTGGACGAATTCGACCAGGCGGTAGCCGACCTGACGGAGTACCTTCAGCGGCGGCCCGATGACGTGGGAATCTGGATCATGCGTGCCAATGCCTACATGGCCACGCCTTACGCCGGCGCCGCGATCGCGGCTTTCACGGAAGCGTTACGGTTGGCACCCAACCAGCCCGACTGTCTGGCCGGCCGCGCGGTTGCCCATCTGGCGCGGAACGAGCCTGACAAGGCCATTGAAGATCTTGGCACGGCCATCGGAATCGGTCCCGCGCGTTCCGACTTCTTCGCAACGCGCGGCGACGCCTGGGTCATGAAAGGGGAATATCACAAGGCCATCCAGGATATCAACGAGGCCATCCGGCTCGATCCGCAAGACGCCGAGTACGATCTGGACCGCTCCGAATACCAATTGAAGCTGGCCTGGATCCTGGCCACATGTCCCGAAGCGCAATTCCGCGACGGCCGGCGCGCGGTCGAGTTGGCCCGGCAGGCGGTCGCCGCCGACAGCGACGCCGACCTCTACGTTCTTAGCACGCTGGCCGCGGCTCACGCCGAAGCCGGGGACTTCGACGAGGCGGTCGATTGGCAGACGAAGGCGTTGGATCTCGTAGACGCCGACGACAAGGAAATGCGCGACGACCTGGATTCGCGGCTGGAAATGTATAAAGCGCGCAAACCGTATCGCGAAACCCACGAGGTCACGGGGGCGCAGCTGAAGTGATAGATCGAGCGCAAATCGAACCTGTGCCGTCCATTCGGCGCTAGCTGTCATTCGGCGCTCGACGGTCGTTGCTCAACTCCCTACGGCGACACCGCCCCTTCGGGGCGGACGACATTCTTCACGGGACATTCCTGGGGCTGGCGCCCCAGGCTGTACGCCCGCGCCCCTGCGAGGCGGAAAGCCCGCGCTCAAGCGGCGTTTCATGGCGTGAAGTTGGTACAACGTGTCCGCCGCGAAGCGGCGATGGCATCAAGCCTGGGGCGTCAGCCCTCGTTGTTCTACACATCTTTCGTTTGATATTGGCGAAATGGGGGCGTTGGGAAATCCCGGTCTCTTCGTAAGATGCCAGGGGCTTGCCCCCTGGAGTTTCACGTTGGTTTCTAGATCGAATGCGGCCGCATCCCCACCGTCCGTGTCGCCCCGCAGGCCGCCGAAGGCGGCCTGCGGGGCGACACGGGGAAAGGCAGGTAATCCGGGGAGCCTGCGTGTGTAGATACGAGCGTGAAACTCCACGGGGCAAGCCCGTGGCCTCTTGGAAGATGTGTAGAACAACGAGGGCGCCAGCCCCAGGACGCTTTTTTTTACGGTTTTCCGCCCCGAAGGGGCGGCGCGAACCGACCATCATGTTTAACCTCCCTGAACCGAACAGCCGACCGGTTCCTGGTTCATTAGAAACAGCGCCGTCTTGCTCTGTCAATCGCCTTCGCGGGGGGATCGACGTCGACGGGCAACGTGACGACGAACGATGAACCTTCCCTCAAACGGCTCGTGACCTCGATGGTTCCGGCATGGGCGTCGACGATCCAACGGCAAATGCTCAGCCCCAGCCCGTGCCCCGCCACGGATCGCGCCCGATCGACCTGGTAAAACCGCTCGAAAAGATGAGGCAAGTGGTCCGCGCCGATGCCGACACCACTGTCGGACACGGCAATCCGCGCACGCTGGCCGTCGGTTTCGAGCCGTACGCTCACACGACCTCCTTGGGCCGTGAATTTGATCGCGTTGTCCAGCAGGTTCACGATCAACTGTCGCAACCAGGTGGGGTCGCCGCGCGTGTCGCACGACGCCGCGCGCTCCCATTCCAGCCGCAGGCCGCGTTCCTCAGCCAGCGGCCGGTAAAGTTCGACGACGTCGTCGATCAAACCGGCCAGGTCGATCGGCTCGGGGCGCACTTCGATCTGGCCGGCGTCGGCCTTGGCCAACAGCAGCAAGCGGTTGACCAGCGAGCCGAGATGGTCGCACTGCTCGCCGAGCGCCCCCAGCGCCTCGCGGTACTCGTCCGCGGTGCGGGCTTGCTGTAGCGTGACCTCGACGGCCGCGCGCATCGCTCCCAACGGGCTGCGCAGTTCGTGCGAGGCGTCGCCGATGAAGCGGATGATCTGCGCGTGGTACTCGGCCAGTCGGTCGAGCAATTGGTTGATCGTGGCGGCAAGCTGGTCGAGCTCGTCGTCGGCGCCGGAGAGCGGCAACCTCGCTCTGAGATCCTTGGGGTTCAGCCGCCTGGCGGTGGCGATGCTCTCCGCCACCGGGCGCAGCGCCTGCCGCGACAAGAGCCAACCGCCCGCCGCGGCCAACGCCAGGAACGCCAGCGCGCCCGCGGCCATCCGCCGGTCGAAATGGTTCAAGGCCGCTTCGGTTTCCGCGAGCGAAAGTGCCAGTTGCAGCGTTACCGCGCGGTGGTCGCCCGCGTCAAGTTTCCTTTCGGCGGCGCGGTGGCGCACGCCGGTTTGGGGCACGGCGATCGTCTCGGCCGCCTCGCCGAGCCCAGCGGCCGCCAGCCGTTCGGCCACGCCACGGGCAACCTCATCGGAGGGCACGGTCCAATCGCCGTCGCCCATGCCTCGAACGACGATGACCAAGCCCTGATCGCCGTAGGCAGCCACTTCGCGGCGGATCTCCGCGAGCAAGGCCGCGCCCTGCGACTCGAACGATTCCTCTTTCAGCAAGCTCGCCAGCTCCGTGAGCTTGTTCTGCAGGAACACGTCGTTGCGACTTTCCAGCACGACCCGCAGGTTTGCATGGGCCCAGGCGAAGCCCGTCAAGAGCGAAACGAACAACACCGACGCCGTCCATGCCGCCAAGCGCGGGCGCAATCCGACGCGCCGTCGTCTACGGCTCGCGCAGCACATAGCCCACTCCTCGTAGCGTGTGGATCAGCGGCCGGTCGAAGGGATGGTCCACCTTGTTCCGCAGCCGATTGATGTGGACGTCGACGACGTTCGTTCCGCCGTCAAAATGAAAATCCCAGACGTGCTCCAGGAGCATGGTCCGGCTGACGACCTGCCCCGCATGTCGCATCAAGTAATGCAGCAGGGCGAACTGCTTGGCCGTCAGGTCGATGCGGCGGTCGGCGCGCTCGACGAGGCGCGTCGCGGGGTCGAGCCGCAAGTCGGCCACTTTCAACAGCGGCGGGGCCGCCTCGCTGCCGCGGCGGACGATCGCGCGAATGCGGGCCAGCAACTCGCCGAACGAGAATGGCTTCGTCAAGTAGTCGTCGGCGCCCGTGTCGAGCCCCTCGATGCGGTCGTCGATCGCGGACCTGGCCGAAAGGAAAATGGCCGGCGTGCCGATTCCGTCGGCCCGCAGTCGCCGCAAGACGTCGAGTCCGTCGCGGCCGGGCAGCATGCGGTCGAGGATCAGCAAATCGTAGCCACCCGCGCCGGCCATCCGCAAGGCACGCTCTCCGTCGCTCGCCGAATCGACGGCGAAGCCTTGCTCCTTCAGCCCCCGTTCAAGGTAGCGCAGGAGTTCCGGATTGTCCTCGACCACCAGAATTCGCATGGTTGCCAAAGTTATGATCGATGCGGCGCCCGATGGGTTTGCCGTCGAAGATTACAGGCTGGGCCAGTAGTCGATTGTATGCGGCGCCCGATGGGTTTGCCGTGCAAGATTACAACATTGTCATCTTCGCGTTATGCGCCCGCAACCTTGGCCGAGTAGAATACCAGCGACACGAATCGATCCGGTCGAAAGGAGCATGAGACCATGAAGTCAAATCGCCGCGGTTTCACGATCATCGAGTTGCTGGTCGTAATCGCGATCATCGGCATGTTGGTGGGGCTGCTGCTGCCGGCGGTGCAGTCGGCACGCGAAAGCGGCCGTCGCGGGCAGTGCGGCAACAACCTCAAGCAGATCGGCGTGGCACTGGCCAACTACGTCGACCTGCGCGGTGTCTTTCCGCCGGGCTATATTTCCGCGTTCGACGCCTCCGGCAACGACACGGGACCGGGCTGGGGATGGGCGGCGATGCTGTTGCCGGAGTTGGAACAGCTTGCGACCTACCAGCAAATCCAATTCGGAATGCCGATCGAGGATCCCAGGAACGCCGTCGTTCGCGTGACGAGTTTTCCCGTCTTTCTCTGCCCCTCCGACCCGTCGTCGATGCGTGTATGGCAAGTCCAAACCGGTCCACCCAATCCGACGACTCCCATTTGCACGGTGGCCTCGTCGAACTATGTGGCCGTGTACGGTACGACCGAGCCTGGAATCGACGGCGACGGCATGTTTTTCCGCGACAGCCGCGTTACACCCGCCGACATCCGCGACGGCCTTTCGCAGACGCTGGCCGTCGGCGAGCGTTCACAGCTTTTGGGCTTCGCCACCTGGACGGGTTCGGTCACGGGGGCCGTGCTCGTGCCCGATCTGACGGACGGCGTCGGTAGCGGGCCGCCGGAAAACGGAACCGGCATGGTGCTTGGCCATGTGGGCGATCGAATTCCGCCGGGCAACGTGATGTCGGAAGTCAACCAGTTTTACAGCCCGCACGGGAGCGGCGGCGTCCAGTTTCTTTTCGCCGACGGCCACGTCTCCTTCCTGAACGACTCGCTGAGCTATCGGACCTTTCTGGCACTGGCCACGCGTGCCGGTCGCGACGTGGCCAGCGGAGAATTTTGACGAAGTTGTCGTGACACTGCCCACCTCGAACTTTGAGCCAAAGGAGCATGACATGCGCAAGATGGGTTTCCTGGTTTTCTTGACCCTGTTGGTTGCCGGCTGCGGCAAAAAAACGGCGGAGCCGGTGGAGATGATGTCGTTGGAGCAGGTGCCCGAAGCGGTCATGAAGGCGGCCCGTGACAAGCGGCCCGACGTCAAATTCGACACCGCCTGGAAAAAAAAGGAAGATGGCCGGGATGTGTATGAGGTCCGCGGCAAGACGGCCGGCGGCAAAACGATTGAAGTCGAACTCACGCCGAGCGGCGAGGTGATCGCGGTCGAATAGGCACACTAACCCGCGGCGCAAGCTCCACGGGTCCGCGGAGCGGCCCACGAATCAGGAAGGATCATTTTTACGAAAAAAGCACGCTCGTTGCGCAGCAACAAGCGTGCGAAAGAAAACGCGGCGAAGCGGAAAAAAATGATCTCCGAATACCCCATGACGTCTTTCGCCAGCCGCGAAAGCGGCTTCCAATTGCCTCCCCACCGTTCGCCTTACCCCACATGCTTTTGGATCGCCTGGGGAGGGGTTTCCTGCCGCCGGCATAGTTCACGGGATGTTCAGGATGCCGCAACTCTGCTCGTAGCTCTGATCCAGTTCAAGCGGCACGGCGAGGTCGTCAGCGAGCCACAGGGGCACCGTCGGCAACGAGCGCCCAAGGCCGAGGAATTGTGCCCACGTCTCCAGCATCCACTCGTCCGCGCGTTTCGTCAGGCGGCACGCGGCGGCGTAAAGCGGCGGCGGTTCGGGACTCAGACTTGGGTCGGAGTGTCCGATCAGATCGAGCAATTCCGCGTACAGGTTCGCGGTGCGTGTCGTCACCACATCGACGATGACGACCGACACGCGCTCCTGAAGCAATCCGGCGCACTTGGCGACGAATAGTCGCCGGTGCTCCGGGCGGTCCTTGTTCGCCGGACTGACGATCTCGACCGCGGCCACGAGACGGCAATGGCGTTTCTCGTCGAAGACGCGCACCTCATAGACGTCTTGGGTCGGCAGGTCGGTGACGACGGCGAGCGTCGGTCGCGGCGGCGCCCAGACCGCGGTCGCGATGCCGCCGCCGTTGCCGGTCGCGTCGCCAGCCATCAAGACGCCTTCGCCTTGGTCCTCGAAAGTCGCCACGTCGATCTCGGCAGTCGACCCTGAATGAACGCGCGGCTCGGCGAAATAGCGAGGAGGCAGCGTCCGGCGAAGGCCGGCGACGATCATCATGGGCCATCCGCCATGCAACCCTTCCCAATGCCGCATGCGGTCCAATGGCGGGTGGAAATGGTCACGCAGGGGCATGAGTTGATCCTCGACATCCCACGATGCATGAGGCCCCCGATGCGTTTGCCGTGGCCTTGCTTGCGCCGCGGGTCATTTTGAACCTGCGACGTTTCGCGACTGGCGAACGATTTCCAATGCATCCCAGGTCGGGAGCATCAGGTCACGTTCGTGTGCGTAGTTTCCCGAACCCTGCTCGTATTGCTGGACGTATCGCACCGCGTTCACCCAGCCGAGTTGGGCCACCAGCACTTCAAAGGCGCGAGTGCGAAGTTCCTGTGGACTCGAGATGACGCTCATGGGAAAAGCTCCTCCGCGAATTGTAGTGCCGACAGAAGGGCCTCACTTTCCAGGTGAATCCGAGTCTGCGTCTGATCGTCGAAAGGACGTTTCAGGCAACAGATGTCAAAGTAGACTCGCATGTCGAGATGGTCGCCCAGTTGTTCGGGCGAAATGTGCGGCAAGGAAATTCCAATTCTCCTTCGGTAACACTTTAGTATACACGAAACAATGTGCAACACAAGGATGGCGACTCATCGCCGTCCTGGGAGAGGGGTTGCCCTTCCGTGAAGCGCAGCGGCTCACGGCCGCAGGCTGGGCCAGAAGTACCAGACGCCGTCGCGCTGGTGCCATAGCTGTTTCAAAACGAGCGGTTGTCTTGTGCCTGGGCCTTCACCCCAATGAACCGTCACATTCACGTCGGCCAGGTACTTCTCGGCGCGCACGATCGACTTGACCTCGCAACGTGGCGTCTGCTTGGCTTCCCCCTCCGCGGGGCTGGGCGAAGGATGGTTCCGAAGCCAACGGCGTAGCTCCCGATCACGAGATCGCTCAACGAGTTGCAGTAGCCGGGCGGTATTCCCGGTCAGCCACGCCTCCGCCCAAGCGCCGGCCCGCGCGTCGAGCGACGTGGGTAGCTCGGCCTCGACGGCAACAGGCGCCCGGCCGGCGCGTTGGGCGTTTGCCAAGGCGCCGACCAGCGCGACGAGCGCCAGCATTCCAGTCGCCACGACGGCGAGATGGCGGCGTCCCCACCAGCCACAGGCCGCGAGATGGTCCAAGGGACGACGCGCCGCCAGGAGCACCCGGACCCGCTTCCATCCGGAAAACGACGATCGCACCTCGACGGAAAACCGTGTCGGCGATTCCGCCTCGACCAGTCGGCCGCCCTTGTCCATTTTCGCCCATGTCTTGCACGCCTTGCAGTGCAGCAGTCCGTCGAGCCGGTCCCAGGGGACCGAGCTTTCCGCGCCGCAACACGGACAGGACACCTGCATTTGGGAATACTTGATGGGCGCTACCAACTCAATGCCTGCTGATAGCTGGGAGAGGTTTCGTCAAAGCCCACCCCCGTGAAGAGGCGGTTGTTGCCCCAGGTGTTCACGGTCTGAAAGAACTGCGCATACGTGATCGTCGTCGGCTGCGGCAGGGCCACGCCGTTCTGCCGCGTGGGCGGCAGCGTGTTCAGCGTGGGCGCGTTCTTCTGGACGACGTACCCCAATTCCTCGAGCGTGTGGCTCTCGACGTGACCGTCGAGAAAGACGACGTTGCCGCGGCCCTCGTGGCGCGCCTCGACGGGTGAGAAATAGACCACGATATCGGTGAACGTCTCGTCGGGCCCGTAGGGGTCGAACCCCGGCACGCACTGGGGTGACGGGCTGTTGACGCTCGAACCGTCGGGTCGCGGACGCATGTGCGGCCCATCAAGCGTCATCGAGTGCCCGCCGTGGGGCGTGTTGCCGCCGCGGCTGTCGCCGAAGCAAATCGTCCGCGCCTGATCGCGAATTTTGCGGACGGGGAAGTTCAACATCGGTGTCGTCATGTCGCCGTCGACCAGGTTCCGGTTGTTGCCCAGGTAGGCGATGTTGTACCCGTACGCTCCGTTGCGAATGCCCATCTGAGTCGGCCCCAGGAAACTGTAATTGACGCTCAACTGCACATCGTTCAGCGACGGATCGAAGAAAATCTCGTTGTCCAACGGCACGCCCGTGTACGTCGTGTCGAGGAAGGCCGGATTCGCCGCCATGTACGCCGTCGCCGCCTTGATCGCGTCGAGGTTTTGCGCCGGCCGCCCCAACTGGTGCGCGATGAGCCATTGCCATCGCGGCCGGACCACCCCGTACGGGTTCACGTAGCTGGGATTCTCCACGCGGTACGGCATATAGCAGCCGTAGGTATCCTTGTACTGTTGCAAGCCAAGGAAGAGTTGCCGGAGGTTCGACTTGCACTGCATGGACCGGGCGACTTCACGCGACTTGAGGACCGCCGGCAAGAACAGCGCCACCAGAATCGTAATGATCGCAAGAACCACCATCATCTCAATCAGCGTAAAACCGCTCGGGCGCGCCGGGAACTTCAGGCGCGAATCGTGACGAGTCGGAATGGGGTCGAACATGAAGGTGCTCCTGGGGCAATGGGTCAACGAAAAACGGCCCGCTTCAAGGCGAGGATGGGCAGCCGGGCCCGATTCTGTAGGGAACGCCCTCCGTGGCGTTCCGTGTCCCGCGGGCAGACGTCATAGCCGCTTCACGGAACGCCACGGAGGGCGTTCCCTACAGAGTCCGCTTGGCGAAGCCGAAATGCACATTCCACGCCAAACCATAGGATTGTCAGAGACGGTTGCCAAACAGCCGAAAAACCGCAATGCTTGCCGCTTCTCGTCAAACCGCGCGATGCGGCGCGGCGATTTTTCCGCCAGACATGACGAAATCATCGCCATCTGTGCCACACGCGCCGAGGCTTTCGTCGGGTAAAGGTACGGTTTTGCCAGTTTTTTCGGAAGCTGCGCTGGAGAGCGTCCATGTGAATGGCCCGCGCCGCGCCCTGAATCGCGGCGGGCCGTGGACGGGGAGCGCCTCGGACCTGCTTTACGCGGTTGAGACGATCGTTGGACGTAGCGGCGCGAGGCACGGAGGATGACCGCATGACATCACGCGCTTCGGAGGGTGCATCAGGCGTCTCGCCCCGAACCTGCGATCGATTGGCGTCTCAATCCTTTTCGACAGGGAGCCGAATTATTGGTCCGTGGTCTTCGACGTTGTGACGCCGGCCGCGTGGGAGCGCCTCGTCGAGGCCGCCACCTGCGAGGCGCGCGCGGGCGACCCTCGGGCGCGCGAATGGATCGCGAACGTCTTCGGCGCTGACAGCGCGATTGAGGAGCTCGGGCGCGCAGACGCCGTCGCCGGATACGTCACGATTTCGTCGTTGAATCGCGCGCTGGAGCGCGAACGGGCCGCGGCGGGCGACCGTCCGGGGTACGAAGACTAATCGCCCTCCGAGCCTCGGCGCTGCGCGAAAAAAAACGATTCCGAAACCCCTCCCAAAGAGATCCAAAAGAGCGTGGGGTAAGGCGAAGGGTGGCGCGGCAATTGGATGCCGCTTTCGCGGCTCGCTCAGACGTCATGGGGTATTCGGAAGTCGTTTTTTTTCGCTTCGCCGCCGTTTCGTTTTTTGCACGTTCGTTGCTGCGCAACGAGCGTGCTTTTTTCAGGCGATGGGTCGCTATTTCTTTTCCGGCTCCGGGGCGTCGCCACCGTCGCCTCCGACGATCTTGACGTTCGTCGAAAGGTAATAGGGCAGCGTGCCGGTATCGAATTTCGCCTCGCCGAACAACGCGGCGAATCCCGTTTTCGGCTCCGGCATGTCGTAGCGCAGCGTGCCATCGACCAACTCGGCCGGCCGGCTCTCCCATTTCGACTCGCGGAAATCGCGACTGGCCGAGGTGGCCACCCAGGCCAGGGCCTGTGTCGGACGGACGTTCGAGCGAAGGCGCAGTCGCAGCAGGCCGTCGGCTTGCTTCAAGTCCCAACTCATCTCAGGCAGCTTGAGCTCGCCGGCGGCCTGGCGATGCAGCGCGGCGATCGTGCCGACGACCCGTTCGAGATCGCGCAAACCGTGCCCTTGGTTCGGTACGTAGAGCACATGCTTTTCGCCAACCAGACCGTCCCAGTAGAGGTTCAAGGCGTCGAGCGGCCAATAACGGTCGTTCGTGCCCAGAAGAATCAGCTTGGGCTGCACGAGCAATTCGCGGTAGCTGTAGGGATCGACGATCGCCCGCAAACTCGCGCCCTCCGCGCTGTCGTCGCGGTCCTGGATGCCGCGGCGGGTGTAATCTTCGATCTGCTCCGAGAACTTGCCCCAGGTGGCGATTTGGTGCTTCATTTGCGGTCCCATATTCACGACGTCGATCACCATCGGGGCCAGCGCCTGCACGCGCGGATCGACGGCCGAAGTCAGCCAGGTGGTCCAGCCTCGCTTCGAGGCGCCCGTGAGCGTGAAGTGTTCGATGTCGAACTGCCACTGTCGCTGGGCGAATTGCCGCACGGCGTCCATGCCGCGGACGGCGCTCTTGACCATGGGCAAGAGGAGCGGCCAGCTTGAATCGCCGGTCTTGAGGAACTGCTCGAAGGTGTAGGAAATGATCTCGTCTTCGCGCATGCCGTTGAATATGGGTTGCCGCGGCACGTTCAGCAGCACGGCCACCGGCGCGCCGATTTCCGTCGCCAGGGCCGCCAGCAGCGGCGCCTCGCGTGGCAACTCGGCCTGGGGATCTTTGGCCGGCGCGGCCAAATCGTCGTGCCAATTGCCGCCGCCGATCAAGAGCAGCGCCCGCGACGCGTCGCGCAGTCGTTTCGGCTTGAGGATGAACAGTTGGTGCTTCCAAACGATGTCGTGCCAGGTTTGCGAGGTCAAGGTCAGTTCGACGTAGGCCTGGCCGTCCAGCTCGCCCTGCCGGCGTTCGACCCAAGCAAAGCTGTCGTCGGGCTGTTCGACGTAGGCCGCCAACGCCTCGGACGGCTCGACCGCGCAGGAACGGCGCGCGGCGAAAACGAGCGCGAGCAGACCGACGAACCAGACGAGCGAGTATCTCACCGAGGGACTCCTTGAACAGCGTGCCATGCGCCGCGCGCCGTGGACTTGGGTCGGAAGGTTTGGCATGCCAGGTCGCTGGCACGGTTCCATCGTAACATGGGGCGGGGCCGCGCGGCTACTAGATATAGTACATATCTTCGCGGTGCCGCGTGCGCTCGAGCAGATCGGCGAACGTGATCGAGCGAAGCGTCGCCCGCTCGACGTCGGCGACTTCCTGCCAGGCGGCCTTGAGCACTTTGGCGGAGGGCGAATAGGGCGACGCACTCGAGGTCAAAGGCTCGTCGGGACCGTCAATGACCGCCATCACCTCCGCCAATGAAATCTCGTCCGGCGGTTTCGTGAGCTGGTATCCGCCCGAAGCGCCCCGCGTGCTGGCGACCAGCCCGGCCCCTTTGAGCTGCAACAGTATCTGCACGAGAAAGGCCGCGGGGACGCCGTGGTCCTCCGCGATCGAGCGGATGCGCACCGGTTCGCCGGCGCCGTGGCGCTCGGCCAACTCGAGCATCGCGATGCAGGCGTACTCGGTCTTGGCGGAAACTTTCACTTTTGGCCTTCCAGCGTGTGCAGCCCGCACTCGGTCTTGGCGCTGCCGCTCCAGCGCCCCGCGCGTTCGTCTTCGCCGAACATCACCGCCCGCGTGCAGGGCCAACAGCCGATGCTCGTGTACCCTTGGTCGTGCAACGGATTGTACGGAACATTCTCGTCCACGATCAGCTTCCAGATCTGCTGCTTGGTCCAGTTCGCCAGCGGGCTGATCTTGACCAGACCGAATTTCTTGTCCCAGCCCACGATCGGCGCCTTGGCCCGGTCGGCGCTTTGGTCGCGGCGGATACCGCTCATCCAGGCATCCCAGCCCACGGCCGCTTGCTTGAGCACGTTGATCTTGCGGTCCTGGCAGCATTGGTCGGGGTTCGTCTTGTAGAGCGGGCCCCCGTGCAGCGCCTCATAAACCTCCACCGATTGCGCCGGCCGCTTCAATTCGACCTCGATCCCGTACCGCGCGGCGATCCGGTCCCGAAGCTCGAGGGTTTCCTTGAATTGGTAGCCGGTCTCCAGGTTGAAAACATGCGTGCGAGGCTCGATCGAGGCCAGCCAATGGATGATCACGCAGCCTTCGGGACCGAAGGCCGTGGCCATCGTCAGCTTGGGAAAATAGCGCTCGACCGCCCAGGCGATGATTTCGGGCGGCGTGGCCGTTTCCAAACGGCGGCTTTGCTCGGCCAATTCCCGCGGATCGACCGGCGGCGCGGCCACGGTCGATGCCATTCGTTCGTCCTTGGCAGGCACCTGGCCGGTGGTCGCGCGATCGGCGGGCATGACGTTTAATAACATGGCGAGTCCATGAAAAGGAGCCGGAGGTTGCCGCCAATGATACCAATGTTAATTATCAAAGTCAACTATCGGTTTCCCTAAGCACACTATCGTCGTCGGACAACCGGAATCTTCAGCCCGCGTTCGCCATTCGGCGCGGTGATTGACTATACTGCTTGACTCCGAACCGCCGGAGCGTCAGGATTCCTTGTTTCCACGCTCCGCCGCTCCGCGACAATCGGGTGCCGCTGGGAACGGGGACGCGGAGCGTGGGAACGAGTAGCGAAATGGGATGGACTCTGTAGAGAACGCCCTCCGTGGCGTTCCGTGCCTGCCGGAAAACGTCGCACCAGCTTCTCGGAACGCCACGGAGGGCGTTCCCTACAGAACCCGACGCGATGATCCCAGCCTTTGAGCGGGTCGTTGAATTATGGCAGAGCAAACCTATTTGGCGGTCGATATGGGCGCTTCGGGCGGGCGGGTGTCAGCCGGCTCGTTCGACGGACGCCGGCTTCGGCTGGACGAAGTGCATCGATTTGAAAACGGCGCCGTTGCGGCGGCGGGCGGACTCTACTGGGACGTGTTGAGGCTCTGGAGCCAGGTCTGCCAAGGACTACGCTCGGCCGGAACACGGTTTGGACGTTCAATCCACTCGGTCGGCGTCGATACCTGGGGAGTCGATTTCGCGCTCCTGGGCCGAGGCGACGTCCTTCTGGAGAACCCGCACTCGTACCGCGACCCACGCTGCGAAGGAATGCTCGAAAACGCCTTAGCCCTTGTCGGCCGCGAGGAGATCTTCGCCCAGACCGGCTTGCAGTTCATGCCGATCAACACGCTCTACCAATTCATGTCGCTGCGCGCCGCGAATTCGCCCCTTTTGGACGCGGCGGAGTCGTTGCTTTTGATGCCGGATCTGTTTCACTGGCTGCTGACCGGCGTCAAGTCGAACGAGTTCACGAATGCGACCACGACCCAGTTCTTCAACCCCACTCAGGGGCGCTGGGCCACCGAGCTGCTCGAGCGCCTCGACCTGCCGACGCGGCTATTGGGCGACGTGGTCGGGCCGGGCACGCGGCTCGGATCGCCGCGGCGCGAGGTCGCGGCGGAAACCGGGCTGATCGACGTGGGCGTCGTGCTGCCGGGCACGCACGATACGGCCAGCGCCGTGATGGCGGTCCCGGCCAAGGGAGAATCGAGCCAGCGCCCCGATTGGTGCTACATCAGTTCCGGCACCTGGTCGCTCATGGGGGTTGAGGTCACGCGGCCGGTGATCAACGACGAATGCCGCCGGCTCAACTTCACGAACGAAGGGGGCGTTGGGGCGACGATCCGGCTTCTGAAGAACATCACCGGGCTTTGGCTCGCGCAGGAGTGCCGCCGAGTCTGGCGAAACGACGGACGGGACTTGACCTGGGACGAACTGAACCAGCTCTCGGGCGCCGCTCGGCCGCTGGCGTCGCTGGTCGACCCCGACGACGCGGCGTTTCAATCGCCGGGCGACATGCCCGAAGCGATCCGCGCCTTTTGCCGGCGCGGCGGGCAGCAGGTGCCCGCCGACTTCGGCGCGGTGATCCGATGCGCCCTCGAGAGCCTGGCGCTCAAGAGCCGCTGGGTGTTGGAAGGTATCGAGCGGCTCACGGGCGCCGCGATCGAGACGATTCACATCGTCGGCGGCGGCACGCGCAACCGGCAACTGTGCCAGGCCACCGCCGACGCTTGCCAGCGGCGCGTCGTCGCCGGGCCGATCGAAGCCACCGCCTTGGGCAATCTGATGGTGCAAGCCATCGCCGCCGGCGCCGTCGGATCGATCACCGAAGCGCGCGAAATCATCCGGCGCAGCTTCCCCGTCGCCGAGTACGAGCCGCGCGACTCCGCGCCGTGGGCGGAAGCTTACGAGAAGTTCAAGATGATCGCCAAACTCTGAGAGGCCCAGGTGACTTGGGGCCAATCCACGATCCTCGAAATCAGGTAGAATAGAATGTTGGCGAGTGGGATGATCCGCCGGGCGTGTTCCCTAGCCGCGCAGCGGCGGCAGAGCGTAGCCTGGGGCGTAAGCCCCAGCCGCCGTGGAATCCTACAAACCGCCGTCGCGGCGGCCGGCGGGCTTTTTTTGGCCGGCTCGCCGGCGGCCGCGGACGACGCGGACCTCGCCGATCCGGCCACAGGGCCGATCGACGCCCACGTTCACGTCTGGACGCCGGATACCGTGCGCTATCCACTGGCGGCCGGCTTCCACCGCGACGAGATGAAACCGCCGAGCTTCACGCCGGAGGAGTTGTTCGACCACGCTCGCCCCCGCGGCGTGGCTCGCGTCGTGCTGATCCAGATGAGTTTCTACGGCTTCGACAACTCGTACATGCTCGACACGATCGGTCGCTTTCCGGGCGTGTTCTCCGGCGTGGCGGTGATCGACGACAATCAAGCCGACCCGGCGGCCGAAATGCGCGCGCTGGCCCAACGGGGCGTTCGCGGGTTTCGCATCTCTCCGCGCAATCGGCAGGTCGATCATTGGCTGGACGGGCCGGGCATGCGGGCGATGTGGCGCCGCGGCGCCGAAGATCATCTGGCGATGTGCCACCTGGTCAACCCCGACGCGCTGGCGGCCATCGACCGCGCCTGCCGCAAATTCCCGGACACGCCGGTGGTGATCGATCACTTTGCCCGCATCGGCGCCGCGGGGCGGATCGGCGACGCCGAAGTCGAGGCGCTTTGCAAACTGGCCAAGCACCGTCGTACCTACGTCAAGGTTTCGGCCTTCTACGCCCTCGGCAAGAAGCAGGCCCCGTACCTCGATCTCGCGCCCATGCTCCGCAAGCTGCTCGACGCTTACGGACCCGAGCGCCTGATGTGGGCCAGCGACTGCCCCTTTCAAGTCCAACAGGGACATACCTACCAAGATTCGATCGCGCTGGTTCGCGACCGGCTCGATTTCCTCTCCGGCGGCGACAAGGAATGGCTGCTGCGGAAAACGGCCGAAACGGTGTTTTTCAACGAACCGCTTCCAGGCTAGCCACCGTAGACATTAAGCTTGACGACCACGAATGTGTAACGTGTAATGAAACCATTGAGGCTGGGCCGGGCGGAAACCGACAGCCTGGACTATCGTGAACGCCCTTTTGGGCAACATTGGGATTCGACGGTAACATGACACCCTCGGTCGATATTTTTCGCCGTGGCGCGCCGTCGTCGGCGTGGTTCGGGGCTTGCGCCGCTTCCGGGCTGCTCCACGCCGCCGTCCTGGTGGCGCTTGGCCTGATGTGGGTCGGCCTTCCCATCGCGTCGCACGCGCCCTCGATTCTGGCCCAACTGGACGACACGTCGCGGTTCGCGCCGCTGGACGAGTTGCGGCTGGCCGCCGCCGCGGCGCCCGTCGGAAGCGACTCCCTGCCCTTGGCCGAGAGCGTGACGGGCGACATGAAAATCACGCTCGTCGGAAACGATCCGCTCGCCCTGGCCAACGCCGCGGGCGGGGCGGGCGACGCGACCTTCGGTATTCCCGTCGCGGTGGCGTTCGAATTGCCCGACACCGAACAGGTCGTCGACAAACTGCTCGGCAAGTCGGCCAGTTTCTATGGCATCGAGGCCGCCGGAAACGAGTTCGTGTTCGTGGTCGATATGTCGGGCAGCATGGAGGGCACCCGCTTCCGGCGCGCCCGCAACGAGTTGCGTCGGTCGATCGAGTCGCTGTCGTCCAACCAGAGTTACTTTGTCATCTTTTTCAGCGACGACGCGTACCCGATGCCCGCCCAAGGACTGTTGCCCCGCACGGATAAGAACTTGCGCGCCACCGTGCGGTGGCTGAACCTGGTTCAGTGCCAGGGACCGACGAATCCGTTGCCCGCCCTGCTGCAAGCGATCGACATGCAACCGGATGCCGTGTTTCTGTTGTCGGACGGCAAGTTCCCCATGGAGTTCGTTTTCGAGGTCGCGCAATACCGCACGGGCGACGCCGTCCCGATCCACACGATCAGCTTCGCCAGCCGGGAGGGAGAGCCCATGTTGAAGGCCATCGCGAAAGCCACCGGCGGACAGTACCGCTATGTGAAGTAGGGTGGACGCGACAGAATGAGTACCGACCAAGGCGAAAAGCAATTCACACGTCTGCTGGCGGCCTGCGACGACGCCCTGGCGCGTGGGACGGCGGCCGAGTTGAGCTCGGTCGAGGCGCCGCCCGAATTGCAAGCGCGGTTGGCGCGGGCGGTGGGTTGTCTGGAGGAATTGGAGCGGGTCTGGCCGCGGCGGAAACCGCGCCGCCGCGCGCGCGTGCCCGGTTATGAAATCCTGGGCGAGTTGGGCCGTGGCGGCATGGGCGTGGTGTACCAGGCCCGGCAGATGGCGCTGGGCCGGATGGTGGCGCTGAAAATGATTCTGGCCGACGAACAGGCCGGCTTGCAAGAGCTGGCTCGCTTCCGCGCCGAGGCCGAAACGGCGGCCTGCCTGCAACATGGGAACATCGTGCAGATTTACGAGATCGGCGCCCATCGCGGCCGCCCCTACCTGGCCTTGGAATGGGTCGAAGGCGGCAATCTGGCCGCGCGGCTCAACGGGCGTCCCCTGCCGCCGCGCGAGGCCGCCGGTCTGGTCGAAACGCTGGCCCGCGCCATTCATTACGCCCACCAGCGCGGCATCGTTCACCGCGACCTGAAACCGGCCAACGTGCTGATGACGGCCGACGGCACGCCCAAGATCGGCGATTTCGGCCTGGCCAAACGCCTGTTCGACGACGCCCGCCGCACGCGCACCGGAGCCATCCTGGGCACGCCGGCCTATATGGCGCCCGAACAGGCCGCCGGCCGGCCGCGGGACGTCGGCCCCGCGGCCGACATCTATTCGCTGGGGGCCCTGCTGCACGAGTTGCTCACCGGTCGGCCCCCGTTCGACGCCGCGAGTGTTCTCGACACGTTGCGCCAGGTCGAGTCGCAAGCCCCGCTGGGCCCGCGCCACTGGCAGCCCACGCTTTCACGCGACCTGGAAACGGTTTGTCTGAAGTGCCTGGAGAAGGATCCTCGCCGGCGCTATTCGAGCGCCGCGGCGCTGGCCGACGACCTGCGGCGGTTCCTGCTCGGCGAGCCGATCCAGGCCCGGCCCATCCACGCTTGCGAGCGAGTCTGGCGCTGGTGCCGGCGCAATCCGGCCTGGGCGATCCTGTGGGGCGTGGTCGCCGGCGCGCTGGTGGCGCTCGCCGTCGCTGGTCCGACGGCCGTTTTGTGGATGCGTGGACAGCGCGACGCGGCGCTGGCCAGCGAACGGAAAGCCGTCGGCGCCGAGCGACTGCGTACGGAGCAACTGCGCGCATCGTACCTGGCGCAGGCCGAGGCGGGCCGGCTCGGCGGTCAGGTGGGGCGGCGCGTGCGTGGTTTGCAGGTGCTCAAACTGGCCGCGGAGATTCAACCGTCGGTCGCGCTGCGCAACGAGGCGATCGGCTGTCTGGCCCTCGGCGACTTGCGGCCGGAGATCCAATGGACCGACACTTCGCCGGGACGTGCTTTCACGGCCTTCGACGCCCGGCTCGAGCGCTACGTGTTGTCCGATGAGCAGGGCAACCTCAGCATCCGCCGCATCGCCGACAACCAGGAGCTGCTGCTCATACCGGGTTCTGGAAGCCGGGCCTGGTCGGTCCAATTCAGCCCCGACGGACGCTTTCTGGCCAGCCGCAACCATCCGCCCGGACGGGAGAGCTTCGAAGTGCGCGTTTGGGATTTAAGCGCTCCCGACCTGCCGGTCGCCGAGCCCCGGCAGTTCCACGGCAAGACTTGGGATTTCCACCCCGACGGCGCGCGGATCGCCGTCGCCGCCGAAAACGGCATCGTCACGTTGTACAACCTGGTCGCGCAGGCCGAGCCGGAGGTGCTCAGTCAGGCCGAAGGCGTCGTGCCCAACTTCGTGCGCTTCGATCCCACGGGCCGACGGCTGGCCATGTCGTGCGGTTGGAACCGGACGGCGGGCCGGGTGCTGCCGGAGGTTCGCATCGTCGAGGTCGAGGCCGGCGGCAAATCGTGGCTGCTGCGGCAGGGGGCGATGGTCCGCGGCCTAGCTTGGAGCGACGATGGCGGTCGTTTGGCGGCGGCCCGCGGCGACGGGCGAATCGCGCTGTGGACCGTCGCCGAGCGCTCTGACCCACTTGCCGACCAGAGTGCCGATCAAGCCGAATGGGTGTTGGATGGTCACCGGAGCGCGGCCATTTGCGTCGCATTCAGCCACGACGGCGCGTTGCTGGCCAGCACGGGCTGGGACGACGTCGTACACGTTTGGGATACGCGCAGCGGCCAACCGTTGGCGAGCACGTTTGCCGGCGCGGGCCAACCTCAGTTCGGCCCTGGCGACCGGCAACTCGGCTTTGCCGCCGCCGGCGCGAACGTCACCATCTGTCAAATCATCCGCAGCCGCGAGTACCACACGTTCCCCCTGCGCTCGCGCCGTGGTGGCGCTCTTCGTTCGATCGACGTCAGCCCGGATGGTCGATGGGTGGCGTTCGCCGGAAGCGACGGCGTAGGGCTGGTCGATGTTGCCGCCGGCCGGCCGTTGGCCGAGTTGACCGCGGTGCCGACCTCCGCGGTGGCGTTCGTTCCCGACGGCCACATGCTCTTCGCGGCCGGCGCGGCCGGACTGGTTTGTTGGCCCTTGCAAGGCGACGACGCGGGCGCGGGCGGCGAGGCGCCGATGGGTTCGCCGCGCGCGTTGGGTATCGACGCGGCGGATTCGCCCTGGACGATCGGCCGTATCGCGCCCAGCCACGACGGACGGCGTCTGGCCGTCGTCGAGCGCGACGAGAACGGCCAACGGCACCGCGCCGCTTTGATTTGCCTCGATGGATCGGCCGGCCCGATCGTGTTCACCGATGCGGCGGAACCTGAATACGACAGTCACTTGGATTGGGTGCGTTTTTCGCCCGACGAGCGATGGGTGGCCACGGGCACTTGGCAAGGGACGGGCGTCAAGCTCTGGGACGCGGCGACGGGGCGCCTCGCGCATGCCTTGCGCGAGCCCAACGCGCAGTTGTGCTTCAGCCCTGACGGGCGCTGGTTGGTGAGCGGGAATGCCAAGGGGTTCTGGTCGCGGGAGTTGGAGACGCTACGGTCGGGCGTGATCGACCGTGCCCGCCGGCGAGCTTCGGTTCCCGGCCCGGCGGCCTTCAGCGCCGATGGTAAAATGCTGGCGATCGCCCATCAGTTGCGGGAAGTGCAACTGATCGACGCTTACAGCAACCAGGAATTGGCCACGTTGCCCGCGCCGCGGCCGATGACCATCAGCGGACTCTACTTCAACAACGACGGCAGCCGGTTGACCGTGGTTTGCGGCGACGTCGTCCAGGTCTGGGAATTGGCGCTGATCCGCCGCGAGTTGCGCGACTTGCATCTCGATTGGAGCATTTCTGAAATTCCATTGGGACTGCCCCCGTGGGCTTCGGGAATCAAGTGCTCCAACTCCATAGGCATTCCGACGACGGCTTCGGACGTCAAGCAGTAGCCACAACGGCGGCGCGCTTGGTGAGCCACACGCTCGCGCAATGCGCGCATGGCGCGGCTGAGCGTCATGGACTGCTGAGGAGGTCGGCAACGTCGTGTCCTCGCTCCTTGAGCATCACGGCGGCGCGCGCGCGTACGAGCACGAACCGGTCGTACTCCAACGAAAGTCGTTCCATGGTCTCATACTCTTCTTCTGCGAGGCCCCGGCGCTGCTGCTTGATGTGCAGCGATTCCAACTCGCTGGACATTTTGGCCGGCAACCGACTTCGCGCGGCCTGCCAAAGTTCCTCGTCGTCGAACCCGTCCAAGGCGGCGTACGCGCCGGCCAGTTCCGGCGGCAAGTCGTCCGGTCCCCGCACGGCCGATGCAAGAACGTCGACGAACTCGGCCTCGACCGATCGTCGGGACCGCTCCGCACGTTGCTTGATGCGGCTGTATAGCTCTTCCGGGATTTGAATCGTTACAGTTTGCATTGCCATGCGCCAAGTATAACGCGAATCGGCGAACAAGAGAAAGACGGCGGCAAGGCGGCAAGGAAGAGCGGGTCGAGCGATGCGATCCGTAGGCATCGGGCGATCGGCTCCGGAATTCCAGCGAATCCAGCTACGGTTCCGGCCCGCCATCTTCGAGCATTTCGCCCTCTGGCGTCTCTTCGAGCAAGGCCGGATCGAACTCCGAGACCGGCAGATCGAATCGGATTTTGTTGAAAACGTCTTCGACAAGCCAGTATCCCGGCCGTTCGTCGATGGACCTGATGACTTTGACCACGCGTGCTTGGTCCCGGTATTGCACTTTGCGGAGTTCTCCCCTTTTGATTTCCATCTGGGTGTCGCCTGATTGAAGAAACGGAAACTTACCAAAACCTGGCGGTCAGCCAGCCGCCGCGCGGGCCGACCGTGTCGTGGCGCGTGGCGCGTCGCCCCTGTTGGAGTTTGCCGATCGCGCGGCGGCAAATCCGCTGGGCCAGCAGGGCCAGCGCCGATTCGCCGCGCCGGTCGTCCGGCGCCGTCCGCGGCGAGGTGCCGGCGCTGAAAAAGGCCGCCACCCTGGCCGCCGCGGAGCGCGAGGTTCGGGCGCGGCGAATGGATAACTTCAAGAGCGGCGTGTACTCGCGTTCGAACCGACGCTCGGCCTCGGGATCTCCGGCCGAAACTCGATCGCGCAATTCGCCCAGGGAACTGGTGGCTAGATTCATGGTTTTCTCCTTGGTCGGGTTATGAGTGGTTGTTGTGGGCGGTGCCCACCCTACGTTGCGGGCGGTGCCCAGGCGACGGTAAAACCCACGGCCGCCTGTCCATCCGGCCCTTTCGGGCCGGATGGAACAGGACGGCCGCACGCTGGGCGCCCCGCCTTGCGTCATTTTGTCTGCCGACGTTTTGTTCATGACATGACCCAAACCTGGGCCGTGTTCGATACGTTGCCCCACCAATCGGTCACGGTCGCGTATTCGGCCCCCTCGACGTTGCCGTACTCCAATGGCGAGTCGTACTCAAACGAGCCGTTCGCCAAGACGGTGGCACTGCCACCCGTCAGGCCACTCAGGGTCACGGTCAGCCCCGCCGGCCATTCGTCCTGCACCGCTCCCGTGAAAATCCAATATCCACCGCTCGTTAGTGAAGCGTTGAAATTCGAGATCATCGGCGCGTTGCTGGTGAAATTTTCCTGAACGAGCGTGGAGATCAGGCCCCAGATGTCGGTGGCGGAGGCCGTCACGGTGCCTTGGCCCGATGCCTGGGCCGTGAGCGAGTAGTTGCCCGATGAATCGGTCGTGGCCGTGCCCGACACGATGCCGCCGATTGTCACCACGATGCCGCCTTCGACCGTGTCGGTGACGTGCCCCGAGACCGTGAGCGTGCGATCGGGACCCGTTTCGGCGACCATCATGCTCACGCTGGGCGCGGCGTTGGTAAGCTGGACCTGCGTCGTTGCCGAGCCGACGCCCCAGACATCGGTCGTGGCGGCGTCGATCGTGCCCAGGCCGCTAGCCTGCGTGGTGACGCTGAAGTTGCCGCTCGAGTCGGTGACCGGCGAAGCTCCCACCACGCCCGACAGCGAAACGGTCAGCCCGCCGGGCGATGCGCTTTGCACCTCTCCCGAGACGGTCACGTACTTGCCGTTGCCCGTTTCCATGACCGTGAGCATGCTGACGACGGGCGGATTGTCGACGATCTGCGTTTGCACCGTGCTCGACGAAAGGCCTTGCGAGTCGGTGGCCACGGCGCTTTCAGTGCCCAGGCTGCTCGCCGTGCCGGAATACGAAAAATTGCCGTTGGCGTCGGTGGTGACGTTGGCCGCAACCTGGCCCGACAGGGCGACTTGCACCCCGGCGGGATTCTGGTCCATGACAAACCCGGAGATATTGACCATGTGGCCGGTTCCGACGGTGGCCTCGAGCCCGCCGATCACCGGCGCTGCGCTCAGGCAGATCCGGCGGTCCAACGATTCAAAGCGGCGTACCCTGGCTGGGCGGCGGCGGCGGGCGGCGACACGACGTCGCGGGAAAAGGAACGCGAACATAAGTGGGTCTCCTCAAAGATGTTGAAACAACGTACTGGTAGCTCGATTTGTGTCGGTGGCTGGGGCAGAGCCTAAGCGATGCCCCGGTCGCCATGGTTGGTGGCTGGGGCAGAGCCTAAGCGATGCCCCGGTCGCCATGGTTGGTGGCTGGGGCAGAGCCTAAGCGATGCCCCGGTCGCCATGTAGCCGTGATTAGCCGGGGCATCGCTTAGGCTCTGCCACCAGCCACCGCTTTCTCGTGGCAAAATGGCATGAAGTCATCCCTCCAATATATAAATCGAGATTAGTCAGCAAAACCGGACACATGCGCCACTGATTACCTGAAGATTTAAATATTCTTGGTATCAAATAATCGGAAAAGGCGCACAATGGCACGTTTGGGTGGTATGCGAAGGCTGCGAAGGGTGTACACTAACCCGCAAGCGCAAGCAAGGCATGTCGTTACGCGCCTTGCTTGCGCCGCGGGTTCGTGTCTCGCCGCGGTGATTGACCCGGTGCTGATAGAAGGAGGGAAATTCAGCGTCCGGAGCGTCCGCACACCAGTGGGGGGTGGCTATTAGTCTTTCGCAAACTGTTTGGGCTATTCGACTTGCGCAGTGGATGCACGCATGCGCCAATGACCTGGCCCCAATAGCAGCGTCCGCACACTAATGGGGGGTTGTACTAGGTTGCACGACGCAAGTAGTTGGTGCCGTTGGCCTTACGTGGCACGAACTCCGGATCGCGGCGACATCCCTTCGCGCAGCGGCAGCGTCCGCACACCTGTGGGGGGTAAGATACCGCTTCACGCTCAAGGTGTTTTGACATTTTGCGCAGGCCAAGCGGCCAAGCCTACCCTACGCGGCTACATCATGTTGGTGGGCGGCGCCCACCCTACGAAACATCCTCCGTGGGATTCCGTGAAGCGGGCGCGACCTCCTTTGGCGCAACGCGGCACGCCACGGAGGGCGTTCCCTACAGAGGGGACGTCGCGCCACTTCCATTCCCCCCACAGGCGCGAAAATGATGGTTCATCCGGATATTGCGTACCAAGCGGCGCCACGACGGGGTACTGGTTGGAATTGGCTGGCCAACAGGGGCCGGCGACAATTTGGACAATTTGGATCGACACTTGACAGTTGGGGCCGGCCGCTTAAATGACGGGTTCCAAGAAAGATGGATGCGGAGCCTAGCGGATTCACGTCTTCGCGGCCCCGCCCATCCCTTTTCGCCAGCAGCGATCCATGTGAAACCCAACCTTCATCTTTCTTGGAACCCGTACTCCGTTTGGACGTCACACGCGGTCTGTGGCAAAACCACCCACGCATCTCCGTGGACGAGCCCCTTCTTTCAAGCCCTTGGTACGCAGTTTCCGGATGAACCAAAATGATTCATCGCGCGGCCAGGTCCGCCGCGCTCAGGTCGTCGGGCAGGTCCATCAGCCGAGCAGTGGCCACCGCCGACCGCTTCCTGCCGGCGGCGACGAGGTTCGCATAGTCGGCGCGGGTGCGCAACGCAACCATCAGCGCGCCCAGCGCGGGATCGGCGTCGAGGCGCTCGATCTTGGCGCCCCGCTCGATGGCTTGCGCCAGGTAGTCCAGCGCCCGCCGGCGCCGATCCGGGTCGCTATCCGGCCGATAGGCATGCAGCCGGGCGGCGAGCGTACACACGTCGGCCGATGGTGCCCCCAGAGCAAGTGCCCGCTCCGTGTCGTCGAGGGCCTGTTGGTTCACCATTCGCCCCGCGCGGAAGGCCAATTGCCATTCGAGCGTGGCCCGGTTGTAATAAGGCGTCGCTCGATCGGGAGCGAGCGCGATCGAACGGTCAAAGCAATCGCGTGCTCCGTCGAACTGCGACATCAACTCCATGCAAACAGCGAGGTTGTTGTAGATCTCGGCACGCCCCAGTCCCTGTTCAATCGCTCCACGAAACGCGCCGATGGCACTCGCGACGTTCATTGCCGGCGGTCGGCAGAAGCAATCGGCGATGCGCGCCGCGATCTCGCGTGTCGGATGCAATCGCTTGGCGGCTTGGTAATCGGCGAGGGCGGAGCCGTGGTCGCCCAGGTGTTGCCGGGCGAGGCCGCGCCGATACCAGATCTGCCAGTTGGTGTTTCCACCGTAGTCGAGCGACTCGGTGAGGCAGCGATTGGCGGCGGCGTAATCTCCGCGCTGATAAGCGGCCGTTCCTTCGTCGAACGCGTATTGCGCGGGCGTGGGGCGATTCAGCACCCGATGCGCGGCCGCGCTCATGGCAACGATCATCGCCACGGCGGCCGCCGTCGCCAGCCAACGGTGGACACGCAGCCAGCGCCGGGCGCGGCGCCGCGGGGCCAGGTGCCGCCGCAGCTCGGCAGCCAGTTGCCGGGCGGTTTGCGGCCGATCGGCGACGTCATACGCCAAACACCGCTCGACAAGCCGGGCCAATGAGCCCTCGACGTCGCCGTTGCGCTGGTCCAGCGGCAAGGGCCGGGTGCGATGCAGCTCCCACATCCAGCGCGCCATGTCGCGATCGTGGGAACCGTCGGGCAAGGGACCGAACGGCAGCTCGCCGCACAGCGCCTGGTAAACGATCACCCCCAGCGAAAACAGGTCCGAACGCGGATCGCTGCGAGTTTTGCTGGCATTCGCCGCGGCCAGCAGCCGCTCGGGCGGCATGTACGCCAGCGTGCCGCCGACCTCAAGGTCGACCTGGTCGGCGGCGTTGGCGAGGTTGAAATCGAGCAGCATCGGCCGGCCGCCCGGCGCCATCAGCACGTTGGCCGGCTTGAGATCGCCGTGGCAGATGCCTTTGGAATGGGTGTAGGCCAAGGCGTCGGCCAGTTGCGCCGCCAGGTGGACGACGCCATCGACGTACGACCGCCTGGCCAGCAGCGGGTCGGGAGGCGCCGATCCGCCCTCCTCCCCCGCTTCATTCAAGCCGTCGATGACGTCGAGAATGGCCTGCCCGCGGCGAGGCGGATCCACCGTGGCCACCTCGAGTTGCCGGTCGGGCGCGCGGAACGCGAAAGGGAGTCCTTTCGCGGAGCGAAAGGCGACTGCGGCCGCGGCCGCCTCCGGCAGCCGGTCGGGCGCGCGGAACAGGAGTTCGGGCGCGTGGAATAGTCGCGAACAGACGTCGTCGAGTGTCGCCCGGCCGAGAAAAGGCATGCAAACCAGGGTCAGGCCACTGGGGCCGTCGCGGGTCACGGAATGGACCGGCACGATGTTCGGGTGCGACAGCTTGCCGAGCGTTTCGGCTTCCGAGGTCTTGCCAGGCGAGACCTTGAGCGCCACCAGACGGTCGCCCAACGCAGGCTCTTCCGCCAGGTACACACGCGCCGCGGAGCCTTTGCCCAACAGGTCGACGAGCTCGAAGCCGGCCACCCGGTCGCCCGCCGCCGGCCAGGGCACGCTGCCAAGTTCGAGAATCAACTGCGCCGCGCTGGGGGATCCATCCACATTGAGTTTCTTCAAATACTGGTCGGGAAACCAGGTGAATTCGCCGGCGAACGCCGCGACGTCGAGATCTTTGTCGATGGCGGCAAGCAGTTGGTACTCCTCGTACAGCAGTTCAAAGGCTTTGTCTCGGCAGCGCCGTAGTCGAGGATGGCGGCTGAGCAACTCGACCGCCGCGCCGCGGCGGCCCTCGGCCAACGCGTGGCGGACCTCGCGCTTCAATTCCCAGAGCAAGTCGTCGAGCGATGGGCGCCGGCACGGCGTTTCGATCGCTAATTCGTTGCTCGGCATGGTCATTCCTCCACCGTAGACATCACGCTCCGCGTGATGCGTTCATCACGCGGAGCGTGATGTCTACGTTTCCTTGTTCCCACGCTCCGCCCACCCGCTACGCGGGTGCCCCGAACAGCTCTCCCACGCGGAGCGTGGGAACGAGTCGTCAATTCGGTGCTCGGCATGGTCATTCCTCCACCGTAGACATCACGCTCCGCGTGATGCGTTCATCACGCGGAGCGTGATGTCTACGTTTCCTTGTTCCCACGCTCCGCCGGCCCGCTGCGCGGGTGTCCCGAACAGCTCTCCCACGCGGAGCGTGGGAACGAGTCGTCAATTCGGTGCGCGGCATCGTCATTCCTCCACCGTAGACATCACGCTCCGCGTGATGCGTTCATCACGCGGAGCGTGATGTCTACGTTTCCTTGTTCCCACGCTCCGCCCACCCGCTACGCGGGTGCCCCGAACAGCTCTCCCACGCGGAGCGTGGGAACGAGTCGTCAATTCGGTGCTCGGCATGGTCATTCCTCCACCGTAGACATCACGCTCCGCGTGATGCGTTCATCACGCGGAGCGTGATGTCTACGTTTCCTTCTCGGCATGGTCATTCCTCCACGGACAGGAAGCGCACGATGCGCCGCGCGGTGCGCTCGGACAGCCCGGTCGCATCGGCGATTGCCTGGAACGACTCGCCGGCTTGACGCATCCGCACCACCTGCAAGTAATCGGCCGGCAGACCGGCCAGCAGTTCGTTCGCAAACACCTGCTGACTGGGCGACGGATCGTCGCTCAGAAGGTGATCGACGGCGAACTTGGCCGACCCGTCGAGCGACTGCTCGCGCGTGACGTCGTATTTTTGCGTCTGGTACTGGCGGCGGAACTCGTCGGTCACCTTGTTGCGGGCGATCTGGGTCAGATAGGCCATCAGGGCCTCGGGGCGGTCGAAGCGCTCGGTCGTCGAACGGTTGGCGAAAAACGACGCCCAGACCGATTGCGCGAAATCGCTGGAGTCGGCCTTGGAACGCATACGGTCGGTCAGCACGCGCCGCACGGCCTTGATGATGTGCGGTCCGTACTCGTCCAACAGCTCCCATGCCGCGTCTTCGTCACCCTGGCGGACGCGCAGCATCAGCGACTTGAACTCGTGGCGGCTTTGTTCGATCTGGGCTTCGTCCATGAGCGCAAATCATACCACCATCGGCCATCAAACCCAAGCGAGTTTTGTGCGAAATCGCGGCGGGATTGGGGGCATGAAGTACTTGGCGCCTGGGCACGCCCTGGTCGGAAGTCGGAAGTCTTTCTCGTGGCAAAATGTCTCACTTTCGGCCGCGCGAAGCATCGAGGTTAGAAGGCCCACACGAAGGGCGCCAAAGCCACCGTGATGACCCCGATCAAAATATCCAACGGCACGCCGATTTTCAGGTAATCGCTGAAGCGGTAGCCGCCGGGACCATAAACCATCAGATTGGTCTGGTAGCCGATCGGCGTGGCGAAGCCGGCCGAGGCGGCCATCATGACGACGATCACGAACGGCATGTGGCTCACATCAAGGCTCTTCGCCGTCGCCATGGCCATGGGAAACATCAAGGCCGCGGCGGCGTTGTTGGTGATCAGCTCGGTGACGACCAGCGTCAGCAGGTAAACCACCGCCAGCGTGCCCCAGGGGCTATCGGAGGTCAGGTGGATCAGTCCGCCGGCGATTTTGTCGGCGGCCTTGGTCTGTACCAGGGCGTCGCCAATGGCGAACGACGCGGCGATCGCCAGCAGCACCTCCCAATCGACGCTCCGCCGCGCCAGGGTGATCGTGCAACAGCGTGTCAAGAGCATCAGCCCCGCGGCCAGGATCGAGGCCCTGAACATGCCGATGGGGGTGAGGCTGACCGCCAGCACCATCCCCAACAAAATGGCCAGGGCGATGAACGCCCGGTCGTGCCGCGGCGGCTGCGAGTTCTCCAGCCGGCTGACGAGGTAGAAGTCGCGGCTGTTGCGCTGCTGGTCGGCGAACGAGGGATGGGCCTCCAAGAGCAGCGTGTCGCCGGGCCGAAGCACGATGTCGCCGATTTTTTTCTGGATACGTTCGCCGTCGCGGGCCACGGCGATCACGGCCGCGTTGTAGTTCGAGCGGAAACGGCCGTCGCGGATCGTCTTGCCCACCAAGGGGCAACTGCTCGAAACCACCGCCTCGACCAGGCAGCGGGTCGCGCGCGGAGCGGTGAGCTTGAAAACCTGGTCGGTGGCCGGAACCAGCCCGCGGATCTTCTGCAAGTCGACGACCGACTCGACGACGCCCACGAACACCAGCCGGTCGTTTCCCCGCAGCCGCTCGTCGGGCGACACGGCCGGCAGCACGAACCCGTCGCGGTCGACCTCCGCCAGGAACACGCCGGGCAGGTGCCGCAGGCCGGCCTGTTCGATCGTCTTGCCGACCAGCGGACTGTCCGGTTCGACCAGCATTTCGATCGTGTAGGAACGCGGGTCGTCGAGTTGGCTGATCGCCGGGCGCCGATCAGGCAGCAGCCACCGCGCCAGCAGCACGACGAATCCGCAGCCGAGCAGCGCGGAGGGAAGCCCGACTTTGGTGATCTCGAACATCCCCAGCCCGCCGGCCGGGAGGTGGGTCGTTTCCTCGAACCGCTTGAGCGCTTCTTCCTTCGATAGGCCCTCTGCCACGAACGCGGCGATCTGTCGCTTGGCCTCGGCCTTCACCTGCCCATCGACCACCAGGTTCGTGCTGGTGCCGATCAGGGTGCAGGTGCCGCCCAGGATGGCGGCGTAGCTGAGGGGGATCATCAGCTTCGAAACCGGCACGCGGCGCTGCTTCGCCCAATCGTTGACCGCCGGAATGAGCATGGCCACCAGGGGCGTATTGTTCATCAGCGCGCTCAGGGCGGCGGTGGGAAACATCAACCGCGAGATGGCGCCGGTGGTCGATTTGGGGCGTCCGAAAAGCCGCTGCGCGATGAAATCGACGCCGCCGGTTTGCCGCACGCCCGCGCCGACGATGTAAAGCACGCCGACCGTGGCCATGCCCTCGTTGGCCATGCCGGCCAGGGCCTGGGAAGGCTGCAAGATGCCCTTGAGCAGCAACAGCGCCACGCCACCGATCAGTACCACGTCGGGCGCGATGCGGGTGCGGATCAAAAGCCCGAAGATCAAGCCGACCACTCCCAGCGTAAACCAAGCGTCGTCGATCCGCATTGCCGATGAACCATTCGCCCAAGGGATGTTAGGGGATGTTGACTGTTGTAATGGTGCGATGGTTGTTCGCAAGGGCGCCCAGTCGTTTTCGAGGTGTATTGAGCGTCTTTTGAGCGAAAATTCCAAGGCGAGCGGGGGGCGTTAGCCCCCTGTTTGCCCTGCCTTGTGTTTGTCGCCAGGGTCCGGCGGCAGGGGCGTTATACTGTGCGCGGCCCAGAATGAGACGTTTTGTCACGAGAAGAGTGGTGGCTGGTGGCAGAGCGTAAGCGATGCCCCGGCTACATAGCGACCGGGGCATCGCTTAGGCTCTGCCCCAGCCACCCGTCCATAGATTTTGAGGCGGCAAGGCGAGCGGGGGGCGTTAGCCCCCTGTTTGCCCCACCGTGCCAGGCAAACACGAGTGCATGCGGGAGCCGGGCGGAGCGTGGGAACAAGGAAAAAGCTGGCAAGCCGATGCTCAGCCGCGTATAATCGGCGAAATGTCGATCACCGTCACCTGCCCGTGTGGTAAGAAGCTGCAGTCGCGCGACGAGCACGCGGGCATGCGCGCGAAGTGCCCCGCCTGCGGCGCGGTCCTGCTCATCCCCAAGCCCCCCCAGCCGCCGGTGACGGCCACACCGCCCGTGAACGCCGCGCCACCCGCGCCGGCCGCGCCGGCCGCGCCGCCCGTGAAGGCGGAATATCCGCTCTTCGAAGGCAAGCGCGTCGCCGATTGGCTGGACTTGTTGCGCGCCGGCGATCCGGCCCAACGACGCCAGGCCACCGAGGTGCTGGCCCAACTGGGTCCGGAGGCCAAGGCGGAATTGCCGGTTTTCGTCGAACGGCTGCAAGCCGACCATGTGCTGGTGCGTCATTGGGCGATTGCCTGCCTGAAGCAGCTCGGTCCCGCCGCGGCCGAGGCGGTGGAACCGCTCGTGGCCCGGCTTTCGGACGAACAGGCGTTGCTGCGCGAGGAGGCGGCGCGCGCGCTGGCCGTCGTCGTGCCTGGCGGCGACCGCTTCCTGCCACGGCTGCTCAAGGGGCTGCACGAAAAAAAGCCGGAGGCGCGGCGGGCCGCGATCGAGTGCTTTCGGCGCGATCTGCGGACGGCCGGCATTTCCCGGCGCCGCTTCTGGATGTGCTCCTGTGGCAGCGTGTTTGAAAAAGAGGATTTGGAACGACATCTCCGGACGCTGGGCGAATCGGCGTCCGGCGCGGCCTTGCAAGGCGCGCGCAAGTGCAAGAAGTGCGGCAAACAGTTCGCGACCGCCGACGTGTTCGCCGGCAAGCACGACGTGCCGGACAAGTACCGGGCCAAATTGGCGGCGCGCTTCGGCGAGCGGATCGATTTGCCCGACGACCTGTTGGCCGACGCGCCGGCGGAGGATGTGGGCTACCAGATCCACGCGGGTCCGTCCGGCGCCGACACGGCCGAGTCGCCCCCCTCGAACACGCCGTTTTCGATCCAGTTGCCCGAACCCGCGAGCGACGCCGAGGGCTATGGCATCGCCGCCGCGCAGGTACACAAGCCCGACCCAAGCAAGTTACAGGAGGTTGAGCCGGCTCAAGAGAGTCTCTCGCCGGGCGCCAAGGTGCCCACGACGGGCAAGTACCGATGCACCGCCTGCCGCAAGGCGCGCATGTCCGATTCGCGCGGGGGCGCCGGCGCTGCCGGCATTTCCAAGGGCGGAGAGTCGAGGCAGAGCGTCGTCAAGTCGTTCAAGGCCGGCAAGGAGTTCTCCGAGTGTCCCAACTGTGGCGACCTGACCGAATGGGAGTTGCTTCCGGAATGACGGCATGAGCGTATTTCTCGGTATCGACATCGGCACCTCGGGCACGAAGACGCTGGCCATCGACGAGCAAGGCGCGATCCTCGCCGACGCCACCGCGACCTATCCCTGTTACCATCCACAGCCGCTTTGGAGCGAGCAGGATCCGGACGACTGGTGGCGCGCGACCGTGGCCACGGTCCGGGCGGTGGTGAAGCAGGCCCGGCTCAAGCCGGCCGACGTCAAGGCGATCGGCTTGTCGGGGCAAATGCACGGCTCGGTGTTCCTGGACAAGGACCAGCGCGTGATCCGCCGGGCGTTGCTCTGGAACGACCAGCGAACCGCGGCCGAGTGCGACGAAATCGAAAGCCGCGCCGGCGGCCGGCGGAAGCTGATCCAGTGGGTCGCCAACCCGGCCCTGACCGGTTTCACCGCGCCAAAAATCCTCTGGCTGCGCAACCACGAGCCGCGCCACTTCGAGGCGGTGCGGAAGGTGCTTCTGCCCAAAGACGAGATCCGCCGCCGCCTGACCGGCGAATTCGCCACCGACGCCAGCGACGCCAGCGGCACGCTGCTGTTGGACGTGGCGAAGCGTCAGTGGTCGAAGGCGCTATTGTCGAAGCTCGAACTGGACGCCGATCTTTTGGCGCGTTGTTACGAGTCCGAGGAGGTCACCGGCCGTTTGACGCGCGCCGCGGCCGGCCAACTGGGCCTGTCGGTCGATTGCGTCGTGGTCGGCGGGGCGGGCGACTGCGCGGCCGGCGCCGTGGGCAACGGTATCGTGAGCCAGGGCCTACTCTCGACGTCGATCGGCACCTCGGGTGTGATGTTCGCGTACAGCGACCGCGTGAAGATCGACCCGCGCGGGCGAATTCACACCTTCTGCCACGCGGTTCGGGGCCAGTGGCACATGATGGGAGTCAACCTCTCGGCGGGCGGCTCGTTGCAATGGTTCCGCAACCAGCTTTGCCGGGCCGAGATCGCCCAAGCCCGAAAAACCCGGCGCGACCCTTACGACCTGCTTGCCGCCGAGGCCGAACTGGTCCGTGCCGGAAGCGACGGCCTGTTTTTTTTGCCCTACCTCTCCGGCGAGCGCACGCCCCACGCCGACCCCGACGCTCGCGGCTGCTTCGTCGGTCTGACGTTGGCTCATACTCGCGGCCACCTGGTGCGCGCCATCATGGAAGGCGTGACCTACTCGATGCGAGACAGCCTCGAGATCATGCTGGGGCTTGGCGTGCCGGTGAAGCAGATCCGCGCGTCGGGCGGCGGCTCGCGGAGCCCGCTTTGGCGCCGGATTCAGGCCGACGTGTTCGGGCGGAAGGTCGTGACGCTCAACGCGGAGGAAGGGCCGGGTTATGGCGTGGCGCTCTTGGCCGCGGTCGGCGCCGGCGCGTTCAAGGATATCGGCGAGGCCTGCAAGGCGACGGTCCACGTCGTCAAGGAAACCGCGCCCGTCCGCGCCGCTTGCAAGCACTACGACCAGGCGTTTCCCATCTACCAGCAACTGTACCGCTCGCTCAAGAACGACTTCCAGAGCATCGCGGCGCTGGAAGGCAAGCGGTGACGTGTCAGCGCCGGCCGCTCCGTGGTTCCGTTGGTTTCAGTGGCATGTGACGGACCCTGACTGTCGCCTTTCGCTCCGCGAAAGGGCGTTCTTTCGCGGAGCGGCCCACGAATCGGTAGGGATCATTTTCCCGGAAAAAGCACGCTCGTTGCGCAGAAACGAACGTGCAAAAACAAAACGGCGGCGAAGCGAAAAAAAACGACTTCCGAATACCCCATGACGTCTGAGCGAGCCGCGAAAGCGGCATCCAATTGCCGCGCCACCCTTCGCCTTACCCCACGCTTTTTTGGATCTCTTGGGGAGGGGTTTCGGAATCGTTTTTTTTCGCGCAGCGCCGATGCTCGGAGGGCGATTAGTCTTTGAACACGGGACGGGGGTATGGATCCCGCGCGTCTCAATCAAGGTGAGTGGCGTAAAGGCGCTCAGACCCGCGGCGCGACTTGTCGGCCGCGCGTCACGAAAAAACTGGCAAAACCGTACCTTTACCCGACGAAAGCTTCGTTGCGTGCGGCACAGATGCGCGATGCGGAGGAAGAAGTCTTAACGTGTCTAAGGCCGGGCAATCCGCCGAGACGGATTTCCTGGTCGGTACAGGTACGGTTTTGCCAGTTTTTTCTTGCGCTGTTTCGGCTGCGCCGAAGCCGCGTTTTGCGCGTTCGGGTTTCCCTTCGCCGCGCAACGTTCTGAACGTCCGAATACGATACGCGTGCATAGATGCGCACGGTTGGTCTCAACTTTTCGCATGTTGTTGCTACGCAACGACTTGCATTATGACACGTACCTGTACGGTTGGTAGTTGTTTTGGGGTGGTTTGAAAATGATCCACGTAGCAAGGTGACGCCTACAGATCGAATGGCACGACCGGCTCTTCCTTGCCGCCGGCGGCCGAAACGTACAAGGCGTCGAGCATGGCGATGATGTTGGCCGATTGCGCCGGTGGAACCGGCGAAGACGATCCGTCGAGCACCGAGCGTGCGAATTGGCCGATGACCTCGTGGTGGGCCTTTTCGCCCTTGGCTTCCGCCAAGCGGGTGTCCCAGGGGATGCGATGGTCTTCGCCAACGATCAGTCCCTCGGGCCAACTGACGCCCGCGCGCGTGCCGTACATCTGCAAGCGCCAAAACTCGTTCTCCGGCTGGAAAGCGAGCCAACTGACTTCCAGCGACAAGGCGGCGCCCCCTTCGAACCGGACCATACCCGCGGCGAAGTCCTCGACGTCGATCCGCGCCGCGTCCCAATCGCCCCAATCGCCGCCCAAGTCGCCGCGGCGGGCAAGGTGATCGTAAGTAACGCCCGTCACGCTCGCCGGCCGCGGACATTCCATCAACCACCAGGCCAGGTCAAGCAGGTGAACTCCAAGGTCAGCCAGAGCGCCGCCGCCGCTGAGCCGGCGGTCGGTAAAACCGGGCCGGCACGGCAAGCGGCGGCGGCGGAGCCACTGGCCGCGCGCGTAATAAACGTCGCCGGGCGGATGGTGCGCCAGGTACGCGCGCAATTGCCGCACGTTCGGATCGAACCGCAGGTGCTGGGCGACCATCAGCGTCCGGCCGCTGGCGCGCCATGCGGCAAGAATCGCGGCCGCCGCCGCGCGCGACGTCGCCATCGGCTTTTCGCACAAGACGTGCTTGCCGCTCTCCAACGCCGCGATTGTCATCTCGGCATGCAGCGCGCTGGGCGCGCAGATGTCGACCGCGTCGATCGCGCGGTCGTCGAGAAGTTCGCGATAGTCGGACACGCGGCGCGCAATGCCGAACGTCTCGCCGGTCGCCGCCAGAGCCGCCGGCGACGGATCGGCCACGGCCACGACCTTGCAGTCGGCAAGTTTCGCCCAGGCGGGCAGGTGCTGGTCGCGTGCGATGGCGCCCGCCCCGAACAACGCGATTTGTAGTTGGTCATTGGTCATTGGACAGTCCCAAGCTCCGTCGGTAAGCCGACCGCTGCTGATCGACGCCCAGTTCGTCGGTGATCGTTCGCCACTCATCTGCCACGGTGTCGAGCGCTTCCTGGCTTTTCGCCTCGTCGCTCAATACCCGGCGAACGGCCCGGTCGAGAGCCTGCAAATAACGCGCGCGGCCGGAGATTCGGGGCGCGGCGAAAAACGCGTGCCCGTCGAGCGCCTTAGCGACGGTTTCGGCGTACGGCCCAGCGGCCCCCGCGCCGAATTGCGGGCCGACCCAATGTTGGGGCGAGTCAAGGTGCGACTTTCGGAATAGCGTGGTCGCCGCGCTGGCCGCCGCCACCTGCTCGCTCCACTCGGGTCCAGAAAGCCAAGCCAAGAGCCTGGCGGCGGCATCGCCATGGGCCGTTGGTTCGGCCACCGCCCCAAGCCGCCCCGCCGCGGGGAGAAACGTCACCCGTCCCGTGTCATCGTCGCGCCGACGCTCCCACGATCCCAGGCTGGGATTGTACATCTCGGCGCCGCCCGGCAACTCGACAAAACCCAGCGCGGGCGGTTTCGCGGCGCCGGCGGCCGCGTCGTTGCCCGCCGGAATTCTTGCGAATTCAGCGACCGTGTCGCCTGCCTGAATTCTTGCGAATTCAGCTACCGCGTCGCCCGCCGGAATTCTTGCGAATTCAGCGACCGTGGCCGACGCGGGAGGGGCGAGCCAGACCAGCGCCATCGCCGAGCGCCCCTGCGACAACGCCTCGCGCACATCGGCCAGACCGCCTGCGCGGAACTCGACGGGCGCCATCCGGCTGACGGCGGCCATCTCGTTCAACGCCCGCACGAAGGGCGGACCTGCCACGAGCGGCGCCATCGTCTCCATGTCGAACAGGGGCGAATAGAAGTCGCGGTGCTTGGCGTACGTGGCGGATCGCGCCAAAAGCGTCAACCCGGCCCAGCCCGGTCCCCACGGTTCGATGGCGCCGCGGGCTCCTTCATGGTTCGAGAAGAATTCAGCCAGCGCCTGGTATTCGGCCCAGTTCCGCGGCGGCTCGCGGCCGAATCGCTCGAACCAATCGGCCCGATAGGCACAGACAAACACGGGCGATCCGAACGGCACGGCCACGACCTGGGCTCCCCAAACGGACTCCGCGGCGCGGTTCGTTTCAAAGATGTCCGGCCAATCGAGTCCGAAATCGCGATCGTCGATCGCATCCGTCGGAAGCGGCGACAGCCAGCCGCGTTCGGCCAACTCTCCCAGGTCGTGGGCCGGAAATATCAGGGCGTCGCACTCGATTTGCGTGCAAGCCAGCAGGTCCACCTCGGTCATTTCGACCACGTTGAATTCGGCCCCCGTGCTGGAGTGCCATTCACCTCGCAGCCGCCCCGCGGCGGCGGCCAAGGACGCGTCGTCGACCACGAGCAGCGTCAGCCGCGGGCCGGCCAGCGCCGCGCGCGAGGTTTCACGCCCCTCGACCGTGGGCGGGGCGGGTTCCGAGGGCTCGCAGCCGCACAAGAGAGCACAGGCAAGGCAAACGATGGCCACAAGCGACCAAGTTCGCCTCGGAAAGCAAACGAAACGAACCACGGATAGCACCGATTTCACAGATAACAGGGATGCCCGCGAAGCGGGGGTTCCCGCCAAGTCGGGTATGGCAAACCGACAACGGCCGCTTCTCCCGATCGTACCGTCATCGCTTGAATAGGGCAATCCAACGCCGGATGCCCCTGCGCGCGGGCGAATCGGTTATACTGCACGCGGCCTAGAATGAGACATTTTGTCACGAGAAGGTGGTGGCTGGTGGCAGAGCGTAAGCGATGCCTCGGCTACATAGCGACCGGGGCATCGCTTAGGCTCTGCCCCAGCCACCGTGAACGTCTCATTCTCGGCCGCGTGCAGTATAGTAGTTCCCAGGCGGGCGAGCCCGCCTGGGATGGGCTCTTAATCATCCCACGGCTGCTGCTCGGTCGCGGCGCGGGCTACCGACTCGATGGCGATGGCGGCCACGGCCGCGCCGTAATCGAGGTCGATGTTCTCGAGCGTGTCGTGCGTGTCGTGGTAGCCCTTGCGGTTGATGTCGTAGTTCTCCATGAACAAGACGACCGGCACGCCGGCGTCCGAAAAAATCTGGCCGTCGGTGTTGTAAAGCGTGCTGCGCGGATCGTAAGCCGGGCGGACTTCGCCGTGCAGATGGGGATGGATTGCGATCTCGGGCATCGTGTGGCCGTCCTGGCAGCGCTTGCCGCGCCCTTTGCCGCGCCGATCGGGTCGCTTGTTCCAGCTCGGCGCCAAGCCGTTCCAGGCGCGGTTCGCCCGGTGGGCCTGGTAGGCCAGCCAAAGCGATTCGCGGCTGGCGCCGGGACAAATCTGGAACACGTCGTGGTCGTGGTCGTTGTTGTGCGCCACCATGTCGAGCACGTAGACGCCCCGCACCCGCGTTTTTGAAAGATCGCGCCCCCGCCCGCCGGCCCAACGCAGCTTCAGGCTCCGCTCGACCAGCCGTTGGCAGAGGTGGCGGGCACCCATGCAGTCGGACGGGAATTCCTCGCCGGTCAGGTGGACCAGCCAGATATCGCAGGCCAATTGGCCTGAGCGGCTCAGCTCCATGAAGACCGGCGCGCCCAGCATCAGGGCGGACGTGGCCGAGTGGTTGTCGTCGGCGCCCGCCGCGGCCAGGCGCGGGCCGTGGCCGCCGTGCGCGTAGCCGTAGACGTCTTCCATGTAAGCCGTGTCGTAATGGTCGGCCATGATCACCGCCCGGCCGCGGTCGCGGCCGGGGATGACCACGACCAGATCGCGCTCGTGGGTCACCTGCCGCTGGTTGTTCAGCCAGCCGCCCGACCAGTGATAATCGAAATCGGTCCGCCACTGAAACGGCAATTCGCCGGCCAGCGCCTTGCCGGTCATCTTCGCTTTGGCGATCGTCCGCGCGTAGTAGGCCAGCAGGTGATCGCCCAGAGCCTCCAGGTCGCGGTGGTCGTGATCGAGCCTCGAGCGGGTCGCGTGATCGAGTACGCAGTCGGCGTTGTCCTTGTTCTTGTACTTGCCCGTGGCCAGCTCGGAGATCGTGTTCCAGTAGGCTTCCTCGAACGCGCGGCGGGCGGTTCGATCGTAGGTCAATGCGACTTCGGTCTTCGGCGGAGCATCGTCCGCGACGCAGTTCCGTAACGCGTCGGCCAGCAGGTGGCCGGCGGTGGCGTTGGCCGTGCGGTGCGGAAGCGTGGCGAGCCAATGGTCGAGCGTCTCTTCCTTGGGCAGCGTGAGCAACTGCCGCGCGAAACCGGCTTCCAGCGGCCGGCGATCGAACAGTTGCCAGGTATCGAGCAGCTTGCGGACGTTGATCGACGTGCGATGGTAGCGGTGGTCGTGGTCGCGGTCGAAGATCTCGACCGCCGTGCGGTGCGGACTGCGGTGCAAGAGCCGCGGCCAGAGTTCGACGGGCTGGGCGAGCTTCGGCCGCTGGGCGTGGTACGCCGTCAGATAACCCAAGGGCGCGTCGGCCATGAGTTGCGGCTCGCCGGTCTCAGGCGACAGGCACGCCACCAAGGGGCGGTGCCAATAGACCTCGTGCCGCTCGACGCGCATCGCCGGATAAAGAAAGCGGTAGCCGAACAGGCCCCCTTCGCCCAACCGCGCGGCCGCATGCAGCAACTCGCCGCGGCTGGCAGCGGGACCGTCGAGCAACAGGTGATGGTCGTGGGTCCAGATCTGCGCGTTGCGGGCCATCGGCTTGCCGTACAGCCCCATGTCGTCGGCCGCCGTACTGAACAACACATGGGCCACCTTGTCCTCGTCGGCCGTGACGGCCAGCTCATCGTCCTGACGGTGGACGCGGGCCCAGCGATGGGTGCGCTTGAAACCATTGCGCACCGGCCCGTGAGGAGGGTCGTCGTGGACGCCGGGGCGTCGCTCGTGCATCCAACCCGATTGCGGCACGCGGATTCCGCCCGGCGCCTCGTGTCGCTCGATCAGGTGCAAAAGCGGTATCTGCATCGCCAACGGAAGTTCGTGCGACAACCGGACATAGGATGGAGTTCCCCAGAAAACCATGCTGCCGGGAAACGGCAAAAGGCGCAGTTCGGATGCCTGATAAGCCCGGCGAACGGGTAACGGGAGCCGGGCAAATGCTTGGAACGTGAGCAGGTATTTCACGCCGCGCAAAGTCTGGCCGCGCCGCCAGCGCAACGGCTCGCTCCACGAAGGAAGCGGATCCTCTCGCCAATGCGGAAAACCGGCGTCCGGGTCGCCGGAGTGGATGCGAAAGCCGGCGCGCCGGAGATCGGCGAGCTTTTCCAGCGGCTCGGCGTAGGCCGTCGACAAGAGCCGGCGCATGAAATTCAACGCCCACTCCGCCGGCAGCTCTTGCGTGGGCGACGAATAGAACCCGCGCCAAAACGCCCGGCCCGGCCCTTGCTCGCTGGAACCGAACAGCGTCCAACGGACGCGCCCCTTGTCGTCCTGCGTACGCGAAAGCGACAACGGCAAGAGCAGCACGTAGCGTTCCTGGCCGGGGGCGCCCGACTCTCGCAACTCATCGGGCCAGTAGGGATTGTCGGCCAGCTTGTTCCTGGACATGCCGTGGGCCGGTTCGCCTTTGCCTAAATGGTGCAGCGATGAAACCAGTTTCTGGGCCAGGTGCTTCAGCCCGGGCTGCAACTCGAAGGCTTCTTCATACTCGGTGACGTGCCAACCCCAAGGATCGTCGTCGCGGAACAGGAGCGAATCGATCCGTCCGCACGGCTTGCGTCCCAGCCGCGGCGGCGGCATGAACTCCGAGTAGGCCGCGATCGGGTATTTTCCCTCCCCCACGTACCAGGGCGTACCGGACAATAACTGCTTCCAACCTTGCTTCGGCATGTCAGGCTCCGTCCTTCTCAAGTTAAACTGGCCGTGCCAGCTTACCATGCCCTCCAAAGCTGACGACCCAGACGCTCAAGGACCAAGGACGACTCGCTGAAAGCGCCGGAAGCCGCAATGCGCGGCCGTCATGGCGTGCTAAGCAGTTCTTGCCAGGTTCCGACGTCCAGCACTTGCTCGCCCATGCGGTCCAGCCGTTCCATGTCGTTGATCGCGTTGAGGGTTTCTTCCTCGGCCGCGGTGGGTGAACCAAATCGCCGCCGACCGACCCGCAGCAGCGTTTGTCGCGCTCCCTCCGCTTTGCCCTCCACTTTGCCCTCCACTTTGCCCTCCGCTTTGCCCTCCGCTTTGCCCTCCGCTTTGCCGTGCGCTTTGCCGATCACCATTCCCTCTTCGAGGATCAACTGGTACGTCGTGGAATCACGCAAATCAACCATGGCAAGAACCTCCTCGATAATTTGTAACGCGTCCGCGCGCGGAACGCGCATTCCGCTCAGCACGATCGCGGCGGTTAACAATCTCTCCTTGGGTGTCATAGCGAAGCGTCCCGGTCGTTCCCGGCTCGTCCGCCTGCCGTCGGAGCAGAACGACGGCGCTGTGGACCGGGACTTCAAATCGCTCGTGCAACAATCCATTATACTTCAAGAGCCGGCGTGAAAGCGATGGGTCGCGGCCGCTTTGGAATTCGAGGTGGACCACCAACGAAAGCGGTTCGCCGATCCCCAGTACCGTATCGGCTTGAGCGGAGACCGTGGAGAGGTCGACGTCGAGCGCGCGAACCGGGGCATCGACCTCAATTTCCAGACCGGCAAGCCAGTCGAGCGGGTAACGGCGAACCAGCTCTTTGAGTGTCGCGTCGTAGGGCAGAGACATTTCAATCGTTCAACGGCTGCGTACTGCGCAAATACGCGAACAGGTCGCGCACCTGCTGGTCGTTCAATTCGCGAAGCTGCCCCTCGGGCATCAGCGACTTGCGCTGAGGAACCAACGCCTCGATCTGGTCATGGGGCAACGTGACGTTCTGGCCGTCGGCGCCGCGGAGTACGACCACCTGGTTGTCGCGATCGACCAGAAAGCCGATGACCACGCGGCCGTCGTCGGTTTCGGCCTGGTAGGTCTCGAAACCCTCGCGGACCTCGACGCTGGGGTTGACGATGTTGACCAGCATGTTCGCCACGTCGTCGCGTTTGAAGGTCGTCAAGTCGGGCCCGATTTGCCCTCCCTGGCCGAAAAGCCGGTGGCACTTGGCGCAGCTTGCCGTGAACAGCTTCTTACCGTCGTAGGGGCTGCCCGATCCGGAACGGACCACTTCGGTCAGCCGGGCGATCTGTTGCCGCATTTCCTCGGTCGTGGCCCCGGCCACGGTCCCCCAGTGTTTGGCCACCAATTCCGCGATCCGCTCGTCGCGATGCACGGTGAGCCGGCGCACCACGTCGAGTGGCAGCGAGCGCGGGTCGATCTTGGCGGCCTCGACGGCTTCGAGCAGTTGCCGTGCCCACGCCTTGCGGCCGGCCAGGAGCGACTGGGCGACGCTACGTCCGTCGTCCGACATCTTGCCATAGAGGTCGATGACGGCCGGCGGAATGGCCGCGTCGTCGTAAAGTTGCAAACTTGTCAGGGCCGCCATGCGCAGCCCCTCGTCGTTCGTCTTGGCGACCAGGTCGAGCAGCACGCGAACGCTCTGGGGTTGGCGGACCTCACCGAAAATCTGCGCGTATTGCAAGCGTTCGTTGGTGTCGGCCTTGTCGTCGGCCACGGTGGCCAGCGCCTTGGCGACCGCCTCCGCCTGGCCTTGCCGCAGTCCGAGCACGATCGACTGCCCGCCGACCTTGCTCATGGCTTCGACCAGTTCCGTCGGCAGCCCGCTGAGCGGGCGTCCCTGGTACGCTTCCTCGAAGCCGCGCATCAAGGCCTTGCTGTACACGTTGTCGGGCGAAAGGGCCAGCAGTTGGGCGCAGGTCAATAGGTTCTTGCGGCCGCCCGCGGCCGCGTAACGCCTCATCAGGCGATGCAGAATATGCGTGCTGACGATCTTGGCGCTCCACAGCGGTGAATCGCCGAACAAGGCCAGGACGGCCTCGCGATCCGTTTCCGCCTGGGCCTCGATCGCCCACCAGAGCAAGAGCGGCAGGTGGATATCGTCCGCGTCCTCGTCGCGGGCGAGCAGTTGCCGCACGATGGGCAGGCCCTGCTCGGCCGGCAGCCGTTTGGCCGTCGACGCCAATTGGCTTCGCACGTCGACCACCGGCTCCGTCGACGCCAACTCGGCCAACCTCGCGGCGAGCTCGGGCGACGCGTGGCCGGCGTCGCCCAGCAAACGCGCGCTCCAAGCGCGCACCGAAGGGTTGGCGTGCGCCAGGCCCTTCGCGGCCGTCGCGTCGTCGAAGCCCCCGCATAAATTGAGCGCCCAGAGCGATTCCAGCGCCCCTTGGCCCGTCTCCGCCTCGAACTGTTCGAGCAGCAAGGGTACGACGGAGGTGTCGTCGCGGTCGGCCAATAACCTGAGCGCCTGGCGGCGGAACCATTGGTTCTTGTCGGCAAGCACCGCTACCAGTTCGGCGCCGGTGAGTTTGCCCAGATCGAAGGGTTTGATCGGCGCCGCGCCCTTGGTCTTGAGGCGGTAGATGCGTCCGCTCGATTTGTCGACCTGTCCTTCGTGGTGGCGGAGGTGGGCAATCTGGCCTTCGTACATGTCGCAGACGTAGATCGCGCCGTCGGGCCCGGCGGTGATGTTCACCGGCCGGAACCAATCGTCGCCGCTGGTGATCGCATTGCCCACGTCGTGGGTCTGGAACGACGAACCGTCGCGATCGACTTTGCTCCATGTCACCTGGCTTTGCAGCGGCGCGACGGCGAACAGCCCTCCGGCGTACGTGTCGGGCAGCGCGCCGCCTTCATAGATGATGAAGGCGTGCGTGAAGCGCGGGACGTTGGGGTGTTTCATCGCCGGGAAGTAGCCGAACGTGAAGGGGTTCGAGAGCGGGCCGTGCTTGCTGAAGCCTTTTTGGAAATAGCCCCCCTGCACGTAATGGAAGCCGCGGGTGTCGCCGCCGTTGTGGCCCGAGAAAACGCGTCCCTGCGAGTCGATCTCCAGTCCGAAGGCGTTGCCGCCCCCTTCGGCGAAGATTTCGTAGCGACGCGTGGGCGGATGGTATCGCCAGATGAGTTGTCCCATCGAATGGACGGGCTTCTTATCCAGCCCCGGCCGCGCGACGTCGCCGCTGACGGTGCTTCCCTGCGCGGCGTAAAGCCAGCCGTCGGGGGCCCATTGCAGGTTGTTGGCGCACGAATGGGTGTCTTCGAGGCCAAACCCTTGCAGGTGGACTTCCGGATCGCCGTCGGGCACATCGTCGCCGTCGCGGTCGGGATAGAACAGTAGGTAGGGCGGGTTGAGCACCCACACGCCGCCGTGCCCGCGGGCTAAGCTGGTGACGATGTTGAGCCCCTCAATGAACGTCTTGTGATGGTCGAACGTGCCGTCACCGTCCGTGTCCTCGTGGATCGAGATCTTATCGAGGCCCGGAAAATGGTTGGGCGGCGGGGGGGGAACCTTGTCGTAGGTTGCCCGCAGGAATTTGTCTTCGCTCAGGATCTTCAACCCGGCCGGGAAGGGATACTGGAGATACTCGACCACCCACAACCGCCCTCGCTCGTCGAAGTTGGCGAAAATCGGCTGCCGGACCAACGGCTCGACGAGCGCCTGCTCCAACTCCAAGTCGGCGGGCACGGTGAGGGCCTTGAGAGCCGGCGCCGGTTCTTGGCGTTCACCTTTGGATGTGGTTTCAGCCGACGCGCCCCATGGCGAGAGAAGCAGGGTGAACAGGAACAAGAGAGGCGGGAATACGCTAGCGAGGGTCTTCATCAAGTCACTCGGTGTGTGGTGTCGGCGGGCGGTGGCGGGTGGCAAAGCCTAAGCGATGCCCCGGCTAGCCCTGCCCCAGCCACCTACCACCAGCCTACACGCACACGGGCCGGCTGTCGAGTTTCCATAGCCTGGTTCGTGTTGCGGGCCGTTCACCCAAACAGCCGCTCGATCCCAAAATCGAGCTGCAACTGCGGGTCGGGCTGGCTCTCGGGGGCCAGCTCCTTGAACAGCAGGCTGGGCTGAATGTCCTTGTTGTGCTGGTACTTGTCGCTGGCGTACTCGCTGATGTCGCCGGCAATCTGGTGGTAGAAGATCTGGCAGATCGACACGCCGGCGTAAATCCGCACCGGCTGCACGGCAAACATTTCGAGCGTCCAAAAGCCGCAGAAACCGACGTCGCCGAAGCCGGCCGTCACATGCACGAACAGCCCCAGCCGCCCCACCGACGAGCGGCCCTCGATCATCGGCACCAGGTTGTGCGTCTCGGTTCGCTCGATCGTGCGTCCCAGGTAAAGCTGGTTGGGGTTCAGCGTCAGGCCATCGGGCGGAATCGTCAGCCGCCGCACCCGGTTGGCCTTGCGCATGTCGAGCACCAGTTCCTCGTAGGTCATCAACTCGTTGTGCAACGAGAGGTTGTAGCTGTTGGGGTTGAGGTGCGTCTCGTCGAACGGGTCGATGACGACGTTGGCGCCCAACTGGTTGCGGATCTCGTGGCCCGAAAGAATCATGACTTGCCTGCGAGTTGATTCACCCCGATCCGTGGACACAACTCAGCCAGCATGCAGGCCTCGCAGTCGGGCTTGCGCGCGGTGCAGACCCGCCGACCGTGGTGGATCAGACGGTGGCTGAAATCGACCCATTCCTTGCTCGGCAAAACGGCCATCAAGTCGCGCTCCGCCTTGACCGGATTCTCCTCCTTCGTCAGCCCCAGCCGCCGCGCGATCCGCCCCACATGGGTATCGACCACCAGCCCGGAAGCCATGCCGTAGGCCGTACCCAGCACGACGTTGGCCGTCTTGCGGCCCACGCCCGGCAGAGTCACCATCTCGTCGAGCGTCCTGGGCACTTTGCCGCCGAACTCGTCCACCAACTTGCGGCAGCACGACCGAATATTCTTGGCCTTGTTCCGATAAAAGCCGGTGCTCTTGACGTCGTTTTCCAACTCCCCAAGTTCCGCGCGCGCGTAGTCGGCGGCGGTGCGGTATTTGCGGAACAAGTCCTTGGTGACCATGTTCACGCGCGAGTCGGTACACTGGGCCGAAAGCACCGTGGCCACGAGTAGCTCCAGTGGCGAACGGAAGTTCAGCGCGCAAACCGCGTCAGGGTATTCCCGGGCCAAAAGCCTGGCGATCCGGGCCGCGCGGCGTTTGGTATCGGCGGAATCGACCATGATGCGATTCTCAGCAGCGCCAGGCGGCGTGTCAATATCCTTCAATATCCTTCAATTGATATCCTTGACGCAACTCATGGAAAGTGATAGCCTTAATACACTTGGAGTTAATCTCGAGACTGCGCCGGTTCTGTAGGGAACGCCCTCCGTGGCGTTCCGCGTCCTGCCAGAAGACGTTGCTACAGCTACACGGAACGCCACGGAGGGCGTTCCCTACAGAAGCAGGTCGTTGCTTAGATCTCTCGTCGTTGGGGCTTTTCCGAACCCGTATCCGCATGGGGACCGCACCGTGAGTACCGCTGATAATCCTTACCGTTCGACATTCACCCTGGCCGAGTTGGCCCCGGCCCACGAGCGGGCCGATTTCATCCGCAAGACCTACGCCCACCTGGGCGGCGCCGTGTTCGCCTTCGCCGGAATCGAGGCCGGGCTGATCCAGACCGGCCTGGGCGATCGGATGATCGAAACGCTGGGCCGATCGCAGTTCGGCTGGCTGATCGTGATTGGGGCCTTCATGTTCGTGAGCTACATCGCCGATCGCTGGGCGCGCTCGACGACTTCGTCGGCGATGCAATACATGGGTCTGTCGCTCTACGTCGCCGCCGAAGCGGTGATTTTCCTGCCGCTTTTGAGCTACGCGAATCATATCGACAAGCTGGTCATCCCGACAGCCGGCCTGGCGACGGTCACCGTGTTCGCCGGGCTGACGGCGGTGGTGTTGCTCACGGGTAAGGATTTCTCGTTCCTGCGAACGGCGCTGTGGCTGGGCGGGTTCATCGCGATGGGCTTCGTCCTCTGCGCCGCTCTCTTCGGCTTCAGTTTGGGGCTGGTGTTTTCGGTGGCGATGGTCGCCTTGGCCAGTGGATACATCTTGTACGACACCTCGAACGTGTTGCACCATTACCGGATCGGACAGCACGTCGCGGCCGCGCTGGCGCTGTTCGCCTCGGTGGCGCTGTTGTTCTTTTACATCGTGCGGATCATACTTTCGCTGACCTCCCGCGATTGAGCCGGCCAACGAAGCTCATTGACGTGCCAGACAAAGCAACGACCCGCTTGACGGTCAGGCTGTGACTCTGTGGGGAACGCCCTCCGTGGCGTTCCATGTCCTGCCAAAAGACGTCGCAACAGCGTCACGGAACGCCACGGAGGGCGTTCCCTACAGAACCCAATGCGACGATCCCAGCCCATCAACCGAAAAATATAGCCGCCGAGCCCTGACGATGGACGATGGCCAGTATCCACCGCTCTACCTGGAGGGGATCGAGTTCTTCAACCGGTGCGATTTCTTTGAAAGCCACGAAGCTTGGGAGGATCTCTGGTCCGACGAGTTCGGCGCCTCGCGCAAGTTTCTACAGGGCCTGATCCAGGCCGCCGTGGCGCTGCACCACTTCGGCAACGGCAACATCCGCGGCGCGAAGAAGCTCTATTACGGCTCCCGCGGCTACCTCGAACCTTTCCGGCCGCGGCACATGGGGCTCGACCTCGATTCGTTCCTGGGCCAAATGGAGCGCTGCTTCGCCGCGGTCGTCGCCAGCCAGGAAGAATACCCCGAGCTTCAAATCGTCGCCGACCTGATTCCCGAAATCCACCTCGATCCGCCGCCGGCGGATCCGCCGGTTCCGCCAGCATGAGCGATCTGCCCGATGAGCTGAGTTTTCATCCCGATGAATTTTCGGGCAAGGCGAGGCTCTTTCCGCTGCCCAACCTGGTGCTGTTTCCCAGTGTCTTGCAGCCGTTGCACGTTTTCGAGCCGCGCTATCGAGATCTGGTGGCCGAAGCGCTGGAAGGCGACAAGCTGGTGGCGATGGGCATCTTGGCGCCCGGCTGGGAGCCCGACTATGAAGGTCGGCCACCCTTGGCGCCGGTGGCCTGCCTGGGACGGATCACGACCTGCCAGCGCATGGAAGGCGGACGGTACAACCTCCTGCTCGTGGGTTTGGCGCGGGTTGGCCTGGTCCGCGAACTGCCTCCGACGAAATCCTTCCGCGAGGCCGAGGTGGAGGTCTTCGAGGACCACTATCCATCCAAGGGGTTTGCGCGGCGGCAAGACTTGCAGCGGCGGTTGCTCGACGAATTCAAGCGCCTGTTGCCCCAATCGGGTCCGGTCCACGAACCGCTGGAGCAGTTGCTCGCCGCCGAGGTTCCGCTGGGTCTGTTCACGGACATCATGGCTTATACCATCAACCTTGGCATTCAGGTCAAGCAGCAACTGCTGGCCGAGCGCAACGTCGACCAGCGGGCCGCCACGCTGCTGGCCGCCCTGGCCGGAATGAGCCACGCCGGGCCGGTTCGGCAGCCGCTCAGCGGCGGTTTCCCACCCGATTTCAGCGAGAATTGAGGCCGTTGCATGGTCCGAACCCGATTCGCCCCCAGCCCGACCGGATACCTTCACATCGGCGGAGTGCGAACGGCGCTGTTCAACTGGCTTTTCGCCCGGCGGCACGGCGGGCAATTCTTGTTGCGCATCGACGATACCGACCAGGAGCGGAACGTCGAGTCGGCACTGGCTCCCATTCTGCGCGGTTTTCGCTGGCTAGGCATCGACTGGGACGAAGGGCCTGAAGTCGGTGGACCGTACGCCCCGTACTTTCAATCGCGGCGGTTGCCGCGGTATCAGGCCGCCGTGGCGAAGCTGCTGGCCGGCGGCTTCGCGTACCGCGATTTTGCCACGACCGACGAACTGCAAGCCGAGCGGCAGGCGGCCGAGCGAGAGAAACGTCCCTTCCTTTACAGCCGCCGGTGGATGGCCGAGACCGATGCGACGGCGGCCCGCTTCGAGGCGGAGGGGCGCAAAGCGGTCGTGCGGCTCAAAATGCCGCGTGAAGGGACGCTGCTGATTCCCGACCTGGTGCGCGGCCACGTCGAGTTCGAGTGGGCTCGCGAGCAGGACCATGTGGTGCGGCGGGCCGACGGCACCTGCCTCTATCATCTGGCCAGCGTCGTCGACGACCACGACTTCCAGATCAGCCATGTGATCCGCGCCGAGGAGCACCTCTCGAACACGCCCCGCCAGATTTTCATCGCCCAATCGCTCGGCTATCCGTTGCCCGACTATGCCCATTTGCCCTACGTCGCGGAACCGGGCAGCAAGAACAAGCTGAGCAAGCGGAAGCTCGACAAGTACCTCAAAAACCGCGACTTCGCCCAGGTCAACGAGCACGGACTGGCCATCGCCAAGGCCCTGGGGTTGGCGACCACGGCCGACACGTTCAACCCGGTGATCGTCGATTTCTACGAGCAGGTCGGCTACCTGCCCGATGCGATCGTGAACTACCTGATGCTCTTGGGCTGGTCGCTGGACGACAAGACCGAGTTCCTCACGCGGCGGCAGATGATCGACCATTTCTCGTTGGAGCGAGTGACCAAGGCGCCCGCCAGCTTCGACCCCAAGAAACTTTGGGCCTTTCAGGACCACACCATGCAACAGCTTTCGCTCGACGCGAAGGTCGAGCGGATGCTGCCGTTTCTGGTGCGCGCCGGATTGGTGGCCGACGCGGACGCGCCGGCGGCCGCAAGCCTGCTGGCGCGGATCGCCGCGGCGGCGGGCGACCGGCTCAAGGTGGCCGGAGACATTCTGGCCTACGCCGACTTCTTCTTTCAGGCCGACGACGCCTATGGGTTCGACGCCGAGGCGGTCGCAAAGCACCTCCAGCCGCCGGAAGCGGCCGCGCGGCTCGCCCGCTACCGCCGGCGCCTGGCGGGGCTCGACGCCTTCGACGTGGACTCGCTGGAAGGTGCGATGCGGGAATTTCTGGACGCCGAACAGATCAAGATCGGCGCGGTGATCCACGCCATTCGCGTCGCGGTTACCGGCAAGGCCGTCGGGCCGGGCTTGTACGATTGCCTCGCGATCCTCGGCAAGGAAAAATGCCTGATCCGGCTTGATCGCGCGTTGAAGATCGCAGGGTGGGCGCAGACCGCGGCGGACGCGGGCTGAAGCGGGCTGAGGCGTAGGGTGGGCACTGCCCACCTATCCAACGCGACGGCACGTTGCCACCCTCATTCCCGAATGTTACGATAGGCTATATAAGATGCGACCACTGCCCACGACAACACGCCCAAGACCACGAAAGGTCGAGAAATGCAACACACGTTACCATTTGACGCGGCGATCGGCACGCTTCGGCAACTTGTCGAGGGGCTGGTGCCGGGTGAGGAGTTGGTGCTCACGTCTCAAGGCGAACCACTGGCCATCGTTACCCGCCCCCCTCGGACCTCCTGGCCGTGCCAGCCCGGATCGGCAAAAGACACCAGCCACTGGATGGCCCCCGATTTCGATGCGCCGCTGCAGGACTTCGCGGAGTACATGGAATGAATGACGAATGACGCTGCTCCTCGACACGCACGCATTTCTCTGGTTTTGGTGGAACGATCCCCGGTTGAGCGAAACGTCCAGCCGCGCGATGTGCGATCCGACCAATCGGAAACTCGTCAGCGTGGCGAGTTGCTGGGAGGTCGCTATCAAGGTGAGTTTGAAGAAACTCGACATCGGAGCGCGATACCAGGGATACATCCACCAGCACATGGTCCGCAACAACTTCGAGTTGCTTTCGATCACGCACGATCACATGGCGTTGCTTGCCGAAATGCCCTTCCACCATAAGGATCCTTTCGATCGGATGCTCATCGCCCAGGCGCGCCATGACGAGATTTCGATCGTCAGCGGCGACACGGCGCTTGACGCCTACGGCGTCACTCGCATCTGGTAGTGCCGGCACGAGCCTAACGCCTAACGCCTAACCCCTGCTTTTCCCCCCGGCATCGTCAGCGGCGTATCGCTGGGGATCGCCGCGCCGCGGTATTGCCAGGCGTCCTCGCGTCGCACCACCAACACGCCATAGTCGCGGAACACGAAACAAAAGCCAGTCTGGTCGGCCAACGCTTCAAGTGTCGACGCAACGGTCACCTTGTGGAGGAACAGGTTCAGTTGCGGCGGCGTCTCCTGGGGCTCCTTGAACACGAACGAGACTTCCCCTTCCGTCGCCTCTCGGAGGACGTCCAGACAGTCCGATAGTGGTTGGCTGTCGAAGGCGAGTTCCGGCACCTTCTTGTTCATGACCTCGCGATAACGCTCTGGAATCTCAGGCCGCTCCGCCGGTTGATCGTGAACGTCTCTCATTGACATCCGCGTGATGCCACCCGCCGGGCCGACGGCAAGCCCTGAGCCTTCGGTTGTCGCCGCCGATTCATCGTCGTCCGAATCCGCGCCAACGCCGGCCCACAGCAGGTACATCAACTCCGACTCGCCTTCATCTAACGCCTGTTTTGCCGCCCGCAAGTCGCTGGCCGAAATCACTGCCAGTCCGGCCTGTGCATACCTGCTTAGGTTTTTCTTGGCGTTTTCCCATTTGTGGTAGGCCATGGTGACGTCGCGGGCGACGGCCATGCGCATCTGGTTGAGTTCCGCATGCATTACGCGGACCTTAGCCACGGCGATCAACATCTCCGGATTGGTCCGCAATGCCTGCGCCATCGCCTGCTCGAGGCTCTGCGGCACCGCCGCAGTGCGTTTTCGCACAGGCGAGACGTCTTCGACGGGCGCGGTGGCCTGTTTTGCGGTCGGTTTCTGGTCGTCCTGGGCGGCCGCAGGCACCTCGTCCTGTGCCGCCGCCGGCACGATGGCGCCGAGTAACCATAACCATGAAAGAAACGCAATCTGATACGCTCGCATGTTCAACCTCCATTCTAGGACGGAAATTCCGCATACTAACCCGCAGCGCAAGCAAGGCCCGGGATTTAAGTTACCTTGCTTGCGCCGCGGGTTAGTGTACCTTGCTTGCGCCGCGGGTTAGTGTGACTACCTTAGCTTAGGGCGCATGGTCGGCCAGCCTCAACTCGGCCAACAGCCAACTATCATCCGGCTCCACAGCCCCGCGCCGCTCGGGCGGCGTTAGTTCAAGGATCTGGCGGTAACAATCGAGCGCGCTGTCCACGTCGGCCCGATCATACAAATAGCCGTCGCCAGCCAGGCGCAGCAAGCGAAGCTGCTCGGGCCGCGGAGCATCGGCCACGCGGCGGCGGAGCTCCAGCGGTGTTAGTTCCTCTTCGTCGTCTCGCTCGTGATCGGCGGTGTCGTGCGGCTGTGCCGCCGCTGGTGTGGCGATGTGGGCCACGGCCGCCTGCCGCGGAGTGTCCTGTCCGGCGGGCACTTGGCGCGACAAGGCCACCCAGGCGGTCGCCAGCCCGGCCGCGTAAGCCGCCAGCCAACCCCCGGCGATCCGCAACCGTCGCGCCCTGGTCCGCGAGCGAACCAGGGCCGTGGTGCGGTCCAGCAGGGCGGCCCGCAACGTGGCCGGGACCGGCGATTCAGGCCAGGCCATTTCTGGCAACTCGATGCCAGGCAACAGCAGTTCCTGTTCAGGATCAGGCTCGGTCATGTCATCGTTCTCCCGTCAATTTTTCGTAGGCGCCCCGGAACGCCGCGCGGGCACGCGAAAGCAGCGACTCCACCGCTTTCGGCGTACCGCCCCCCGAGCGCGCCGCGATCTCGGCCACCGAGAGTTGCTCCTGGTACTTGGCGCGCAGCACGTCCTGGTAACGCCCCGGCAAGCCAGTCAAGACCAGTGCCAACAACTCGCGGACCTCCAAGGCATGCTCCTCGGTCGGGGCGGTGTCGGCCGGGCCGGACGCCGCCAGCGGTTCGCTGCGCGCGTCGCGCGCCCAGCGGCGACGGTGGTTCTTCAACACGTTTTCGGCGATCCCCTTTAGCCACGACTCGAAATTCCCGCGGGCCGGGTCGAACGCGGCGATCCGGCGCACCGCCACCAACCACGCCTCCTGGACCACGTCGTCGGCGCGATGCGATTGCCGGCCGACACGGTGATAGACGAAGGCGTAAACGGCGTCGAAGCTGCGCTCGTACAACGCCCGCCAGGCCGTTTCGTGACCGGCGAGCACCGCCTCGCGCAGCGCGTGTTCTTCCCAGTCCAAGGCGTCGGGCTCCCTCGCGGCGGCGCCGGTCATGCGGGCGTCAGGCGCTTTCCACCTCTCTATTGTCGCCGGCGCCGCCGATCCTTCGCAAGCCAAGCCAAGAATCCGTAGGGTGGGCACTGCCCACCTTCCCAACTGAACTCCTAATCGGTAGCTGTGATCGCCAGAGTTCAGGCCGCGGCCCCATGATCCCGAATTCTTGCGAATTCGGCTACGGGTTCGGTACGGGGGTGGTCACGATGTTCGGCTGCCAGACGCGAAACGTCCGCACGCGGCCGGGCCGCTCGACACGTACCGGCCGCAGCATGCCCGGCCGCCAGTATTGAACGCCCGTCTTAGGATCGACGTTCCAGCCGGCCGACACCCACTTGAGCCGCGTCGCCGCACGGCCCGGCTCGCGGATCTGACGCATAACCCACTGCCCTTGCGCGACCGGTCGCGTCTCGAAGGTCGTCACCGGCTGCGGCACGGTACACGGCTGGGCGCGCCGACACGTCTCGATGACCGGCCGCCACACGGTGGCCGCCGGCGATCGTTCGTTGGCAGGCGCCGCCATCGGCACGTTCGCCACCACACCCCAGACCAACGCGATCGTCCAAAGCCAGTATGTCGAATGTGTCCGCGACGGCCGGTACATGGGAAGATCCTCCGTGTGAATCTCAGCGCGTGCCGTGGGGCGTTCGCGCTGCCAACAACTTCGCGTTGCCAACATCACGGAAGCGAATCGCGTGCCGAAAACGAAGAGGCCGCGCGTAAGCGTCAAGAGCCGCGAAGTTGGCACACTGCGCGAGGGAAAACCCCTTCCCAGCCTGCGCAATTTGCCCGCGGGTTTGGTGGCCGGATTGTAATTCTTGCCAGTTCACTCCAACGGTTTGCCGACCGCGGCCACTTGGGTGAGCGGCTTGAGCGTGATCGCGCGGATAAACAGATCGGAACCGAGCGCCTGGATCATGATCTTTCCCTTGCGCAGGGTCACGTCGTTGATCTCGTTGACCGTCGTGCCGTTGAGGCGGATCGTGATTCGTCCGCCGTCGCAAACGCACTCCAAGTTGTTCCACTTGCCGACGGGCTTTTCCCGCGTGTGCTTGCCGCGGAAGCCCTTGACGTTCTTCCAGTCGGGATCGTGAGCCAACGGGTTGACGTACCCTCCCGTGAGCGTCGTCAGCGCCGCGGAGGGGTCGTAACGGTAGCGCACCTCGTGCTTTTCAGCCAGTGGGACTTTGCGCCGTTCGGCCGTCACCGTAAAGCTGATCGGATTGCCGGGAATCGATCCGATCATCCGCAGGCAGCCCGCCTCTCCCTCGGTCAGGTCGCAACGGATCGAGCGCATCCAATGGTTGCGGATCGCGCCGTCGTCGCCGACGCAGTGCAGCAAGACGCCACCCTGGCGGGCGCGCTGCTCGCGCGGGGGCGAACTGCCTTCGCCCCAGCGGTAGACGACGGTGAGGTGGTAGTTCTCGTATTCCTTTTCGGTCACCAGCCCCCCGTCGGTCGGACCGGTGATGCGCAATACGCCGTTGGCGACGGTGAACTGCATGTCAGGATCGCGGTTCTTGCCGATCGGCCTGGTTCTGGGCTTGGACGGGGCCAGCCAGGTGTAGAAGCCCGTCTTATCCACACCGTTGAACAGCCGCATGAGGCGCCCTTCCGCTCGATCGCCGGCGGGCGACGCCGGATCGGCCGTGGATGCCAGGTTGGCCGTGGATGCCAGGTTGGATTCTTGGCTGGAAGCGGCGGGGTGGTCGGCGGCGGGGTGGTCGGCGGCGGGATTCGCCGTGGCGTTGGGCTTGGGCGGATCGGCCGCCACGGGCACCGCCTTGTCGGTCCACTTGAGGCCCAAGGCCACCAAAATCGGAGCGATGACGGTGGCAAAGGCGCCGCCGATGATTTTGAGAATCAGATTGTCGGACCCTGCGGACCCTGATCCGTCGGACGCCATGTCGATCTCCTCCCATCAAACGGCCGAGTTCCTTTCCCGCATTCTAGCGGGTGTTTCGTTGGCTTCCAGTATAGAGTCTAGATTTTCTTGACGACCGGCCTCTAGCCCGTATTATTCATGGTCCGACACCAACCCGCAGCGCAAGCCGGATGTACACGCAAGACGGCCAAGGCGCGGAGAAACGCGATCTTCGACATCCCCAAGACGTCTGAGCCAGCCGCGTAAGCGGCGAAAGCCGTGTCAGCGGCGGCGCGTGTGTGGATTCAGCGCACCATAGGCGTAGCCAATGCGGCGCGGATCGAACGCGCCGCCCGCGCGATAACGGAGCGCGTGCGGTTCACGGACGTGCTTTCCGCGGTTGAGAAAGCGCGCTCGAATGTCCCGTCCGACGAAGGGCCGCGCGCGGACGAGACGAGCGGCGCTCCGCGCGAACGGGCCCCTGCGGTGCCGACATACTGGTCGGTCGTCTTCGACGTTGTGACGCCGGCCGCGTGGGCGCGGCTTCTCGACGCGGCAATGTCACAGGCGCTCTCGGGGGATCCGCGGGCGCGGGAGTGGATTGCGAGCGTTCTTGGCGCGGACGGCGCAATCGACGAGGTTGGACGTGCTGACGCGGAGGCGCGTTACGTCACAATTTCGACGCTTACGAGGACGCTGGAGCGCGAGCGCGCCGGAATGGCGCGTTCGCGCTGTGAGTATTAGCCGGCGCGAAAAAAAATGGCAAAAACGTACCTTTACCCGACGAAAGCCTCGGGGCGTGTGGCACATATGGGCGTTCCGGGGGAAGAAGTCTCGGGGCGTCGAAAGGCGGGCAATCCGCCGAGACGGATTTCCTGGTCGGTACCGGTACGTTTTTGCCATTTTTTCCTTCGGCGCGTTGGTTTGTCGCACGCCCGTTGCTGCGCAACGTTCGTGCGGGCGCTTTGGAAAATGATCCTGCCAGATTCGTGCGCCGGCCGACGGACCCCCCTGAGCTTGCGCCGCGGGTTAGTGTGACGGCAGACTGCGCGATGCGCACGGGGGCCATGAATAATACGGGCTAGGCTACGATCGTTGCCACGCCAGACTGCCACCGATACAATCGTTGACATCGTCAACTCGGTTGCGGCCGGCGACTTCCGACGTAAAATAGACAGTAGCCACAACAGCCAACGATTCGACACCTATGATCTGCGTCAGTATCGGACGAGGCCGCCACCGGCATGTGATCGCCGAACATAAGCACCTCGTGGAACAAGGCGCTCAGCTCGTCGAGTTGCGGCTCGATTACATCAATGGCCAGGTGAACCTCAAACGGGTTCTCCCCGACCGTCCTGGACCGGTGATCGTCACGCTGCGCCGGCCCCAGGACGGCGGCAAATACAGCGGCAGCGAGGACGAGCGGCGGATTCTACTCCGCACCGCCATCGCCGACGGAGTCGAATACGTCGACCTCGAGGAAGACGTGGCCGGGGCCATCCCCCGCTACGGCAAGACCAAGCGGATCGTCAGCCTGCACGACTTCCGCAAAACGCCCGAGGATCTCGACCAGATCCACGCCCGGCTGTCGCAGCTCGACCCGGACATCGTCAAGATCTCGACCTTGGCCAACCACCCGGACGACAACGCGCGAATGCTGCGGCTGGTCCGCCGGAGCACGGTCCCGACCGTGGGCATCTGCATGGGCGACATCGGCACGCCTTCGCGGTTGCTGGCCGGCCGTTGCGGCGCGCCGTTCACCTATGCGACCTTCCACCACGAGCGGGCGTTGGCCCCCGGCCAGCTCAGTTTCGAGCAAATGAAGCACGCCTACCACTACGACCAGATCGACGCCGAAACGGAGGTCTACGGCGTGATCGGCGACCCCATCGGCCATAGCCACAGCCCCCTGATTCACAATGCGGCCTTCCGCCACCTCGGGCTGAACAAGGTCTACCTGCCTTTTCGGATCCCGCGCGAGGATCTGCCGAGCTTTCTCGACGGCGCGCCGGAATTGGGCATCAAGGGCCTGAGCGTGACGATCCCGCACAAGGAGGCGGTGCTCAAGCGGCTCACCCAGTTCGACCGCGCCGTGCAGGGGGTGGGGGCGGCGAATACCGTCTTGTTTTCATCCGGCGTGATCTCGGGGCACAACACCGATTACCGCGCGGCGATGGACAGCCTGCAGGCCGCCTTGACCGAAGAGAACGCGGAGCGGGCCGACTTGAGGGCCAAGAAGGCGCTGGTGCTGGGGGCGGGCGGCGCCGCCAAGGCCATCGCCTTCGGCCTGCAGCGCCGCGGGGCCGAGGTCGTGCTGGCCAGCCGCACGAGGGAACGGGCCGACAAGCTGGCCGAATCGCTCAACGCCAAGGCGATCGATTGGGGACGACGCCACAACGACTCGGTCGACGTGCTCGTCAACTGCACGCCCGTCGGCATGCACCCCAACGTCGACGAAACACCCTACGACAAACACTACCTCAAGTCCTCGATGGTGGTCTTCGATACGGTGTATAATCCCGAGAGCACGCTGCTCGTCAAGGACGCGCGGGCCAGGAGTTGCACCGTGATCACCGGAATCGAGATGTTCATTCGGCAGGCGGCCTTGCAATTCAAGCTATTCACCGACCAGGAAGCGCCGTCCGACCTGATGCGCGACGTCCTGAAGCGGGCCATCGGACCGGCGAAATACTGATGAACATCGTCTTGATCGGCTATCGTGGCAGCGGCAAAACCACCGTCGCGCGGCAGCTCGCCTTGCGGCTGGGGTGGGACTGGGTCGATGCCGACGTCGAGGTCGAGTTGCGGGCGGGCAAGTCGATCGCCGCGATCTTCGCGGACGAGGGTCCGGATGCCTTCCGCGATTGGGAATCGGCGGTGTTGGCCGAACTGGCGCGGCGCGAGCGGATCGTCCTGGCGGCGGGCGGCGGCGCCGTGTTGCGCGAGAAAAACCACCATGCGCTGGCCGCCGGCGGCAAGCTCGTTTGGCTGCGAGCCGGCGCCGCCACGATCCTGCGTCGCATCGGCGGCGATTCCCACAACGCCGGCCGCCGGCCCAACCTCACGGCGGTGGGCGGCGAGGCGGAGATCGTCGCGTTGCTGGCCGAACGGGCGCCGATCTACCAACGCTGCGCCGACGTGACGATCGATACCGAGGGCAAGGCGCCTGGCGAGGTCGCCCTGGAAATCATGGCGTGTTTCAACCTTTCATCCCTGGCGGAGTTGGCGTGAACCAGATCCTGAACATTCCCATCGAGATCCGCACCGCGGCGCTGGCGGTCGTCGGCGTCGTGGCCGGCAGCTTCGTCAACCTGGCGATCCATACGTTCGGATGGCGACCGCGGCCGTGCAATCCGTGGTCGCGGCGACACCCCTTCGACCATCGCAGCCGCTGGCTCGATCGCTTGCCGCTGATCGGCTGGTGGCGGCTGCGCCGTAAAAGCGGCGAGTTCGGCGGCGGATTCTGGGTCCGCCCCTTGCTCGTGGAACTACTGGCCGGGGCGCTGTTCGCCGGGCTTTACTGGTGGGAAATCGGCCACCAGGGAGCGATCGGTACGATCCAGCAGGAAGTGATCGGTACGATCCAGCAGGGAGTGATCGGTGCGATTCCGCCGGCCGCCTTGAGGCCCAGTGAGGCGACGTTCGCGATCATGCATGCCGTTTGCGCCAGCCACTTGCTTCTCGCGCTCTTCATGCTGGCCGCGTCGTTCATCGATCTCGACGATCAGGTGATTCCCGACGCGGTGACGGTGCCGGGGACGTTGTTGGGGTTGGTGCTGGCGGCGGGCTATTCCTGGAACCTATTGCCGGGCCGCGTCGATGTCGCGACCGAGGGCCCACACACGACGCAGTTCGTCGAATTCGTGACCTTCCTTTACCCCTCCCACAACTCGCTTCCAGCCTGGCCGCCGGTTTGGGGAACCATCGCCGGCCTGGCCTTGGGACTGCTCTGTTACTGGGCATGGTGCCTGGCGCTTCTGCCGCGGCTTTGGCGTCCCAGCGTCGGAGTGCGAAGGGCCCTCCGTTACCTGTTCGCCCACGCCCTGCGCAGCGAGGCCTGGCCGACGATCGCCACGATCGGCCTGGCCGGCACCTGCGGCATCGGCCTGGTCTGGTGGTTGGGGTTGGTGGCGGGGGGCAGAGACCATTGGATCGGACTGTTGACGTCGCTGGTTGGCGTGGCCGTGGGCGGCGGATTGGTGTGGGCGGTGCGGATCGTGGCTGGTTTCGCGCTGGGACGCGAGGCGATGGGTTTCGGCGACGTGACGCTGATGGCGATGATCGGCGCCTTCCTCGGCTGGCAAGTCTGTCCGATCATCTTCTTCCTTTCGCCCTTCATCGGGTTGCCGCTCTTGCTGGTTTGGTGGTTTCTCTGGCGTCAGCGCGAGATCTCCTTTGGCCCGTTCCTTTGTCTTGCCACGCTGGTATCGATCGTTTTCTGGCGGCCGATCTGGGAATACGTCGAGCCGTGGTACTACAGCGGCTGGCCGCCCGGCGTCGTCAGCCCGGTGATTCCGCCCGGCTGGCTGGTGCCGGCCGCCCTGGTCTGTTGTCTCGCCTTGTTGGCCGTGCTCTTGGGCGGCATTCAAATCGTCCACGACCTGGTCGATTGGCGCCGGTCGCGAAAAGGAGAAAGGAAAGAGGAGAAAGGAGAAAGTTGAAAGGAGAAAGTCCATGCGACCGCTCTTTGAAACCGTGACCGATTTGGCGGCCCAGGCCGAGGCGGTTCGCCGGCGCCGGTACGGCGTGATCGAGGTCGCTGACGGCCGCTTCCGCCGCTTGCGGCTGCGACCGTTACCGAAGCTCGGCACGCTGGCCGACGTGCTCGTTTGGGGTCGCTGGTTCCATCACGGTCGTCGGGGCGATTGTTGCTGGCTCTATTACAATCAGCCGCGGGCGTTTCCGAATTTCCTGGCCCTGAAGTACCTGGTTTCCACGCGCCAGAGCACGCTGGCCACGATCCACACGGCATTGCGCGTGCTTGAGGAGATTGCTCGGGCAAAGTGTACCGACGCCTTGCTCTGCGACGCGGCGAACGTGCGCATTTCCGACCGCCTCCTGGCCCGCGAGGGCTGGGAACCCAACAAGCCCAATCGCTGGCACCGAAACTACATCAAGCGGTTTTACGGCGTTTACGGGAGATAGCGTTGCCACGAGCGGCGACAGCCGGCTATGCAAGTCTGCCGCCACACGATCGGCTAGACGACTGAAAGCCCCAGTAACCTGGCCGAGTCTTGGATCGCGCTCTTGATTCCCGCAGTGTCCGGGTCAGCACCACAGTCGTCAATGATCTGGCACAAACGCTGCGACCGGGCGATCGCCGCCAGCGCGACGTTTCGTCCGCCAAATCGAGGATCGCGCAAGGAGTAATCCGCGTGATTCCTGTCCCGTTTCAAGTCGTCCAACAGTTTGCCGGCGTCCGACAGTGAAGTTAGCCGGCAATTACCAAGTAGCATCATTAATTTCTTATGCACATGCTCTTGGCGTGGAAGCCGAACTCCCAATCGTTCGGCAAATTCGAGGCCGACGTGGAATGCGGCATAATAGGCTCGGCCCACCGCGGTGCGAAACCACGACTCATCGGCGCCGGGATCGTTGGACAAATGGATGGCGAGATTGAGAAATGCCGATGGGATCATTGGCGCGGAGTGATGGTAACGCAAAAAGCCACAAACGCCGCCGATCCGAACCGCCGTAATTGATGGATCCACTCCAATTCGAGGTCCACGACGTCGCCAGGTCCGTCGGCGCCTTGCACCATGAATAGTAGCCGGGTGTCGTCGGCAATCTCTGGATCATCGTCGACGCGGATTTCAATACTCCCGGGGAACAACGCTGCCGTCATTTCAAAAACATTGTTGAGCACCCCGGCCACGCCCAGGCGCGCCGCGGCCTGAAGTACCTCGGCGTCGAATGATTGTCGTTGCCCAGAAACTCCCACTGCCGCGTCGGCGCGGCGTAACTCCACGCTCGCCGGTGAGACATCTAAGGACGGTTCTGGCGTCAAGGGAAACCTCATCGGGAACAGGGCTAGCACGAATAGACTGGATCATACAGCGCGGTCGTGGCGTCCACAACGGCCTTGCGGCGCCGAATGGGCGGCGTTGGCCGTGAGCACAAACACTTCACGAGCCGCGCTATGGTCACGGCGAGTCCGTCGGCCCGCCGGGCGATTCCGGCGGCCGCGGTCGAATGGGTTCGAGATGGATCATGGCTCCGACGGCCTGGGCGAGCCGGTCCAATACGTCCGACCGTAGCGTGCGAGTGCCTTCGAGGAAATCGCAAAGTACGAAAACATCGAGTCCGGCGGTGGCGGCGATCGTTTTCAAGGGTTGTCCGCTATTGTGAATCGCTTGGCGCAGGTGTCCGCAGAGTGAGTTTTCGGAAGCCGCTTCATCAAGCCGCTTGCCGCGCTCGATTAATTCCGGCAACTCGCCGGCGATTTTCTCGCGATCGCGTCGCAGTTGCTCCAACAATTCGTCCGGAACGCGCTGGCGCGTGTCCATGGGCCACCATGCATCGGTTCAGTCAGAACACCGGCGGCTGCAAGCCTCGGTAACTCAAATCCAACAAGTCGATCGGATGGGCGACCCACACGCGGTGGCCCCGCTGCCGCGCTTCGCGGCCGATTTGCAAAAGACAACCGGCATTGGCCGTGAGCACAAGCTGCGCCTCGGTCTTGACGATGTTGGCCAGCTTGCGTCGGCTCAAACGCCCGGCCATCTCCGGCTCGGTCAGGTTGTACGTGCCGGCCGCCCCACAGCAAATTTCCGTTTCCGCCAGTTCGCGCAGCTCCAAGCCCGGTATCTGGGCCAGCAACCGCCGTGGCGCCTCGCGGATTTTCTGCGCATGGCCGAGATGGCAGGCGTCGTGGTAGGTGGCCGTGCGCGTGATTTCGCCTCGCGGCGGCACAAGGCCGAGCGCGTCGAGGAACTCGTTGACGTCCTTGATCTTGGCGGCAAATGCCGCGCGGTCGGCTTGCCGCGCGTCGTGCCAATGGTGACCGTAGTCCTTGAGCATCGCCCCGCAACCCGCCACGTTGACGATCACCGCGTCGACCTGGTCGAGGTCGAACGCGGCCAGGTTGGCGTCGGCCAATTGGCGGGCAGGTTCCGCGGCGCCGGCATGGAAATGGATCGCTCCGCAACATACCTGTCCGCGGGGTACATGCACGTCGCAGCCGTTTTCCTGCAATACGCGAGCGGTGGCCCAGTGCGTCGAGCGGAACATCACGTCGGCGATGCAGCCGGTGAAGATCGCCACCTTCGCGCGTCGCGTTCCCTTGGCGGGCAAGAACTCGGGCAGCGGCGGCTCGGCCTTCGAATGCGGCGGCAACATCGCAACAAGCTGGCGCAGCCGCGGCGGCAGCAAGCGGGTCAGCCCCAAACCCTCGGCCAGCCGCATCAGGCCCAAGCGCTCGGCGAGCCGGGCGGGCTTGAGCAGCGCTCGCATCCGCCGCGGGTAGGGAAAAACGCCAAACAGAATCCAGCGATGGAACCAATCGGCCGATTTCTTGGGGCCATCGGCCGTTTGTTCCATCGCCACGCGAAACGGCTCAATCAGCTTGCCGTATTGCACTCCAGAGGGGCAGGCCGTCTCGCAAGCGCGGCAGTCGAGGCACAGCTCCAGGTGCCGGCGCACGTCGTGATTCAACTCCAGCCGGCCGTCGGTCACGGCCCGCATCAGGTAAATACGTCCGCGCGGGCTGTCGTTCTCGTCGCCGAGTTCCAGATAGGTCGGGCAGCTCGCGGTGCAAAGGCCGCAGTGAACGCAGTCCAGAAATCGCTGGTAGTCGATTTGAGAGCCGGGCGTGGGCGGGCGCGGAACTATGGGCGCAAGTACGTCGTTTGCCGAGAGGCGCTGTTCCGTCTCGGCGGAATGGCTGGCAATGGTCATGGAACTCCTGGCACGCTTCCGTCAGGCTGGAAAGCCTACATTGTACCATACAGGAAGCGGTCGGGGTTGAGCAGGCCCTTGGGGTCGAATTGGCGCTTGACGGCCCGCATCACCTCGGCGTCGCCTCGGCTGGCGCCCCACACCGCTTGCCGTGTCAGTTCGCCGCCGGAACACGACCAGACGACGACGTTGCCCCCCGCCGCCATGGCCGCCGGCTGCAAGCGTTGGATCAAGATCTTCGACGCGTCGGCCAGGGAGAATTCGGAAAAAGCCGCGATGACGATGCCGTTGCCCGCGTGGGACTCGAGCGAAGCCTTCGGGTCGATATCCAACAGCAGCTTCATTATCGACACCGCGGCGCTAGGCCGGACGTTGATCTTGAGCACCAGCGGCGCTTGCCCCGAGCCAAACTGACTGAGCTGCGCCCCGAGATACTCGGCGGCATCGGCATGGTGGCCGCGCACCGGCGCGCCCTGGGCTTGCCACTCGCCGCGAAGCTGTTCGACCTGCCAATCGACTTCGGACTTTGTGCCTTCGAAACCCACCAGAAGCACACCCAGACTCCCACGGTTGACAGACAACATCGGCGTTTGTTCCGTTTGCCAATGCGGGCCGACCACGACTTCGATCGCGGCCGGGGTGACTTTCGAATCGGCCAGCGCGGCGAGCAGGCATTCGACCCGGCTGAAGTTTGGCACGTCGCAGGTAAGCCAGGCCGTTGCCTGGGGCAACGGTTTGACCTTGAGCGTGACCTGACTGATGATCGCCAGCGTGCCAAGCGAACCGGTCAAGAGCTTGCAGAAATCGTAGCCGGCGACGTTCTTCACGACCCGGCCACCCCCTTTGAAGGCGACACCGCGGCCGTCGACGGCGCTGATGCCGATCACGTAGTCGCGGATCGTGCCCTGGCCATAACGGCGCGGTCCGCTGAAGTTGGTCGCCACCACTCCGCCGAGCGTGGCGGCGGCGCCTTGACTGGCGTCGATCGGCAGCCGCTGGCCTTGGCGTGCCAAAACGGCGGCCAGTTCGGCGATCGCGATCCCCGCCTCGACCGTGATGGTCATGTCGCGGGAGGGATAATCGACCACCCGCGTGAGGCCGGCCAACGACACGCCCAAGCCCGGCCGTTTTGGGACAACGCCAAAGTCAAGCGCTGTGCCGCCACCGATCGGGTAGAGCGGAGTCGCCGAGACGAACGCCTCGCGCGCGATCGCCGCTAGTTCGGCCTGGTCGGCGGGCGTCGCGGTGGCAGTCAAGGGAAGCATGTCAGTGATCCGCTCCTCGTTCCCACGCTCCGCGTGGGAACATTTCCCCGGCCGCTCCGCGGCCACATGGACGCGTAGCGTGGGAACGAGAGAACAGGTCGGAGAGGTTAGAGGTTAAACGCCTACAGTGCCGCTCTCCGTCCCGGCCGCGTCTGCTCCAGCCCGCAGGCGCCGGCCGTCGGTAGCATTTTGCCAGGGCTGAGGTTGCCTTGCGGGTTGAATGCCTGCCGCAAACGGACCATCACGTCGAGATCGTCGGCGCTGAAAAGCTTGTGCATGAAACCGATCTTCTCGACGCCAATGCCGTGTTCGCCCGTTACGCTGCCGCCGCAGGCGATGCACTCGTCGAGGATTTCGCCGCTGGCGATGAGCACGCGGCGGACCTGATCCTGGTCGCGTTCGTCGAACAGCAGAATCGGGTGGATGTTGCCGTCGCCGGCGTGGAACACGTTGACGGTGCGGATACCGTGCCTGACGCCGATCTCGGTGATCCGCCGCAGGATGTGCGGTAGCTGAGTGCGCGGCACGACGCCGTCCTGGGTGCAGTAACTGGGGCTGAGCCGGCCGACCGCGCCGAAGGCCTGCTTGCGGCTCTTCCAAAGCAAGAGCCGCTCCTTCGCATCGTTGGCGCGGCGCACCTCGCGGGCGCCGGCGCTCCGGCAGATCTCGACAATCTGGTCGCGTTGGGCGTCGAGTCCCGCCTCGAGTCCGTCGACTTCGATCAGCAGGATCGCCTGGGCGTCGAGCGGAAAGCCAAAATGAAAGGCTTGCTCGACGGCCTCCAAAATGCCCTGGTCCATCATCTCCAGCGCGGCGGGGATGATGCCGGCGCCGATGATCTCGCTGATGGCGTTGGTGGCGTCGTCGCACGATTCAAAGATTCCCAGCATCGTGCGCACGCCCTGTGGATCGCGCGTCAAGCGGACCCAGGCCTTCGTGACGATGGCCAGCGTTCCTTCGCCGCCCACCATGACGCCTGTCAGATCGAGACCGGGATGATCCTCGGCCGGGCCGCCAAACTCCACGACCGATCCGTCGGCCAGCACCGCCTCCATGCCCAGCACATGATTCACGGTCACGCCGTACTTGAGCGTGTGGGGCCCGCCCGAGTTAGTGGCCACGTTGCCGCCGATCGTACAGGCGCCTTGGCTCGACGGGTCGGGAGCGTAATGGTATCCCGTCCCCTTGAGGGCCTGCGTCAGCCAGACGTTGACCACGCCCGGCTGGACGACGGCATAGCGATCGCGGAGGTTGATCTCAAGGATCTGCTTCATTCGCGTGAGGACGATCATCACGCCGCCGCCCACCGGCAGACAGCCGCCGGCCAGGCTCGTGCCCGCCCCGCGCGGCAAGAACGGCACACCATGCTCGTTCGAGAGCTTGACGATCGCCTGCACGTCGGCCGTAGTGCGGGGAAACACCGCCACGTCGGGCGAGTTCTTTTCGATCGTAAACCCATCGCACTCGTAGACCATCAACTCTCCGCGCGCCGACAACACGCCGTCGGCGCCCAACAGACGGCGGAACTGGGCGACCAGGGTGGGCAGGGTGGGCAGGGTGGAGGAAAGCATGGAGCGCGAGAAACGGATTCAGCGCGACGTGGAGCCATCACCGCCGGCCTGGGGCCTCGCCAAGCCGAGTGGTTCCACGGTCGCGACGTGAAAAAGTGGGCATATCTTGAACTCAGCCGGGACGCCATCCTCCGCGATGTCGGTGCCCACGAGCATGTCGGTGCGAGTCAACATCGCCATCTCGGGATGCCGGACCTCGTACGCCTGCCCGCTCGACATCACCAGCCGGAATGGCCTGAATGGCCGCAGATCCAGGAGTTCGCGAAACGATTGAACTGTCATAGCCGCGATTGTACCTTAAGGTCCAGCGAATGCCAATCCCCGAGATGTTCATGCGGCGCGGTTAGACCGTGCGTCGTTCCTGTGTGGTATCGCGAAGGGATGGGGGGCAATCCGCCGCCGCTTTCGCGGCTTGCTAAAGACGTCGTGGGGATGTCGAAGATCGCGTTTCTCCGCGCCTTCGCCTCGCGGAGCCGACGCACGTACATGTTGGACGAATGAATTCGCAAGAATTCTGGCGTAACTCGCGTCCACGGCCTGACTTCTTGCGAAGGCAGCTACGGGACCATGAACAAGCGGCGCACCAACCAGGGCGGCACGAACGAAACGCAGCCGATGAGCATCACCAGCCCGAACGTGATCATCCCCATGCAAAAGGCGATGCCCAGGTGCAGCGGGATGGCCAGCGCCAGCACCATGGGCCGCAGCAGGCGCGGCCAGACCAGGGCGCAGAAGAACAACTCCCAGTAAACCGTGACCTGGGTGATGACGGCCACCGTCAGGGGCCAGGCGGCCAGCCAGGTCATGTCGAGCGATTGGTATTCGAGGTTGGCCAGCGCGCCCCAAATGGCGTCGCCGCCCCACCACGATTCGCCGTGGAGCTTTCCAAGCCCGGCGAAAAAATAAATCACGCACATTTGTATTTGCATCAACCGGATCGCCAGGTTCGCGCTGGTGCTCGGCTCGGCCGGCGGCAACCGTCCCCCGGCCCTCCTCGCCGCCAGCAGCCGGTCGAGCGACCAGGCCGCTCCGCTGGGACCCATCATCAGGTACATGGCCAACATGCAGTTGATCTGGTCGAGACCAAACAGCGCGCCGGGCACGCGGTTGACGTACGACACGGCGATCAGGTAGGCCATGACGCTGGTGACACGGCTGAAAAAGCCCAACGTCAGTATCGCGAACACGACCAAAGCCGCGACGTGCGCCGTCCAGAGCGCCGCGGGCGAGCGCAGCAGCCAGAAATAGCTCCAGACGTAACTCGTGGCTTCGCCGCCACCGTGGGCCATGGCCGCGGCCTCGGCCGAGACCCAACTATCGTGGCCGAAGAAGTCTGACAGTTCCAGCGTCCAAACGAGGTGCGTGTAGAGCAGCATGGTCCCGGCCAGAATGCGGATCAGGGCCAGCGTGGCCGGGTCGGCCGGTGTGAACCAGAAGCGGTTCCAGCCCGCCACGGCCTCACGACGCAATTCTCCCAAATAGCCGCGAACCAGGTTCATTGCCGCGCCTCCGCGACCATCGCGGTGGAAACGGCGTCGTCGAAGTCGTCGGCGCCATAGGTTCCCAACTTAAGTGTGCGGTACAGCCGCGGGTCATCGAGTTTCATTCCATCGAGCACCTCCTTGGGTGAGGGGATCAGGTGCTCAACGAAGTAGAGCGTCACACGGTTGCCTTGATGTTTCTCAAGCAAGTGGTGCGCATACGAACGCGCATAGACACGTTGCCCCTGGGAAAGCGGCTGTTTTTCCCACGGCAGGCCTGGGTCACCCGGCCTGCTCAGCGCCATGACGAACTCGCTGAGCATGAAGTGCCGGTGGTACAGTAATCGCGGCCAATGTTCCGCGCGGTCGGGAAAGATCCCCTTGAGACGGCTGCCGTCGGCAAGCTCCAACTCGTAGCGCACCAGGTGGCTCGGTCCCGGGTCGGGTCCGAAAAACTTGTAGCCGTGGTTCAAGTAGGCGATTTCGAGGTAAGGGCGATAGAACTGGCCCAGGAATCGGCCGACGATCGAATCGGGCACCGACAGCGGGCCGACCAGCAAGGCCACCACATGCAGCGCCACCAATACACTGACGGCCGCCCGGACGCGCGCGCTCCATCGCAGAGGCGCCGCGGCGGCGCCGCGGACGGCGACGGGCATGGTTGGCGGGTTCGACATCGAAAGGATCCTTACCGGGCTTATCGGCACGAACGAATCGGTTACGTCATCGAGTAGTAGCGGAACGTGCCGAAACAACAAACCCTCGCACAGGTCGAAACCTGTGCGAGGGTTGTGCTTGTTTTGACGGCCGTGACCGTGCCGATTGGGCGGACCACCCTTGGGGACGGTCGGCGGCCGTTTTTTTCCAACCTTGAAACTACTCCAACGAATCGCCGCCGGCCTGGGCCACTTGCGGCGCGTCGAAATCAATGCTCAGCTCGCGATTCTCGCCGCCCGTGAGCGATAACACGCGCTCCTGGGTGAGCGTTTGACCGTCGCGCTCGATCTCGACCCGGACGACGTAGTCTTCCCACTGCTGGCCGGCGGCCAGCTTGGTCGTCGAGAAATCGCGGACTTCGCCGTGCGAACGGGTTTCGTTGCCCGACAGGTAGACCTTGGCGTCGGCCGGCACATGCACCTTCAGGCTGGTGCGGACGGCGACCCGCTCGGCGTTGGCGCCGGCCGGGAAGGCGAAGGCCAGGCTCTCGCTCTGGCCGGCACGCAGCTTGATGACCTTGGTTTCGCTGACGGTTTTGCCGTCGCGTACGACTTCGGCGCGCAGCTCATAGGTGTACGTGTAGCCGGCTTGCAAGCCGTTCGACACGTAGCGCCGCTGGGCGCCGGTGCTGGTCGTCGCCGAGCCGTTGACGTAAACCTTGGCGTCGGCGGGCACGCGGACGATCAACGTCGCGGTGCGCTGCGAGCGGTTCAAGCGAGTCGTCTCGCCGTCGCCCGGCGAGGGAGCCGTATCCGCGGGTATCTCGTTTTCGGGCATGACGGGGGTCACGGTGCCGTTGTTTTGCGGCTGAACCGGCATATCCGAATCCATGATGACCGAGCCGCCACTGGAGCCGCCACTGGAGCCGCCGCTGGAACCTCCGCCCGATCCGTACCAACCGCCGCCGCCGCCATTCATACCGTTGCCGCCATACCAACCGCCGTAGTAGCCGCCACTGGAGCCCCAACTGCCGTAGGAGCCACCGCTCGAATTGTAATAGGCGCGCATCGAACGCCGATAGGCGCGCCGAGCGTGCTTACCGCCGTGGCCGCCGTATGAACCGCCCCCATAGGAGCCGCCCCCATAGGAGCCGCCCCCATAGGAGCCGCCCCCATAGGAGCCGCCCCCATAGGAACCGCCCCCATAGGAGCCGCCGTACGAGCCGCCCCCATAGCCGCCGCCGGACGAGCCGCCGCTCGAATGACCCCAAAACGCGTTCACTTGCGGCATGTCAACCACCAAAGAGGTGGCGACGACCGCGCCCATGGTCAGTGTCTTCAGATTCCTTCGCAACATACGGTTTCTCGCTCCCCTGAGTGAAAATGGACAAACGGTGATTGACTCCACCTTGCCACCATAAGCAACCATAGTCCGTAATTCAAGTAGTTTGCGTAGTTTTTTTGGACCACGAAGGGTAGGCCGGATGCGGTGAATTTTACTGCATTCTTGACAAAATCCGGGCGGGAAGCCGGTTTTGGCGATTTTGGCGGGGAGGAAGTGCTCTCGGTGGGACGGCGACGGGTGCCTTATAATCAACGGCATGAAACCAGCCGTTTGGGTGGCACGCCTCCCGTGGGGCCTTGTGGCAATCGCGCTGGCGCTCTTGTCGCTAAGCTGGTTGGGGATTGCGCGGAGCGAGGAATTGGCCGATGGACCGGGCCGCTACGCACGGCGACAGATGATCTGGACGCTCTTGGCGCTGGCGGCCATGTTCGTGGCGACGCTGCCGAGCTATCGCATCCTTTGCCGCTGGAGTTACGCGGTCTTCGCCCTCGCGCTGGCGCTATTGGTGCTGGTCTACTTCTTCCCGCCGGTGCATGGAACGCACCGCTGGCTGCGGCTGGCGGGGCTGAGTTTGCAACCTTCGGAGTTTGGCAAGATCGGTCTGGTGTTGGCGTTGGCCCGTTACCTGATGTACCGCGCGAACTATCGCCGGTTTCGCGGACTGTGCATGCCGTTGATGCTCACGCTTTTGCCCGTCGTACTGGTCTTGCGCGAGCCCGACCTGGGTACATCGTTGGTTTTCATACCGGTGTTGTTCGCAATGCTCTTCGCGGCCGGGGCGCGAAAGCGAGATCTGGCGGCGTTGGCCCTCTGTGGGATGTTGACGTTGCCGGCGCTTTGGACGCAAATGAGCCGCGAACAGCGCTCTCGCGTGACGGCGCTCTTCGAGCAAACCTTGCCCGGCGAGCGGCCGACCGACGACGGCTATCACCTGCACCAGGCCAAGCAACTCTTGGCTTTGGGAGGCGTCTGGGGGAGCTGGTTGGCGGGCGAGCCGGTCGACGACCGCGCCGTCTACCGGCTGCCCGAGGACCACACCGACTTCATTTTCACCGTGTTGGGCGAGCGGTTCGGCTGGCTCGGCGGCTTCGGCGTCTTATTCCTGGTCGTGCTCCTGAGTTGGCGCGCGTTGGCCGTGGCTGAATCGACGCGGGAGCCGTTCGGCCGGCTGGTGGCCGTGGGCGTGGTCGCGCTTTTCGCGGTACAATCGTTGATCAACACGGCGATGACCGTCGGCCTCTTACCGGTCACCGGCCTGTCGCTCCCTTTGGTCAGCTACGGCGGGTCGGGCTTGGTGGCCCACTGCTTGGCCTTGGGACTGGTACTGAACATCGGCCTGCGGCCGGGCTACGAAGTGGCGGGCGAGCCGTTTTCCTTTGCGCGACGCGGTCGATTGGCGGGGCGTGGGCGGAGGAGGTTAGAGGTTAGAGGTTATAATTCACGCGGCCGACAATGAGACATTTTGCCAAGAGGAAGGTGTGCTCCGTACTCAATGGCGTTTAATCTCATCTTACCGCGGCGGCAAGGCGCAAACCGGCCATGCCCAAGCGGAACAAGCGGAAGCAAAGGAAGGGAAAGGGCCGAGCGGTGGTTCCTTGTTTCCACGCTCCGCGTGGGAACACATCTTTGGCCGCTCCGCGGCCCCGTGACGACCGAGCGCCGCCGGGCATGGGTCCGCGGAGCCGTTCCCACGCGGAGCGTGGGAACGAGTAACGAACTCGATGTGCCAACTCAAGCCGCGTGCCGTATAATGCCACGATGACGCGTCCGTTGCCGTTTCTGTTCTCCCTGGGTTTTCATCTGATGTTGGCCACCGTCCCGTGCGCCGCGGCGGACGACGAGAACGTCGACGCGTTGCTCGCGCAGGCGAAACATGCGTTCCAAGAGGGCCGCTCCGACGAAGCGATGATGCTCGCCGGCCGGGCGATCGAGGCCGCCCCCAAGAGCGTGGCCGCCCATTTCCTGCGCGGGTCGTTCCACGAGGCGCTGAACCGGCACGCCGAGGCGATCGCCGACTTCGACCGTGTGATCGAACTCGATCGGCGAAACGCCGGCGCCTACGACCATCGTGGCAGCGAGCAATTCAAGCTGGGCAAAATCGACGAGTCCATCGCCGATTTCGACAAGGCGATCGAGATCGAACCGGCCCGTGAGCGCGCGCATTGGAAACGCGGCATCGCTTACTACTACGCCGGCAAGTTTCAGGAGGGGCGCAAGCAGTTCGAGGGCTACCAGACGTTCGACGACAACGACGTCGAGAACGCCGTTTGGCGCTACCTCTGCATGGCACGCGGCGAAGGAGTGGAGAAAGCGCGCGACGCGATTCTCAAGATCAAGAACGACCGCCGCATTCCGATGATGCGGGTCCACGCGCTGTACGCCGGCAAGGCCACGCCCGACGACGTGCTCTCGGCCGCCCGCGAGGGAGAGCCATCGCCGGAGGAACTCAACCGGCGGCTGTTCTACGCCGAACTGTACCTTGGCCTTTACTACGAAGCCAACGGCATGGCCACGAACGCTCGGACGCACATTGACGCCGCGGTCGAGCACCACGTCGGCCACTACATGTGGGACGTGGCGCGGGTGCATGCGGAACGGCTGAAGCGGAACGCCCAACGATGAACGCTCTCGTCCATCAGCGAGCGGGCCAAGGACGCGGTCCATGTTCCCCGCGGCCCGGAGGTTATGGCCGCGCGTCGCCCGACGCAGGCGACCCGGCGCGCGTCAGCCCGGCGAGGAACCATGCAGCCGCTCCGCCCGCCGGCGCAGCCGCTTGAGCACGCGACGGACGGTGCGCTCGCTGCGGCCGACCGACGCGCAGATTTCCCGCTCGCCGTGGCCCAGCAACCGCTGCCCGACGATCTCCCGCTCGCGCTCATCAAAACCTTCCAACAGCGATTCCACCGTCTCGGCCAACACGAGCGCCTCGACCGGCGTCGGGCCGCGCGCGATCGGTTCCCAGCAGGCGCTCGAATCGCCGCCCGAGGCGGCAAAGGTTACTTCTCGCATCGCGTCGCGGCGGGCCGCGCGCGCGAATTCGAACTGGTGCCCGCATTTGCGCAGCGTGATCCGCACCAGCAGCGCCCACACCTCTTCCCACTCGCTCAGCACGAATTGGCCGTCGGCCAGCCGCGCGAAAAAACTGCGATACGCTGATTGCACCACATCCTCGGGGTCGACGCGGCCCCGCAGTCGTCGGTCGATTCGCGAACCGGCCAGTGCGATCAGCCGTCGCGCGAAGCGGTGGAACAGTTCCGCGGCAGCGTCTTGATCGCCCGCTTGCGCGCGAGACACCAATTCCTTGGCATCGGCATCTTCCGGGCCGTTCGTATCGTGCGTCATGGCTTGAAACCTAACCTGCGAGTGGCCCACAGCAACACCAACCCGCAGCGCAAGCAAGGCCAGTCGTTACGCGCCTTGCTTGCGCTGCGGGTTAGTGTCTGTAGGGAACGCCACGGAGGGCGTTCCCTACAGAACCCAGGGCCGCGATCATGGCCTTCAAGCGTTCCATCGTCATGGCCTACGGCTTGCTCAACGTCTCGGCCTCCGCGTCGCGGCCCTGCTCGCGCAGCATCGTCGTGAGCCCGGCGACCGCCGTCGGATTGGGCGGCTCGCCGCGCCGGCGCCCGTAATCGAGCACCTCGCGTAGGATTCTCTCGGCCTCGGCCGGCTCGCCCTTTGAACGCAGGTGGTTGGCGAGATTCAACATCGCCTTGATCATCTCCGGATGACCGGCGAACGGCGATTGACGGGCGCGCGTGAGCAGATCGCGCATGAGCGGCTCGTACCTTTCGTGGTCGCCTTTTTCGAGGAACATGTGCGCCAGGTCGCCCTCGACCATCCCAACGAGAAAGTGCTTGGGGCCAAGAAAGCGGCGCCCCTCTTCCAGGGCGCGGCGATGAAATACCTCCGCCTCGTCAAAACGGCGTTGCGTCCGCAGGGAACGGGCCCGCATGTAGTCGCGGATCGCGGACAGGAAAGAATTCCCTCCGGGCAGCGCGCCGAGGGCTTGCGCCGCGAGCAACAGACCCTCGACCTCTTTCTTCCGCGTGAGCAGGATGGCCGCCAGCCCGAACCGCGCGGCCGCGACGTCCGGACCCGAATCGCGCAGCTTGGCCAGCCGGATGCGCAGCCCGTCGCGAAACAGCTTTTCGGCTTCTTCCATGTCCGCCCGCGAAATCCGCAACCAGGCCAGCGTGAGCTCGACCTCCGCCACGCGCAGGTCGTCGGGACCGAAGCGGCCGATCAAGATCGCCGCCGCCTCTCGCAACGGCGGCTCCGCCGCGGCGAATTCGCCTCGGTCGTAATGAATCCGGCCGACATGAAACAGACTCGTGGCGTAATCTGGATCGTCGTGGCGCAAGTCTCGCCGCCGTATCTCCAGCGCTTCCCGCAACAACGGCCCGGCGACGTCGTAGTTGCACTGACTGCGCTCGATCTCACCGAGCGAGTCCAGAATCACGGCCCGCACGAGCGGTGCGTAGTCGCGGTCTTGGGCGAGTGCTCGACCACGATCGAGCAGCATTCGCGCCGTCAGTTGGGCGGCGCTCTCCTCGCCGCCTCCCGGCGCGCCGACGAGTTCGAGCGGGTCGGCCCCTTTGAACAAGAAACCCAGAAACTCCGCCACGGCGGTCGCTTGCGCCGCCTGTTGGACAGCCATCTTGCCCTGCCGCTCCGCCCTGGCGGCATTCCGCCGCGCGTCCTCGGCGTTCCGCTCGGCCTCGGCCGCGTTTTGCTCGGCGAGCTGGGCGGCGTCGTCGGCCAACTCCCGGTTCCGCTCGGCGGCGGCGGCGTTCTCGCTGGCCTTGCGAGCGTTGAGATTGGCCTCGCCCTCGTTGCGGCGCGATTCGACGGCGAAATACGTCGAGACGATCGTGCCCGTCAGCAAGGTTGCCGCCACCGCGCCGCATAGCCCGGCCACCACCGGATTCCGCCGCGCCCAACGCGCCGCGCGGCCTGCCCGGCCGATGGGCCTCGCCAAAATCGGCTCCCGCCGCAGCCAGCGCCCCAGGTCGTCGGCCAGCGCCTGGCACGATGGGAATCGCTGGCCCGGCGACTTGGCCAGACACTTCAGGCAGATCGTTTCCAGGTCGCGCGGCAAGTGGCTCTCGAACTTGCGCGGACTGGGCGCCTCGTCGTGGATGACTTGGTGCAACATCATGCGCGGATTGCCGCGGAAGGGAAGCTGTCCGGTGAGCAGCTCGTAAAGGATCACGCCCAGCGAATAGACGTCGGCCCGCGCGTCGGCCTGGTGCGCCTGGCCGGCGGCTTGTTCGGGCGCCATGTAGGCCGGCGTGCCGAGCACGGCGCCCTCGACCGTCACGGTCACCTCGCCGGCGTCGCGGCGCGCCAGGCCAAAGTCCATCACGCGCGCCGCGCCGCCCACGCCCCCCTCGAGCATGATGTTCGAGGGCTTCAAATCGCGATGCACCACGCCCGACTCGTGCGCGTGTTGCAAGGCCGCGGCGATCTCGATGGCCATCTTCACCGACTCGCGCCGGCCCATGCGCGGGCCGCTGAGCGCCTCGGCCAGCGTGAGGCCCTCGACGAACTCGCTGACGATGTAGGGAAACTCCTCGTCCCGACCCACCTCGTAGACCGGCACGATGCCCGGATGGTGCAACTGCGCCGCCATGCGCGCCTCGCGCACGAAGCGGTCTTCGTCGTCGCCGGTCGAAAAGCGCCCGCCGCGCGGCACCTTGACGGCGACGACCCGGTCGAGCTCGCCGTCGCGGGCGCGGTAGACGGTGCCGAACGCGCCGCGGCCCACGGCCGCCAGCAACTCGAACTTGCCCAGTTTCGGCAGTTTCGCGGCCGACAAGGAAAGGGTTCGTTCGTGGCCCAGTTTGAACGAGCTGCCGCACGAATTGCAGGTCGCCTCGTCGTCGCGCGCATCGACGACGTCGATGGGCGTCTGGCAGTGCGGGCAGTGAAGCCGCGCGGCGAGCCGCGGTCCCAACGCCTGGTCGAATTCGGCGGTTTCCAGCTCGTCCAGATCGCCGCGCTCGGCCTGCAGCGCCGGGTACTTGGCCAGGTAGTTCGCCACGCGCGCCGGTTCCCCGGCTTTGAGCCGGTATTCCAGGTCGATATGCACCAGTTCGCGCAACAGCGGCAGGTCGTCCCCCGCCGGGCTCGACAAAAACGCCTCGATCTTCGGCGATTCGCCGCGTTGCCAAGCGCTTTCAAAGGCTGAAATGACATCTTCCCGCCGCGCCCAAGTTTCGCTCGACAGGGGAGGATCGGTTTCCAACGGATGGTCAGTCATAGCGCGTTTCATCTTGGCCGCGAGGTCCAGCGTCGTATCGCCAACAGGGGGCTAACGCCCCCCGCTCGCCCGTTTCTCGTTCCCACGCTCCGCGTGGGAACGCATCTTCGGCCGCTCCGCGGCCCCGTTCGTCGACCGTGGGCATCACGCTCCGCGTGCTGTTACCGCCCACCAAAGCCGTATCGCGGGCGCATTATGGCGCGTCTCCCGGCGTTTCGCAAGGATTTCGGTCTTTGGCCCGGATTATTCATGGTCCAAAACGAACCCGCGGCGCTAGCTCGCCGGGGTCCGTGGCGGCCCACGAATCAGGAAGGATCATTTTTACGAAAAAAGCACGCACGTTGCGCAGCAACGCGCGTGCAAAAAAAACGGCAGCGAAGCGAAAAAAAACCGATCTCCGATAACCCCATGACGTCTGCGCGAGCCGCGAAAGCGGCATCCAATTGCCTCCGCACCCTTCGCCCTGCCCCACGCGCTTTTGGATCGCTTGGGAGGGGTTTCGGAGTCGTTTTCTTTCGCGTAGCGGCGAGGCTCGGCGCGCGACGCCGATACAGAACAGGCATTCCGCCGCCGAAACGGCGGGGATTTGTCGCTTTCGTGCCGATCCCGAAGCTGTTGTGCCGCGTTTCTCCCCGCCTTCGCCTTTCCAAGCGTACGCGCGCGCCAAGGCGCGCGATAACGCTGACAGCGTGACGTACGACGCGGAGGCGTCCGCACGGCCCTCAGGTCGCGCGTGCCGGCGCAACGCGGCGACAGTGCCTCGTTTGGTAGCTGTTCTCGGGTGGTTAAAAAATGATCCAGCAAGCAAGGCAAGCGGCAGAAGGCAAGTCCAACGCTGGGCCTTGCTTGCGCCGCGGGTTCGTGTGGTCAGGCTTTCCAGCCCGACTGCGCAACTCGTGGTTCCGGCTGGTACGCAAGGCCGAGGCCGGCGAGCAGATCGAGTTGCAATCGATCACCATGCTGGCCCAGCTTTACAGCACGCCCGACGCTCCGCTGACCGCGAGGGAACTGCTGGCCGCGCCGCTTACGGCGGATGGCGGCGAATCCGCGCAGGCGATTCAAACCGAGGCGATCGTGTGCCGCTGGTTCGAGGAGATCTGGAACCAACGTCGCCTCGATGTCATCGAGGAATTGGCGGCGTCCGATTGCGTGTTGCGCGCCGAGGGGGTGGAGTTTCGCGGGCATGCGGCGATCCGCCGCCGCGGCGAGGCCATTCAGGCCGCGTTCAGCGACGTCGAGTTCGTCGTCGAGCAAATGCTCTCGGCGGCCGACATGGTGATGTCGCGCTGGCGCATGGCGGCGACCCACAGCGGACCCTGGATGGGCGCGCCGGCCAGCGGCGAGCGCGTCATCATGTACGGCGCGAGTTGGATTCGCCTCGAAGGCGGACTGTTGCGCGAAGGCTGGGACTACTGGCAGCCGCGGCGGAATTGGGCATGACACGGTTTCGCGGCCGAGGTACTTTACACGCGGCGCCGGGATTCCGGTGTCCAGATCGCGTTCGGTTCCCTTTCCGACCCACCTTCGGGACCGGCACCAAAGCGATAAATCCCCGCCGTTTCGGCGGCGGAATGCCTATTCTCAGTACCCGTTGGTGAGAATCCGTGTTTTCTGAGGGAAATCCGCCTTCTCCGCTCAAACAATCGGCAGTGCCATTTTCAATCGACCGTTAGGTTAGTAGCCCAACAGAGGAGAGGCCACCGGTATTCCGTCGGACTTACGGTAGGGCTGGTCGTTTGGTACGCTTCCGCCGGATGAACCAGATTTTTCGGGTCGATCACTTTTGTAAGAACGCTCGCTCGGCGCGCTGTGGCCACCCTTTCAAGTATGGCGGCCGCCAGTGCGTCCGTCAACTATTGCACGCACATTTGCATGCATCGAAGCGCCAGGCTAGCACGTATTATTCATGGTCCGACACCAAGGGCGCAGCGCAAGCAAGGGCCATGAACAATACGGGCCTAGCGGGACACCCCCCGCGTCGGCGGCGGAGGGAACCAGAACTCCCTCGCACCCCCACGCGGCTTCCCAGGCCAGGCGGCCCAGCGATTGCGTCCGAGCTTCCTCGTCGTTGGCATTGCTGGCGCGCCAGTCTTCGGTCAAGAGTTGTGAACGAGCGACGCCCAGGCGACGCCGCGTCCGCGCATCGGGTTCCAGCGGTCGCCGGCACGCTTCGCGCCGGATCCCGTCAGAAGGTCGTCCCGGTTGGCGTACGCGACCGAGGCCGATCGGTAGACGACGCCGGCCCATGCCTGGACGAGGTTCTCGCAGCGCGCCAACGCTTCGCGTAGACGGTCGGTATCGGAATGCGGTTTCATGGATCGCGATTTTGGCACGCGCCGGTGCGATTGGCAATCGACTCGCCAGACGGTTCCGACCGTCGGCACCGTCGGGCAAAGTAGTAGGCACACTCCGTGTGCCGTAACCTTGGGCGAATCGACGTTGGCCGACGGCATGGCGGGATTCAGGGCGCTCCGTGTGCCGTAACCGCCGACGAATCGACGTCGCCCGGCGGAATGCTACGGCACACGGAATGTGCCTGCTACTTTGGGCCGTGCTCCTGTCCTCCGCCTTCTGCCTTCTGCCTCCTGACTCCTTTGCCCGGCAGCAGAGTCCCTTCACCGTTGAGCGAGTCGTTGGAATTCGTCGAGCGAACCGGCCTCGATGGACTGGTCAAGCCAACGATCCAGCCGTTCCAGGTCGGTCGTGGCGCGGATCAACGCCTCCAGATCGGCCGGCACTCCGTGGGCAAATCGCCGCCCCAGGACGTGCAATAGCGCGTCCGCCTTGCCTTCCGCCTTGCCTTTCGCCTCGCCCTCCGCCTTGCCCCTTTTGAACCCCAGCCGCTCGAAACTTGTGACGTAGGGCATGTTTTTCTCCTCTCCAAAACGGACCATTTCTTCTTGCACTTGCTCCTCCATTTCTTCCGGTAGGTCCATGATCCAATCAATCAGCCGCAACAACTGGCGAATTTCATCGCCCGTGAAGCCGCGTTCGAAGAGCCCTTTCAGAAGGCGTATTTTCCAACCCTTCCGTGCCTCCATATCTTGCCGGGTCTCCATCGTCTTCAAGTGGGCGACTACGAACGGCGCGAACGGACTGGGGTTCGCCTCGAGCGCCACCAGGTCGGCGCCGTAGTCCAACAACTTCGCCACGGGAAACTCGAAGCCCAAGGTGCAACCACCCAAACTGTAGCCAAAGTGGTTCGGCCGCCACGCGGGGTGTTCGTCGCCCAGGACGGCCAGGCTGACCACGGGCCGCCGGTGCCGATCGTAAAGCCGGCTGTGGTAGCCGTACATCCGTTCGGCGAATTCATCGTCGCGCTGGCTTTGGATTTCAACATGGATCAGCACCCACGCTTCCGCCCCGTCCTTGAGCCACACCTTGAACAGCTTATCGACGTAACGCCGGCCCACGGCCGCTTCGCGAACGATTTGTTGCAACTCCTTGTCGAGGGCCTCGTACTCGCGTGACCAGTCGATGGCCGCATGCACCCGCGGAAAAAAGAACTGTAGGAAAGCAGGGAAAAACTGCTCCAGGGCCTCTTTCCACGGGCTATCGAAGTCACTCAACGTCGCGCTCCTCCAGTTCCTCCGGGCTCTTCAACATCCAAGATACCAGATGGCACGATGGAAATCGACGGGCCGACCGCCGTTTAATGATCGGGGAGGGCCAATTGAGTTCGGCCCCGCCTCCGGGCGAGCCCGGATGATTCATCCAACACCAACCCGCAGCGCAAGCTCCGGGGGTCCGCTACGCGGCCCACGAAACGGTAGGGATCATTTTCCCGAAAAACGAAACGCCAGCGAAGCGAAAAAAAACGACTTCCGAATACCCCATGACGTCTGAGCGAGCCGCGTAAGCGGCATCCCATTGCCGCGCCACCCTTCGCCTTACCCCACGCTCTTTTGGATCTCTGTGGGAGGGGTTTCGGAATCGTTTTTATTCGCGAAGTGGCGAGGCTTTTAGAGCGATCAGTCCTCATAGCTCGGCCGACCGCCCGCGCCGGCTCGCGCGCGTAAAAGCGCCGCGTTCATGCTCGAAATCGTCATGTATCCCGCAACCGCGTCGGCGCGCCCGAGTTCATCAATCGCGCTATCCGCCCCAAGAACGCTTGCGATCCATTCGCGCGCCCGCGGGTCGCCGGACCGTGCCTGGCACATCGCCGCATCGACATGGCGATCCCACGCGGCGGGCGTGACGACGTCGAAGACCACGGACCAATAACTCGGCTTGTGAATCGTCGTCGTCGGTGCCTCCGCGGGCACCGGGTCGGGAGCGGGGATTTCGTTTCCGCGCGCACGGTGAGCGCGCGCCGCCGCAACCGCATCGAGCATGTCGGTGTAAACGACGTGGGATTCGACGGCGCGCACTGCACGCTCGACCCGCGCCGCGTCGGCGAGCCCAATTGTGCGTTGAATCCAGACACGCGCCCTATCGTCGCCGAGTAGTGCCTCGTCGTACGCAACCTCGATAATCTCCCGGCACGACTCAAGCGTGATCGTGCGAAACGAAAGTTCGCGGTAGATCGCGCCGCGCTTCGCCGTGTGCTTGGCGATCAATTCCGCATCGTCGCGTTCCACGGGAGGCCCTCCTATATAAACCAGTTTGCCAGAGATCCCTAAAGCGACATAAAATAAAATCATTGGGTTTTCCACCGTGTCACTGACCGCACCGTCCGGGAAAAATGGGCAACCGAATTCCGGCGCGCGAGAGCAAATAAAAGTACCCCAGGGGGCCCATCCTTCCAAGGAGGGTCCATGGAAGGCGGTAGCGTTGGCGCCCTGGGGACTGGGGAGTTCGGGGTGTCCGCGTACTTTACGACAGGGGGTTAAAGAGTCCAAATTGTATCGTGGCAGCTTCCGACGCGCCGGCGACGCCCTGCGCCTCGGCAAGGACTGCGTCGGAGACCGAAAGTGTGATCCGCCGCCGACGTGTGCGCGGCTCTCGGTCGAAGCTGGCGAATTGAGCAAACCCTCGTGGTGATCCTTGAGGTCAAGATTGTCATCAATGCGCGGCGCGAAAAAAACTGGCAAAACCGTACCTTTACCCGACGAAAGCTTCGGCGCGTGGGGCACAGATGAGCGGCTCGGGGGAAGAAGTCTTAGCGCATCTACAGCCGGGCAATCCGCCGAGACGGATTTCCTGGTCGGTACAGGTACGGTTTTGCCAGTTTTTTCTTGCGCAGTTTCGGCTGCGCCGAAGCCGCGTTTTGTGCGCCCAACCTAGGGCGATCTATACGCTTGTGCATACGGAACGGACGAACACGTCGGTTGCTACGTTGATACGGTTGGTCAGTAGCGAGCAACAGTACACAGTCGTATTTCAAATCGTCATAAGGCTATACGGCGTAACGTTTTGTGCCCCGATGCGTTAGTGTACGGTTGGTAACTGTTTTGGGGTGGTTTGAAAATGATCCTGGTAGCAAGGCGCGTAACGACTGGCCTTGCTTGCGCTGCGGGTTCGTGTCGCAGCGGGCCGTCGGGCAAAGTAGTAGGCACACTCCGTGTGCCGTAACCTTGGGCGAATCGACGTCGCCCGGCGGAATGCTACGGCACACGGAGTGTGCCTGCTACTTTGCTACTTTGGGCCGTGCTTCTGCCTTCTGCCTTCTGCCTCCTCCGGCGAGGGCTTTTCCCAGGGGTAGACGGGCGCTGGCAAAGCCGTCGATGGCGTCCGCTTTGCGTTTGGGAAAGAGGGCCTGCCGGTAGCGTTTGTTGCGTTCCGGCTCACCGATGAGCAGGGGTCGTGGCAAAAGATGTGTAGAACAACGAGGGCTATAACGCCCCCCGCTCGCCATAGGCAACCGACCGCCACTTGCCCGCACGCTCGTACAGCGGTAGAATACAATGGGGTTGGTTGTCCGTGGTCAGCCGAGCCTATCCCATAACCGCCCGGCATGCGGGATGCCTACACCACAACCGCTATAAACTCCATAGAAAATAGATTTTCGCGTCAAGGATTTGCCAGCCGTTTCAGCCACGACCGATGCTCGGCCGATCGTGCTTAATTCTTGGGCAGGCGATGCCCCGCGCCGCGCACTCACATGACGGAATTGGATCAAGGAAGGGTCATATCACGCGCAGATCGAGCGTGTGTAAGTCTATAAAGATTCCATAGAAAACAACTTTTCGGGTCAAGAATCGCGAGTCAAGTACGAACCGCGATCCAACGTACTCGGATGCCGCACGGCTGCTCAATTTTTGCGCAATACCGGCCTTCTTCGTAAGAGGCCGAGGCCAGGGGCTTGCCCCTGGAGTTTCACGTTGGTTTCTAATGTCGCCTTTCGCTCCGCGAAAGAACGCCCTTTCGCGGAGCGAAAGGCGACGCCCCAGGCTACACTGTGCCATCCCTTCGGGACTGTCGTCCGGCAAATTCTGGAAGAACACTGGGGTCAAAACCGATGATCGCTAGCCCGACATCTTTAGCAGTTCACACTCCGTGTGCCGTCGCTTTGCGGGCCAACGGCCGTTGCGGGGGGCGGTTACGGCACACGGAGTGTGCCTACTACGTTGCCGTGCGCGCAAAGAGGCTGGTAACACTGCTTGCGCTGGTCGGTGTGGCCGGTTGGACCCTTCTCACGCCGACTCGATCCAGCGCCCAGGACGCCAAGAAATCAACCGACCCGGCGAACCGCCAGTATGCCGCCGCGGCGGCCCTGCAAAATCGCGATCAATACGAACTGGCCGCCGACGAGTGGACCACGTTTCTCGCCACGTTCCCGAAAAACGAGCGGGCCGACCGCGCCCAGCACTACCTGGGGATCTGCCGGCTCAAGGCCAAGCAATATCCGCAAGCCCTCGAGGCGTTCAACAAGGTGGTGGCCGATTATCCCAAGTTCGAGCTTCTGCCATCGACCCTCCTGCATCTGGGTTTGACGCAGTTCAACCTTGCCCGAACGGGCCAGAAGGAGCTTTACGCCAAGGCCGAGGCGACTTTCGCGAACCTGGTCGCCAAATACCCGCAAGATAAAGGAACAGCCCAGGCTCGCTACTATTGGGCCGAATCGCTTTACGAACAGGGGAAAAAAGGCGAGGCGGCCAAGCTCTACGGCGAGTTTGCGCAGAAATACCCCAAAGACCCCCTCCTGGCCGATGTGCTCTACGCGCTCGGCGTGGCGCAAGAGGAACTGGGGCAGTCGGTCGCCGCCGGAGCGACCTACGATACGTTCCTCAAGCAGTTCGGCAAGCAGCCGCTGGCCGCCGAGGTGGGCATGCGGCGGGGCGAAACGCTCTTCGCCCAGGGGCAATTCGCGGCGGCGGAAAAATGGTTCGTGGCCGCGGCCGCGAAGAAAGGCTTCGCCCAGGCCGATTGGGCGACCTTGCGCCAAGCGGCCTGCCTTTCGGAACTGCGGAAATACGACGAGGCGGCGGTGGTTTACGCCTCCTTGCCGGAACGCTTTCCCGGCTCGCAATACCAAGCCGCGGCGCAGCTCGCCCACGGCCGATGCGCCTTTCTGGCCGGCAAATTCCCGGCGGCGCGGGCGGCTCTGGCCAAGGTGCAGGCCGCGGGCGGCGCCGAGGCCGTTGAGGCCGCCCACTGGCTGGCCCGCTCGTGGCTCAAGGAAGGCCAGCCCGCCGAAGCGCTCAAAGTGATCGAAGCCGCCTTGCCGAAGGCAGACGGAACGCCGCATGCCGTCCAACTGGCCTTCGACCGTGCCGATGCCCTCTATGAGATACCCGAACGGCGGCGTGAATCCGCGCCGCTCTACGCGGCGCTGGCCCAGCAGCACCCGCAAGATCCGCTGGCCGCCGAAGCGCTCTACATGGCCGCCTTCGCGTCGATGACGACCGGCGATTACCAGGCCGCATTGGCGCACGCCGATGGCTTTCTCAAGCAATACGCCGACAAAGACCTGGCCGCCGACGTGTTGAACGTCGCCGCCGAGAGCAACTTGCAGTTGAAGAAGTACGCCGAGGCCGGCCAACTGTACGAAACACTTTTGAAGCAGCACGCCCGCCGGGCCGATGCCCCGGTCTGGAAAGTCCGCCGCGGGCTGATCCTGTTCCTCGAAAAGAAGTACGCCGAGACCGTCGCCTCGCTCGAACCGGCGCTGCCGGCTTTGAAGTCGAAGGAGTCGCTGGCGGAGGCCCTCTACCTGATCGGGAGCAGCCAGAACGAACTGAAGCAGTACGCCGCGGCGGCCAAGTCGCTGGCCGCGTCGCTGGCGGCCGCTCCGGCGGGGAGGCAAGCCGATGAGGCCCTGTTGGCGCTGGCCTTCGCCTACCGCCAGACGAACGACATGGCCGCGGCGAAGACCCAATTGAACCAGCTCATCAAGCAGTTCCCGGAAAGCCACTTGCTCGACCGGGTGCATTACCGCCTGGCCGAAGACGCTTTCACCGCCGGTGAATTCGCGACCGCGGCCGCGGAGTACCACATGGTTGAAGAGAAGTACCCCACGAGCGCGTTGGCGCCGCGCGCGGCATACGGATTGGGTTGGACGCAAATCAGCCAGAAGGATCCCACGGCCGCGGTGCTTACGTTGGACGCCCTGCTGGCCAAGTACGCCACCAGCGACGTCGTCCCTCGCGCCCGCTACGCCCGCGCCGTGGCGCGCGAACAGATCAAGCAATTCGCCCCGGCCATCGAGGATCTGCAAGCCTTCCTCAAGACACAACCGACGGGCGCCGAATTTTCCGACGCCCGCTTCGTGCTCGGACTTTGCCAAGCGGCCTTGAACCAGCACAGCGAAGCGGTCTCGACGTTTCGTTCGATCCTGGGCGACGATCCCAAGTACGCCGGCGCCGACCGCGCGCTATACGAGCTGGCCTGGTCGCTCAAGTCGCTCGACCAGGCCGGCGAGGCGGCGGAGACCTTCGCCAGGCTCCCCAAGGAGCACCCGAACAGCCCCTTGGCGGCCGAATGTCTGTACCTGGTCGGCGAGCACCAGTACCAACAGGGCGAGTTCAAGCCGGCGGCCGTGTCGTATTACGCGGCGATGCGAAAAGCCGGCAAGTCGGAACTCGGCGAGAAGGCCGCGCACAAGCTCGGTTGGGCCTACTTCCGCCAGCGGGCGTTCGACAAGGCCCAACAATCGTTCGCGTATCAGCGAGCCAGCTTCCCGCAAGGATCTCTGGCCGCCGACGCCGCCTTCATGGAGGCCGAGTCGCTCTTCAAGCGGGGCCAATGGGCCGAATCACTGGCCGCTTATGCGGGCGTCAAGAATCCCGGCGGCAAGGATTTCGCCGTGCTGGCCTTGCTCCACGCCGGCCAGGCCGAAGCCAAGCTCAAGCACTGGGAGCAGGGTCTGGCACTCTTGGCGCGCGGCGCCAAGGAGCACCCTGATTCGGAGTACCTGCCCGAGCTACTGTACGAACAGGCCTGGGCCAGGCAGAACCTGGGCCAACTCGACGCCGCTTTGCCGCTGTACGAGGAAGTGACGGCCAAGACCGACAATGAGGTGGCGGCGCGGGCACGCTTCATGGTCGGCGAAATCTACTTCGAGAAGAAGAACCACGCCGAGGCGATCAAGAATTTCTTCAAAGCGGCCTACGGTTACGGCTTTCCCGAGTGGCAGGCCAACTCGCACTACGAAGCCGGCCGCTGCTTCGAGGTGCTCGGCAAGAAGGACCAGGCCAAGAAATCGTACCAGGAGGTCGTCGAGAAGTTTCCCAAGAGCGACAAGATGAAGCTGGCGAAGGAAAGGTTGGAAGCGCTGGCGAAGTAAGCCCATCGTATTTGGAATAATACGTAACGGAAAACGTGATGGAACAAACGATGAACGACCTGGAAGTGATGACAATGATCTGTGGCAGGATCTACCACGTCAGCCTGCTCGCCCCTTGAATCCGGGAGAATGAACATGGAGAGCGAAAGAAACGGGCAAGTGCTTCGCTACAATGGCTATGTAGCGGGATGGCTCGACAGCTCGATCCACGATTTCCTTGAAGTGTTTCACACTTCAAAAACGACGGCGTTTGCCCTGATAACATGTCTCGATAGTGAGCGGAGCCCTAAGTCCCTTGCGTCCACGAGCACAGACCTACAAGCTGTCATGGACCTCGCAAAACCGGTCGGCCAAGGTGTGTTGCTTCCTGCCAAGCAGTTGCAGGCCCCTGCCTTCCGTGATCGAGTCTTCCACGGGTTCGATGAAATTTGGTTTTTTCCAACGAATCAGATTGCCCCGAAGCCCGATTCGGCATGGATCGTCGGCCCGAAGCGAATTGACCAAGCGACGCTGGACAAGCTCGGTGAGTGGATGACGAAAAACGGATGCTCCCTGGCGATTGGAGATGGAGACGGACTTAACGTCATCGTCAAAGCACAGGGGCTCGTCGGAAGGCTGATTGCCCACTCGATGGCCCAACCCGAGCCGATTTCAGCAATGAGCTCGCTGTTGAAGGAGGATACCGGTGAGCCGTGAGTGGCTGGTGGCAGAGGCCTAAGCCATGCCCCGGTCGCTATCGAGCCGGGGCATCGCTTAGGCTCTGCCGCCCGCCACCGTTTTCTCGTGTTGAATCATCATGAGCGACTGGAGTTGAATCGTGTTCGCAAGAAGTCCTTTCGTCGTCGTGACGCTCGTGTGCCTTTTCGGCTCGGTTGCCCCGGCGCGCGCGCAGGAAGGCGGCGACGATCGCCTGGATGAGGCCGAGCGTAGGGCGGAGGAGGCGATGAAGGCGCCGACGGACGAGCCGGCGCCGGCCAAAACCGCGCCGGCCAAGGCCCGGCGCGACGAAGCCCCGAACCTGTTCCAACTGTGGTGGAAAGGCGGGGAACTGATGTACCCGATCACGTTGATGTCGTTCGTGGTCGTGGTCTTCGCCGTCGAGCGCTCGTTGGCATTGCGGCGGCGAAAGATCCTTCCGCCCGAGTTGACGCGTTCGTTGGGCGAGTTGGCTTCCCGGCCCGGCGGGCTTGATCCGCGGCAAGCCTACAAGCTCTGCCAACAGAACCCCTCGACCTTGGCCACCGTGATCCGCGCCGTGTTGCTCAAGGTCGGCCGGCCCCACTCGGAAGTCGAGTTGACGCTCAAGGAAACCAGCGAGCGCGAGGCGGCCAAGCTCTACAAGAACGTCCGGCCGATCAACCTGGCGACGAGCCTGACGCCGCTCTTGGGCCTGTTGGGCACGGTGCAAGGGATGATCGCCTGCTTCTACCAGACCGCCAACCTGGGCGCCGACGCCAACAAGGTGCAGGTGCTCTCCAGCGGCATCTACGTGGCGCTGGTCACCACCTTCGGCGGCCTGGTCGTCGCGATCCCCGCCGCCGTCTGCGCGCACTATTTCGAGGGCCGCATCCAGGGCCTGTTCCGCGACATCGACGAAACGCTGCTGGGGCTTTTGCCCCAGTTGGAACGCTACGAAGGCAAGATGCGCGTCACGCGACAAGGGCTTTCGACCACCGAGGCGGAACGCCCCGAAGTGGCCGCCAAGTGAGGAAGTTGCTGACTAATGACCGTCAAAATCGACAAAGGCCGCGCGCTCGACGGCATCAATCTGACGCCGATGATCGACTGCGTCTTTTTGCTGTTGATCTTCTTCCTCGTCGCCACGCGCTTCGAGGAGATCGAGCGGGAAGTGAGCATCATGCTGCCGCAGGCCAGCGAGGCGATGCCGCTCACGGCCAAAGCCAAGGAGTTGTTCGTCAACGTCGACCACGAAGGGCGGTTCATCGTCAGCGGTCAAGAGCGAGGCAAGGCCGAGCTTTACGCCATCATCGAGCAGGCCGCCAGCAACAACCCCGGCACCCAAACGGTCATTATCCGGGCCGACAAACGCTGCCCCTTTGAGCACGTTGTCACGGTGATGGACCTTTGCAACAAAGCGCACATTCGGAACTACATGGTAACAACGGCCGAACCGGAGCGTGGGAAACGATAGGAGAAAGGAGAAAGGAGAAAGGAGAAAGTGGGCATAGGACGTCCAGAAACGAGAGCCGAAGCCTCGCCGTTCCCACGCGGAGCGTGGGAACGAGAAACCACTAACCACTAACCACTCCCCCATGCCCCAACCTCCGACACGCTCGAAACAAATCGTCCGCCGCGTGCCGTCGGCGCGGTTGGGGGACTTCGACGAGCAACTGTGGCCGGTGAACGTGCTGCTGTTGATCCTGGCCGGGTTCGTGGCGGGTATCATCGCCGCCCAGAGCGATTTCGACACGCCGCGCGTGCTCTACAACGGCTGGTGCCGTTTGGGGGTTTTGGGCCTGATCGTCGCCGCGCTCGCCTGGGGCGTTATGAGGCTCGACGGCTGGATGCGACGCCGGCTCCAGTTCGGCGTGTTCCTCAGCCTGCTGGTACACCTTTGGCTCTCGATGATCACGTACCACGTCTACCTGGGACTCTTCGAGCAACCCGAGACCGACGTCGCCGAACCGTTGGAGGAGCCTCGGCTCGTCAAGCTTCCCGATTACCATTGGCACGACGATGCGCGGGAGGTCGCGGCCGACGAGACGTTGGAAACGCCCGTCGAAACCGTGACGCCCGACCGACAGCCGGAGGAAGTCGTCCGCAGCGAGGTCGAGCGCGTGCCCGCCGAACGGCCCGCCGAAGAAGAACCCCAGGCCGAACAGCGGCAACCGAATCCCGCCGACATCCAAAAAGCCGAGCTCACGGCCCCCCACCGCGCAAACGACCTGGCGGGATGGAAAATTAGCCGGCGCGAAGTCGACATGCCTTCTCCCGCGGAGCAAGTCGAGGCGCCGCGAATCGATTCACGGCCGCGACAGCCGCCGGCGCCCGACGCCCAGGTTACGCCGCACCAACGGCAAGCCGCTTCCGCTCAGATCGAGCGCCGCGACGCGATGCAACCGGCCAGCGACGTGGCCGACGTGGTCCAAGCGGCCCCGGCACGGCGGCAACCCATCCAAACCGCGTCGCTCGACAGCCCGCGGGAGGCGCCGGCGCCCGCCCGGCGGCCGACGCCCGCCGCCGGGGCGCGTTCGGCGCCCGTCGAGAGCGTTCCCGAGTCGCCGCGCGTCGAAGCGGCGCGGCCCACGCGTCTGGCGCCGGCAATGGCCGACGTCGCGCGCCGCGAAACCAGCCCCACCGCCGCGCGACGCGACCCATCGCCCATGCCCGAATCGCCCGCGATCGCGCCGGCGGACGTGGCCGCCGCGCCGCGGCGGACCCATCGCACAGCGCAAGCTCGCGGCGGTCCTCAAGTTGCCGTCGTCCGTTCGCGCGCGGCGGCGGAGGCCGTCAGCCCCAGTGTCGTGCCAAATCAGCCGGCGACGACCGACCCCGCGACTCAGAACCCCGCGGCCCAAACACCGGTGGAGCTCGAAGCGGCTACCGGTGAAATCGCGCGCAGTGCCGGCAGTCGCTCAACACCCGATCGTCGAACCGTCGAGGGCGAGGAACGTGCCGTCACGGCGGCGGCGGCGGCGCCCATCCAACCGCAACGCGCGGCGGCGGCGGGCGGCGCGGGCACCACGGGACAAGCCGCGGCGCCAGCTCCCGTTGGAAGGCAATCCGGCGCTGAGCCGGCCGTTGTTGAAGGGCAGGTGGAAGTTGTTGAGCTGGGTCTGACGGCGCCAACGCCGTCAAGCGCCGGTGCGCCCGGCCAAAACGATCTGGGCGAACCAGCGATCAGCGGCGGGCCGCGGCGCGTGGCCGATTTGCCCGCCAGGGCCGGCGCGCCCGCGACCTTGGACGATGCCGGCGCGACGGCCGACGGCGCCAGCCCAACCTTCGCTTCCGGCGCCGCGGCCGCGCCGCGCCGATCGGATGCCGCGGTCGAAGTCGGATCGACAATGGCCGGCACACCCGCTCGCGCGGCTCAAGGCAAAACGCGGGGATCCGAGGCCATCGGCGGCGACGCCGCGGCCGACGGGCCGGCGATCGACGCCAGTCCGTCCGACGCGCCCTCGGGTGGCGAAGACCAACTCGCCGCGCGAACCGATCTTGAAACCGGTCACAAGTCGTCGAAGGGACTGCCCGTGCGGATCGCGGCGCCCGAGGGACCGGGTGGCTTGAGTGCCACTCCGGCGCTCGACGTCGGGCTTCCCAGCCGCCGCGCGCGCGTGGAAAGCAAGGTCGTCCACAGCGGCGTTGGTCGGATGATCCTCGAACGCAGTGGCGGCAAGCTGGCGGCCGTGCGTGTGCAGGACACGTCGGTGCCCGGCTTCCGACAGCGCGATCGCGAAATGCGGCGCGAGTTGGCCAACCAACGCGGCGGCAGCGAGGCCTCGGAACGAGCCGTCGAGGCCGGGCTCGATTTCCTCGCCCGGCACCAGAACCCCGACGGAAGTTGGAGCTTGCACGAATTCTGGCAGGGGCGGCCGGGCTACGAAAACGCCGGAGCGGGAGAGATGCACTCCGACACGGCGGCCACCGGCTTGTCGCTGTTGGCCTTCCTGGGCGCCGGCTACACGCACACCGACGGCAAGTACCGCCCCGTGGTCGCGCGCGGGCTGGCTTACCTGGTGGGCAATCAGGGTAACAACGGCGATCTGTTCGTGCCGCAGGACGCGAAGTCGAACATCAACGTATGGCTCTACAGCCATGGCATCGCTTCGATCGCGCTGGGCGAGGCCTACGGCATGACACGCGACGCCACGCTTCGGGATCCGGCGCAGCGGGCACTGTCGTTCATCGCCGCGGCCCAAAGCCCGACCGAAGGCGGCTGGCGCTACGCGCCGCGCCAGGGAAGCGACACCTCGGTTTCCGGCTGGCAGTTAATGGCGCTCAAGAGCGGCGAACTGGCCGGCTTGCAGGTGTCGCCCGAATGTTACCAGCGCGTCACGGCCTGGCTCGACGGCGCCCAGGCTCAGGCCAACCCGGCCGTTTACGTCTATCGCCCGAAGGCCAAGCAGCCCCACCAGCGCGCGCCGAGCCGAGTGATGACGGCCGAGGCGCTCTTGATGCGGCAGTACCTTGGCTGGCGGCGCGACAACCCCTCCATGCAGGCCGGCGCCGATTACCTGCGTGCCAACCTGCCCCAATGGGGCACGGCCAACGACCGCCGGCGCGACGCCTACTACTGGTACTACGCCACGCAGGTCATGTTCCAGGTCGGCGGCCCGCACTGGGAAGAATGGAACGGGCGGCTCCGCGCCCTGTTGATTGAGAGTCAAGCGCCCGAGGGTCCGCTCGGCGGCAGTTGGCAACCGCGCGGCGCCACGCCCGACCGCTGGGGCCGCGAGGGCGGCAGAATCTACGTCACCGCCATGCATCTCTTGATGCTGGAGGTTTATTACCGGCATTTGCCGCTGTATCAGAACTTGCAGGAATAGAAGGCGTTAGGATCGGGAAATGAGACATTCTGTCACGAGAAAGTGGTGGCTGGTGGCAGAGCGTAAGCGATGCCCCGGCTCGATCGCTCGATAGCGACCGGGGCATCGCCGACATGGTGAAGCCCGGCGCGGTGGTGAAGCGATGCCCCGGCTCGATAGCTCCATAGCGACCGGGGCATCGCTAAGGCTCTGCCCCAGCCACCGTGCCGCGTGAAGTATGACGCTTAACGCCTATCTCGCTACCAGCCCATGACCATATTCGACTCGATGACTTTGCGGGCGAGTTCCAGGTCGGAACCGGTTTCGTGCATGTAGAGGCGGATGGCATGGACCTTGTCGCCGGCGGCCTTCGACAGGCAATCGCGGGCGGTGTGGCAGATGTCGAGCTGGCCGGAGATGCCCAGCGCGCTCTTGGAAATCACCCAGGTGTCGCGAGGCCGCTTGGTGAGCCGCATGACTCGCTCTTCCGGATAGGCGTCGTTGACGACCGCGGCGGCGGCGTCTTGATCTTCGGCCCAGGTGATGATGATATGCGACTCCGTTTCAATCTCGAACAATGGCATGGAGACGTTCCCTTTCCGTGGTTGGAGTGGATGGGTTGACCGCGCCGGCGCTCGGCGGCGGACGACGAAAACCGGCCTTTGACAGGGGTCTCTCAATTGAGATGTTAAGTCTCCATGAGGCGTTCGTCAACGCGCCTCCACCTTGCGACCACTTGCTCCGACGAGGCGGAGCCGGTCGTACCGATCTGTTGGACGGTGATGGAGGCCACCAGATTGCCGACGGTCGCCGCCTCGAGCGCCGTCGCGCCGGCCAAGAGCGATGCCACGATCCCCGCCGTGGCGCTGTCGCCCGCCCCCACCACGTCGACGGGGCCGGCCACGGCGAAGCCGGGGATGTGGACGATTTCGGATTTTGGATTGCGGATTGCGGATTCGACATCCAATCCGCGATCCGCAATCCGCGATCCGCAATCGACAACCAGCATCCCGCGTTCGCCCAGCGTGCAGAACAGCGGCCGGCCGGTTTGTCGCGACAGCGCCAGGGCGGCACGGCCGGCCAGTTCCAGGTCGAACGGCGCATCGGCGGCCGGCGGCGGTTCGCCTAGCGCGGCCAGGCATTCGCCGACGTTGGGCTTGAGCACGCCGCAGCGGAAGTGGCGGACGTGCCGGCGGCTGTCGATGAACACGAGCTTGCCGGGCTGATTCCGGCAGAGGTCGGCCAGATGGTCGCGCAGCCGAGGGCCGACGACGCCCCACCCTTCCTCGTTCACCTGGTCGAGCACGATCAGTCCGTCGGACTCGGCGAAGACCTCGCTCGCCAGGTCCAACAGCCGCTCCTCGGTCGCCCGGCACAAAGGGGCGCGGTTCCGTAGGTCGATCCGATTCAACTCGCGCCACACGCCCGCGGCGTCGCGCCGCATCGGCTTGGTGTAGGTGGGCGTGAGCCTGCCGGGGTCGCGAACGATTCGCTGGGGATCGACCGGCAGCCCGGCCAATTCCTTCAGCAGGTCGTGGGCCTGGCCGTCGTCGCCCAGCACGGTCACCGGCGACAACCGGCCGACGCCCAGCGCCGCCAGATTGTTGATCACGGTGCCCAACGCGCCGGGGCTGTTGCGGACCCGCGTGACCTGGTACGCCTCGAGCCCGGTCTCAATCGACGTTTCGGGCAACTCCGCGTCGATATCGAGATAGCGGTCGAGGAACAGGTCGCCCAGCAGGCCGATCTTCAGATGCGGAAAGGTGGCCAGAAGCGATTCGAGACGCGGTAGGTTGATCATGCGACACCGCATTGGATCGTCCATGACCGGAAGCCCCATCGAACCTGATTCGGATTCGCTGGAACGCGAGGGCGTGGGGACGGCATTCACGCTACATTCTCCCCACGGCCACTTGCATCGCTTGTCGTGACAACTCGTCGGCGCCCTTCGACGAACAGGCATCGTACTGGACCAGTCTCTCGATCGCCAAGTCATGGATGAAGCGGAGCTCTCCCGGCGTGAGTTCGGAGCCACCGACTTGGACCAACGCCAGAAGATCAGGAGTGCTCAGCCGTCGGAATTCCGCCGTTCGCTCGTCCGTCATCGTTGGACATGAAGGGTCCGCGGCGATCTCCGTAATGACTCTCATGCCCGTATTTGCACCGCTTCCCAAACGACCAGGCAGCGACGATTGAGGCAGGGAGTTCGCTTGGCAAACGAACTCGTCCAATACCCGAAAGCCTTCATTATCTCCTGGCTGCGTAGCCATCAAATCACCTCAATCGCAATGGCCGCTCTTCGATCCTTACTCCATCATACCAAAATTGGACCGAAAACAGACCGGGGAAAGGGAACCAGCGATCGCGGACGCGGAATGGAACACCGACGACCTCAAGCGGGTCGGCACGGTGGTTTCGGCGCAGCCGAAAATGCCCAAGAAAAAACTGCAAAACCGTACCTGTACCGACAAGGAAATCCGTCTCGGCGGATTGACCGGCTTTGGACGCGTTAAGACTTTTTCGTCCGCGTCGCCCATCTGTGCCACCCGCGGGCGAGGTTGCCCAGCGAGAACTCATTGGAATTACCAGGTTTTGGGGCACGTGGCTTGCGTCCTGGCCTACCTCTTCGTCCGTTTCAAGTCGGCGGCGTTTTGGATGTCCGAGTCGATGGCCTTCTTGCAATTCCGCACGAACTTGTCGTCCTTGCCGACCTGCTCGGGGTAATCGCCGCTACGATGGCCACCAGCCCAGCGCGTTCCAGGGCGGTAATCCCACGCTCGCCAGCCTCGCCGGTCAACCCAAACCGGGCGCCAACGTCGGGGCGCCACGTCACCTTACGTGTGTTACCCTCGACCGCCAACCACATTTTGAAAACCGTTGAAAACTCGTGCGCGCTGGCCAATGGTCCACCACGAATGGAGGGTATTTTGGCCCCCCCCTAACTCACGGGCCGCGGGGCGCGAAGGGGGGGGGCGGCTCGCCGTCTTCTGCCGCCGCTTGGGCGCGCAGATAGTCGAGATAGTCGGGTTCATTGAGTAGATCGATACGGCCGCGTTCAACTGGGGCAAGATCGGGGCCGGTCACCACTTCAAGGGCCGGTACCAGCCCCAGCCCCAGCATTCTGGCCAGCCATTCCCGCGCGTGCCGGTCGCCGGCTTCGGCGTCCACAACGGCTTTGGCGACGATTCGCCCCCAGGCTTCCGCCGTCACGTTCGCCATCGTCGCGGCCAGATACTCGGCTTCCACTTCACGCCGTGGCCGGCCAGGGCCCCCAGGGTTGCCTGGGGCGAACCGGCCCGCCTTGTCGTGGGCTGTGCCGTTGGTTTGCGTACTCATCGCCATTATCCCCAGGGCAGGGCGCTTTGAATCGGCCGTTTAGACGGTCCGATAACGGTGTACCCATTCTACCGCCCAGCAGGCGCCGGCGGCCACCCGATGCCACAGAGTTTACCAGCTACCGCGAGGGGCGGCAACTTTGGGGCTGCCTGCGCCGTACGACCCACTCACGATTCGGCGCCCGCGCGCACGCGGACGCCTTACCCCATCAAGCGGGAGAAATAGCCGACGCCGACAAGGCCGCCGACAACCGCAAGCGCGATGAGAAACCAGTACACCAGGTCATTGCCTTCGCCTGCGACCCGCCACAGTAGGCGATTGACCGCACTTGGGGTCGACGTCACCAGACGCCCCGCGCCGAACGTGATTGACTTCGCGAGTTGCAATGGGGCTTGCGCGGATTGACCAATCTGCGCTGACAGAACGGGACTGGTGGCCGTCAGTTGTCGTTTTCGTTTCTTTCGAGCGACCACAACTACAAGCACGATTAGGCCGACGAGTAGCCAGGTTCCTGGGCTGATAAGAGCTCAGACAATCACCTGCGGGCCTTCATCCAAAAAACCCTGAATCAGGCCCACCACCCACAAAGCAATGAATAAGCTAAGAAATGCTAAGGCGACGACCCGCAGAACGCGGCGCAAAACAAGCCACCATTGATCGTTGAGCCCTTCGATGTCGGCCGCGCTTAGGCCCTGGGAATCCTGGGCTAAAATAGCTCGCGGCATTACCCTCCGCAAGTTCACCGACAACACGATGCCGCAAATGAAGGAAACCAGATTGAGAAGGCCGACCACGACCTCGAACAATGTGATTCTATTAACTTGCTTGGCGAGATCAGCCGGCTTCAAGGTGTCGGCTTTAGCGTAGAGGGCAAACTCAAAAACGCAAAGAACGATCATCGCCACGGGTATAAGAAGAACCAATGGTTGATCCCAAATGAAGGAAGCGTTTATCCACAACAGGGCAACGACGATGTTGCTAATCGCCGAGATGAGCAATGGAGCCGTGATTACAGAGGGAACCTGGTCCGGCTGGTTCGAGCCAAGAATCGCCGAACCGCAGTGTTTGCACTTGATCGCATTGAACGCGATTTGCTCCGCGCAGAACGGGCAGAGCTTTGTTGTTGGTTGAGCGCCAGGGGGCGTGGAAGACATGGGATTCGCTCCAAACTTCGCTTTACCGCTTGCGTTATGGATTGTTGCCCCAGGATTGCTCTAGACTTTGCCGCGACCTAGAGAGCTGCTGGCCCGCCGGGCTGCTTGGCTGTCTTCGCCTGTTCGTTACTTCCCTTCTTTTCAGCCGTCTTGCTGGCGCGGGCGGCGGCTTTCCCGCGTGCGAGTTTCTTGGCCGCCTTGTGAACGAGCTTTTCAGCAAGCTCCGCCTTCTCGCCCCCGAGTACCTCCAGCTTGAGTACGTCCTTGTCCAAGAGCCGGAGAATCTCGTCAACGTCCACCTTTGCTCCGTGGTGAACTTGGCGGAGTTTGCGCCGAATCAACCCGACGAAGTGCTTTGACCGGATGATCGCCCCGACCAGGTAGCGGTTCAATGCTTCGTGCTTTTCGTCCAAGCTTTCGAGGGCCGATTTCTTCCAACCTTCCTTGCAGATCGCGTAGAGGATTTCTATGGTCGATTCCGCCTTGGGGTCGAGCGTGCTGATGCAGAACTCCAGCAACAACTCGAATTCAACACGTTTGCCCAAGATGACCTTGTAGACCCGCCAGTGATCGGCATTCGTGAGCGCCGCCCATGTGACCCCTTCCCGGCTTGCGTAGTAGCCAGGTTGTTCCGCGGTAACGGCTTTCAACACTTTGTTGATCGCCTTGATCTCGATGAGAAGCTCGACCTTCTCCTCAATCTTCAGCGCGACATCGCAATGATGGGCCTTGATCGGGTGCAGTCTCGCTGGCGCGCGTGAATCTAGCGGTTTTGGCGTAGTTTATCCGAAGAATCGCAGGGAGTTGGTATTGATTTAAAGGGCGCCTTTCGGCGAGAAGTAGGATTTTGTGCTCGATCCA
>Ga0307374_10000228_pt1 | contig 105063 bp, 97 predicted proteins | sample OX3MG_FD_202532 | JGI IMG/M metagenome (GOLD analysis project Ga0307374, IMG submission 202532) | Soil microbial communities from Risofladan, Vaasa, Finland - OX-3 | ecosystem: Environmental > Terrestrial > Soil > Coastal area > Acid sulfate soil | place: Finland: Risofladan, Vaasa | collected...
CGTTGAGCGTCAGGCCGGCGAGGATGAAGTCGCCGAGGCCGCCCGCGCCGATGAGCGCGGCGATCGTCGCCGTGCCGACGGCGATCACCGCCGACGTGCGCACGCCGGCGAGTATGAACGGCAGCGCTATGGGAAACTGTACCCAGCCCAGAATCTGTGCGCGGGAGAGCCCGATGCCTTCCGCGGCGTCGAGCACCTCGGTTGGCGTCTGACGGAGTCCGGCGCGCGTGTTCGCCACGATCGGGAGCAGGCCATAGAGCACGAGCGCGACGATCGCTGGGATCACGCCGATGCCGAAAAGCGGAATCATCAGCGCGAGCAGCGCGATGCTCGGCACCGTCTGCAGCGTTCCGACGACCTTCATGATCGCCTGGCCCGCGCGCGGCCGCTGTGCGGCCAACAGCCCGAGCGGTACCCCTAGCAGCACGGTGAAGAACACGGTGATCAGGGTGAGCTCGACGTGCCGGCCGAGGGCGCGCAGCACGCGCTGCGCGGTGGAATCAGGCGCGCGCGCGCGCTTGATTCCGAAGCGGTGCGCCAGGAACTGGGCCGCGACGCCATCCGGGGAGAAATGCGCGATGTCGACTTGCGCGTTCATCGCGCTCATCGTGCGATCGTCGATCGTCCCCTTCAACTGGCGCAACAGCACGCGCAGCTGCGGCGCTGCCAGCAGCGTTGCGTCGCGCACGAGATAGAGCGCGCGATACTCCGGAAAGAAGTGGCGATCGTCCTTCAACGTCACGAAGCCGTACCGCAGCAGTTGGCCGTCCGTGGAATACGCATCGGTCACCTGTATCGTGCCGCGGGCGAGAGCCTGATACGCAAGGCTCTTCTCGATGTCCACGGCATCCACGGCACCGAACCCGTACGCGCGCTCGAGCCCGGGCAGACCGTCGCTGCGCCGCAGGAACTCCGGCGTAACGCCCCAGTGCAATCCGGGGTGCGCGGCGAGATCCGAGATCGTATGGATCCGCAGCCGTCGCGCAGTCTGCGCCTTCATGGCGAGGACGTATGTATTGTTGAAGCCGAGCTCGCTTGCGACGTAGATCCCGTACTGACGCTGCATTGCCGCGCGGATCGCATCGAGGTCCAGGCTGCGGTGCAAGATCGTGGCATCGATCGTTCCCGTGTACTCAGGATACGCGTCCACCGCGCCGGAGCGCAGAGCGGCGAAGACGAGTAGCGTCCCGCCGAGGTTCGTGCGCCGAACGACGCGGTACGGCGTACGCGCCTCGACGAACTGTGCGAGGATCTCTGCGAGAATCTGTCCTTCGGTGTCCTGCTTCGACGCAATCACGATCGTCGGCGCGGCGGGGCGAGCGCGGCCAAGCGAGAGCAACGAGATCGCAACCAGCAGCATCGCAGCCGCGCCGGCACGCCGCATTAGAGGTCACCTCGCGCGCGGCGCCGCTGGAGAAAGCGCGCGATGTACTCGGTTGCCGGATTGCGGCGAAGGTCGTCCGGCGCGTCGATTTGCACGAGCCGCCCAGCGTCGAAAACGGCGATCCGGTCGCCGAGATAGAGCGCCTCGTCCACGTCGTGCGTGACGAAGACCATCGTCTTACGTAGACGACGGTGCAGCCGAGAGAACTCGTCTTGCAGCTCCATGCGCGTCAGCGGGTCGACGGCCGCGAACGGCTCGTCGAGCAGAAGGATCGGCGGATCCATGTAGAGCGCGCGCGCGATCCCGACGCGCTGCCGCTGGCCACCGGAGAGCTCGGACGGGTAGCGCGATTCGAGCGCTTCGAGGCCGACGGAAGCGAGCAGCTCCGCGACGCGCGCCGCGCGCCGCTCGGCCGTGTCGCCCGTCGCTCGCCCGACAATCGCGACGTTCCGCCCAACCGTCATGTGCGAAAAGAGACCGCCCGACTGAATGACGTAGCCGATGCGCCGGCGAGAGGCGACGACGTCGCCGCTCTCGGCGCTCCGGCCTTCGACGAGAACGCGCCCCGCATCCGGAACGACGAGTGCGTTGACGCAGCGCAGCATCGTCGTCTTTCCACTTCCGCTACGCCCAATGACCACGAGAAGCTCGCCCGCTGAGACGTCGATCGAGACGTCCTCGAGAGCAACGTGTGCGCCGTAGCGTTTGGTGACGTGCTCGAAACGAATCAGCGTTTCGCTCATCGCAGTACCTCCTGCGTTGCGGCGAGGATGCGCGCGACGTCGAGGTTCGCGATACACGCGTAATCGGAGCAGCGCTCCTTCGTATCGCCGAGATGGCATGGGTACGAAGCGCGAACGATTGCCGTCTTTGCTCCCAGCGGAGCCCATCGATCCGGAAAGTCGCTCTGGAAGGGGAAGATACCGACGGTCGGCGCGCCAACGGCGGCCGCGACGTGCATCGCCCCGGTCGTGATTCCGACGTAGGCCCGGGCGCGTCTCGCGAGCGAGCCGAAGGCGCCGATGCTCGTTGCTCCCGCGACCGCGACGCTTCCATCGCCGGCTGCGGCGCAAATTCCATCGACGATGCTCCCCTCCGCAGCGCTTCCGGTAACGGCGACGGGCAGCCCGAACCGCGCGTACGCAGCCCGCGCAAGTGCCGCCCAACCGCTCACCGGCCAACTCCGTTTCGTCGCGATGGCGTTCGACGGATGCAGGATCAGATACCGCTGCGTCTCGAGTCCGCGCTCGCGTGCAACGCGATCGGCTTCGGCGTCGTCGGACCCCGTGGGCACGAAGCGCGGTACCGTATCCGCTGCATCGCATCCAATCGCGCGCGCGTAGTCGAGCAGCACTTGCGTCCAATGCGAGCTCACGTCGCCGCGCTCGCTGCGCACCACGACGCGGTGCGTGAAGAGGCCGGAGTAGAGCCGGCGCGCTTGTCCAACGCGGATCGGAATCCGAGCGCGCCGCACGACGCGGGCGGCGCGCGCCGTCGCCCACGTCACGATTGCCGCCGCGTACGCGTGCTCGGCGATGCGCTCGGCCAGTCTTCCTTCTTCTTCCGCGTCGTCGGCCAGTACCGCGTCGAAGTCCGGCACGCGTTCGAGCGCGGCGCGATGGCTCGGCAACGTCAAGGCGTCGACGCGCGCAAAGCGCTCGTGCAGCGCCCGCCCAACGACGGACGCAAGGAGCGAGTCGCCGATTCCGCCGCCGGCGCACACGACGAGCGCGTCCGTGCGCGCGCCGTCAGTCGCCGAGGGCACGCACGAGCTCGCGCGTGTACATGCCATCGAGGAACTGCGTCTTTGCGAGCGCTCGCAACGGGGCCGGTATCCACGAGCTCGATGCCACGCCCGCGTATACGGCGAGAAGCGCATCGGGGAGGAGATACTTGCCGCGTACCACGTTCGCCCCGTAGACGCCGGCAGCGAGACGCGCACGCCGCGTCGGCTGCTTGTGCACGAAGCGCGCGGCCATGCGCGCCTTCTCGACCGCCTTGCGCGTTTCGATCTCGAGCGTGTTCTCCGCCGGAGGTTTCACGTGCCAAATGTACGCGTCCCAGGCGAAGCGCCGGCGAAAGCCTCGATCGTACAAGCGCATACCGAGCTCGGTATCCTCCCAACCGTAGAGATCGAAATCCTCGTCGAACCCGCCTGCCGCTTCGAACGCATGGCGCGGAAGCGAGACGTTACACGTGCAGAAGAACGCGCGTGAATAGTTCGCGGGCCCGGGACGGGGACGTTCCTCGTACGACGCGACGTTGAGGATCGGGCCGCTGACGACGAGTCCTCCTTGCGCGTGTGCCGCCTCGTGCGCCGCGATCCACCCCGGCGGCGCTTGGACGTCGTCGTCGCAGAAAAGCAAGACGTATCCCTGCGACGCTCGCACGCCGACGTTCCGCGCGCGACCGCGATTGGAGCGCGCTTCGTACGCGTAGCGCACGGGAATCGTAGAGATCGCGGCGACGCGTTCGACGAGCTCGCGCGTTCCATCGGCGGAGCCGTTGTCGACGACCACGACCTCGAAGGACGGTGCGCCGATCTGCGCCTCGAGCGAGCGCAAGGCGCGTTCGAGATACGCGGCGCGTTCTTTGGTGGCGATGACGACGGAAATCCTCATTCTTACGAGCCCAAGCGCAGGAGAGATTCTGCCATCCGCCGCGCCGCACCGGCGTGCCCCGCATAGAGCGCTCGTAGGCGAGCCGCGCTCTCTTCAAGCCAAGCGCGGTCCTCGAGGCTGTCGAGCGCGACGCGCGCGACCCGGCCGGGCGTGAGCGTTCCGTGCAGCTCCCGCATCACCATCTCCCCAAGATCGATGTTCGGTTGGGTGTGGAAGCGATGTCTGCGCGAGACGGCAACGGCCGCGGCGCGCTTGAGCGGGCGACCGATGCCGGGAATGCGATCCAAGTAGGTCAGCGGCCCGTTGAACGTCGCAAGCTCGGCGGCATTGAGCGGCGTGATGGCGATCGTCGGCACGCCGATGGCGGCCAGCTCGATGCACTTGGTTCCGGGAAGCGTGACGGCCAGACGCGCGTGACGCGCCGCGGCAAGCGGCCGCCGGAGAACTGGTATGCGCGCGTCGCCGTCGCTCGGGGCGAGAGCGGTGCGGCCGTCGTCCGCGACGATCAGCCGTCCGCGCGTCGCGAAGACGCGCGGATCGCCGCCGCGCTCGACTGCCAGACGCAGCTGCTCGTCGGTCGTAAACGGCGAGACGCCCATCGCGATCGGCAGGTCCGGGCGCTCGCGCAGCATGCGTAGCGCCATCGTGAAAAAGAACGGGACCAAGTGCTCGATCTCGTGCCGCCGGGATCCTGGCATGACGAGTACCCCGTCGCGCGGTGCCTGCGGCTCGGGTTCCTCGAACGCCTGCATGATGGCGCCGTCGACCGCCAGGTTTCCAACGATCTCGATGCGCTCCGGCGGCGTGCCCCACGCCCGCAAGCGTGCGGCGTTCTGGTCGTCGACCGCAAACGCACGATCGAAGAGCCGCCCGTACCGCGAACGAGAGAACTTGTACGTCGATGCCGCACCGCCGAAGCGGCGATGCAGACGCACGGCGTGCATGAGATCGCCGCCGAGATACTGCACGACGTCGGCGCCGCTCGGAACGCCTTCGACGCGCCGGCCAAATGCGACGGCGAGATAGCGCTTCGGGTCGTAGACGTGCGCGCGGGCAAACCTATCGCGAACGACCTCGGCCTCTCTTCCGGTGGCGTAATCGTCCGGCACCATGAACACGTGCACGTCGGTCTCGGGGGCTTGCTCGTACACGTGGTGCAAGAGCGGGCAGACCCAGCCGGCCACCTCGCCGGGGCCGTTTGCGGTCAACACCACGCGCACCGTTAGTCGCGATCCGCATAGCGCGCCAGGATCCGCGCGATCGTCTGCGTCGTCGAGCTTCCGGCGATGTGCGGAGCGAGGCAGATGACGCCGCCGTGCTGCAGCACCACCGCCCGCTCGGGCAACTCCTCTTCACGATACTGCGCGCTCTTCGTGTGCACGTCCGGGCGAATGCGCTCGAGGATCACCTCGGGCGTCCGCTGCGAGAAGCCGACGACCACGTCGACGCTGCGCAACGCTTGCAGCATGCGAGCCCGGTGCGCGAACGGCTCGATCGGGCGGCTGGCGCCCTTCAGTCGCGTGACGGAATCGTCGTCGTTGAGGCCGACCACGAGTGCGTCGCCTTGCGAGCGCGCCCACGCGAGAAACTCGACGTGCCCGCTATGAAGCACGTCGAAGCAGCCATTGGTGAAGACGACGCGACGCTCGGCGGCGCGCTGTTCCTCGCGCCACGCCACCGCCGCGGCGAGATCGAGCAGCTGGCCGAACCAGCGTTCAGCGCTCATGGGAGACCAACGCGAGGATATCGTCGGCCGAAGCGGTCGCCGTACCGAGCTTCTCCACGACCGCACCGGCCGCGAAGTTCGCGAGCTGCACCGCCTCCTCGACGCGCGCATGCGCGGCCAGCGCGAGCGCGAGGACGGCAACGGCCGTGTCGCCCGCTCCGCTCACGTCGTAAACCGTGCGTGCAACGGATGGTACGTCGAGCCGAACGCCGTCGCGCGCGAACAGCGACATGCCGTGCTCGCCGCGCGTGATGACGACGTAGCGGCAATCCATGCGCGCGAGCAGCGTACGGCCCACCTCGTCGAGCGAGGCCTCGTCCACGACGCTCGCGCCCGTCGCTTGCGCCGCTTCGTGCACGTTCGGCGCGACACACGTCACGCCGCGAAAGAGGTCGAGGTTGGCCGGCTTCGGATCTGCAACGACGATCGGACAGACGAGTGCGGCCTCCACGAGCTCCCGGCTGAGCAGACCCTTTGCATAATCGCTGAAGATCACGGCATCGCTGCGCGCGGCACGTTCGCGTACGAAGTCAGCGATGCGGTCGCGATCGCTTGGCGACGCGGGCAGCGTGGACTCCCAATCCGCGCGCACGACCTGCTGGTTGTGAGCGACGATGCGCGTCTTGCGCGTCGTCGGACGGTCGGCGACGCTGAAGACGCCGGCATCGTCGATCTCTTCATCCCGCAACAGCCGTCGCGCTTGGTCGGAGAAGGCATCCGCTCCGGCAAGCCCCGCGAAGCTCACGCGCGCGCCGAGCGCACGCAAGTTATTCGCGACGTTGCCGGCCCCGCCGAGCGTGAACGAGTGACTCGAAACCGCGACGACGGGAACCGGCGCTTCGGGCGAGATGCGCGAGACGGTTCCCCATATCCACTCATCGATCATCAGGTCGCCCACGACGAGCACCGTGCGTCCTCGCATACGCTCCACGAGCGTCCGGGCGTCGTCTGCGCTCAAACGGTCGTTGCGCGCGGTATCCACAATGAAGCTCCTACCTGCTGCAGGCCACTAATCGCCGAAGATGATGCGCTGCTCGACCAGATCGCACAGAATGTGCGCCATGACCTGATGCACCTCTTGAACGATGGCCGAGTATCCGTCCGGGCCGACGAGCACGAGATCCGCTGCGCCGGCGATGCGCCCGCCGCCGTTGCCCGTAAACGCCACCGCAAGCGCACCGCAACGTCGAGCGCTTTCGAGCGCGAATACGACGTTGCGCGAATTGCCGCTCGTCGTGAGTGCGATGACGACGTCGCCGGGTTGCGCAAATGCCTCGACCTGGCGCGCGAAGACGCGATCGAAGCCGTAGTCGTTGCCGACCGCGGTAAGCGTCGACGTGTTGACCGACAGCGCTTCACTCGCCAGGCCCGGCCGTTCCCGCAAGAACCGGCCCGAGAGCTCGGCGGCCATATGCTGCGCCTCGGCCGCACTTCCTCCGTTTCCGCACCAGAGCACCTTTTTGCCGGCGCGTAGCGCGCGCACCACCGCGTCGGCGATCGCTTCGATCTGCGCGCGGTAGTGCGGTGCATCGAAGATGCCGCGCCGATCGGCGACGAGCTCGTCGAAGCCGCGTCTGCCCCGGACGTCTTTCGTCACGGCTGAATCCAAAAGAGCTCCTCTCCTTGCGAGACGAGCTCACCGTTGCCGGGAATGACGCGAACGATGGTTCCGGCATAATCGCTTTGAATCTCGTTGAACAGCTTCATCGCTTCGAGCACGCAGAGGACCTGGCCGATGTCGACGCGATCGCCCTCGCTCACGAACGGATCCACGTCGGGCGAGGGTTGCCGGTAGAAGACGCCCGTGAGCGGCGCAAGCACGCGTTTCACGTTCGCGGGCGCGGCGCTCGATCGTGCGGGCGTCTCGGTACCCTGCGGCGCGGCTGCGGAACCGTTGAACGTTGCGGGACTCTGCGCCTGGCGGCGCACGAGCTCGTAGACGGCGTCGCCGGCCTTCACCTTGATGCGGTCGAGGTCGTGCTCGCGCATGATGCCGAGCAGCTCCTCGAGCGTCTCCCGCTCTTCCATGCTATGCCGTCGCTTCTACAAGGCAGGCCGCAAGGACTCTCGGCTCCCCGAGCGGCAGGCGCCGGTCGGCACGGCGATCGAGGTCGCGCAGCACCGCTTCGCCCGCCGCGAGCTCGTCCTCGCCGACGATCAGTGCGAAACGCGCCCCGTTACGATCGGCGGTCTTCAGATGCGCGAGGAGCTTGCGGTCCTCGTAGTCGATGAACGCCGGAACGCCGAGGCGCCGCAGTTCTGCAACCACGGGGAGAAGCACCGCTCGCGCCTGCACGCCGAGCCCGATCGCCTGTATTCCGGCACGCGCCTGCGCGGGCACGCCGTGCGCCGCGTCGACGATCATCAAGAAACGTTCCATTCCGAGCGCAAAGCCCACGGCGGGCGTATCCGGTCCGCCGAGCGAGCGAATGAGACCGTCGTATCGCCCGCCGCCGCAGACCGCGCTCTGCGCGCCCAAGGCGCCGGATTGGATTTCGAACACCGTGCGCGTGTAATAGTCGAGCCCCCGCACGATGCGCGCATCGACGCTGTAGGGGACGTCGAGTAGGTCCAGGGTTGCGCGAACCGCTGCGAAGTGCTCCCGGCATGCGTCGCAGAGATAGGTTTCGAATCGCGGCGCGCTCGCGACGAACGGGGCGTCGCGTTCTTCCTTGCTATCGAGCAGCCGCAGAGGGTTGCGCTCGACGCGCCGCTGCGCGTCGGGAGAGAGCAGTGCGAGATTCGGGCGAAAATGTTCGAGCAGCGCTTCGCGGTACCGCGGCCTACACGCCTCGTCACCGATGGAGTTGATCTTTAGCACCGCATCCTCGATGCGATAGGAGCGAACGAGCTCCCACGCAAGCGATATCACCTCCACGTCTGCTTCCGGCACGGCATAGCCGGTGCACTCGACGCCGAACTGATGCGATTGGCGATAGCGCCCCTTCTGCGGGCGTTCGTAGCGAAAGATCGGGCCGATATAGTAGAGGCGCTGCGGTCCCTGCGCGAGCAGGTGGTGCTCGAGCATCGCACGCACGACGGGTGCCGTCCATTCCGGGCGAAGGGTCATGCTCCGCTGCGCCTTATCGAGAAACGTGTACATCTCTTTCTCGACGATGTCCGTCGTCTCGCCGACGCCGCGCACGAAGAGCTCCGTCGCCTCGAAGACCGGCGTACGGATCTCGCCATAGCCGAAGCATCGCGCGAGCCCGTGCACGCGCGACTCGAGGGCTTGCCATCGAGCCGACTGCGGGGGAATGAGATCTTCGGTACCGCGTGGTGCGGTGATTTTCTCCGGCATGAACTCCGTGATCGTGACGTGTTGTGTGCTCTTCGTGCTGGCGGTGCTGCCGGCACATGCGGTGCGCGGCGTGCTCGCTACCGCCGCGGGGTCCCTGTTCGAAGGGACTCCATTTATTCTTGCCGGGATCGCAGCACAGGCGCTGCTATCGCGCTTTCCAGCGACGCGAGCCTCGCTCGCGGCGCTTCTGCCGTTCCTCGGATGCGGCTGCGGATCCAGGGCGTCCGCGCGCTCGTTGCCCGCGGCGGCCGCGACCGCGATGACCTTCGGACCGCTGCCTGCGCTCCTACGCGTGGCAGCCGCGCTGCTCGTTTCGCGTTTTTCGTCGCGGCGTTCGTGCGAGCACGCAGAGGCCTTCCCGGCGCAGCTTGCCGCACTGCTTCCCGCGGCCGTGCTAGCGGGATTGGCCTCCCACGCCTTTGGGGAAATCGACCTCGCGCGAGCCTCCCCACTTCTTCAGTGGCTAGGCGGGGCGCTGGCCGGCTTCGCGACCGCGCCGTGCGCCCTCGGCGCAGTCGCTCTCGCCGCGGCGCTTCACGCGCGAGCGCCGTTCGCGGCGCTCGGCATGCTCTGCACGAGCGGCATCATCGACGCCAGGGCCCTCTTGCGCGCGCGCGTGTCACCGGTCTCGCACGATGCGGTCGCATATACGATCCTCGCGCTCGCGCTTTCACTCGTCGCATGGCACGGCGGCGACGCGCTCGTGCATCCACGCTTCTGCCTGCCGCTTGCATCGTGCGCCGCGGCTTGCGCCGCGCTCGCGATCGCGCATCGCCGCACGCAATCGCCGCGCGCTCGTCTTGCCCCCGCGCTCATGCTCGCCGGTGCGGTACTCGGCGCGCCCGCCCCCGTCTACACCGCGACCGAGACGACGCTGACGGACCTCTTTGCCGGAGAGCACCTCACTTTTACCGGTACGCTCGTGCACGGCGTGCGAGCCGACGCCCTTGTGCGCTTTGCCATCACGTGTTGCCGCGCCGATGCAGCGCCCGTCGTCGTGCGTCTCGCCGGCCGCGTCCACGCCGCTTCGGGTACGTGGATCCATGCGCAGGGCATCGTCGCGCAGACCGGAGACGAGCTCCGCCTCACGGCCCGGCGCGTCGAGACGATCGCTCCACCGAGCGATCCGTTCATTTATCGATGAACGGATCTGCTCGTCACGAGAGCGTCTTGTCCTTGCGCGGCTCCAACAGCTCGATCGGAATTCCGTTTGGATCTTCGACGAAGGCGATCGCACGCGTGCCGCTCGGCGAGGCGTACACGTCCTTGATAACCTTCACGCCATGGGTCTTTAGTCCATCGACGTAGCCGCGCAGATCGCCGTCGACTTCGATCGCCAAATGCTCGTAGCGGTTGCCGATCTGATACGGCGGATGCGCCTCCAGATCGTAGACGAGCTCGATATACGCGTTCCAGTCCTTGCCCACGAAGGCCATGTCCGCGTTTCCCGGATAGTGAAAGGGCCCGTCGAGCAGCCCGAGGCCGAGCCTGTCCCGATAGAATGCGATCGATTCTTCCATGTCGTTGACGAAGATCGACGTATGCAGAAATCGCGGCATGATGACAGCGTCCTCTCCTTAGTGTAAAAAGTGGCGGTGCGACGAGAAGACGAGGGCGATGCCGCCGCGATCGGCGGCCGCGACGATCTCCTCGTCACGAATCGAGCCGCCGGGTGCGACGACGGTGCTGCACCCTGCGGCAATCGCTGCTTCCAGGCCGTCGGTGAACGGGAAGAATCCGTCGCTCGCACAGGCGGCGCCACGCGCCGTATCCCCGGCACGCATGACGGCAATCTCGACCGCGCTCACGCGATTGGTTTGGCCGGCGCAAATTCCGCGCGTCACGCCGCCTTTTGCAACGACGATTCCGTTCGATTTGACGTGGCGTACGACGTCCCAGGCAAAGAGGAGGTCGCGCCACTCGCTATCGCTCGGCACTCGTTTGGAGGCGACCCGAAGCCGTTCGGGTTCGGCGTTCGGATCGGGCGCTTCCACAAGCAGGCCGCCAAGCGCGCTGCGCATACTCCGTGCCCGAACCAGACGCTGGGGAAGATCGTCAGCAAAGCGCATGACGCGCAGGTTGCGCTTCGCGCGCAACCGCGCGAGCCCGTCTTCATGGAAGCCGGTAGCGGCGACGATTTCGAGAAAGACCGTCGCAAGTGCGTCCGCGGCGACGGGCGTGAGCGTCGCGTCGATTGCGACGATACCGCCATAGGCGGAGATACGGTCGGCGTCGAGCGCTTCGCGCACGGCGTCCTCGACGTTCGCGTGCTGCGCGACGCCGCACGGAATCGTGTGCTTCACGACAGCGGCGCGCACGACGGCGTCGCCGCTGCGGCGCGTGCCTTCAACGCGCGTGAGAAGGCGAAGCGCCGCATCGAGATCCAGGAGATTATTGTACGACAGCGCCTTGCCGTGCAGCTGCTCCGGCATCGCATGTTCCGCCGTTGCGTAGAACGCGCCGATCTGCTGCGGATTCTCCCCGTAGCGCAGCGCGAAGCGTTTGCCGCCCAGATCGGCGGCACGGCTCGCGTCGTACGCGGCCGTCCGCTCGAGCGCCGCGACCGCCAGCCGGCGCCGGTACTCGAGCGGCGGAGCTCCCGAGCGCATCGTCTCGACGAACGCAGCGTACTGCTCGGGATCCGAGAGCACGCTAACGGACGCATAGTTCTTTGCCGCCGCGCGCAGCAGCGCGACGCCTCCGACGTCGATCTCGGGAGGCGGGTACAGGGTAACCACGACGGTATCGATCGCGGGAATCGAGCGGCGATGCGCTTCGTCACGGTCGGCCGCAGACGCCCGGTCGTACAGAATCGCGCCGAAGAGATGAGGGTGCAGCGTCTTGACGCGCCCGCCGAAGAGCGGCGGGAAACCGGTCAACTCCTGGACGTCGGTCGATGGAATGCCGTTTCGCTCGAGAAAGGCGCGCGTGCCGCCGGTCGCGTAGAGGTGCGCGCCGCCGTCCAGAAGTGCGCGAGCGAGGCTCGCAGCCCCGGTTGTGTCTGAAAGCGAGAGGAGCGCGCAGCCGTGCGGCTCACGCAATCGCCGGCTCTGCCTGTCTTGCGCTCAGCTCCGCCGAGATGACGGAGGTGACGCCGGATTCGCCCATCGTGACGCCGTACATGCGGTTCGCCAGCTCCATCGTTCGCTTGTTGTGCGTGACGATGATCGTGTCCGCATCGCCGTGCGAGAGCTCGCGCACCATCTCCGAGAAGCGCGCGACGTTGGCGTCGTCGAGCGCGGCGTCGACCTCGTCGAAGAGGTAGAACGGCGACGGCTTCACCCGAATGAGCGCAAAGATCAACGCAGCCGCCGTCATCGCCTGCTCTCCACCCGAGAGCGCCGGCAGCGGCATCTGCTTCTTCCCCGGCGGCTGCACGGCGATCTCGATTCCGGTCTCGGAGAGGTTCTCCGGATTCGTCTGCCACATACGCGCCGTTCCTCCCTCGAAGAGCCGCGCGTACACGCTCGCAAACTCACGGGCCACCCGCTCGAAGGTTTGGTTGAACTGCACCTGCGTCTGCTGTTCGATCTCACGGATCGACTCGAGCAGCGTTTCGCGCGCTCTCGAGAGATCGTCGAGCTGCGTGCGCAGGAAGCGCTCGCGCTCCGCAACGTCTTCGCGCTCCGCCTCTGCGTTCAGGTTGACGTTTGCGGATAGCCGCGCGAGCTCGTCACGCAGACGCGGCAGATCGTCGACGACGCTGTCCGGCTCGCCGCGATACCGTTCCTCGACGTCGCTACACTCGTCGTCGGCTGCAGGATTCTGCGCGAACTGCGAAACGATGATTCCGAGCTCCGCTTCGATTTGCGTCAGGCGCGTGCGCCTGCTCTCTCCCGCACCTAGCGCATCGCGTTCCGCGATCTCGGCCAGATGCAGATCCGACTCGAGCGCGGTTTGACGCTCGACGAGTCGCTCGCGCTCGACGCGCGCTCGCTCCAGCTGCGCGTCCACCTCCGCGACGCCGCGTCGCAAGCCTTCTACGCGCGCGTGCGCCGCGCGCGTTTGCTCCATCAGCGACGCGATCTCCGCCAGCATCCGCTCGCGCGCGAGCCGCGCGCGCTCGTCGTCCTGATCGAGCATGGCGAGGCGGGACGCCGATGCACCGGACTGCGCCGAAAGCCCCGCTGCCCGCTCCCGGACCGCGCTTGCCTCCGCACTCTCGCGCGTCTGCGCCGCCTCTGCCCGTGCGATCTCTTCTCGCACGCGAGCCAGCTCGTTCTCCAGGCGACGCCGCTCCTCATCGATGCGCTCGGCCCCCGGCTCGCCGGATTCGTAGCCGCGCGCGCGCTCCTCCGCGACGCGTCCGCGCTCGACGAGCTCGGCAACCGCGGCGCTTGCCGAGAGCACGTCCGCCTGCATGCGTGCCAGCTCGCCGCCGCGCGCTGCAACCTCGGCACGGACCTCGGCTAGCCGCAACTCGTCCTTGGCGACGGCCTCGCGCGCGCCGTCCCGCTTAGCGCCCGCGCCGTGCGCTTGCGCGCGCGCTCCCCGCACCTGCGTCTCGTACTGCGCGAGCCGCTGCTCCATGCCTGTGAGCTGCTCGCGCAGCTGCACTGCTTGGGCCCGACGCGAGAATATGGAGCGCTCGCGTTTGAAGCGGCCGCCTGCGATCGTTCCCCTCGTCACCATCTCGCCGGCGAGCGTGACGATCGCACCGGCCGCTATGCGCCCGTCGACGCGCAACGCGGTGTGAAGGGTATCCACGACGAGCACGTCGCCGACGAGCTCTTCGACGACGCAGGCGTACTGGGCCGCCGTACGGATCAGGCTCGGTGCGTATCCGATGACACCCTGCTCGTGCGGCGCCGGTTGCGGGCGTGACGCCGCGCTCTTCGCGAGCCGATCGAGCGGCATGAACGTCGCGCGGCCGGATTCGGTGCGATTCAGATGCTCGATCGCGCGTTCGGCATCGACGGTCGTGCGCGTCACGATGTCGGAGAGGCGCGCGCCGAACGCAACGTCCATCGCCCGTGCGTACCGCTCTTCGATCGTGACGAGATTGGAGACGACGCCTTCGATGCCGTCGAGCTCCTTGCGTTGCCAGGCCTCGACGACCGCGCGCGTCCCGGGTACGTGTCCCTCGAGCGCATTCTCCAGCTCTTCGATCGTATGCAGCCGCGATTGCGCCGCCGTGATTTCGTCAGCGTGCTCGCGGTGCACGCTCTCGGCACGAACGAGATCGTCGTGCGCGTCGGCAGCCTGACGTTCCGCCGCCTCGACCTCTTCGCGCGCCTGGAGTGCTCGCGCTTCGAGCGCTTCGAGCTGATGCTTGCGTTGCGCGAGCTGTTGCGTCGCCGTCCCGAGGGTCATCTCGAGCGACGCAAGGCGGTCGCGCTCGGCGCGCAGCTCGCCTTCGTACCGCTCAACTTCGGCGCGGAGGTTTTCGCTCTGTACGCGACGCTCGGCACGGCGTGCAGCGCGATCCGCTGCATCGGCTTCGATCGCGCGCAGCTGCGTGAAGACCGCGTCGAGGCGCTCGCGCTGCAGGGCGACGGCGGCCTGCGCGGCCGCTTCGCGCTCGCGCCCTTGCGCCGTGAGCGCCGCGAGGGGTGCGATCTGTTCGTCGAGCTCCCGGCACGAGCGCTCGAGCGCCTCTCGCTCCTGCGCGACGCGCGCGGCATCGTGCGAGGTCTGGGTGGATTGCGCCTCGAGCGCTTCCCGGCGCGCGAGCGCCGCCGCGTATTCGGCCTCGACTTGCGCGAGCTCCGCGCGGCGCGTCTGCGCCTGCGCACGAAACTCTTCGAGCTCTAACTCCTGCCTGTACACCCGCGTGCGTGTCTCGGCAAGATCGGCGCCCACCGCCGCCACGTGAGCGGCCGTCACCGTTCGCTGCTCGTCGTTCTCCTTCAACTCGTTGCGTACGCGCTCCCGCTCCTCCCGCCGCGACGCGCTGGCGCGCAGATACGAAAGAATCTCCAAGTCGCGCACGCGCGCGCTCACGCGGCGGTATCGCTTGGCGCGGCGCACCTGCGTCTCGAGCTCGGGAATGCGTCGCTCGCTTTCGGCGATGAGATCGCTGATGCGAATTGCATTGGTTTCGGTCTGCTCGAGACGACGCAACGATTCGTGCTTGCGGGCGAGAAACTTACTGATGCCGGCCGTCTCCTCGAAGAGCACGCGCCGTTCGGTCGGTTTGCTCTTGAGCACGGAGTCGATCTCACCTTGCGAGACTATTGCGTACGATCCCGGGCCGAGGCCCGTACCCATGAGCAGATCGTGGACGTCGCGTAACCGCACCTGGCTGCGATTGATGAAGTACTCGCTCTCCCCGGCGCGATAGGCGCGGCGCGTAATCTCGACTTCACCGTATTCGAGCGCGAGCGAGCGGTCACTGTTGTCGAACGCAATCGAGACTTCGGCCAGGCCGAGCGGTTTGCGTTTGTCGTTTCCCGCGAAGATGACGTCTTCCAGTTTCCCCGAGCGCAGCGACCGCGTCGACGTTTCGCCGAGCACCCAGCGAAACGCGTCGACGAGATTGGACTTGCCGGAGCCGTTGGGTCCTACAACCGCCGTGATGCCACCGGTGAACTCGATCGTCGTCGGCTCGGCGAAGGTCTTGAATCCAAAGGCTTTGATGCGTTTGAGCTTCATTCGCTCTGCTCGAGGGCGAGCAGGGCGTCCTGCGCCGCCGCCTGCTGCGCGATCTTTTTCGACGAGCCCGTGCCGCTGCCGAGCCGCCTCCCGTTCACTTCGACGCGTGAGAAGAAAGCGGGCAGCTGGGGCGTGCCACGGTTTTCATCGTAGTACGCGGGCGTCGCGCTCATCTGCGCCTGAGCCAGATGCTGCAAGCGCGTCTTGGCGTCCAACGGAGCGCCGCTCTCGTGATCGAGACGCTCGACGTGCTCGAGCAGTACGAAGCGCCGCGCTCGCTCCATTCCATACCGAAGGTAGAGCGCACCGACGAACGCCTCGAATGCATCGGCGAGAATCGACGTGTTCTCCGCACCGCCGGCTTTGCGCATGCCTGCGCCGAGAAATACGAGCTGCGAGAAGCCGAGCCGGCCCGCGGTGCGCGCGATCTGCGCGTCGTTGACGATCCACGCTTTGCGCAACGTCAGCTCGCCTTCCGGTTCGTCCGGAAAGGTCTCGAAGAGCCACGAGGCCGCGATGGCGCCCAGAACGGAGTCGCCGAGAAACTCCAAGCGTTCGTTCGAGGCGCACGCGAACTCGCGCGCGTAGCTCTCGTGCGCGAACGCATGGTCGATCGCGTCGAAGTCGGGGGCAAATCGCACGCCGGCGCGAGCGAGCAGCTCCCGTATGCGCTTGCGCCGATTCTCACCCGCCACGCATCTTGCCAAAGACGATGACGCAGTTATGTCCGCCAAACCCGAATGAGTTCGAAAGGGCCGTCCGGATCGTCGCGCGCCGCGCGACGTTCGGAACGTAGTCGAGCGTGCACTCCGGGTCCGGGAATTCGTAGTTGATCGTCGGCGGCATGACGTCGTTGGCCACGGCAAGCACGGTCGCGACGCCTTCGATGCCGCCGGCTGCGCCGAGCGCGTGCCCCGTCATCGATTTCGTCGAGCTGACGCCGATGCGATACGCGTGCTCGCCGAAGGCGCGCTCGATCGCCTTCGATTCGGCCGGATCCCCAATGGGCGTCGACGTGCCGTGCGCGTTGATGTAGTCCACGTCCGTCGGCTCGAGACGGGCACTCGCGCACGCGCGTTCCAGAGCGAGAACCACGCCGTCGCCGTTCGGATCGACCGCCACGATATCATACGCGTCGGCGGACTGCCCGTAGCCGAGGACCTCTGCATAGACCCGCGCGCCGCGTGCCAGCGCGTGCTCGGCCTCCTCGATCAGCAGAATGCCGGAGCCCTCGGCGAGCACGAACCCGTCGCGCTCGCGATCGAAGGGGCGGCAGGCGCGTGCGGGATCGTCGTTGCGCGTCGACATCGCCCGCATCGAGCAGAAGCCGCCCATGGCCAGAGGCGTGATCGTCGCTTCGGCGCCGCCGGTGAGCATCGCGATGCAATCGCCGTTCGCGACTAAATTGTAGGCGGTCGCGATGGCGTCGTTCGCGCTCGCACAGGCGCTGGCGGTCGCGAAGATCGGACCGCGCAGGTTATTCGCCATCGAGATATGCGCGGGCGCGGCATTGCTCATCAGCATCGGAATGAAGAAGGGCGATGTCCTCGCCCACGTCCCCAGCTCGTGCGCCCGGTCGGACATCGTACGGAATGTCTGGATGCCGCCGATGCCCGTTCCGAGGACGACCCCGACGCGCTTGCGCAGCTCGGCATCCTCGGGAAGCTTCGCGTCCCCGATGGCTTCGCGCGCCGCGACGAACGCGTACTGCGCGAACGCGTCCATACGGCGCGCTTCCTTCTTCCCGATCAGCTGCTCGCCGTTGAAGTCCTTTACCTCGGCGGCGAAGCGCGTCGAGAAATCGGACGCGTCGAAACTCGTGATGGGTCCGACGCCGGACTCGCCGGCGCAGAGGCGGCGCCAGAACTCGTCGCGATTATTCCCCAGCGGAGTAACGGCACCGAGACCCGTGACAACGACGCGTCGCCGGACCGCGTTCCCGGCCTGGCCCGGCTGACGATGTATCGACTCCAAAACTAGATTCAACTTACGGAGCCCCCCAAGGGGCACCTCCCGCTGCGGTGAACGACGCACGCGATGTCTGCGCTGCCTGCGTTTCCCGCGAGGATGCGCAAGCCGCTCGCGTTGCGCCGAGGCGAGCGCGTCGGCTTGATCGCGCCGGCCGCACCCGTGACCGATGATGAGATCGTGCAAAGCGCCGCGCGTGTGCGCTCGCTCGGCGTCGAGCCGGTGGTGGGGCGTCACGCCGCCGCTCGCCGCGGCTACCTCGCCGGCAGCGACGAGGAACGTGCCGACGATTTCAATTGTATGGCGCGCGACCCGAGCATCCGCGCGATCGTCGCCTTGCGCGGCGGCTATGGGACCATGCGTATTCTCGAGCACGTCGATTACGGCGCCATCGCGGCCGACCCCAAGATCGTGCTCGGGTTCTCGGATGTCACCGCGCTGCTCGACGCCGTCGCGCAACGTAGCGCAGTGATCACGTTTCACGGGCCGGTCGCGCGCGAAGAGTACTTCGACGAGGTCGCGCGGTCGTACGTCGAGCGCGCATGCATGTCGCTCGAACCGATCGGTACCCTCGCCGCGCTCGCCGCGACGACCGTACGCGGCGGAAGTGCGCGGGGCCGCATCGCCGGGGGGAACCTGAGCATCGTCGCAAGCCTCCTCGGGTCGCCCTGGGCGCCGGCACTTCGCGAGGCGCTGCTCCTGCTCGAGGACGTTGACGAGGAGCCGTACCGCATCGATCGCATGCTGACCCAGCTGCGGCTCGCTGGAGCCATCGAGGCGGCGCGCGGGGTGATCGTCGGCGGCTTGACGCGCTGCGAGCCGAAGGCTGACTCGCAGGGCACGGCCGAGGACGTGGTCGCCGAGCGGCTCTCCGGTTGGGATCGCCCCGTGCTCTGCGGCATCCCCTCAGGCCACGTGCCACATCAGTGGGTGCTGCCGATCGGCTTGGAGGCAACCCTCGACGCCGACGCCCGTACGCTCACCTTTTCGGAGCCGGCGGTGCGCGCGTGAGCGCTTGCCAAGGCTCCGAAGCCCTTGCTATACTCACGCGGCTATGTTCCGCTTCGATCTCCAGCTCTTCGCCTCGAAAAAGGGCGCCGGCTCGACCCGCAACGGCCGGGACTCGAACGCGCAGCGCCTGGGCGTCAAGAAGTTCGGCGGCGAGCGCGTGATCCCGGGAAACATCATCGTGCGCCAGCGTGGAACGCGGTTCCATCCAGGCGAGAACGTCGGGATCGGGAAGGACCACACGCTCTTTGCGCTCGTCGGCGGCACGGTCGAGTTCGTCAATCGCCGCAACCGCAAGCACGTGGTCGTCCGAGCAGCCTAACCATACTTCTGAGAAGTCTCACCCGTAGCTCCGGCCAAGCCGCCAAGCCGGTTACGCGTACGAGCCGTACGCGCGCTCCGAGGCGACTGCATCTGCGGTTTTCTCGTGCAATTCATCGATGAAGCGACGATCTCCGTCGCGGCGGGTAACGGCGGCGACGGCATCGTGGCCTGGCGCAGGGAGAAGTTCATCCCCAAAGGCGGCCCGGCCGGCGGGGACGGCGGTCACGGCGGGAGCGTCTACCTCGAAGCGACCCCGGAGATATCGACGCTGGTCGAGTTTCGGTTCCGGCGCAGCTTTGAAGCCGATTCCGGCAAGCACGGCGGAACATCGAACAAATCGGGGCGCAGCGGCACGGACCTGACAATTCGCGTCCCGGTCGGAACGCTCGTGTATCGCTCTCAGGAAGGCAAGCCCGAAGCCCTCGTCGCGGACCTCGCCGCACCGGCGGAGCGCGTCCTCGCCGCGCGCGGAGGCCGCGGTGGACTCGGCAACCAGCATTTTGCTACCAGCGTTCGCCAAGCACCGCGGTTCGCCGAAAAGGGCGAGCCCGGCGAACGGTTCGCACTGCGTCTGGAGTTGAAGCTTCTGGCCGATTGCGGCGTCATCGGCGTTCCGAACGCGGGTAAATCGACGCTGCTCTCCGCGGTCTCCGCGGCGCGACCGAAGATTGCCGATTATCCCTTCACGACGACCGAACCTCAGCTCGGCGTCGTGCGCGTATCCGACGAAGCGTCGTTCGTCATGGTCGACGTCCCCGGCTTGATCGAAGGCGCGCACGAAGGCGCGGGCCTCGGCGACCGCTTCCTGCGACACGTCGAACGGACGCGCGTGCTGCTCCATCTTCTCGACGGCGCGAAGCCGCTCGACGACATTCTGCGCGACAAGGAGACCATCGAGAACGAGCTGCGCGCCTGGAGCAGCGCGCTGATCGAAAAACCTACGCTGCTGTGCATCTCAAAGCTGGACTTGCCCGACGCGCGCGCGCGCCTCGAAGAGATGCGCGAGCGACACCCGGACACCGCCGGTATCAGCGCCGTGACCGGCGAAGGCGTGACCGAGCTCGTCTACGCAATCGCTCGAGCGCTCGCGCAGGCGCCCGCTCCGCCGCGCGTCGAGCCGATGGTGCGCATCGACCTCGTGCCGAAGGACGATTTCACCATAGAACGCGAGCGGGACGGAGCCTTCGTGGTCAGCGGCGAGCGCGTCGAGCGCATTGCGGCGATGACGAACTTCGACTCCGATGAATCGCTCGCGCGCTTCGAGCGCGCTCTCGAGCGCATTGGTGTCGATCGCCGCCTGCGTGCAATGGGCGCGGCACAAGGGGACACGGTACGCATAGGCGCGTATGAGTTCACTTACTCGTGAGAACTGGCATCTTCGGCGGCACCTTTGACCCGGTTCACAACGCGCATCTCTTTCTTGCCGAGTCGGCCCGGTTGATGGAAGGGCTCGAGCGCGTGCTCTTCGTTCCAACGAATGGGCATCACTATCGGGCGCAGCCGGAGGCGCCGATCGAGGATCGATGTGCGATGGTTCGCGCTGCAATCGCCGGGAATCCCCTCTTCGTCTTCGAGGACGCCGATCTGCGCGACGATGCGAGCGGATACACCGCCGATCTGATTCCGGCGTTGCGCGAGAAGTATCCCCGGGATGCGTTCACGTTCATCATCGGGGCGGACTCGCTCGTCAACGCGCAATGGGTGCGCTTCGACGAAGTGCTCGAGTCGGTGGAACGGTTCGTCATCGCGCCACGAGCGGGCGTCCGTCCGGAGGCCGTGCAGCGGGTCATCGGGGAGATTCCGTCGAGTCTGCGCGAGCGCGTACGCACGCTGAACCTGCCGGAGCTCCCGGAATCCGGAACGTTGTTGCGCTCGCTCCTTTCGCAGCATCACAGCGTGCGCTACCTGGTTCCGGACGCCGTCTGGGAGTACGTCGCCGCGCGCGGCCTGTACGGGTATGGAGCCGCGCAGCCGGCATAGCGCCGCGGCGCTCGCACTCCTGGTCCTTTGCGCCTGCACGCCCGGACCCGACGACGGCGTCGTCTGCCGCACGTACGCACAAGGCCAGAGCCGGGTTGAGGTCATCGCCGACGGCAACGTGGTCCGCCTGCTCGGAACGCACGTCGGTCCGAGCGGTCCGCACGAAGGATTTCTCCTCCGGTTGCGCAGCGGGTGCGCCCTGACGGTTCGCGTCGAGAGCAGCATCGATTTCACGGGACCGATTCCGCTGCGTACGGGCGACGCCGTGGTCGTGAAGGGCGAGTACGAGTACGACGCGCTCGGCGGCATCATCCACTTCACGCATCGCGAGTTGTACGGTCGTCATGCCGGGGGGTACGTCGAGCTGCATGGCACCTATTATTGGTAGGAAACAACTGACCGGCATCGTGCTGGCCAGCGGCTCGCCGCGCCGCGCCGAGCTGCTTCGCAGCATCGGCCTGAGCGTCATCGTCGTTCCCAGTGGTTACGACGAGCCCGGCGATCCCAACGCATCGCCGGAAACCCTTGCCAAGCGCCATGCCCGAGCGAAGCTCTTCGCCGTTGCCGCGCGGTACCCGAGCGAGGCCGTGGTTGCAGCCGACACCGTCGTCCATATCGGCTCCCGCCTGCTCGGGAAGCCCCGCGATCCCGTGGAAGCCACGGCCATGCTCAAAATGCTCTCGGGAAGGGTCCACCGCGTTCACACCGCCTATGCGCTGCGACTGCCGGACGCCGACACCGCCATCGAGCGGCTGTCGACGACGACGGTCCGGTTCTGTCACCTCGACCCGGACGCGATTGAGGAGTACGTCGCCACCGGTGAGCCTACGGACAAGGCCGGTGCTTACGGCATCCAGGGACGCGCGGCGGCGCTCGTCGAGAGCATCGACGGCGATTACTTTACCGTCGTGGGTTTCCCGCTCGGCGATTTCGTCCGCACGCTGCGCTCCTCGGGATTTGTGCTCTCGACCGCGAAATGAGGCCGCCGGACCATTTGGCGATCTTCTCGTGTATCAAGACGAACGCAAGCTTTTCACGCTAATCGGCATCATCATCGCCGCAGCCACGCTATTGCTGCTACAGGTGAACGCTGCGCGCACCGGAAAGCTGGGGCCGCTCGTCTGGGCAGGTTCGACGGTCGTAGCCTTCGTCGAGGAGCTCACCTCGGCGGTCGTCGGCGGCGTGCGCGACGCGGGCGGAACCGTGCTCTCCGTTCCACAGCTCGGCCGGGAGAACGCCACGCTGCGAGACGAAAACGGCAGGCTCGAGGCCGAGAACGCTCGGCTCGTCGAAGCGCTAGCGGCGTCTGCGTCGCAGGCTGCGATCGCGCCGGTCGCCGCCGAATATCCCAACGGCGTCGAGGCGCGCATCATCGGATTCCCTCCCGAGAACGAGTCGCGCACCGTGACGATCGACCGCGGCTCGCGCGCGGGAATCAAGCCTGACGAAGGCGTCGTTGCAGCGTCGGGCGTCGTCGGGCGCATCGCGGAGGTTGGGCCGTTTTCGAGCACGGTGCTGCTCATCACGGATTACACGAGCCGCATACCCGCAATCGTCGAGCGCGGTCGATGGTGGGGCATCGCGCAAGGGAACCTCACGAGCGTGCGGATGCAGTACGTCTCGCAGGACGCACGGCTACGCATCGGCGACGTGGTCGTGACGGGAAATGGCCGCTCGTTCAGCTCGGGCATTCCGATCGGCACGGTCGTCGAGATCGATCGCAGCGACGCCGCACTCTACCAAACAGCAGTCCTCCGTCCCGCCGTCGCGCTCGGCGCACTCGATCGCGTTGTCGTTGTCGCGAAGTAGAACGCCCGAGCGGTACGCCGGGCCTTCGGCGCGCGTCGCGTTGCTCTGGCTTCTCGCAGCGGTCGTTGCGCAGTCGACGGTGCTGCATTACGCTGTCGTGCGCAACGTCGAGCCGAGTCTCATTCTCGTCGTGGTCGTGTGGTACGCGATGCGATCGGACATATCGCGCGCGACGCTTTTTGGTTTGGTTGCCGGCATCGGAGAGGACCTCATCGCATTCGACAGCGGCGGTGCGTGGACGTTCGCCACGGCGATCACCGCGCTGCTCGCCTCGCTGCCGACGCGGCGATTCTTCGAGGATTCGATGCCCTTCTTCATGATCGTCGTCGGTTGCGCGACGCTCGTGCGCGACCTCGTATTCTGGAGCATCAAGAAGGCCGAGGGCTACCCCGCCGGCCTCGGCACGCTTCACCTCCACCAGGCCATCTTCCAAGGGGCGCTCAACGCTGTGCTGGCCGCCGTGGTGATGTTCGTGGCACGCCGCTTCGACCGTCGTCGCGCGATGGCGTGGCGCCGATGATGCCGCATCGCCCTGCGCGGCGCCGCATCTCGTGGGAGCGTCCTCCGCTGCGCATCGTCGTCTTTGCGACATCGATGCTACTTGCGCTGCTCGTTCTTGTTGCGCGGCTCGCGACGATTCAACTCGTCAACGGAGCGACGTATCGTGCCGCCGCGCTCGAGAATCAAATCCGTCTGATACGCGTGGCGGCGCCGCGCGGCCTCATCTACGATCGCCACGGCATCGTTCTCGCTCGTAACCGGCCGTCGTTCGTCGTCGGGCTGATCCCGTCCGAGATCGCGGACCTGCCGCGCGAAATAGCGTTGCTCTCGCAGACGGTCGGCGTCCCGGAGGGAACGCTGATGCGCAGGCTGTTCCACCATCACGGCATCGACTACACGTCATTCGCGCAAATCGCGGCGAACGAGCCCTACGGTCCGATCATCCTCGCAGTCGACCTGCCGGTTCCGACCGTCGCGCAGCTTTCGGAGATCCTCACGGATCTTCCGGGAATCGATCTCGAGGCGCAGCCGATCCGCGACTACCCGTATGGGGCTTTTGGCTCGCACATCATCGGCTACGTGGGAGAGATCAGCGCCGGCGAATACGCGCGTCTGCGCCGGCTCGGCTATACCCAAAACGACGTCGTCGGAAAAGACGGCTTGGAGGCGCAGTACGACGGCTATCTTCGCGGTCAGCCCGGCGGCGAGCGCATCGAGGTCGACGCCTCTGGACAGGTGGTGCGCGGCGCCGAGTTCCCGCAAAAACCGGCGATCCCGGGCGACGCTCTCGTAACGTCGATCGACTGGCGGCTGCAGCGCATCGTCGAGGAAGCCCTGGTGCAAGGGCTGCAGAGCTGGGGCCGCGGACGTCCGCTGACCGGCGCGGCGGTCGCCGAGGATCCGTATACTGGGGAGATCCTCGCGCTCGCGAGCGCGCCGAACTTCGATCCCAACGACTTCTCCGAGCAGCGCTCGGCCTCGGTCGAGCAGTATCTCACCTCACCGCTCGAGCCGCTCTTCGATCGCGCGATCGCCGCCGCAACGCCAACCGGATCCACGTTCAAGATGGTGACGGGTTCGGCAGCGCTCACCGAAGGCGTCATCGGCGCGAACCAAGTCGTCTACGACAGCGGCGCTTGGAACTGTGGCGGATATCTCGCGCGCGACATCGCCGCCGGAGGCCTCGGCGACACGACGTTCGTGCCGGCTCTCGCGGCGTCGAGCGACGGCTACTTCTACCGCCTCTCGTGGTACTTGGGAAACGCGCGACTGCGCAAATGGGCACTGCTCTTTGGTCTGGATCATGTCACCGGCGTCGATCTGCCAGGTGAAGGCCGTGGAAACTGGCCTACCAACGCGTGGATGGAGCGCAACTACGGCGTTCCTCTCGAGCCGAGCGATGTCTGCAGCCTCGGCATCGGGCAAGGAGCGATGCAGGCAACGCCGCTTCAGATGACCAACGTCGCGTCCGCCGTCATCAACGGCGGGACGCTCTATCAGCCGCACGTCGTCACGGAGATTCGCTCGCCGAGCGGCGCCGTCGTTCGGCGCATTCCGGTCCGCATCATCCGCGAGATCCCGGCCTCGCAAGCCGCGCTCGCCGCCGTTCGTGCCGGCATGGCGCGCGTCACAGATCCAGGCGGCACCGCCTATGGCCTCGCGATCGCGGGGTTACCGTACTCGGGCAAGACCGGCACCGTGGAAACCGCGGGCGGGCGCGGCCCGAACACGACGTGGTTCATCTGTTGGGCTCCGACCGACCACCCGAGATTCGCTCTGGCGGTGTACGTCGACCGGAGCGGAGGCTACGGCGCAAACGTCGCCGCGCCTATTGCACGTGCGATCTTGGTCAAGTACTTCGGGAAGAAGTAGCCTCGTCTGCTCGAGCGCGCAGGAGCGCGCGCCACGCCGCCTCGCGCACGGCCGCGTCGTACTCGTCGTCGAGCGCTTCTTCCAGCAGCGCCACGCTCCAACCGTTCGCGAGCAGGCCGAGTCGCTCGACGATCGCGATCCGCGCTTGCGGCGTCGGCGTATCGTCGCCGGCGATCTCCTTCGTCCAGCGCACCGCGGGCGGCGCCAAGGCAACCGCGACCGCCTCGCGCGTACTCCCGCGGCGGCGGAGCTGGGTCGCGAGGTAGACGCTCGCCGAGAGCAGTACGACCGCCAAGATTCCGAAGAGCGGCATCGCGCTACGCCGTCGCAGCGAGCGCTGCAGCACCGCGTAATCCGTCGATCACGTTTCCAAGCCGCTCGCGCAGGAGGGGCTCCTCGCCGCGCGCGAGCGCCTTCCAAAAGATCTGCGGCGACTGCTCGGAAAGCGACGCAAAGCGTTCCAACAGCGACCCTCGATACGCCTGTAGCGATGCGCTCTGCGACGCGCGATACACGATCGCGGTACCGAGAAGCTCCGAACAGAGAATCCACGGGATGACCGAGCCCAGCGGCGCCGTTTCCAGTTCGGGAAGAAGGGCTCCCACGCGATCTCGCGCGATCTCGCCGGCGATGCGAACGCCGCTCTGCGGCGCCAGCCGCGTCTCGTCCGCGTCGCCGGTACGCGCGATCGCATCGGCGAGCTCCACGAGTGCGCCGCGGTCCTCGACGCTTTCCAGGTCGTCTGCGCCGATCGTCGCCGGCAATCGCACGAAGAGCCGCTCGCAGCGCTTACGGCGCGACCGCGCACACGTCGCGAGCAGCGAGCATATCCTCGACGAGCCGCCGGCGCTCTCCGGCAGCAAGAACGACAGCGCGATGAGATGCACGATCGGCGATGCGGTGAGGCCGCGATCGAGAACGCGAATGCAGCGTGCGAGGCGCGTCGGAGAGAGCTCGAGGACGGACGTCAACGCCCGGCCGGTACGGCCTCTTCGCGCGAAGGGACGATGAGGAGCGAGAGCGTCGAGACGATGCGTTCCGCGCGATCGCCGGGGTGCTGCGCCAAAAAGCGCTCGACTGCCGCCGCGCGGCCGGAGCCGGCCAGCGCGTGGGCGGCGGCGAGCGCGACGGCTTCGTTCGGATCTTGCAGCGCGACCTCGAGCAGGTGCGAAGAGCGCTCGTCGTCGAGCGCGGCAACCGCAAAGATGAGATCGCAGCGCGCCGATTCGGAGAGCCCGGCGAACTCGTGCCCGGCTTCGTTCGTCCACTCCGAGGTCGCGAGCAGTGGCGCTAGATCGACTTGATCGAGCAACGTCGGCTCGTTCGTCGACGGCCGCGGCGCGACCACCGCGTAGATACCGAGTGCGATTCCCAAGACGAAGAGTATGGCGATCGCGATGGTGATCATGGTTGAAACCTCATGTAACCGCGGCGCGCAGCGATACGAGCCACGCGCCGAGGGCGTCGTTCAAGACGCCGTCGTGGCGGTGTTGGAGCGCTTCGATGAACTCGGCGGAATCCGCCTCGGAGAACGCGTCGAGCCGATCGACGAGTAACGCACGGTACTGCTGCGCCTGCGGGACGGAGGCGGGCATCAGCCGCGCGAGCGCCGCCCAGGGAAGCGCGGTCGCGGGCGGAGCACCGTGGAGGCGCTCACCGATTTCGCGTAGAGCGGCCGGATCGTACGAGCCGCGAAGGATCGCGACGGCACCCGATGGGTCGGCTGGCGCACCTCGCGCTACACACGCGTCGTGGAGCAATCGTTCGATCGTCGTGCGCGACGACGGCGTCTCGATGTCGCGCGGTGCGATCGCGTAGTTCGGAAGACGCAGCTTGATGAAGAGACGGTCGAGCTCTTCCCGCAGTGCGTCTGCGACCGGCGCGATAGCTGCGTGCCCGTCGCCGAGTGCGTCCGGCAGGAACGCGCGCACGGCGAAGAGATGCGTGACGAGACCCGAAAAGCGCGCCTCCTCCAGAAATCGCAGCGTACGCGCGAGCCAATCGCTGCCGAATCCGAGCGCGGTCCCGACCTGAGACCCCGACAAGATAGCATCGTTGGCATGACCGTTACTGTACGTGCCCTCCGAAGTTTGGAAGTTGCCATACGGCGCGGCGTCCCCGGGTATGCCAGCGCCGGCGTCGGCGTACCGGTCCTCGCGTACGCCCTCTGCCGCCGGACCGACGAGGCCTTCGAGCCCGAACTGCAGTCCCGGGATGGCGTTGGCAAATACCGGCGCGGCGCGTACCTTCAGCTCGTCGGAGGCGATTTCGTCGAAGCGATCGGCGTCGTACGTGATATGCGCCACGCGCACGATCGACTCGCCGGCGGGAAGCTGGTTGTGGACGACGTCGCGCCAGCGGATCGTCGCCTCTACGCCGGGGTCGAACTCGTTGAGCACGATGCCGCGATCGCTCGCGAACGGACCGACCGCGCCGACGTCGCGAATCGGCACGTCGTTGACGGTCGTCGAGTTCGGAACGTAGATGAGCGAGGCCGGCTGTGCGACGCGGATCTGCACCTGGCGCGCAGGCCCGTCTCCGCCGTTACGCAGGTGGAGCGCCCACTCGATCGTCTCGCCGAGGTCCGCGGCATCGCTAGGGTTGCTGCGAAACGCTCCCACTGAAAAATCAGGCGTTGCCGTCGTAACGATGGTCAGCCGCTCGAGCGGAACCGGGAGCATCGAGTCGGCGGTGAGGACCGTGTCGATCGTGAGCGGATGTTCTTTGGGTACGCTACGCAATAGCCGCAAACCGAGCTTCGCCTGGGCGGTCGCGCCGGGAGCGATCTCTCCAAAGAGAATCGACAACCGCTCGCGCGTCGCGCCGTCGACGCTCTCGAAGCGCGCTTCCGGCGAGACGAGCAGCCGGAGGCGAACGTTGCGCGCGGCGTCGCTGCCGACGTTTTGAATGGTTACGAGAACTTCCGCGAGCTGATTCGGCCTGAGCACGGCGCCGCTCGCGAGCTCGAGCCGGGACGTTCCCGGCGAGAAGACCGGGTGGGAGTCTACTCTCCAACTCACCTCGCCGAGCTGCGTCTCGCCGAGCTCGCGCGTCGTCAAGCTCGCTCCCACGACGATCTCGCTGCGGTCTGCGTATGGCGTTCGCACCCGTGCTTGAAGGATGATGCGCCGGGCGACGTAGGGATCGATCGAGCCCAAATCGGCTGTGGCACCTTCCATGGCAACTCGCACGCCGCGCTCGCTCAAGGTAACGTCCTCGAGCGCCGGATCGAGACGAAGCTGGAGCGTTGCATCGAGCGCCGGCGCACTTCCGTCGTTGGCGATCGCGATCGCCGCCGCAATCTCTTGGCCCGGCCGAACGACCTCTTCTCCCGAGCGAACGATAGCGTTGCGTCGCCGCACGAGCGCCGGCTCGGAGCGAATGAGCACCGCGCGCTCGAAGCGCCGCTGGCCCTCGCCCTGTGCCGGCTGCCAGGTCAGCGCCGCCCCAACCGGCAGCGACGTGCCGTCAGGCAACGGCGCAACCGCGATCGCTTCGCACCGAAGCTCGACGCGTTCGCCGCCCTCGACGCGGCCCAAGTCGAAAATGAGTTGCTCGCCGCGACGCTCGCGCGTCGGGCGCCCGTCGACGCGCGCCGCGCCGCGCACGTAGAGGAGCGCCTCCGGCAACGAAAACGCGAGCGTGGCGTTCTCGGCGGCCGCGGTGCCGGAGTTGAGGGCGACGAAGGTAAGCACGATGCGCTCGCCCGGATGCACCTGCGTCGCAGGCTCGACCGCGAACGCCGTACGATCGTCGCCAAAATCCGGGGCTGCGTGCACGACGAGGACCGCTGGGTCGAGCGCGAAAGCCGGCGTCTCTTGCGACGCGATTTGCGCGCACGCCGAGATGCGCGTACCGTCCGGCAGCGGTGAGTCGATGCGTACGCGATAGACGAGCATAGCGCTCGCGTTGGCGGAGAGGGCCGCTGCGACGATGGGAGCGTATACGCGATCGTATCCACAACCGAGATCGCGCTCGATCTCGCGACCGTTGACGCGCGCGGACCCGGGCACGTACGACGTGTGCTCCGGTACCGGCACAACCACGACGACGTCGTGTGCGCTCGACTCCCCGGCATTGTGAACCCGTGCGGTGATCTCTGCTTCGACTCCCGGGGCCGGATCGCGTCGCGTCTCGATAGTGATCCCGGTCAACGCATTCATCAGTTGGGGACGGCTGCGGGCGATGAGGCGCACCACATTCGAGCCGACCGGCTGTACTTCGAAGGAAGCAACCGCGGCTTGGAGCTCGATGGTCGTTCCGTTCTCGATGGCTCCGACGACGCTGTAGGCGACTTCGAGCCGGCGCTCTTCACCAGGAGCGACGTCGCCGATGTGCGCGCCGTTGCGTGCGAGCAGCGGTGAGTTCCCCAACTCGTCGTCGAGATCGGCGCCGTCGAGGCGTCCGCTGCCGACGAGGTAGACGAGCCCATCGGGAAGGTTGAATCGCACGCGCACGCCGGTTGCCGGCGCGCCGCCGTTGTTGCGGAACGTAAATCCCGCGCGCACGGTCATCCCAGGTTCCAACTCGCGCTCGGGAGAAACCACGAGCGTCCGGAGTCCTTCAGGCAACGTCGGTGCACCCGGCGTGAAAACTTCCGACAGGGTACGCATGGTAGGGCAAGATTGGTTCGCCTGCCCCCGAGCGGCCCCCTTGACGATTCGCTACTGCTTTAGTCACCGCGAAAGGGACCATTAGATGCTTGCCGTCACCGAAAATCGGGTCGCATCAGCCGTCGCCCGGCTCGGCGCGGAGAACGCCTTCCAGGTCCTCGCGCGAGCTCGAGCGCTTGAAGCCCAGGGACGCCGGGTCGTCCACATGGAGATCGGCGAGCCGGACTTCGATACCCCCGGGCACATCAAACAGGCAGCGGTCGAGGCGCTCGACGCCGGATACACCCACTACCTCCCATCGGCAGGCCTGGGCGAACTTCGTTCGGTCGTCGCCGAGTACGCGGGCAGCTTCCGGCGCATCGAGCCCGGCTACTCCGCAGAGAACGTGGTCATCACTCCCGGCGCGAAGCCCGCGATCTGGAACACGCTCTGCGCGCTCCTGGACCCCGGCGACGAGTTCGTCTACTTCGACCCGGCATATCCGGCCTACGCGTCAGCGGCGAGTTATCTGCAGGCGAAGACCGTTGCCATTCCGCTACGCGAGGAGCGCGATTGGCGCATGGATCTCGACGAGCTCGAGCGCCGCGTCTCGGCCCGTACGAAGCTGCTCGTCATCAACTCCCCGCACAACCCGACCGGAGGCGTTCTCCAGCGCGAGGATTTGGAACGCATCGCCGCGCTGGCGCAACGCCACGATTTCCTGGTGCTCGCCGACGAGATCTACAGCCGTAACTTCTACTTCGATCGCGAGTACCTGTCGATCGCTGCGTTGCCCGGAATGCGCGATCGCACGATCGTCGTCGACGGATTTTCGAAAGCGTACGCCATGACCGGCTGGCGCCTCGGATACGCATTGATGCCCGAGGCGCTCGCGAACGTCGTGACGCTCTTCAATAACAACACGTTCAGCTGCGTCGCAGGGTTCGTGCAGCGCGCCGGCATCGCCGCGCTGCGGGGACCCGACGAACCGGTGCGCGCGATGAACGCGACGTTCCGGGAGCGGCGCGACCGCATCGTCGCGGGTCTGAACCTCATCACGGGCCTCTCGTGCACGGTGCCGGAAGGCGCGTTCTACGCCTTTCCCAACATCTCGCGCATCACGCAGGACGATCGCGCGCTTGCGAGTTTCCTCCTCGAGGAGGCGGGCGTGGCATGTACGAGCGGGTCGGCGTTCGGCAAAGCCGGAAGCGGCTATCTGCGCTTCTCGTATGCAGCGTCGCTCGACGACATCGACTGGGCGCTCTCCGCGATTGCGAAGGCATTGCCCGCGTTCAAAGGATAGCCGAGACGCCTAAAGGAGTTTCATCGCGCGCTTCACGTCGCGGAGCACGTCGGCCGCGACGTCGCGCGCACGCGCCGTTCCATCTTCGATGATGCGCGCGACGGCGGCCCGGTCCGCGCGATAGGCCCGCAGGCGTTCGCGCACCGGGCGGAGATAGGCGTTGAGCGCTTCTGCGAAATCGCCCTTGTCCTGCACGCAGCCGAGCTCGCCCGAGCGGCACGTCGCCGCAATGCCGTCGAGGCGAAGCGGATTGGCAAATCGCCAGAGTGCGAAGACCGGGCAGATCTCCGGCCTGCCCGGATCGCCGCGGCGGATCTTCTGCGGGTCCGTAATCATCCCGCGCACCTTCTTCTCGGTCGTCTCCTCGTCGTCGGCGATGAAGATCGCGTTACCATAGGACTTGCTCATCTTTCGCCCGTCCGTACCGGGGACTTCGGGAAACGCCGAGAGCGTCGGATGCGGCTCGGTCAGCACCTCGCGCCCCTCGCCGTACAGGTAGTTGAAGCGCCGCACGACCTCGCGCCCAAACTCCAGGTGTGCGACTTGGTCCCTTCCCACAGGTACGCGCTCGCCTCGCACGACGGCGACGTCGCAGAGTTGCAGCAGCGGGTAGCCGAGGAATCCGTGCGTCGCGATCTCCGAGCCGAGCGCCTCGATCTGTCCTTTATACGTTGGAACGCGTTCGAGCCACGAGACGGGGACGATCATCGAGAGCAGCGTGTAGAGCTCGCTGATCTCGGGCACCGCCGACTGGAGGTAGATCGTCGACTTCGCCGGATCGACGCCGGCAGCGAGCCAGACCGCAACCATCTCCTCGCGCACGTCGCGCACCGATTGCGCGTCCTGAAAGCTCGTGGTGTACGCGTGCAGATCCGCGACCTCGAAAAAGGCATCCGCCGTATCGCAGAAGTTCGCCCACTGCGTCAAAACGCCGACGAGATGGCCGACGTGCAGCTCTCCCGTCGGCCGCATCCCCGACATCACGCGAGGTTTCGAGGCCACGCTCATCGTCGCGCTATTCTCCGCCCGCAAGGCCCGTCATCTTCGCTCGCACGAACGCGCGAGCTGCGACGACGGCCTCGTGCAGCGCGTGCCCGAGCGCGAGCTCGCACGCAATCGCCATCGCCAGCGTGCATCCGGTGCCGCCCATCTGCGCCGCAATCCGCGGCGCCGCGAAGGCTTCGATTCCGTCGCGCGTTACGAGGACGTCGACCGGCTCGCCGACGAGATGGCCGCCTTTGAGGAGCACGCCGTACGCACCGCGCTCACGCAGCTCCGTCGCCGCGCCTTCCATCTGGTCACGACCGATTGCGTCGTACCCCAGTAATGCCGCCGCCTCGGCGATATTCGGCGCGAGTAAGACGTTCGGTAAGGTAGCAAGCTCGTTTCGCAGGGCCGTAAAAGCGACGCTCTCGAGCAGCGCGCCACCGGCGCTCGCGTGAAACACGGGATCGACGATCGCCAGGACGCCGGCCATCGTCTCGAGCCGGCGCGCAACGAGCACGACGTTGGCCGCGGAGCCGAGGGCTCCGACCCGCACGGCGCCGACGCGGACGCGCGCAAGCGCGTCGAGCTGCGCCTCGAGCGACTCTGAAGGAAGCACGTGGAGCAGATGAACTCCGCGTTCGTCTTGCGCGCTTACGGCCGCAACCGCCGTAACGGCGGCGCAGCCGTACTCCGCCGCCACAACGATGTCGCGGCCGACGCCGGCGACGTTGCGGGGCTCCGTCGTACCGATAGAAAGCACCACCGGCGCCTGCGGCACCGTTACGGGATCTCCACGTCGTTCCAAATGCGAAGCATCTCCCGAGCCGCGCGAGCCGGGTCGGCAGCGTCCGCGATCGCCGAGATCGTGGCCGCCATCGCGACGCCGCTTGCCTTCACGTCGCGAAGATTCTCCGCCGTGATCCCTCCGATCGCCGCCACCGGCAGGCGGGCAGCGGCAGCTATGCCGCAAAGCCCCGGAATGCCGATCGGCGTGCCGGCATCGCTCTTCGACGCGGTCGAGAATACCGAACCGACGCCCGCATAGTCCGCGCCACCTGCTTCGGCCGCGCGCATCTCGTTCGCATCGGCGCACGAGACCCCGAGAAGCAACTCGCCGAGCGCCGAGCGCACGCGCGCGAGATCGTCGAAACCATCGTCGCCCGGACCCAGATGGACCCCGTCGCAGCGCAACGCTAGCGCCGCGCGCCAGTCGTCGTCCACGAGCAGCAGCGCGTTACGTTCGTCTGCGAGGGCGCGCAGCGCACGCAGGTGCCGCGGATCGATGCCGCGTTTCGCGCGATACTGCAGGATGCGGATGCCGGCGTCCACGGCCGCGCGCGCGATCTGCTCGGCGCGCGGCGATTCGTTCACGATGACGTATATGCCGTGCAGCAGGCAGGCGCGCTGCGCGCGCGTCACGACTCGAGCAGACGGTCGCCCAGGTCCATCAGCTCGCGCGCGCCGGAGAAATGAAACTCGATGCGGCCGCCGCTTCCCGTGTGCACGATCGCGACGCGCGTCCCGAAGCGCTCGCGCAGGCGGTTTTCGAACTCGCGCTCTTCCGCCGAAAGCGATCGTGCCGCCGCCGGCGGAGCAGCGCGCGGCGCCGCTTGAGCCGACGCAAGCCGTTCGAGCGCCCGCACCGGCAGGCCCTCCGCGGCCGCACGCGCGGCGAGCGCGAGACGTTCGCTTTCCGGAGCGGCGAGGAGCGCGCGCGCGTGTCCGCCGGTGAGGCGCCCGTCGGCGATCATCGCCTTGATCGCGTCGGGCAGCCCGAGCAGACGCAGCGCATTCGCAACCGCGGAGCGGCTCCTGCCGACGCGCTGGGCGACTTGTTCTTGCGTGAGGTCGTAGTCATCGACGAGCTGTGCGAAGCCCGCGGCTTCTTCGAGCGCGTTGAGATCTTCGCGCTGGAGGTTTTCGACGATCGCCATCTCGAGAGACGCGCGATCGCTCTCCTCACGCACGATTGCCGGTATCGTCGAGCGCTGGAGTGCGGCGCACGCGCGCCAGCGGCGCTCGCCGGCCACGATCTGAAATCGATCTCCTCGGGGCCGCACGATGATCGGCACGAGCACGCCGTGCGCATCGATCGACGCTCTGAGCTCGATCATCGACGACTCGTCGAACGCTTTGCGCGGCTGGAACGGATTGGGAACGATGCGGTCGAGCGGAATCTCGCGTAAGCCCGACGTCTGTGCCGGCGCCACCGGGAGCGGCGCGCTACCGAGCAACGCGTCGAGACCTCGGCCCAATCCGCGCGGACCGCTCATACGTGCAGTTCCACAGGCGTTACCAGCTCGTGGGCGAGCGCCATGTACGCCTGCGCGCCGCGGCTCTTCGGATCGAAGAGCATCACGGGTTTCCCGTACGACGGAGCCTCCGAGAGACGAATGTTGCGAGGAATCTGCGTCTTGAAGATCTGCTCCGGGAAGTATCGGGCGAGCTCCTCCAACACCTCGACGGCGAGACGCGTTCTGCCGTCGTACATCGTGACGAGCACGCCGCTGACGTGCAAGCGGGGATTGAGCGCTTCGCGGACGCGATTGATGACGCGGGTAAGCTGAGAGAGGCCCTCCAGTGCGTAGAACTCCGCCTGCACTGGGATGATCGCCTCCGTCGCTGCAACCAGCGCGTTGATCGTCAGCAAGCCGAGCGAGGGCGGCGAATCGACGAGGACGTACTCGTAGCGTTCGGCCTCCGGCGCTAACGCCTCGCGCAGGCGCGTCTCGCGGGAGAGCTCCGGGACGAGTTCGATCTCCGCGCCGGCGAGATTGATCGTTGCCGGCACGACGCCGAGCTGCCCGATCTCCGTCGAGACAACGGCCTCCGAGAGCACCGCCTGCCGCATGAGCACCTCGTAGATGCTCGGCCTCTCGGTGCTCTTTTCGATGCCGAAGCCGGTGGTCGTATTGCCCTGCGGGTCGGCATCGATCACGAGCACCTTCTTGCCGAGAAGCGCGAGCGCCGCCCCGAGGTTCACGGCCGTCGTCGACTTGCCGACGCCACCCTTTTGATTGACGAGCGCAATAATGCGCACGTCGCCGCGATTATGCAGTGGGCTCGGTGAGATACTCATCCAACAATGCCAAGAGCGTGTGGCGCTCGTTACGCTCGGGCTCCTCCGTGACCTGCTCGAAGAGCCGCTGCAAGAGGTTGCCGACGCGCTGGTCGCCACGAAACTCCGCGGGCGCCCGACCGTGCCGAATCATCGCGGCGACGACGTCTTCGCCGCTCACGGCGAGGTCGGCGACCGAGAATGCGGGCTTACGCGCGACCTCCGCGCGAACGCGCTCCTCGAAACGCTCGTTCGCATCGTCGCGTTTCGGGAGCCCGGAGCCCGCAATGTCCGCGTGACGCAGCGCGAACTGACGCTCGAGCCGCTCCACGCCGATTCGCCGGATCGAGCGGCGCAGTGCCGCGTCGGAGAGCTCGGGATCTGCGGCGTACATGTGGGAGCGTATGAGGTGGGCCGTCGTCTCGATCGCGTCGTTGCTGAAGCGCAGCCGCCGCAAAAGCGCGAGCGTCATCTCGGCACCGACTTGCTCGTGGCGGTAGAAGTGCGGGCCGTCCTTCGTGCGTGGCTTGCCGACGTCGTGGAGAAGCGCCGCGAGGCGAAGCTCGAGATCTCCGCGCGGCGCTGCGTCGAGCGTCGCCATCGCGTGGTGCCAGACGTCGTACGCATGCCACTCGTTCTGTTCGACGCCGACGCCTTCCAGAAGCTCCGGTGCGATCGCCGCGAGCACCCCGGCATCGCGCAGAATCTCGAAGCCGATCGACGGCCGGTGCGCTCGCGTCAGCAGCTTCGTCAGCTCGTCGGCAATGCGCTGCGCGGAGATCGTCGCGGCCAACGGCGCCGCGGCGCGCATCGCCGCCAGCGTGCGCGGCGTGGGCACGTACTCGAAACGCGCGGCGAACTGCGCCGCTCGCAGCATGCGCAACGGGTCTTCATCGAACGCGCGCTCGGCGATGATGTCGATGCGGCGCGCGGCGATGTCGGCGCATCCGCCATACGGATCCACGAGCTCGCCCGCGGGTAGTGCGCGCGCCATGGCGTTCATGCGGAAGTCTCGCCGGCCCAGATCATCGGCAAGCGGTACGTCGGGGCCGCCTTCGACCTCGAAGGCGCGATGCGCCGTGCCCGTCGAGCGCTCGCGTCGCGGCAATGCGACGTCGACGGTCGTACCGTCGAGCGTCACCTTGAACACCGCGAACGAGGCGCCGACGAGGTCGACGCGGCCCGCTCGCTGCAGTCGCTCGCGCAACTCGCCGAAGCGCACGCCGGTCACGACGTAATCGAGATCGTTGGCGCCTGCTTCGGCGGTCCCGTCCTCGCGCATTTCGTCGCGCACGCGGCCGCCTACCGCATACAGCGTCCCGGCGGGAAGCACCCGTGCGAGCCGCTCATCGAGTGCGCGGGCCGTCACTCGATCATTGCCGGCGCAGCCCTCGCGCTGCGGGGCGGCCGCATAAAGAAGACGAGCGGAAGCGTAACGATGAAGACGACGGCCGTCAGGCGGAAGAGAAAGTCGTATCCGATCACCGACGACTGCTGCGCCACCAACTGCGTGAGCGTTCCGATGGGCTGCCCGTGCGTGGAGGTGACGCCGCCGGCGAGCGTGGACCATGCAAAAGCGGTCTCGCGGACGAGCAAGGTCGTGAGGATGGCGATGCCCAAGCTGCCGCCGATCTGCCGCACGAGGTTCGAAACGCCGCTCGCCCCCGCAAGGTCTTCACGCGGAACGGGTGCCAGCATCACCGTCGAAAGCGGTACGAAGAGAAAGCCCATGCCGAAACCTTGAATGATTCTGGGATAGAATACGTCCCAGTACCCCGTGTTCTGATTCAATCCGCCGAGCATCCACGTCGAGAGCGCGAACATCACGAGCCCAAAGCTCACCAAGATACGACTGTCGACGCGGCCGACCATGCGGCCCGCGAACAGCATCGAGACCGCGGTCGCTATGGCTCCGGGGAAGAGTACCTGGCCGGTTTCGAACGCCGACATGCCCGCAACGCCTTGAAAGAAGAGCGGCATGATGAGCGTCGTGCCGAAAAGGCCGAATCCCAGGATCGAGAGCAGGATATTGCCGATCGCGAACTCGCGATAGCGAAAGACGCGCAGATCGACCAGTGGATTCCTGTCCCGCAGCGACTTCACGATGAATGCGGTGATGCCGACGACCGCGACGATCGTGAGAATGGCGATCGTCGGCGAGCTGTACCAATCGTCGTGTTGTCCGCGCTCGAGAACGTACTGGAGCGAGCCGAGCCCCGCGACGAGCAGCCCGAGCGCAATCACGTCGAGGCCTGCCTTCGGCTTTTCCAAGTAGTGCGGGTTCGGAATGAACGCGAGCGTCATCAAGAACGCCACGATACCGATCGGGATATTGATGAAGAAGATCAGCGGCCATGTGGCGTTGTCGATGAGATACCCGCCGAGCAGCGGTCCGATCGCAGGGCCGAACATTGCGCCGATGCCGAAGATCGCCATCGCGCCGCCACGCTCTTTCGGGGGAAACGTCTCGAAGAGCAGTGCCTGTGCGGTGGGCTGCAGCGCGCCGCCCCCGATGCCTTGAATGACGCGATAGAATGTGAGCTGCCAAATGCTCGTGGCCGTACCGCAGAGGAACGACGCGATCGTAAAGATCGCGATGCACGCGGCGTAGAAGTTCTTCCGCCCGAAGTACGCCGTCAGCCAGCCGTTGAGCGGCATGATGATGACGGCAGAGAGCAGATACCCGGTCGCTACCCACGCTGCATCGTCGATCGACGCGCCGAGATTGCCTGCGATGGTCGGCAGCGCGACGTTCACGATCGTCGCGTCGATGATTGCCATGATCATGCCGAGCATGACGGTCAGGGATATCAGCCAGCGGTTGGTTGCGGCCCGATCCCCCGCGCCTGCACTCACCCCCGCTGCCATACGCTCATTTCAGACATATCGCGATATATCATTATATCCTTGCGGCCGTGCTATCTTCGGCCCAAGACCCGGCGCTCTCTGAGCGAGTTTCAGGCGCCGGTGTTTCACGTGAAACGCTCCGGACAGAGAGGCCGGCGCTCGGCTACGCCCACGCGCCGTGGGAATCGCGATGGGGTGGGCATCGTTTTTCGGAGCTGCACGATTGAGCGTTTTCCATCGGACAGCGTAACAATGCCTTCGAGTTCAGCGCCCAGAACGAGGGCCGCGTCAGCGATCGCCGCTCGTTCGAATTCCTCGACTCTTCCTCGCTGAAGAAGCGCGAGCCCGGATGGCTGAACGAAAGGGAGAAGCAATTCGACCGTCGCGGTGCCTGAGGCTACGGCCCGACACGTGGCGGACGGATATGCGTCACGGAGACGCTCGCTCCGCGCCGCCGTCTCGGCGCGTTCCGCGATGACCTCTCCTTGAAGCTTGAGACGTTTTACTGCGCGCTCGAGGAAGGCGGCCTTCTTTCCCGTGGCCTCGATCATGGTAATCTCGATCCCCAAAACCAGGGCGAGCGGAATCGCCGGGAGGCCTGATCCAGAACCAACGTCGACGAGCGGCCCGATGATAAAGGGCGCCAGCGTCAGGCTGTCGAGCAGATGTGACACCAGCTTTTCCGGGGTCTTCGCGCCGGTTAGGTTCGTCCGCTGATTGGCCTCGAGGAGCATCTCGCCGTACTCTGCGAGCCGGCGCGCCTCGGGCGCCTCGATCTGCGCCTCCCGCAAAAGGGTCTCAATCGCCGCAAACATGCCCTAGTTACGAGAACGCACCGCGCGATTGATGCACGAAGACCTCCAGTATCGCTACGTCCGATGGCGTGACACCGGGAATCCGTCCGGCGGAGCCGAGCGTCCTTGGCCGCCGCGCCTCAAGCTTCTCTCGCGCCTCTCGTGATAGTGCCTTTATGCTGGCATAGTCGACCGCCGCCGGTATCTCCGCGGATTCCAGCCGCCTGCTGCGCTCGAGGGCGGCCGCCGCCCGCGCCGCGTAGCCTTCGAGCTTGACTTCGATCGCCAATCGCTCGCCGATCTCGGCGTCGAGCGGCGGCCTAAAGCTCGTCGCAACATCTTCGAAGCTCGCCTCTGGGCGGCGCAGTCTCGACGCGACGCCGGACGTGCGAGCGTCGCGCAAAGCCTTCTCGAGCGCTTCGCGCCGTTGTTCGAACGCCTGCCACGCGCGATCGTCGACGGTTCCGATTTCACGACCGAGCGGCGTCAAGCGCAGATCGGCATTGTCGTGCCGTAATAGCAACCGGTGCTCCGCGCGTGATGTCAGCATCCGATACGGCTCATCGACGCCCTTCGTGACCAAATCGTCGACCATCACGCCGATGTAGCCGCGGCTGCGCTCGATGCGCAACGGACTCTGGCGCGCCGCGGCGCGCGCTGCATTGACTCCTGCGATGAAGCCTTGTGCGGCAGCCTCCTCATAGCCGGACGTCCCGTTGAGCTGCCCGCAGTGAAAGAGTCCCGCGACGCCGCGCGTCTCGAGCGTATCGTGTAGTTGCGTCGGCGGCACCATGTCGTATTCGACGGCATATCCGGCACGCACCATCGCGCAGGCCTCGAGCCCCGGCAACGTGTGGAGCATCTCGATCTGCACCTCGGCCGGAAGCGACGTCGAGAAGCCGCCGACGTACAGCGTCGGCTCGTCCCACCCCTCGGGCTCGATGAAGATTTGGTGGACCGGATTGTGCGCGAACTTCACCACTTTGTCTTCGATCGACGGGCAATACCGCGGACCGATTCCACGAATGAGATCGAGACCGTAGAGCGGCGAGCGGTGGAGATTGTCGCGCACGAGCCGATGCGTGCGATCGTTCGTGAGCGTGATGTAGCACGAGAGCTGCGGCCCGGGAAATGCCGTAGCGCTGCGATACGAAAACCGCAGCCGAGCGGCGCTCGGCAGTTGCGATTGCATTGCGCCGATGTCGACGGAGTCGCGCGCAATGCGCGGAGGCGTGCCCGTCTTCAGCCGCTGCGTCGCAAAACCGAGGCGTCGCAGAGCGTGGGACAGACCGACGGCCGGAGCCTCCCCGAATCGGCCTTCTTCGGTAACGACGTCGCCCCGAAAGGTCTTCCCGCCCAGGAAGGTTCCCGTCGCGAGAACCACGCGCCGTGCCCGGTAGCTCGCACCGTCGGCGCAGCGCACGGCACGCACCGCGCCGGCCTCGACGACGATATCCTCGACCAGCCCTCGCGCGATCGCCAGGTTTGGCTGTTCGCGCAGCATCGCAACTGCGCCGCGCGCGTAAGAGGGCTTGTCCATCAGCGCGCGCAGCGCGCGCACCGCGGGCCCCTTGCTCTCATTCAAGAAGCGCGCGTGGAGGCTGCAGGCGTCGGCAAGCATGCCCATGGCGCCACCGAGCGCGTCGATCTCGCGCACGATTTGGCCCTTCGCGCTTCCCCCGATCGACGGATTGCACGGCAACGTGCAGATCTTCTCGGGGTCGCCCGTGACGAGCAGCGTCGGCACGCCGATCCGCGCCGCCGCGAGCGCCGCCTCGACACCCGCATGTCCGCCGCCCACGATGATGACGGCCGCATCGTCGCTCCGCATTGCGCTCACGCGTGGGTATTCAGCAGAACCACCGTCGCTCTCTGCCCGAGGGTAGGGCTCGGTGCAGCGACTTCTTCAGCGTTTCCCTAGGGACCAGTCTTGCGTCTGGCTGAAGTTGTAGAGCATGTTCGGCGAAAATCCGCGCAATGACGGGTTGAGCGCTTCGAACTCGGTGCGGTAGACGAGAAAGATCAGCGGCATCGCGTCGTGCACGCGCTGCTGCATCGTCGCAAATGCCGCAGTGCGCGCCGCCGGATCGAGCGTACGCTGCTGCTCGGCGAATGCGGCGTCGTATCGCGCGTCGCACCAGCGAGCCACGTTCGGGCCGGCTGGCGCGCGATTGGCGCACGTCCACGGCTCCGACGCCTCGGGGTCGAGGCCCCCGTACCAGCCACCGATTTCGATATCGAAGAGGCCGTCGTAGAGGACGCCGCCCTGGGCAGGAGGCGCATAGAGCACGGCCGGCGTGGCCCCCCGCAGCACCCCGCCGATCCCTACGGCTTGGAGGTTCGCCTGCAGAACCGTTGCCACCGCACGGTAGGTATCCTCGGATGCGTTGAACGCGATACGCACCGTAAGGTGCCTGCCCGCGAGAAGTGCGCGAGCGCGAGCCGGGTCGTACGGCAGCGCGCGGATCGCTGCATCGTGCTGTGCGAAGAGCGGCGGAATCTCGGTCGTCGCAAGCGGGCTGTAGCCGTGGTAGACGGCACGCGCAATGGCCGCACGGTCGACGGCGTACGCGACGGCGCGGCGCAGCCGTAGGTCGCCCATCACCCCTTGCGTCTGAAACTCCGCGTCGTCGACTTCGTTGCGCGGCACGGCCACGACCGCGATGCCGGGTGAAGCGCGTGCCGGTCCGACCTGATCGTACGTAATGTCGGTGAAGTCGACGGCGTGTGCTTGTAAGGCAATGAAGGCTGTGTTCTCGTCCGGCAGCATCTTCACGATCACACGGTCGAGCAATGCCGCCGGTCGCGCGTACGGGTTGCGCTCGAGCTCGACCCGATCGCCGCGAATCCATCGGGTCACGCGAAACGGCCCCGTTCCGAAAGGGTGCTGGTTCCAGGCTGCGTGCACCATGTCGGTGCTGGAAAACGCATGCGCCGGCAGGATGCCGAAGATATAGTCCGATGCGGCGAAGAGCTCGTCTACCGCACCCGCCCACCGGCGCTTGAGGCGAATGCGCACGGTGTACGCGTCCGGCGTCGTGAGTGCTGCGATGCGCCGGTAGGGCTCGGCTTCCGTGACCGGATTGCGCGGGTCGAGGATCGCGCGATACGTAAACGCAACGTCGCGCGACGTGAACGGCACGCCGTCCGCGAAGCGTACGCCGCGCCGCAGGCGATACGTGATCGTGAGGCCGTCCGGCGAGATGCCGCCGTTCGCAACGGTAGGAACGGTCGCGCAGAGCACCGGAACGGCTGCGTCGTTTGGCCCTACTCCCACGAGCGGCTGCGCGTAGAGCTGCGTGAGATCGATCAACCGTTGCCCGAATGCGATCAGTGGATTGAGCGTGTAGATCGTACCGAGGTAGGCAATGCGCACCTCACCGGGTATGCCCCACGCTCGATGCGTGCGCGTACACGCGCTCAGGGCGATGACGAAGACGAGCGCGAGCCTACGCGCTGTGCGCACGTACGCGCAACGCGAAGGCGATCATCAAGACCCCGAAGAGCACGGCGTAGAAGCCGATGAGCCAGATAACCGTGACCTCGCCGACGGCCGGAAAGATGATCATCAGGACGCCGAACAGGACGGACGCGATGCCGCCGATGAGCAGCATCAGCTCGTCCGCAATCGTCTTGCGGACGCGGATCGCCGCGACGATCTCGACGATTCCGGTCGCAATGGCCCAAACGGCGATGACGACGTAGAGCGCCAGCGCGGTCATGCCGGGTCGGAAGAAGGTCAGTGCGCCGATCCCCAGACCGAGGAGACCCTCGACGACGAACGGCCACCATCGCTCGTGCGCCTGCTCCGCGAGCACCGCCGACAGGATGGCGAAGACGCCGTCGACGGCTGCATAGGCCCCGAAGAGGAGCACGAGCACGACGACCGCTTCACGCGGAAAGACGAAGACGAGCAGGCCGAAAAGCAATGCGACGACGCCTCGTAGCGCGATCGCCCACCAGTTTCTCCGAAGAACGCCGATCATATCACTTCCCGATGCAAAAGCGAGCAAAGATTCCTTCGATGACCTCTTCGGCAACGGCCTCACCGCTTACATGCCCGAGCGCGGCGACGGCTTGCTGAAGGTCACCCGCGCAGAGATCCACGGGCTCGCCGGCCGCAAGCGTCGCCCTGGCGTGGGCGAGCGCGGCGAGCGCTTGCGCCGCGGCCGTCATTTCGGCCGCCGTGGCTAGATGCGGCCGGGCGAGATCGATCGTCTCGCCGTTCCATCCGATGCGCGCGATCGCAGCGCGTATCGAGTCCTGCGTCGAGGGATCGTAGACGCTGCCCACGATCGGCTCGCACGACGCGAGCGCTCGCGCTCCCTCGACGCCGAGATCCGCCTTGTTGCAGAAGACGATGCGCTCGCGGCCCCGCGTGCGCTCGAGCACATCGCGCTCGGCGGGCCCGGGCAACCGCGATCCGTCCAGTGTCACGAGCGCGATCCGCGCGTGCGAGACGGCATCGATCGTCCGCTTGATCCCGGCGGATTCGACCGCGTCCGCGTGCACCCGAATTCCCGCCGTATCGATCAAACGCACTTGCACGCCGTCGACGACGAGCGCTTCCTCGATGGTGTCTCGCGTGGTGCCGGGCATCGCGGAGACGATGGCGCGCTCTTCGTGCAGAAGCGCGTTGAGCAGAGACGACTTTCCAGCGTTGGGCGGACCGACGATCGCAACGCTCACGCCCTCGCGCACGACGCGACCGAGCTCGCCCGCCCGTTGCAGCGCGCGAAGGTCGGCTTCGGCTGAGGCCACCGTCGCATCGAGCGCGAGGCGCTCTGGATCGGGCACCTCGTCTGGGAAATCGATCGCTCCCTCGAGCTCTTCGAGAACGCCGCGCACGACGCCGCGCAGGCGATCGATCTCCGCAACGAGACCGCCTGCGAGATTCGCCGCTGCAGCACGAGCCGCGGCGCCGGTCTCCGCGCCGATGATATCCGCGACCGCCGCGGCCGCGCTCAGCTCCATCTTTCCGTTGCAATAGGCTCGCCGCGTAAACTCGCCGGGCGCTGCGGGAACCGCTCCGGCCTCGACCGCCGCCTCCAAGACGCAACGCGCGACGACGGGGCTTCCATGCACGTGCAGCTCGAGCACGTCCTCGCCGGTGTAGCTCCTCGGGGCCGCGAAGAAGAGCGCGACGCCGTGATCGAGCAACGCTCCGCCCGCGTCGTGAAGGTCGACGGCGTATGCGCGACGCGGACGCAGCGGCGCGCTCACTCCCGTGAGGCGCATCGCAATCGCGCTTGCCTGCGGGCCACTGACGCGTACGATTGCAATTGCGCCGCGACCCGGAGGCGTCGCAATCGCGGCGATCGTCACCGTCTCACGCGGCGCCGGTCCAGCGTGCGCGGGCGATCGCGTCGAGCAGATCTTGCGGGCGATCCGTTCCGATGAGCACGAGGTGCGATCCGGTGGTGCGCAGGCGCACCGCGTTGAGCGCTGGGGCGTTCCACAGCCACCCCGCGGCCGTCAAATGTATTCCCCAACCCTGCCAAACCGGGCCACGCGTTGCCGACGCGTCGACGAGCCGGTCGAGAAGGACGCGGCCGCGAGGCCATCCGGCGCCGAACCACCACTCGACCTCACCCTCCTTCACGCGAATCGTCATCGAGGAAAGCGTCGTCATCACGAGCAGCAGCACGATCGTTGCGCCTCCCGCTACGCGCACCGGAAGCATCCACCCGCCGGCGCTCGCGAGCGCATCCCATAACGCCCAACTCCACAGCACGATCAACGCGAGCATCAGAACCGCAATTCCGAGCGACGATCGCTGTCTATATCGATAGATTATCCGCTGCGGTTGATGCGTGGGGATGGATGCTCCGTAAAGCCTAACGCGGGAAGACCACGACTCGACGCTCCGGCTCCTCGCCCTCGGACTCCGTCCGGACGACATCGCTGTTGGCGAGCGCGAGATGAATGATCTTCCGTTCCGAGGGCAACATCGGATCGAGATACTGCGGTGTTTTCTCACGCACGCAGCGCTCGAGCACCGAGAGCGCGAGATCCTTCAGATGGTCGGCACGGCGCGCGCGATACCCCTCTGCGTCTATCGTGTAGTACCGGCGGTTGCTGCGAACGCCCGCGTTGATGATGTTATTGAAGATGTGATTGAGCGCCTCGAGCGTGTTGCCGCGCCGCCCGATCAGTGCGGCGAGATCCGGCCCCGTGACTTCGAAGTACTCGCCTTCTTCCCGCGGAATGAACGCGATGTCGATCGGCGCCACGCCCATGCGTTCGAGAATCTCGCGCAGGAGATCGCGCGCGCCTTCGGCTTCTTTGGGTACGTCGCGCGCTTGCGCGGCGCGCGGTCTCTCGGTTCGCGCGCGGCGGCGCACGACGGGAGGTCGCGCGTCACCTTTTCCGGGTATCTGCCGGTCGCGAATGTGCGGGGGTTGCTCTTCGAACTCGTAGTCATCTTCGTAAATCATTTCTTTCTCTTTCGTTTGCGCCGGCGGCGCCGTGCGGAAGCAGGCGCTTCGCCCACGACCTCGCCGTCGCCCGCCGCTGGGCCGCTCGCAGCGACCGCCTGTTTTGCCGCTCCGTCACCGGCAGCGAGCGCCTTCTTTTCCCCATCCGCGGTCGCGACGTGCTCCGAGTCCAGGACCGAGAGCGGTTGGTGATATCGCCGCAACATGTAGACCTGCTGGGCCATCGTGAACGCGTTGTACGAGAACCAGTAGAGAATCATCGCCGATGGCCATTTGGCGCGCCAGCCGAAGTACGCGAGGAGCAGCGGCGAGAAGATCGCCATGACGCGCTGCATCTGCGCTTGCTGCTCGTCCGTGGAGGGCACGCTGCCGTAGCGCATGCTGAAGTACATCGAACCCGCATACAGCGCGAGCAAGAGCACGTCGGGCGCGGCGAGGCTCGCGCCGAAGATCAGCGGATAGTGCTTGGCGAGCGCCGTGCCGACCCACAAGAAGTGTTGGGAATCGAAGCACATCGCGTGCAGCTGCGCGTGCAACGGGAACGATGCGAACCACGTGGGTGGCGTCGTGCCGGCGCACATTTTGTCTTTGATCGTGTCGTTGAGCGCGATCACCCAGTACACGCTGTACAGAATAGGCAGCTGCACGACCATCGGCAGGCAGCCTGCGAGCGGATTGACGCCGGCCTCCCGATAGAGCGCCATCGTCTCCTGCTGAATGCGCTGTTGGTCGCCCTTGTAGCGCTCCTGCAGCGCCTTGATCCGGGGCGCGATGCGCTGCATCGAGAGCATCGCCTTGAACTGCTTGACGTTCAGTCCCCAAAAGACGGCCCTGATCAGTGCGGCGAGGAGGATGAGGCTCCAGCCCAAGTTGTGGACGACATGGTCGATCTCTTGAAGAATCCACCACAGGAAGGCAACGAACGGATCGAGCCACGACGCGACGAGAACGTGCAAGGTCAGCCCTTGCTCTCACCGCGCCGCGCGCGATGCGCCGGCACCAGATCGACGCCGCCGGGGTGCCAAGGATGGCAGCGTGCGAGCCTGCCCACGGCGAGCCACGAGCCGGCCAGCACGCCGTGCGCTTCGATCGCATCGGCTGCGTACTGCGAACAGCTCGGGTAAAAGCGGCAGCTGGGAGGCAACAACGGGGAAACCAGTCGCTGGTATAGCCGAATAAGACGGACGGCAACGATCCTGACGATCATATGAATCTCACCCTGCTTCGAGTGCGGAGCGCAAATCGCTGCGAAGCGCGTGAAAATCGGCTTGCGCCGCGGAGGGTCGCGCGACCACGAGCAATCGTTCGGACCGGCGAGCGAGCAGAAGGTCGTGCAACGCCGAGGCGATACGCCGCCGCACCCGGTTGCGAACCACCGCGTTTCCCACGCGCGTGTCTACCGTGATTCCGGCGTGGGCGCGCATTTCGAGCGGGAGTGGGGCGCGGTAGACGAGCATCGTCGGGCGCGAAACGAGTCGGCCATGGCGCCGCAAGGAGGCGAACTCCGCCCGCCGGCGGAGACCGTCGTAACTGCGCATCAGGCAAAAGCCCGCTGCGCGGGTGACGGCACCATCAGACGCTGAGGCGGTGGCGGCCCTTCTTGCGCCGGCGCGCAAGGACCCGGCGGCCGTTCTTCGTCCGCATACGCTCGAGGAAGCCGTGCACGCGCTTGCGCCGGCGGTTATGCGGCTGGTACGTCCGCTTCATGATTCAATCGAACTCCCGGTAGGCATTGCCGCCGGCCGCGCGGATACTTCCGCGTGGCGGCAGGCTGCGCAAGTATACCGGTCGCGGCGCCGGACCGTCAAGCCTTTCCACACCTGTGGACAAGCCTGTGGAAAGCCCGCTTGCAAGCACCCCCTGCCGTGCAGCGCAAAGCCTTGTGGGCTCTGGCTTCGAACGCAATTATCGATGGCATGGAAATGTTGTTTTCGATGCCCGGAAAAGGCCGGAAAATGGTCGTTATTCACCCTGTGGATAAGTGCATAAGGTCGTGGATGTTTTCCGCAGGAGCGAGGGCCCATTGCGCCAACTCGATGCGCCCTCGTACCCGAACTGCGACCCGGGTTGTGGCAAGGGCGCTCATCTAGTTTGCGTGGGAGAGTGAGCAGACACATGGCGGCGGTGGCGATTGGAAATGCAGGGATCTCGAACGAGCTCTGGCAGACCGTCCTGGACGCCCTCGACCGCAAGTTCACGAAGCCGGTTTTCAACATGTGGCTCAAGCCTATGCGGCCGGTCGCGCTCGACGGAATGGAGCTGACGCTCGCGGTTCAAAACGCCTTCGCGCGAGACTGGTGCGAGAACCGACTGAAAACCGACATCACCGATGCCATCCGCGACGCGCTGCAAATCCCCGTCGATCTCCAATTCGTCATCGCCGATGCGTCGGCGCCGCATACGCTGGGCCCGGTACGCGGAAGCGAAGAGTTGCGCCCGGGTAATCTCAACGGTCGGTATACCTTTGAAGAGTTCGTCGTCGGAGCGTCCAATCGGTTCGCGCACGCTGCGGCGCAAGCAGTAGCCTGCACGCCGGGGAAAGCATACAATCCCCTCTTCCTCTACGGTGGCGTCGGGCTGGGCAAAACGCACTTGATGCACGCCATCGGTCGTCGCGTGCTCGTGGACAATCCGAACGCAAACGTGCTTTACGTCTCATGCGAAAAGTTCACCAACGAGTTCATCATCGCGCTTCAGAACAACCGTACGCCGGAGTTCCGCAAAAGCTACCGGCAAGTCGACGTATTGCTCATCGACGACGTGCAGTTCTTGGCCGGCAAGGAAACGACGCAAGAAGAGTTCTTCCACACCTTCAACGATCTCCATAGTTCCGGCCGTCAGCTCGTGCTCTCGTCGGATCGGCCGCCCAAAGACATTCAGACGCTCGAAGCGCGGCTGCGTTCGCGGTTCGAGTGGGGCCTTCAAACGGACATCCAGGCCCCGGACCTCGAGACGCGCGAGGCGATCCTTCGCAAGAAGGCGGAGAGCGAAAACATTCCCGTGCCCCACGATGTCACGTCGTTCATCGCAAAAGTCATCCCTTCGAACATCCGCGAGCTCGAGGGCGCTCTCATCCGCGTCGTTGCGTACGCGTCGTTGACCAAGGCGCCGATCACGACCGATCTCGCAGCTGAAGTGCTCAAGAGCGCCGTCGCCCAAGCGCCGCTCCAGCGCGTTACCATCGCGAAGATCAAAGAAACCGTTGCCGGCGCGTACGGTCTTACCGTCAAGGAAATGGATAACGGCCGCCGCGATCAGCGTCTCGCTGGCCCCCGGCAGATCGCCATGTACATCGCAACGACCCTAACCGATTACTCCTTGCCGCAGATCGCGCGCGATTTCGGCAAGAAAGATCATACGACGATCATGTACGCGCGCGACAAGATCAAAGACCAGATCGAGCGCGACGAAGCCTACCGCAACAAAATCGTGCAGCTGATGGCGCTGTGTCAAACATCGTGACTCACCTCGTGCCCACAGAGGTGGTCTTGGCAGCGTGGATAACAACGCACGTCGATGCGAACAGTGGAGAACAGGAAGATCGGTGCATACTCGTACACATGATGTGCCGGCCGCAAACGTATGCGTAACGGCAACTCTCCCGCTTTCCCACAGATTACACCGCTCTACTACTGCTACTACTACGTTAGTAAATTACTAACGACGGCACGATACACGCTCTAACGATCGGTGGAAGATGAAGTTCACCTGTAATACCAAGGACATCGCGACGGCCGTCGGCGCTGCAAGCAAGATCGTGAACGTCCACACGACGGTTCCGATATTGTCGAATGTTCTGCTGCAGTCCGAAGACGGCCGCGTGGTCGCTCGCGCAACGGATCTCGAGCTCACGCTCGAGCTGGCATTTCGGGCGGACGTGGCCGAAGGCGGCGCGGTGACGGTTCCGGCGAAGCTTTTTTCGAGTTATCTCGGGAACTTACCGGCGGCGCAACTGGAGTTGAACGGGACGCCGACGCGCGCGAGCGTGAAATGCGAGCGAAGCAACTATGATTTTCACGCGCTGCCTGCGGAGGAGTATCCGCCGCTTCCGGCGGCCGCACGCGGGTCGCAGTTCACGATGTCGGCGAAGCGCTTTCGCGAGGCGGTGGAATCGACGATTTTTGCGGCCTCGAACGAGGAGGCACGGGGAGCCGTGTTGATGGGAACGTTGCTCGAGGTGAGCGGCGGCGCCCTGACGATGATCGCGACCGACGGCTATCGCCTGGCAAAGCACCGCACGACGCTCGATGAGGGAATCTCGGGCGAGGAGCGGTACATCGTACCCTCGCGGGCTCTCTCAGAAGCTGCGCGTAACTTCGGCAGCGCCGAGAGCATCGCAATCGGAGCGCTCGGAGCTGCCGGAAATCAGCTACAGCTCTCGGCCGGAGACGTCTCAGTGACGGTGCGGCTCGTCGACGGACAGTATCCGAACTACCAACAGGTCATACCGGCGAAGTTCGATCGACGCGTCACGGTGAACACTGCGAGCTTGATTGCGGGATTGCGCAGAGCCGAGCTCGTCGCCGGCGACCGCGCCTCGATGGTGAAGCTCGCCATCGCGAACCAGACGCTCGTGGTTACGGCGAGCTCCGACATCTCCGGGAATGCGTACGAGGAGATCGAGGTCGAGCAGCAAGGTGAGGATCTCACGATCGCGTTCAACGCGCGCTACCTGATCGACATCCTCAATCACGTCAAGGGACCGCGTACGGTCATGGAGTTCTTGGGGCCGCTCTCACCCGCTGCGATCCGGCCTGCAGAAGGCGATACCGGCGTCGAACAGCTCTACGTTCTGATGCCGCTTCGGCAGTGAGATTGGAGCGGATCTCGCTCTCGAACTTTCGCAACTACACGCACCTCGAGCTCGAACCGCAACCCGGTCTCAACGTGTTCATCGGAGCAAACGCACAAGGCAAAAGCAATCTGCTCGAGGCCATTGCGATGCTCGGCGTAGGAAAGTCGTTTCGCGCGGGTCGCGATGCCGACGCGATCCGCAACGGCGAAGAGCGCGCGGCAATCGGCGGAGAGGTGGTGCGTGACGGCGAGCGGCTGCGCGTTGCGTGCAGCATCCTACGGACGGAGACCGGCGCGAGGAAGTCCTTCAGCCGGGGCGGTCGCAGCGTCCCGTACGCGACGTTTCTGGGCACGCTCTCGGTCGTGACGTTCATCCCGTCGGATCTGCAGCTCGTCACCGGCGCGCCTGCCCTGCGGCGTGCGTTCTTGAACACCGCCCTCTCGCAGCAGGAGCGCGCCTACTACGCGAACCTCGCGCGTTACCTAGGAGCCCTGCGGCAGAAGAACGCCTTGCTGCGCGCGCCGGGCGAGCCGGACCAAACCCTTGTCGAAACCTACGAGAGCGAGCTCGTGCGCAGCGGTGCGAGCCTCATGATCGCGCGGCGCGCATTCGTCGCGGCGCTCGATCGCGAAGCGAGCAGCTTGCACGCACGATGGTCGGGAGGGGCGGAACGGCTGGAGCTGCGCTATCTGCCCAACGTGCCTTTCGGCGAGCAGTCGGACGAGGAGATCCGGGAATCGATTGCGCGGCGGCTACGCGAGACGCGTGCGATGGAGCGCGCCAGGCGCGCGACCGTCGTCGGGCCCCATCGCGACGACCTGGCATTCGTGCTCGACGAGAGGCCGCTGGCAGCCTTCGGCTCGCAGGGGCAACAGCGCACGGCGGTGCTCGCGGTTAAGGCTGCCGAATATGCCGTCATGCGCGATCGCTCGGGGTTGACGCCGCTCCTCTTGCTCGACGATCTCCTTTCAGAGCTCGACGAACAGCGTGCGGCAGCATTTCTCGGCGGCGTCGGCGCGTACGAGCAAGCGTACGTAACGGCGACCCATCGCCCCGCCGGCCTGCCCGAGCGCGGTACGGTCTTTTTCGTCGAAGCCGCCGCGGTGCGACGAGCCGCGGCATGCTGAAGCGGCTGGGGGAAGCGCTCGCGAGCTGGTCGCCGCGAGGCGAGGAGGAGGGCGGGGATCCGCTCGCACGCGTGAGCGCGGCGTGGCCGCAGGTCGTCGGCGCGGAGGTCGCGCGCAACTCGCAGCCGGTGCGCATCGCCGGCGACGCGCTCGTCGTCGCTACCCGTTCGAGCGCCTGGAGCGAGCAGCTCAGCTTTCTTTCCGAGCGCATTCTCGCATCGCTTCGCGAGCGATTCGGGTTGAAAGAGGTGCGGAGGTTGCGTTTCCGCGGTGGTCGATTCGTACGCCCTGCCGCCGCACGCGTGATTCGCGGGAGTGTCGGCAGCGGCACGCGCCGACGCGTCAGGGCTCGCGATGCGACCTCCTCGCCCGAAGAAGCAATCGCGCGGTTTCGAGTCGACGTGACGCGCGCTCGGCGGGCGAAAGAGGACGCCGGGTGGAAGCAATGCGGCAGATGCGCGAGCTTGGTCCCGCCCGGCGAGCGCGCGACGTGCGCCGCGTGCGCGATCGCCGCAGCACAAGAGCGAGAGCGGCTCGTGACACGGCTGCTCTTCGAAGTGCCGTGGCTCGGTTATGCCGGGATCGCTGCGCTCGTCGACGGCTTGGGGAGGGACGAATACGAGACGATACGCGCGCGCCTGTTGGCGCGCTGGTGGGAGACGCTCGCACGCGCCGCGCGTGCCAAACGCCTGTCGCGCGACCGTCGCGAACGGCTCGTGGCAAGCTCCTACGTCATCGTGAAGAGCGGGCTCGAGCCGGAGCGCATCGCGCCGGAGACGATGCACGCGGTTCTCGGAGACGAGATTTTTGCACTATTATATGAAGTTAGAGAGTGATGGCAACGGCATACACGGGTGAAGCGATCGAGGTCTTGCGTGGTTTGGAAGCCGTTCGCAAGCGCCCGAGTATGTACATCGGAAATACGTCCGAGCGAGGACTCCATCAGCTCGTATACGAGGCCGTGGACAACGCGGTGGACGAAGCTCTGGCAGGGTACGCGCATCAGCTGTCGGTCACGTTGCACAAGGACGGCAGCGTGACGGTCGAAGACGACGGACGCGGGATTCCCGTCGACCTACATGCCGAGGAGAAGAAGCCGGCGGTCGAAGTCGTCATGACGATGTTGCATGCCGGCGGCAAGTTCGGCAAGGCCGGAGGCTACAAGGTCTCCGGAGGACTGCACGGCGTCGGCATCTCCGTCGTCAATGCGCTTTCGCAGGAGATGACGACGCGCGTAAAGCGCGACGGTTATCTCTGGGAGATGAAGTTCGAGCGCGGCACCACGGTCCAGAAGCTCAAGAAGCTCGGCAAGACCGAAGAGACGGGGACGCTGCAGTGGTTCAAGCCGGACAGCGAAATCTTCGAGGCGCGCGAGTTCCATTGGGACGTGCTGCAGAAGCGGCTGCGCGAGCTCGCGTTCCTGAATCGCGGCCTCGCGATCGCCCTGCGCGACGAGCGCGCAGAGCCGTTGCGGGAACGAACGTACAAATACGACGGCGGGATCGTCTCGTTCGTCGAATGGCTCAACGAGAAGCGCGATCCGCTGCATCCCATCGTGTCGACGCATGCAGAACGCGACGGCGTCGACGTCGAGGTTGCGATGCAGTACACCGACACGTACACCGAGATCCTCCACTCGTACGCGAACAACATCAACACGACCGAAGGCGGCATGCACCTGCTCGGCTTTCGCACGGCCGTGCAAAACGCGGTCAACGGGTACGCGCGCAAGCGCGGGGCTCTCAAGGAGAGCGATAGCTCGCTTTCGACCGACGACTGCATGGAGGGCCTCACCGCGGTCGTGTCGGTGAAGCTCCAAGAACCGCAGTTCGAAGGCCAGACGAAAACCAAGCTCGGTAACGCGAAGGTCCGCAGCATCGTGTACGCGCTCGTCAACGAGCGCCTCGAGTTCTTCTTCGAGGAGAATCCGCGATTCGCGCGGGCGATCGTCGATAAGGTGATGCAGGCCCAGCGCGCGCGCGACGCGGCGAAGAAAGCGCGCGATCTGTCGCGCCGCAAGAACGCGTTAGAAGGCTCGGGCTTGCCCGGAAAGCTCGTCGACTGCAAGAACACCGATCCGAGCGAGTCGGAGCTGTTTTTGGTCGAAGGAGACTCAGCCGGCGGCACCGCGAAGGGAGGCCGCGATCCGAATACCCAGGCGATCTTGCCGTTGCGCGGCAAGATTCTGAACGTTTGGAAGACGCGCCTCGACAAAGTGCTCGCAAACGAAGAGATTCGGACGCTGATCACTGCGCTCGGCACGAGCTTCGGCGACGAATTCGATCTCGCGAAGCTACGTTACCACAAGATCATCATCATGACCGATGCCGACGTCGACGGCTCGCACATCCGGACGCTGCTGCTGACGTTTTTCTATCAGCAAATGCGGCCACTGATCGAGGAGGGGCACGTCTTCATCGCGCAGCCGCCGCTCTACGGCGTCCGCAAGGGCAAGCAGCAGTGGTGGGCGTTCAGCGAGCCGGAGCTCAAGTCGATCATCGGTGAAGACGGCAAAGAGTTCGTCGTGCAGCAGTACAAGGGCTTAGGCGAAATGGATGCCGAGCAGCTCGCACAGACGACGATGGAGAGCGGAAATCGCCGCCTGAAGCGCATCACGGTCGAAGACGCCGACGAAGCATTGCAAGTCTTTGCGGATCTCATGGGAGAGAAGGTCGAGCCCCGCAAGCAGTACATCTTTGAATATGCAAAGAGTGTAAAGAACCTCGATCTCTGAGGCGGCGGCCCCCGGCGCGGCCGCGAATTGAGGGAGGGCGTCCCGGCGGTCGGGTATACTGGTAGCCGTGCGCAAGCACGTCGTGGTCCCTCTCGCGATACTCCTGGTGCTGCTGGGCATTGGCGTTGCGAAGCGCCACGAGGTCGTGCATTTCGTGCTGACGCACGCGCTTGCGCTGGCAACCGGCGACGACGTGGGGTTGGCTGATCAGCGTATCGGCGGCTCTCACGCGGCGCTGATCGGCCTGCGGCTCGTGCGGCGCGGCGTAACGGTTCTTGCCGCACCCCGCATCGACGTCTGGTACTCCCTTCGCGATCTCTTGCCCGGCAGCAAACGGCGGTTCGGCCTCGTCGGCATCGCGGTGGAGCGGCCCGCGATCGCCCTCGTCAAGTACGCCGACGGCAGCGACGATCTGCCGATCCACGCGCCCGGGCCGCATCTGCCCACGCTCTCGCCCGCACCGAACGCGGTCCCGCTGCGGTTCTTTCTGCGCGTTCGCGACGCGTCGGCAACGGTGCGCGAAGAGGGCGGTGGCGCGCCGCTCGTCGCGAGAGGAATCGACCTCGGAGGTACGATCGACACCGCGGGGCGCACGCAGTACGCAGCGACCGGGGCCTTCATCGAGCGCACGCCGGAGCCGTTCAGCGTGCGCGGCACGATCGATCAAACGCTCGGGTATGCGGATCACCGCATGAGGGCGCGCGCGTTCCCGCTCGCGGCCGTCGCAGACTTCTTCATTAATTCGAAGGACGTCAACGTGCTCGGCGGCAGCGCGCACGGTTTCGACGCGAGCGCCTTTGCCGTCGGAAGAAAACCCGATGGTGCGTTGGATTATCAGTATTCGCTCGGTTTCGACCTCGTCGGCGGGCGGCTGAAGCTCGTCGGCCTCATCCATCCCGTTGAGGGGATCCGCGGCCGGCTCGCCTTGTACGACGACACGTTTTTTTTGCGCGGTCTCCACGCGACGCTCGTCGGCATTCCGCTGCAGGCCGAGGGCTCGATCTTCAACTTCTCGCGCGCGCAGATCCGAATCGCGGTCACGGGCAACGGCGACATGGCGCAGCTTCGCAAAGCGTTTCGTTTCTCGGTGGATCAGCCGCTCGCGGGGCCGCTGACGCTCGGGATACTGGTTGAGGGAGCGCTGGGCGACCCGAGCGTCGTCGCGGACGCGACCGCACCGCGCGTGTGGTATCGCGGATTCCCCTTCGATGCCTTGCGTGCGCGCGTCGTCTACCATCATGAAATTGTCGCGTTTGCGCCTCTGCGCTTGCGGTACGGCGGAATCGCGGCTACCGGGCGAGGCACCCTCGAACTGGGCGATCATATTCGCGAGCGCATGATGCTGCACTTCACGGCGCCGGCGAGCAGGTTGCCCTATGCGGGAGCGCTCCTCGGGTCGGAGCCGTTGAACGGGGACGCGGCGATCGACGGAAGCGATCTTCTCGTGCGCGTCACCGGATCGCTCGCGGCACGCAGCGGCGTGAACGATGCCGCTGCGCTCTTCGATTTTGGACCGAACGGCGTCGCGAACGTCGCGCCGTTTTGGATGCACGCCGGCGCCGGCGATCTCGCGGCGGGGTTTCATCTCGATCGTCCGAACGGAACGAGCGCCTTCTGGATCGCTGCCGACGACGTTTCCATGCACGGCAGCTCGGCGGGAACTCTGCCGGGCGTCACGCTGCCGCAGATGCCGCCCATTGCGGGCAGGGTGCGCAGCATCGGAATCGTCGGCGGTGCTGCGGCCGGCACCGTCGCGCTTGCGGGACGTGTCTCGGCTGAAGGGGCGGCGATTGCCTCCGTCCCCTTCGACGCGGTCACGGCGAGCTTCGACGGAACGATGGGAGGCGCGGCGATCGACCGCATTGCCGCGACCGGGCCTTGGGGAAGGTTCTCGGGAGCCGGCATTTTTTCGGGCAGCGAGATTCTCACGCGAGGCCGCTTTGACGGACGACTCGATGCGCTCGCGCCGCTTCTCTCCGGAGTTCATGCGCGCGGCGACGTGCACGGAGAGGTCGCGTTCGGAATCGAGCGCGACGGAATCATCGTTCAAGCGAGCGGACTGCGTCTCGAGCGTGCATCCGTGGACGGCGTACCGGTGACGGAGGCCGACGGCACGCTCCTGGTCGGTAACGATGCGGTGCACGTCTACTCCGCGCACGCTCGTGCCGGCGGAGGCGACGTCGTTGCGGCGGGAAACTATCGCATCGCCGGCACGAGCGCGCCAAATGGGCTCGCGCTCGTCGCTGAGGACGTCGATGCGGGATCGTTGCGCGCGCTGGGAATTCCCCTCGAGCGCGGCCGTCTCGCCGTCGCGGGGACGCTCTTTGCGGGTGCTCCGCTGCCGTCGTTTTCCGGCGAGGTGAGCATCGCAAACGGGGCCGTTCAAGGATATCCGCTCGCGGGAAGTGCCGGCGTCAATTTCACCGGCTCGCGCGTTACGTTCGATCGCGTCGTCGCAGCTATGTCCGGCATCTACGGATTTGCCGACGGCTCCATCGACGCCGTCGACACGTCGGCCCCGCGCTTCGACCTACACGCCGTAGCGCCCGCGGGGGACGTCGCCGCGGCGCTACGCGCGCTGCGCCTTCCTTCGTATTACGCGCAAGGAACGTTCGAGGCCGACGTGCGCATCGCGGGTTCGGGGCGAATACCGAGCGTCACGGGAACCATCGGCGTCCCGGCGGGAAGCATCAACGGACTGCCCTTCCTCGATGCCAGCGGCCTGCTCGCCGCCGGAGGATCCGGAATCAGCATTCGTAACGGGAGCGTCCTCGTCGGAACGACGCTCACGGGATTCGATGCAGCGGTTGCACCGCGGAGCGGCGCGCTGCAGATCCGCGCGTCCGCCGCGGACTTTGCAGATTTCAACAACTTCTTCGATACGGGCGACACGCTGGCGGGCACAGGCTCGATCGCCGCGTCGCTTGCCGAAGCGGGAGCGCACGTACGTACGAGCGGTAACATCGACGTGCGCGCGTTTCGATTTCGCAGTCTGCCGATCGGCGACACCGTCGCGCGGTGGTCGAGTCGCCGTAACGTCGTGCGCGCAAACCTCTCGGTCGGCGGCGCGGAGGGCTTGCTGCGCGCGCGCGGATCGGTCGCGCTCTCTCCCACAGATCGATGGCAAGATACGATCAAACGATCGCGCTACAATCTCGTCGCTTCGATCGACAACCTCGACCTCGGTCTTTGGGTCTCCGCGCTGGGCTTTCCGCAAGTGCCGATCACGGGACGCGCATTCGGCAGTGCCCGGATGATCGGCACCTATCCGGCGCTGAGCTTACAGGGCTCAGCGCGCCTGCGCGACGGAACCTTCGGGCGATTTCCAATCGATCTGTTACAGGTGCGTTTCGGCTCGAACGGGCGTCGCCTCCAGATCGAACAAGCGCAAATTCAAGGCCCCGGCATCGCGGCCGACGCGTCCGGCAGCGTCGGGTTGCGCGGCACCGACCCCGTCGATCTGCGGGTCGATGCAAAGACCGACGACCTCTCCGGATTTCTCGCCGAGGTCACACGCGCGCACGTCCCGGTGAGCGGGGCCTTTCAGGGAACGTTGCGGGTGGGTGGAAGCTTCGCAGTGCCCGTGCTCGACGCACGCTTGAGCGCGCAGAACGTTCGCATCGCAGGCGTACCGATTGCAACGATGTTTGCATCCGTGAGGCTACAGCGCAACCGCGTTGAGGTTTACGATGCGGGAGCGACGTTCGTGCGCGGGCGAGCGACGATCTCCGGAGACGTGCCGTTGCGCCTGCAGCCGTTCAGCCTCCCGAAGAACACGCCCGTACACTTCACGCTCGACGCCAGCGACGTCGACGCCAGCGTCTTCGATGCGCTCTTCGGCCACGACACGAAGCTTGGCGGCGTCATCGCGACGAACGTCGATCTTGCGGGAACGGTCGAGAACCCGCGGATCTCGGGCAGCATCAGCGTCGCGCACGGCTCGTACTCGAGCCTCCTCGACGAGGCGCCGGTGACGAACGCCGCCGGAACGCTCGCGTTCTCCGGCGCGCGCGTCGATCTCACCCGCTTCACCGCCAACGCAGGGTCGGGAAGCGTCGCGCTCTCCGGCACTGCGGACCTCGCGGGCGCGTCGGGGCCGGCGTTCGACGGGGCGATGACGTTGCACGGCGCGCAGTTCAACTCGCCGACCTACGGCAGCGCGACTATCGGCGGCAATCTCTCGTTCGCTCGGAGCAGCGGCAACGCGCTTCTCTCCGGCGATCTGACGATGACGAACACGACGATTCCCTTCGCGGCGTTCGTGGGGGGAGCTGCCGGCGCCGGCGGCACCGCGTTGAATCTACCGCTCGCTTTTAACTTGAAGCTGAATGCCGGCCAGAACGTGCGCGTGCGGGGCTCCGGCTACGGCGCCGGACTCGACATCAGCGGGACCGGCAGCGCCGTGCTCGCGGGAACGCTCTCGTCACCGACGCTCTCGGGCGGTTTCCTGTCCAGCGGTGGAACGCTCACCTACTTCGATCGCTCGTTCCGCGTCGTGCAAGGAGGCGTGTCGTTCGACCCGGCCGACGGCATCGTTCCGACGTTGCACGCGATCGCGACGGCGACCGTCGTGAATCCCGACCCCGACGTCGCCCGTAATCCCTTTGGATCGGCAACGATCACCATCGCCGTCTCGGGCCCGGTCGACAATCTCAAGATCGATTTTACGTCCGATCCGCTGGGGTACTCACGCGAGCAGATCATTGCGATGCTGGCTCCGTTTGGCGGGTTCATCAGCGGCATCCAATTCAATCCGTACGAGGTACAGATCCCAGGCGGCGCGGCCGCCGCGATCAACAACGCGCCGGTTCCCGGCGGGGTCTTCGTGCAACGCAACGGCACGATCACGGTAAGCCAAGAAGCCTTCAGCATTCTGAACGCGCAGTTTGCATCGGGACTGCTCGCACCGTTCGAGAATGTGCTCGGGCAAACGCTCGGCGTCAGCGACGTCAACTTCACGCTGGGATATTTCGGCAACTTCGGCGTCTCGGTGCGCCGCGTGCTCGGGAAAACGGTGACCGCGGTCTACTCCTCGACATTTGGCCTGTCGAGTCGCCAAACGTTTGGGATCAGGTTCGCGCCGAATGCACTCAACGACGCGTCGCTCTCCTTCTTCTATCAGACGGGGCAGCTGCGGCTCTTCGCGACGCCCGGAGAGCAGTTTGGCCCCGTGCTTCTGGGCGAACCACTCCAAGGCCAAAGCGGGTTCAGCTTCACGTTCCAGCACTTCTTCAAATAACGGCCTTGCTTTTTGCGCATTTGCTGAGAAAGGGGGGCGAGGCAGGCCTCCGGGTACCCACCGCGAACACCGGGCGACGACGCGGACCGCCACACGCGCGTATACGCGCGTGACCCTTTACCATACGGCGCCCCCGCTATCTGCGAGGTAACAACGACTGCATGCATGGTGACTTTCGGCGCGTTCATCGCACACCGTTTCGGTGGGTGGGAGCCGCGCTTGCCGTTGCCGTTGCCATCGTGCTGCTCGCGCCTTCGATGGCGCGAACGGCCCCGGTGCCGAAGATCGTCGCCGTCGACGTGGAGGGCAACGTCCACGTCCCGACCGCTACGATCATGGCCGTCGTCGAGACGCACCCCGGCCAGCCGTTCAGCGCGGCCGTGGTGCAGGGCGACTTACAGCGCATCAACGCGCTGGGCTATTTTGCGGCCATCGCGCCGCCGCTGATTCGCCAGCGTCCGGGCGGCATCGCGATCACCTACCGGGTCGTCGAGAACCCGGTGATCACGAAGATCGTTTTCGCGGGAAACCTGCACGTGCCGAGCGACACCCTGCTCGCGCTCATGGACCTTGCGGTCGGGCAGGTGTTCAATACGAACACGTTTCGCTCCGACGTGTTGAAGATCAACAATTACTACGAGCGCATCGGTTATGGCGGTCAGGTGCCGACGCACGTCAAGAACATCGATCTCGATCCCGCCACGGGCGCGCTCACGCTGCAGATCCAAGAAGGATTGACCATCCGTCGCGTCATCATCGGCGGCGATCCGCTCCTTCCGCCGACGCTCACCCTTCCGGTGCTGAGCGTCAAGCCGGGGGTCGAATACTCCGACGGGTTGCGCGACCACGACGTCCAGGCCCTCAAGCACCTCTACGAGGACAAGTACCATCTCGAGCTCGGCAACTTCGAGGGTGGGATCGATCCGTCGTCGATCAATCTGCAGACCGGGACGGCGGACGTGAAGTACGACATCTACGTCATGCGCGTCGCCGTCGTGCAGATCACGGGCAACACGCGAACCAAAGATCAGGTCATCCGCCGCCAGCTGCGCGTCGTGCCGGGAATGGTCGTCAACACGGACGCGATCAAAGCCGACTACGAACGCCTCAACCAAACGCAGTACTTCTCGAAGGTTGAACCGGACATCCGGCCTGGCCCCGATCCGAGGAAGCCGCAGAACGTAACGCTCGTGTGGCACGTGACCGAGCAGCGCACGGCCTCGGCGTCGGTTGGATTCGGCTACTCGGGCGGCCTGACGGGCCAGGGGCTCTACGGAACGCTCGGCCTCTCGGATAACAATCTGCACGGAACCGGCAACGGCGTCTCGATTCAGTTCGAAGGCGGCGCGCGCACGCACCTCGCGCAGATCCAAGGGTCGATTCCCTATCTCGGCAGCACGCCGCGGTCGCAGCGGTACAGCCTGACCGGGAGCATCTTCTCGAGCGGTACGACGTACTATTATCCCGTCTATCAGATTACCGGGGCGAACACGATCAAGCCCGTGCCTTCGGTCGGCGGCACCCCGGTGCCGGTTCCCGTGACGCTCTACTCGAGCACGAACTCGGCCCAGGTCACGAACGCGTACGCGACGAGCGTGTCGAACTCGAACGGGTTCACGGCGCAACTCGGCCGGCGCCTGAGCGATTACACGCAGCTCTTGGGCGGCCTCACGACGGAGATCATCAAGTACAACACGACGGTGCCGTCGCCGTACTACTTCGAGTCGTACCAGCCGAACATCTTCGCCGGGCCGACACCCAACCCGCTCAACTCGAGCCTCACGACGAACAACGGCTCCTTCGGCATCGCGGCGAGCTCGATCGCCAACGTCAACACGGGGCTGCCGTACCGGCTCGACATGCTGACGCTGGGAGGACGAATCGTCACGACGGACGATCCGTACAATCCTCGTCGCGGCACCAACTTTTCACTGAACGAGACGTTCTCTGCGCCGTCGATCGGATCGAGCTTTACGTTCACGCAGACGACGCTGGACGTCTCCCGCTTCTTCCCGATCCTGCAGCGCGCGACGATCGGCGTGCACTTCCTCGGTGACACCTCGACCGGTGTCATTCCGCCGAGCTCGCTCTTCGTGTTCTCCGACCAGCAGATGCGCGGATACAACCAAGTGTTCTACGGTACCGACGCGCTGCTGGGTCAGGTCGAGCTTCGCGAGCCGCTGATGGCGAGCGGGCAGCTGTCCATCGCCGTGTTCGGCGACGAGCTCGACTACCGCATTCGTGGAGCTCAACCGATTCTCAATCCCTACACGAATCGCATCACGGGATATCCGTCGCAGTGGACGTATTTCGGCGATGTTGGCGTCGGGTTGCGCTTCGACGTGCCGCAGTTGGGCTTGCATACGGTTCGCGTCGACTTCGCGCGCGGGTATAACGGGTTTCACACGAGCTTCGGCATCGGCCAGAGCTTCTGAGGAGTCCCGGGGTTGTGCTCATGCCGTCGTCGCGCCTGGCCTCATGTATCGTAGCAAACTTCGGTCGCTCGGCTCTTCGGCCCGAGCGAAACCGGGACCCCAACGCACTCATAAACTGAGGAAATCCCAAAAAGAGACGATATGAAGAAACACGTATTTCCGCTCCTCGTCATCGGCGTCGCGCTGCTGACCGCGGCCGCTCCGGCGGCAACGGGTCGCGACTTGACGGATGTCGGCTACATCGACCAGTCGGCGATTGCCGCGCTCCCCGCGTACGTGAACGTGAGCCGCCAGCTCGCAGCGTACAAAGCGCAGCTCGATCGGCAGTACGCGGCCGCGATCCGCAACGCACGCACCAGCCAGCAACGCCAGCAGGTCGGCGCGCAGTTCAGCCAGCGATTCAATGCCGAACAGCGTTCGCTTGCCGGCCCGTCGTTCATGCGGGCGCAGCTGGCGATTGCATCGGTCGCGTCGACGAGAAGCCTCTCCGTCGTCGTCGACAAGCGCATCATCATCTATGGCGGCCAGGACATCACGCGCGACGTGGTGCGCTTGCTGCAAGGCTCGCAGTCGATTCTTCCGCTAGGCACCGCGCCGCCGCCCTCCGAGGTGGGCTACGTCGACCAGACCGCCCTGGCGAACTCGCCGCAGGTGAAAGCCGCAAGCCAGCAGATGGCGGCGTACGCCGAGCGCGAACGGCAGATCTACGGGCAACAGTTCGCGCGCGCGGGCTCGGACACGGCCAAGCAGCAGCAAATTGCGGCCGCGTACAACACGGCGATGAGCGACGAGCAGAATCAGGTGCTCAAGCCGGTCGTCGACCACGCACAAGCGGTGACGGCGCAGATCGCTCAGCGGAAGGGACTTCTGCTCATCATCGACCACGCGGACATCCTGTTCGGCGGTACGGACATCACGACCGATGTCCAGAATGCTCTCAACAAGTAAGGTCGCGGCGATGCTCGCACTCTGCTCCCTGGGACCGACGCTCTCGGGGTGCAGCAGGTTCGACGTGAACTCGCCGCAGATCCGTGGCATCGCGTACGTGCGCGTCGACGACGTCGTGCGGCACGATCCCATGTATCCGCAGCTGTCCCACATCGACGATGCCATCGCGATGGTCGACCTCGCGGGCGCCGGACCGCGCGTACCCCACAGCGCCGCGGAGATCGCGCGGGAAGACGCGCGCATTCGCACCGAGGTCGCCGCAGCGAGGGCGCGCACGCAGCAAATCGTGACGACCAAGCAGCGCGAATATGCCGCGCGCGAACAGGCCGCGGTCGCCGCCGCGCTGTCCGCGGCTGGCGTTCGCAACGCATCGAACGTCGCCGCTACGATGGGACACGTCTCACTCCAGCAGCAGGGCGCCGCCGTGCAGCAAGCGGGTCGCGATTATGCCGCGTTCCAGCAGAGCGTCGTCTCGCAGAGCAATGATGCCGCGCGAGGGATCGTGCGTCAGCTCCAACAGCAAGCCAATGAAAAGCTGCAGGCGAAGGCGATGCAGGAGCAGCAGCGCGAGACGAACCTCTCACTGCAGCTCTCGCAGCAGGATGCGGCGAAGCGCCTTTCGATCCAGACGAAGCTCTCGATGCTGGCGCTCGACAACGCGACGCGCCGGCAGCTGCAGGCGCAGCTCGCAGCCATGACCCGCCGCGAGAACGACGTGCTGTCGGCTCAGCGCGCGGCGGACCGCCGCGAGTTCACCGCGTATCGCGCAACGGTCATGGCGCAGACGAATCAGCAGATGCAGGCGCAGGTCTCGAGCATCCGTACGGAGACGCAAGCGAAGCTGGTCGCGCGCCGCAGCATCGTTGGCGCGCAGTTGCGTGGTCTCGCCGGTCCGGCGAGCGTGCCGCATCTGACTCCGGCGACGCAAGCGCAGATCCGACGCATCGCGCAGCAGTTCCAACAGCAATATCAAACTGACATCCAGGGCGTGCTCTCCGAATACGCGCAGAACGCGTACGCGCTCGAAGCGCAGTACGCGGCGCTCCACGGCGCCGACGCCGCGGCATCGGGAGCGACCGCACAAGAGGTCGCGGTGCTCCAGCAGCGCCGGCAGGCGCTGTACGATCAGATCGTCGGCCAGGTCGAGCGTGAGGCGCAACGGCTGGCCAAAGAGAAAGGCTTCCGCGTCGTCTTCTCCAACGTGACGGCCGCTCCGGGAGGCTATGATATGACCAACGAACTCATCCATGACATCGAAAGCGAGCACGAGTGAAACACGCACTACTCTTCATCGTTCTTAGTACCGCCGCGCTCTCGGGATGCGCGCCTTCGAGCCCCGTCGGGCTCGTCGATGTGCAACGCATCGTCGCGAACTGGTCGCAGTACCAAGGCTACCAGGCGCAGCTCATGCTGCAGGAGCAAACGATCGCACAGAGTCACGCGAGCAATGCGCAGAAGCAAAGCGAAGCACAGCAGCTTCAGTCGCGATACGCACACATCACCGATCAACTGACCGCGGAAGTGCAGAACGCTGCCGCTCAGGTCGCGCGCCAGCGGGGGCTCAAGCTCGTGTTGACGCGTCAGGGCGTCGGCTACGGCGGCATCGACATTACGCCGGACGTCGAAAAGATCCTCAACATCACGGAGCGCGCGACGCCCGCGCCTTCGCCGACCTAGCGCAAGGGGCCGCTGATGCTGGGGAGCGTCGGCGAGCTCGCGCGTCGCGTCGGCGGCCGCGTCGTCGGCGACGAGCGCACCGAGATCGAGCGCATCGCGGCCGTCGATGAAGCCGGCAGCGACGCGCTGACGTTTGCAACCGACGAACGCTATTTTGCGGCGGCGCTGAAAAGCGCGGCCGCGGCGGTCTTGGTCGACGATGCGCTCGCCGCCCATGCGCCGCCGGCGAAGCCGCTGATCGTCGTCGACAACGTTCGAGCGGCGCTGGCGGCGTTGCTCGAGGCGCTGCGTCCGGCGCGGCCGAAAGGACCGTTTTGCCATCCGACTGCCGTCGTCGAGGCAAGCGCGCGGGTCGGCGCCGCGTGCTACGTCGGTGCGCACGCCTACGTGGGACCGGATGCGGTACTCGGCGAGCACTGCATCGTCGATGTCGGGGCGTACGTCGGAGCGGCCGCTGTCGTCGGTGACGAGACGTGGCTGCATCCGCACGCGCGCTTGATGGAGCGATGCATCGTCGGCAAACGCGCCGTGCTCCACGCGGGATCCGTCGTCGGCAGCGAAGGCTTCGGCTGGGCATTCGTGGGCGAACGCTTGGAGCGCATACCGCAGACGGGGGACGTCGTGCTCGAAGACGACGTGGAGATCGGCGCGAACGCGTGCGTCGATCGAGCCCAGACCGGAAGCACGCGCATCGGCGCCGGCACGAAGATCGACAATCTCGTCCAGATCGGGCACAACTGCCGCATCGGGCGGCACTGCGTCTTCGCCGCATTAACGGGCCTCGCGGGATCCACCGTCATCGGCGACAATGTCAAAGTCGGCGGTCAATCCGGTTTCAAAGGGCACATCACCGTCGGCTCCGGGGTCACGATCGCCGGGCAGACGGGCGTGTGGGGCGACGTTCCGGACGGGGTCGTCCTCTCGGGCATGCCGGGACGAGATCATCGCGAGCACCTCAAGACGGAGGTCATGCTCCGAAGGCTGCCAAAGCTCGTTGCTCGTGTGGAGGCGCTTGAGCGAGAGCGCGCGCGCTCGAAGGATTGACCGGAGGTGAACCAAGCAACGCTTGCCGGCGCCGTGCATTTCGACGGCGTCGGATTGCATACGGGAACCGCGGCGCGCATCGCGGTTCTTCCGGCGCCTCCCGACTTCGGGGTGCAGTTCGTATGCAACGGCGTGCGCATTCCGGCGGTCGCCGAGTACGTCGTCGATACGGCGCGCGCCACGGTACTCGGATTGGGCTCGCAGCGCGTATCGACCGTCGAGCACGTGCTCTCCGCGGTGTTGGGCATGGGTATTGCCAACGCGGAGATCGTCGTCGACGGCAGCGAGATACCGGCCGTCGACGGAAGCGCCGAAGCCTTTTCGAATGCATTTGCGGACGCGGGCATTGAAGAGCAAGCGCAACCGCGCAGCACGTTCTCAGTAACCGAGCCGTTCGAGATGCGCGATGAGGATCGAGCGTTGATCCTCCTCCCGAGCGAACGGTTGCGCGTGCGATTCGTCGCGGATTTCCCAGCTCCCATCGGCGTCGAGTATTTCGATTCGACGATCGACCCGCTCGCGTACCGGCGCGAGATCGCTCCCGCCCGCACCTTCGGATATCTGCGAGAGGTCGAGGCGCTGCGTGCTCGCGGGCTCGCGCAAGGCGGCTCGCTGAACAACGCACTCGTCTTTGCTCCCGACGGTCCAATGCAGAATCTGCGGTGGCCGGACGAAGTGGTGCGTCACAAGGTGCTCGACCTGCTCGGCGACGTCGCGCTCCTAGGCCGATGGCCGCAGTGCGACATCATTGCCGTAAAGACCGGGCACGAGTTGCACGTACGCGCAATGCGGGAGCTCCGGCGGCGGGAACGCGACATGATTGCCGCGCGGAGTGCGTAGGCGCATGGGCGAGATGGACATCCGGCGGATCATGGAAATTCTGCCGCACCGCTACCCGATGCTGCTCGTCGACCGCATCACCGAGCTTGAGCCGATGCTGTTCGTACGCGGCTACAAGAACATCACGTTCAACGAGCCGGTATTCATGGGGCATTTTCCCGATTACCCGCTCTTTCCGGGCGTGTACCAGATCGAAGCGATGGCGCAAATGGGCGGAGCGGTCGTCTTACGCCGGGGCGAGTTCTCGCGCAAGATCCCCTACCTCGTTGGCATCAACAACGCAAAGTTTCGCCGGCCGGTCATCCCCGGAGATCGTCTGGACATGGAGATTCGCATGTTGCGCCACAGACGCAACATCGGCTGGGTCAAAGCGGAAGCACGCGTCGACGATCAAATCGCCTGTATCGCAGAGTTGATGTTCTCCATCAACTCCAACGATCGCATGGTCGGCGCGGACGCGTCCATCCTGCACGCATGATCCACCCCACGGCAATCGTGCACCCGAGCGCTCAGCTCGCGGCAGACGTCGAGATCGGGCCGTACTGCGTGGTGGGCGAAAACGTGGCCGTCGGTGCGCGGACGATGCTCCAAGGCCACGTCGTCGTCAACGGCTGGACGCAAATCGGGGCGGACTGCACGATCTACCCTTTCGCCACCATCGGCGCCGCGTCGCAGGATCGAAAATACGCGGGCGAGCGTGCGTACACGAGGATCGGCGATCGCACGGTCTTACGCGAATACGTGTCGATTCAGCGAGCCACCGGAGCGGAGGCGGTAACTTCGGTTGGCGACGACTGTCTGCTGTTGGCGTACGTGCACATCGCGCACAACTGCGTCATCGGCAGCGGCGTGACGATGAGCAATTTGGCGCAGCTTGCCGGGCACGTCGAGATCGGCGATTACGCCCTCCTGGGTGGCATGGCCGGCGTGCATCAGTTCACGCGCGTCGGACGCTACGCGATGGTCGGTGGGATGAGCAAGATCAACAAGGACTTGCCGCCGTTTTTTCTCGTCGAGGGAAACCCGGCGAAGCCCTACGGCCTCAACAGCGTGGGCCTTCGCCGCGCCGGGTTCTCGCCCGACGAACGTAACGAGATCAAGCGCTTCTACAAACTGCTCTACGATCCGAAGATGAACGTCTCTCGGGCGATCGAGGCCATGAAAGACTCCGTGGAGACCGACCGTGGCCAGGAGATCATCGCGTTTCTCGAAGCGCCCTCTCAGCGCGGGATTCTAAAATAGGGGTTCATCGCGACTCCTCCGAGGACCAGTGACGTACTTTCTCTCTACGGGTGAGCCGTCCGGCGAGCTGAGCGCCGTGCTGCTCGTGCGGCAAATCCGTACTCGCGACTCGCGCGCACGATTCGAAGGCATCGGATCGCCGCGCATGCGCGACGAGGGAATCGTCCTCTGGCGCGATCATACGGGCTGGGCAGCCATGGGACCGCTTGCGGCCATTCCTCGCATTCCCAAGCTCTTACTGCAGATGTGGCTCGCAGCGCTGCACGTCGCGCGCACGAAGCCGGATCTCGTCGTCCTCGTCGATTTCGGCGTATTCAACGTTCGCTTGGCGCAAACGCTGCGCGAGCGCCTGCACTACGCCGGCCCGATCCTCTACCTCTTTCCACCTGCCGCCTGGCTCGACAGCGAACGCACCGCGCGCACGGTGAGCCGCTGGACCGTGCCCGTTACGGCGTTCGCACACCAAGAGGCGTTCTATCGCGGCCTCGGGCTACCGATCCGCTACTTCGGCCATCCGTTGCTCGGCGAGTATCGGGAGCACGAACCGCGTGCCGTGCCGCCGCGCGACGGCGGCGTCGTCGCGTTGTTGCCGGGAAGCCGCAAAGGCGAGCTGCGTCATCACGTTCCCGTGCTCGTACGCGCCCTCGAGGAGCTGCGCCGGCTGCGTCCCAATGTCCGCGCCACGGTTGCCGCGTCCGACGCGCGCGCAACGCAAGAGTTGGCCGGCGAGCTCGAACGCGCCGGCGTACGCAATGCAAGCGTCGAGCTGGGGGTCCGCGCGGCGCTAAGCGACGCAGACGCGGCGTGGTGCGCTTCGGGAACCGCAGTGCTCGAGAGCGTTTTGCTCGGCGTTCCTACGATCGCACTCTACGTCGTGTCGCGCGCGGTCGTCTGGTACGGACGGCGCATCCAGCGCCGCATCCACGGCGGGCGCTTCATCACGCTTCCGAATCTGGTTGCCGGCGAAGAGATCGTGCCGGAGTACCTGCAGGACGACGCGACTCCTGAGGCGCTTGCGCGCGCGATGGATCGACTGCTGGCTGCTCCACAGGTGGCGCGTGAAAGGCTCGCGCGCGTGCGAACCGCGCTCGGAGCCGGCGATGCGTTACAACGCTGCGCGGAGCTCGCCGTCGGTCTCGCCGCGGGCAGCGAGGCGCCATGACCCGTATCTATCACACCTCCGATCTGCACGATCGCCGGGGTTTTGCGCCGCAGTTGGAGCGTCTGCGCGCCGAGCGCCCGGGATATCTCTTCGATTGCGGCGACTCGCTGCGCGGCAGCCAAACTGTCTACCACCGGCGCGAGCCGATCCTTGCGGAGATCGACCGTGCCGGATACGACGCGCAAGCAATCGGGAATCGAGAGTTCCATTATTTCTATCCGCTCTTGCGCGCTCGCGCGCGCGCGATGCGCCACCCGCTCGTATGCACGAATCTGCGCGACACGAAGGGACGCGCGCTGCCGTTCGTGCCGTCGCTCGTGCTAGGAGGCGACGCCGGGCCTCGCGTGCACGTTTTGGGCTTGCTGATCATGCAGTATCCGGTCGCAAGCCCCTGGGAGCGCGTCTTCGGCTGGCGCTTCCTGCTGCCGGCGGACGCGATTGCGCCGTACGCGGCGAGGGTTCCCGAGGATGAAGCACTTATCGTCCTCTCCCACGTCGGCCTCCGTCTCGATCGCGCGCTTGCGGCCGCGGTCCCGCGCATCGATCTCATTCTGGGTGGTCACAGTCACGATACGCTCTTCGAGCCGGAGTACGTCGGCGACGTACCGATCGTTCATGCCGGGCCGTACGGGCGATACGTGTCTCGAACCGAGCTCGAATACGACGCCGCGAGCCGGCGGCATCGCGTTGCACGGTTCGATCTACTGCCGCTCTTGGGTGCGCCGTAGCGAGGCATGCGATTGCTATTCGTGAGCAACGGTCATGGGGAGATCGCGATTGCGGATCGCATCGCCGCGGAGCTGCGCGGCCTCGGCGAGGCGATCGAGATCGATCATCTCGCGCTCGTCGGAGACATCCCGGCGCGTCATGCGCGCGACGTCGGCCCGCGACGGCGAATGCCCAGCGGCGGTCTGATTGCCATGTTCAATCTTCCGAACATCCTGCGCGATCTTCGCGCCGGACTTCTCGGACTGACGCTGGAGCAATGGCGCTGGTTGCGTGCGTCGCACGGACGGTACGATGCCGTCATTGCGACGGGCGACGCGTACGCATTGTGGATGGCGCTGCGCGCCAGGTCGCGTACCGTCTTCGTCGGGACGGCCAAGAGCGTGCTCACTGCGCGCTACGGCTTCGGAGAGCGCCGCGTCTTGCGACATGCGGATGAGGTCTTCGTGCGAGACGAAGCGACGGCCGACGACCTTCGCCGGCACGGTGTTGCCGCAGAGGCGCCGGGAAACGTGATCGTCGATCTCTTCGCGGCGCCCGCGGAGGGCCCCACGCTCGCGCCGGCGATCGAGGGCTTCGACGTCGTCGTCGCGCTTCTGCCCGGAAGCCGAGCAGAAGCGTACGACAATGCGTCCTTTCTCATGGACGTGGTCGCAGCGGTCGCACGCGAACGCCCGGGAATCGGGGCGGTCCTCTCCCTCGCGCCGAACGTCGACGCGGCGCACATGGTCTCGGCGCTGACGCCAACCTACGCCGTGCGGCCGGCGCTGATGCCCGGCGTCCCATTCGACGTCCTGAACGGTGGCCGCGTTCTGGCGCGCGCGTGGTGCGGCGACGTCGGCGCATTGCTGAACGGCAGCACCGTCGTGCTCGGGCAGGCGGGAACGGCGAATGAAGCTGCGGTCGCTGCCGGGTTGCCCGTGCTCGCTGTCTCACGCGGTACGGACCGCGAACACGGATGGTACCGCCGCCGGCAGACGCAACTGCTCGGCGATGCATTGGTGATGATCTCCGGCGATCTCGACTCGGCGGCCCGGGAGTTACGCGACATGCTCGACGACCCGCAGCGCCGAGCCCGGCTCGGGGAACTCGGACGCGAGCGTATGGGGCCGGCGGGCGGCGCTCGTCGCATCGCAGAGCGCATCGTTGCGCTCGCACGCGAGGCGGCGTAGAATGCGCGTCTTTACCGCCGCTTCGTTTGCGCTCGTCAACGCGGCCGTACCGCTCTTCCCCGCGTTCATCATGCTGACGTACGTCCAGCCGCCCGGGATCTCGCTCGTTCCGGTCCCGGCTGCCGCAGCGCTGCTCGCACTGCTGGGCCTGCTCGGCGTTATCTTCCTCGTGCGGCTGTGGATGCCGCCGCGCGAAGCGCCGCCGACGCTAGTGCCGCTGCTCGCGTGGCTTGGCGCTGCGGTGCTCGCGGCGATTCTCGGCTTCGACCCGCGCGGCGGCGCAATCTTCATCGCGATCTTCGGACTCGGCGTCGTCTGGCATCTCTCGACGCTTCGGTATTACCGCGCGCCCGGCGTGGCGCGCGCCGTCGTCTGGTCGATGATGGCAACGTGCTTTGCAGCGTCGATTGCCGCCATAATAATGGTTGCGATTCGACGCCCCGTTGCGCAGTACGTCATCGGGCACGGACGAGCGATCGGAACCTTCGTCCTACCCGGGGAGCTTGCGGGTTATCTCGTCGTGTTGCTGCCCATTGCGTACGGCGTCGCCGTAACGACGCGCAGCCGGGCACTCCGTCTCGCGTCGCTCTGCACGCTGCTCTGCGGAGCGATTGCGTTCGCGCTGACGTTCTCGCGTGCGGGATGGATGGGGCTCGCTGCTGCGATCGCGTTCTTCGTTGCGATGCGTCGGCGCGCGTGGGGAACGGGGGTGCTTGCGGCGGCGGCAATCGTCATTGCCGGCCTTGGTGCGGTGCTCTTGCTCTTCAACGTCGCGCACAATCCCAGCGAGAACTATACGCGCATCTCGATTTGGCAGGCCGCGTTCCAGGTGATCGATCGCTTTCCGTTGACGGGCGTGGGGCCGTTTGAGTTCTCGCATCTCTACGCGCTCGTGCGCACTCCTGACGGAGATGCGATCGCGTTTCACGCGCACAGCGTCTACCTCACGCTTCTCGCCGAGATCGGCATCGTCGGGTTCGCGGCGGCCCTCTGGACGTGGTGGCGCTTCGTCGCCGAGCTGCGCCGCCGCATCGAGTCGGCCGAGCCTCGACACGCCGTCATCGCGCTTGCCTGCGCGGCGGGACTCGCGGGGACGCTCGTGCAAGGGCTGATCGATACCGTGAGTGTGGTGATCTTCGGATTATGGTTGCCGACGATGGCGTTTGCTTTGGCAGCGGCGCGCGACGGCCTGATGGAACGGGACGTGCCCTAGCGTGCGCCGTACGATCGCTTTGCTCTGCGGAGCCGCTTGTTGGCTGTGTGCCTGCAGTCCGCACGGGCCCGCACCGGCCGCCTCTCCTCGACCCTCGGTCCATCGCGGCCGAGGACCGTGGCTGCACATTACCGGCACCGGGACGGCACGCCAGCCGGTACGATGGACGATGCGGCAGCGAAACAACCAAAAGGAGTATGACCTGATCGCGCACTCGTACGAGAGCAGCGGTACGCAGGGAACCTCCGTGGCGACGTTCTTCCAGGTGCACGTCACCTTCTACGGCAAGGGCGGTGCGCGGCTCGCGGCGGACGCGTCCCGAGCAATCGTCGACGAGGCGCAGAACACGATCGTGCTTAACGACGCCGTTCGCGCGCGCACCGCCACCGGCATGACGCTGCGCTGCGATCGGCTGCGGTACGACCGGTCGACGCAGACGGTCCACGGCGAAGGGCACGTGGTCATCACGGACGGACATGGAATGCGCGCTACAGGCAACAGCGTCGACACCGATATCACACTTACCAAGGCGAGGATGCAGTGAGCGAGAGGACGATACGCATCCGCGGTCTCGTCAAGCGGTACGGCGAGCGCACCGTGGTGAACGGTGTGAGCGCGGAGGTACATGTCGGCGAGGTCGTCGGACTGCTCGGGCCCAACGGCGCGGGGAAGACGACGACGTTCTACATGACCGTCGGGCTCGTCAAGCCCGACGGCGGCAGCGTGCTGCTCTTCGACGGCGAGAAGGAAATCGATTTGACGAGCCGGCCGATGTACGAGCGCGCCCGAAACAAGATCGGATACCTCGCGCAAGAGAACTCGATCTTCCGCCGGCTTTCGGTCGGCGACAACATTCGGTTGATTTGGGAACAGAGCGGCGTGTCGCACGACGAGCAAGAGCGCCGGCTCCCGGAACTGCTGGAAGAGTTCGGCTTGCGCGCGTTCGTCAACGCGCGTGGCGACGCGCTCTCCGGCGGAGAACGCAGGCGCGTCGAGGTGGCGAGGGCGCTCGCCATCGATCCGTCCTTCCTGCTGCTCGACGAGCCTTTCACCGGGATAGATCCCATCGCCGTCGCCGATATTCAAGCGATGATTCGGCAGCTACGCGATCGCGGCATCGGCGTGTTGATCACGGACCATCAGGTGCGCGAGACGTTAGCGATCGTCGACCGCGCCTACATCATGAACAATGGCCGCATCGAAGTATCGGGCAGCGCGCAGGAGGTGCTCGACTCGCCGATCGCGCGCAAGTTCTATCTGGGCGAGAGCTTCCGGCTCTGAACATCATCGGTACGTTGCCGCGCCTTCGCGCAGTCGTCGCGTTCAGACCGACGATTCTCGATCGATACATGCTCGCCGAGCTGGCCGCCCCGTTCGGCTTCGGGCTCTCCGCGTTCACCCTCGTGTTCGCCGCGACGCAGATGCTGGCCACGGGACGCCTCGTCAGCGAGGACCACGTGCCTCTGTGGACGGCGGTCGGGCTCTTTCTCTGGCAGTTGCCGGGAGAGGTCGTGTTCGTCATCCCGATGGCGCTGCTGCTGGGGACGCTGCTCGCGATGCAGCGGCTTTCGGGTGACAGCGAGATCAACGCCATGAAGACGAGCGGAATCACGTTTCCACGGATCATCGCGCCGCTGCTCTTTGCAGGGCTCGTGATGTCACTCGTCATGTACGCGCTCCAAGAAGGAGTCGTCCCCTTCGCGAACGACGAGGTCTCCGCGATCGAGACGACGGCCCTCAACCACACGAGCGCGTTCAATCGCGATCTGACCGTGTCGGCGCCGTTGCCCGGCGGCGGACGCCAGGTAACGATCGCGACGGCCTACGAGCCGCATTCGCAGGCATTGCTGAACGTAACCCTGATCCAGTACGACCGCGCCGGCTCCCCGACGCAGATCATCTTTGCTCAGCAAGCCGAGTTCGCGGCAAAAGAGTGGATCCTCCGCAATGCGAGCGCCTATCGCTTCAACGCCGATGGCTCGACGATTTCGGAGCCCAACGTCCCCGAGCAGGAGGTCGATCTCGGGGAAAAGCCAACCGATATCGTCAAGCGGATTTCTCACGACGACCCACAACTGATGAGCCGCGCGCAAATCGCGAGCATCATCTCGACGGGTCAGCTGACGGAGACTGAGCTGCACAAGTACGTGACGGTGTATCAGGAAAAGCTCGCCCAGCCTTTCGCCTGCTTCGTGTTCGTCTTGATCGCCATTCCATTCGGGTTGCGCTCGTTCCGAGGGGGCGCAAGCGCGAGCCTCGGATTCGGCCTTGCGGTCGGGATCGTATTCGTCTATTACGTCGTGATGACGATCTTTTCGTACGTCGGCGAGGCGGTGATCTTTCTCGCGCCGCTGTGGGCGTGGATGCCAAACGTCATCTTCACGGCCATCGGCTTGGCACGCGTTCGAAAGGCAGCGGCAATCTAGTGACGTGGGCTGATTTCATCCGCGGCGCGGGCGACATCGTCATTATCTTGGTCATCGCGGGCGGCGTCGCGTACGTCGGCGATCGCGTCGGGCACCAAGTCGGGCGCCGGCGTCTGACGCTCTTCGGAATCCGTCCGCGGTACACGTCGACGATCATTGCCGTCGCGACGGGCGTCGTGATCGCCTTGGTCGTCACGCTCGTCGCGATCTTTGCGTCCCAACAGGTGAAGACGGCGTTCTTCCACCTTTCCGCGCTGAATGCCCAAATCGCGACGTTGCAGCAACGCGAGCAACAGCTCGAGGCCAAGGTTACGAACGGCCGTCTCGTTCTTCCCACGGGCGAGCTCATCACCCCCTTCCGCCTCATCCTGCAGCGGGCGCAGTCCGAGGCCGTGCGCGAGCAGCAGCTCAAAGCCTTCTACATGGAAGCGGTCAAATACATCAACGCGACGTATCCCAGCTGGGGCCTGCGGCCCTATGTGGTACCGCACAACGTCGACAAGACGCTGCACGACTTCTTGAACGATGCCGCATTGCAGGCCGAGCTCTCGCAATCCAACGTGATGGTCACGGCCGTCTCGGACCAGAATCTCTTCGCCAACGACGCCTTCCGCTTTTCACTCAACGCGGTACCTGACGTGCGCGTCCTCTCGCGCGGGCAGCTCGTCGCGCAGATCGACATCCCGGGAAACAGCGGCGCCAATATCAACATCGCGTTACGCGAGCTGTTCGCGCACGTCACGATCAACGCCGAGTACGCGCACATGCCGACGTACTTGGCGACCTACGTGCAGCCGACGGAGCTGGTTCCCGACGTCTCGCAGATGCAGCAGATGCTCGGCCGCGGCGGACTCTACTACCTCACCGCATACGCAGCAGACGACATCTACCCGCACACGGGCGCGATCTCCATCGCGATCGTGCTCGTTCCGCAGAGGAGCAGGTGAGCGGGGTCCTCGGCATAGATCCGGGGACGCGCAAAGCGGGATACGCACTGCTCGGCGATCGAGGGGTCGTTCTCGCACGAGGCATCGAGCCGGTCGACCGCCTGCACGGGCGCTTGGAAGCCCTTCTGCGGCAGCACCCCGTCGAAGTTCTCGCGCTCGGTGCCGGGACGAATGCTGGAAAGATCGCTGCGGCGCTCGCGCCTCTGGGGCTGCCGGTACGCCTCGTCGACGAACGGGAGACGACCCTGCGAGCCCGCCGGCTGTACTATGCTGAGAATCCGGCGCGAGGTCTCCAACGCTTGCTTCCCATGGGCTTGCGCTTCCCTCCGAGGCCGATCGACGACTACGCGGCGGAGATCATCGCTCGGCGCTGGGTCGCCTGCAACGAAGGCAAAACGGCCCAGCCGTCGTAGATTTCAGGCCCGGGGTGAGGGGAGGAGGAAAGATGCGCCGGCTTATCGGCTCGCTGGTGATCGCAACGTTCGTCGTTGCGCCTGCCTGCGCGCGCGCCTCCACGCTCTTCTCGGCCACCCCCGACCTGCGCGCGACGCTGTTGATGCGCGTCTTCGGAGAGACGTCCGACGCACAGGCCCGGCTGGGCATTTCGAATCTCGACGCTCGCAGCGAGTCGCCGCTGCGCGCGGCGGCTTTCGTCGTCAGTATTACGAGCGCAGCGCAAACGGCCGTCGATGTACCTGTCCGAGCGCCAGCGGTCGTAGCGCACTTTCCCGCTGCTCCAGCGCAAGCGCTCACCTACGTCGTGAGCCGGCCTCCCGAGCCGCACCCCGGCGTTTCGATTCACGTGCCGGTGTCGGCGCCCGTAACCTCCGCCTATGAAGCGCTTCCCCCGACGCGCTTCGCGTCCGACGAACGCTCCGGCGCCTTCTCGTTCCCGAGCGTGTCGACGAGCAGCGTCCCCTCGTTCGTGACGCAGAGCGCGCTCGAGGGTACCTCGGCGCCAGGCTCGGGCCTCGCGCAGAACGTTCAGATACCGGTCTCCCTGCGGGTCGGCAATCTCCGCGTCTTGGCAGGCTTCAACGCCGCGTTCGGAACCACGCCGAACTCGGGTATCGACAACACGCTGCCCGTATTCGTCCCGAGCTACTCGGGCGTGAGCCGTTCCTCTGTAGGCGCCGCGTTCGCCGTCCCGGTGGCGCCGCGGCTGTTGCTCGGATTCGGATACAACACCGAACGCCTCATAACCGGTTATGGCGTACCGGCAACGGTAGAGGGGCTCGATGCTCGCAACGACACCTACACCGGTAACATCACCTTCCTCTTTCCGCGGCTCTCCAGCGCGCTTTCGTTCTCGGCGCAGCAATATCGCTATCAAGACAATCTCCTGCCTGCGGAGTTCACGCAGTTGCGCGAAAACCTCAACCTGACCGTCAAGTTCTAGCAGGCTAGGCGACGCGTGGTGCGAGTCGTCACGGGCGCAGCCGTCGCGCTCGTGCTCGTTGCGTTTTGCGCAGTCCAGCTCGCCTCTGACGCATTTTGTGCGAGCGCCGCAGCGCCCGGAACGCTTCCCACGCGCGTGCCCATCGTCGTGGCGCTGCAGATCTATCGTACGCTCGATCGCGTCGCCCCGGCACCGTACATAGAAACGACGCTCGCCGAATACGACGCGGCTCATGGAGATCGTACGGGCGCGCTACGCCACGCTCTTCGGCTACCGCCGACGCCGATTCGCAACGAGCTGCTGGGACGCATCGCACTCGCGCGCGGTGACCGGGTGCTGGCGATGGAGTACTTTTTTGCCGCTCCCGACATCGCCGCACTGCAGCAGTACGTGCTCGCACTAGCGCACTCCGATCCGACCCGCGCCTACGCGGTCGAGCGTCGCGTACGCACCAGTCTGACGTCGCTCGAAACGCATCCGGATGCCGTTGCCGAGGCGTGCTGGACGATGGGACTTCTTGCAGAAGCGGCGTCGAACACGACGACCGGTGCGCACCGCGCGGCATGGCGCAGGCGAGCGCTGGGAGACGACATCGCGGCCGTCGAGTTGTCGCCGCTCTCCGAGAAGTATCTGCTGGCGGCAGCGGGCGCGGAGCTGTCGCTGGGGAACGTCCGCGCTGCGCGAGGCTGGTATCATCGTGTCTTGAGCGTCGACCCGAAGAGCCCCGGCGCGATCGCGGCACTCGCCGCGATCGCCCGGATGCGAACCCGGCCTTCGCGTTGAGGATCGCGCTCGACGCGCAACTGGGGGTCGGCACCGCCACGGGCATCGGCGAGTACGTGCGCGGTCTCGTCGCAGCGCTACGCGACGCTGGCGAGGACGTGATCGAGGTGCGCGACGTGCGGATCGATCCTTGGCGGTTCGACCGCCGGGTGCTGTGGGATCAGGTGCTGCTTCCCCGTCTGGCGGCGCGCAGCGGAGCGGCGCTGCTGCACTGTGCCTCCGGTACCGTTCCGCTCGTGCGGAGTATGCCGATCGTCGTTACGGTGCACGACGTCGCGTGGATGCGCGTGCAACGACATGCGCGCTGGTACGCGCGGCGCTATTTCGGAGAGTTTTCGGTTGCTCGATACCGCCGCGCTGCGGCCGTCCTCGCCGACTCGGCATTCTCCCGTACGGAGCTGCTCGCCGTGTCCGGGGGCATCGATGCGTCGCGCGTACACGTCGTAGCACCGGGAGTCGCGAGCGACTTTGCACGCGTGCGCCGCGAAAGCGACAGGCAGACGATTCTCGCGGTCGGGACCATCGAGCCGCGCAAGAATCTCGCTCATCTGATCCGCCTCTTGCCACGCCTTCCGCGCGCGCGGCTCGTTGCAGTCGGCCCGGCGACGCCGTATCGGCAGGCGTGCGTCGCGGCGGCGCGCGAGCTCGGCGTCGCCGACCGCGTTGAGTTTCGCGGTTACGTATCCCGCAGCGCGCTGCTCGACCTGTACGCAACGGCGGCGGTCGCGGCGGTCCCGTCGCAGTACGAAGGGTTCGGTTACGCGGCGGCGCAGGCGCTTTGCGCGGGCCTTCCGTGCGTGGTCAGCGACCGCGCGTCGCTGCCGGAGGTCGTCGGCTCCGATGGAACGCCCCTGGCGCTCGAGGACATTGACGGCTGGGCGAGGGCGCTCGAGAGCGCCCTCGAAGGCGAGGCAGACGCCGTTGCGGCGGCATCGCGCGAAGAGTGCGCCCGACGCTTCTCCTGGAGCACCTGTGCCGCAAAAGTGCGCGAGATCTATCGCGCCGTTCTCGGAAATGCCCTAGTAGACCGGTGAGCCCGGAGCTCCGGGCGGCACGCTGCCGTCGTCGGGAGCGAAGATCAAATCGAGCGGATAACTCGACCCCCCCTCGGGCATCGTCTCTATCGTGATGCGTACGAAGCCGCGCGCCGGAACGACGTATTGACGTATCTTGTAGCGCGAGAACGGCGGTACTTGATGCGACTGGACCAGGACGCCGTCGATGAGGTACGTTCCCGTCGCGCGGCCGCCGCGCGGGTTTTCGTAGATTGCAATCGGCTGCGGTTGCGCGGTCGGGTTCTGGACCGTCACGACGAAGGACTGCAGCACGCCGTAATCGCCCGAGAGGGCCTCGCCTTGTAGGGTATTATGGAGCGGCAGTTGCCCGATGCGCAGGTCGAGATAGGGATCGTCGACGCTCCACGCACGCTCCTGATGGAACTCCGGCACGGTGTAGATGCCCCGGGCGTGACGCTGCGCGCCGACGAGCAGGTCCGTCTGCGTGATGGGAGCGTCGGGATCGTCGGAGGCGTTCTGCGCGAAGAGCGTCAGGCGTATGTGGTCTCCGGAGAGCAGACGAAGCTGGAGCAGCGAGCTGATGACGGTGCCGTGCGGCAGGTCGTCCTCGACGAGATTCACCGATGCGTGCGCGCCGATCGTAATGAGCTGGCCCTCGTTTTGAATCATGCGAACCAGGAACGTCGTGTCCGCATCGTGGCCGGTCTCCATTTCGTTGGTCGTCGCCGGACCCGTGCCCGCGATGAACTGCACGAGCGCGGGCTCGCCGCCGTCGTTCTCCGCCCTGAGCACGATGCGCCGATCCGGCTGCGCCGGCGGATCGTAGTGAAAGAACAGAAAGCGCGATGGGGCGCTCAGGCGCAGATCGGCGGTGAAGAGGACGCCGTTTTCGGTGAGCGATTCCGGGAAGTCGCTGACCATCAGCCGGTCCGGTGCGATGCGCGGCGTGGCCACGTCGATCACGCGTACGCGCGCCGTGCCGTTGACGCTGAAGTACTGTTCGCCCTGAACGAGGACGTCGGCATCGACGTTGGCGACGTCGTCTTCACCGAGCGTTCCTTCGAACGTGACGTCGTCAGGGCCGACCACGACCTGAGCGCCCGGTCGCGCCACGACTGCCGCCGCGACGGCGCGCGCGACCGCTCCGCGAACGAACTGCGCAGATGCCGGATTGCCGGTGATGCGAAGCTCGAGGGAAGGCGGTATGCTGCCGGCCTGATATGCGACGGTCACGGGAACGTCTTTGGTGAGGCCGCGTGCATCGCCGATCGTGACGACCGTCGTCCCCGGTACTCTGCCGGTCAATGTGACAGTCTGCGTCTGCTGATCGATCGCTACGCCGACGATCGACGGATCGCGAGCGATCGCCGTAATGGGCATGATGGCGCTGCCAACGGCGAGCTGCGTGGAAAGGCCGACCGGTGCCTGGGCTGCTTCCGGCGAGACGGTGATCGGCGGCGGAGTGGGTGTCGGCGTCGGACTTGGCGTCGGGGTGAGACTCGGCGTTGGGGCGGGCTGCGGAATGGTGGGCGCGCCCGGCGTGGGCATCGCAGCTGCCGGGGCGCTCGGCGAAGGCGTCACCTGACCGAACGCGTGCGCAGAGAACGCGACGAGAATGCACGCGAGCGCAAGCGGCGCTCCAAAGAACTTGATGCCTCTTCTCAAAGAAGCTCCTCCGTGGAAGGCTCGATATTCTACTCCGGGCGAAGAGCCGAAGGCGGCCTAAGCGATCTTTGGCTCGGCGCGATCGACGGCGCTCGCGAGGAGCGTCTTGTATCCGAAGCTCGGGAAGAGCACCGTCACGAGGTCCCGCTCCATCCGCTCGACCGTTCCGGTCCCGAACTTCCGGTGAAAGACGACGTCGGCTATCTTGAACGGCCCGACGACCAAGCCCTCGTACACGCCGTTGGCCTCCGCGCGCAGGCAGTTGTCGCATGCGCCGCAGTTGACCGTGTCGAAGCCTTCGCCGAAGTAGTTGAGGATGAAGCGCCTACGGCAGACGCCACTCTCGGCATATTGCAGCATCATCGAGAGCTTGCTCTGATCGTACGACTTCTTCGTTTCGTAGTTCGCGAGGCTCAGCATGAGATCGCGATTCTTCCGCACGGCCTCGGTAAGACCGTACGCGGATCTCCCAACGGGCTCGAGGTAGCCGGACTTCTTCAAGAGCGCGAGGATGACTTTGAGTTTGGTGAGCGGCAGCTGAAGGATCCTGCGAAGGTCGGTCATCGACACGCCGGCGCTCTGATCGCCGAAGACCTCGATCGTTCCAAAGACGCGTTGCACTTCCTCGATGTCGGGATACTTCCCGGTCAAAAAGTAGTTCTGAACGCGCGTGTCGCTCATGCGATAGATGAGGATGCAGCGTGAAGCTTCGCCGTCGCGCCCGGCGCGGCCGGCCTCCTGCGTGTACGCCTCGATCGATCCCGGCAAATCGTAGTGGACGACGAATCGGATGTTCGGTTTGTCGATGCCCAGACCGAAGGCGTTGGTGGCGACGACCGCGCGAATCTTTTCGTCCATGAAGAGTTCGTGAACGGTGGTGCGGTCTTCTTTGTGCAGCTTGGAGTGATAGACGGCAGCTGGAACACGCAGCTCTTGAACGAGATAGCGCTGCACTTCGAGTGCGTTCTTGATCGTTGCCGTGTAGACGATGCCCGTTCCTTCGAGCGCCTCGGCGCCGGAGAAAAGGCGCGCCAAGATCTTGAGCTTGTCGCTCTCCTTGTCGGCTTTGCAGGCCTCATAGACGAGATTCGGGCGGTCGAAGCCCTTGACGATCGGCTTGACGTGTTCGATGCCGAGCTGGTGAAGGATGTCCTCTCGCACCGCTGGAGTAGCCGTGGCGGTCAACGCGAGAACCGCCGGGCGGCCGAGCCGGTCGATCACGTGCCCGAGCGCGAGATAGGCGGGCCGGAAATCGTGGCCCCACTGACTGATGCAGTGCGCCTCGTCGACGACGAAGAGCGGGACGTCGATCGAGCGCAGGAGCGTGAGAAACGCTTCGTCCTCGAGCTTCTCGGGCGTCGTGTAGACGATCTTGACCCCGCCGGCGGCGATGCGCCGGCGCGCCGCGATCTCTTGCTCCTCGGAAAGGGTCGAGTTCAGGGCGACGACCTCGGTGACGCCGCGGTCGCGCAGCATGTCCACCTGGTCCTTCATGAGGGCGATGAGCGGGCTGACGACGACCGTCGTCCCGTCGAGGAGGAGTGCCGGCAGCTGATACGTGAGGCTCTTCCCCGCACCCGTAGCGAGGATGGCAAGGGTATCTTTCCGGCCGAGGACGCGACGAACGACCTCCTCCTGCCCTGGATAAAAGCGCTGAAAACCGAACTTATCGGAAAGCGCCGCTCTCAGATCCACCCTATTCATGAAGCTCAATCTTAACTCGGTCATCGCTCGAAGCGATAATTCAAATGCGGCAGAGGCGCCAACCCCCTGCTCTCTATACTACGCAGCATAGAGAGCAAAGGTTGCGATGTTCAGGGTCTACCCTCGTGCAGGCTCCTCCAAACGGCGCTGCGTAGCTTGTGAGGCATGTCCCTGTACCGAGCGTGGCGCCCGAAGAGCTTCTCCGAGCTCGTCGGCCAGGATAGCGTCGTCCGCACGCTCACGAGCGCTCTCGCAGCCGGGAAACTGGCCCACGCGTACCTTTTTTCGGGTCCGCGCGGCTCCGGGAAGACCTCGGCTGCGAAGATTCTCGCGCGCTGCATCGACTGCGTTGCCGGACCGACCCCGACGCCGGACAACACCTGCGAAAACTGCCGGGCGATCATCGACGGCACGGCGCTCGACGTTCTCGAAATCGATGCCGCCAGCAACCGCGGAATCGACGAGATCCGTGCGCTACGCGATGCGGTGAAGTTCGCACCATCCGCCATGCGGATGAAAGTCTACATCATCGACGAGGCGCACATGCTCACGAAGGAGGGCGCAAATGCCTTTTTGCGCACGCTCGAGGAGCCGCCACCGCACGCGGTCTTCATCCTCGCAACCACCGAGCCGGAGCGCTTGCCCGTCACGATCCTGTCGCGCTGTCAGCGGTATGCGTTTCGTCGCATCTCGATCCCGGTGATCATCGCGCGCATGCGCGAGATCGCGCAATCGGAAAACATTCGCATCGACGACGCGGCGCTGGCGGCGATCGCCTATCGCGCCGACGGCGGTCTGCGGGACGCACTCACCATGCTCGAGCAGGCGGCGGCCTTCGGCGGCAATGGCGCAACGATCGACGCGAAAACGATCGATCTCGCCTTCGGCTCCGCTGGGCGGGAACAGGCAGCGGCGCTCGTTGACGCAGTCCTGGCATGCGACGCCTCCGCCGCGCTGCGCGCGATCGAAGAGGCGAGCGACGCAGGCGCGGACCTCGCCGTCTTGACGCGTACGCTCGTCGCAGAGTTTCGAAACATCCTCGTGGCGCGGATCGATCCGCAACTGCTGGCGCGCGATCTCGCTCCGGAAGACGCGGCCCGAGCCACGCGGATCGCGCCCGATCTTCCCCAGACGAGGATCGTACGAGCGTTGCGCGTTCTCTCCGATGCACTTGCGCTTGCGCGCATGGGCGGTAACCCGCGCTTGGAGCTCGAGACCGCTCTGCTGCGCTTCATGCTCGAACAGCAAGACGTTGCCGACACAGCGCCTCCGAAGCGCCGGGAAGCGCAGCCATCCGTAAAAGCGCCGCCGGCGCCGCCGCCGCAGAAAGCGGTACCGAAGAGCCAGGGCGACCTTTCGTTGCAGCACGTTCGGGCTGCGTGGCAGAGCATTCGATCGAAGGCTGAAGGGCAGCGGCAGTCGCTGCGCGCTCCGCTCTCCCGAGCGGTCGTGGAGGCCGTAGACGCGAAGGCTATCACGCTCGGGTTACCGGAGCCGTGGATCGCAGACGCGCTCCTCCAGCACGCAAAGCTGATCGAGCGAGCAATCGAGGACGTGTTGGGGGTCGCGCTCGCGGTAAAGGTTCGTGTGGACGGCTCGGTGCGCGCGAACGCTACTGCGCCCGAGCCCGAAGATGCCGACGAGCTGTTCGATTATGCAAGCGAAGTGATACGAGAGAGATGATGAATCCGGCGAACATGATGGCCCAAGTCAAGAAGATGCAAGCCGAGATGCTGAGAGTCCAGGAGGAGCTAGCGGCGACGGTCGTCTGCGGCTCCGCCGCCGCAGGAGCGGTTCGCGTCGAGATGACGTGCGATCAGCGCGTGAAATCCGTGAAGATCGATCCTCAGGCGATCGATCCCGGCGACGTCGAGACGCTGGAAGACCTGATCGTCGTCGCAACGAACGACGCTCTGCAACGCGTCGGCGAGGAGTCGCAGAAGCGGATGAACGCCGTCACCGGGGGCATGCGCATTCCGGGCCTCTCGTGACCGGATCGATCGCCGGTCCGCTGCAAGCGCTCATCGACGAGTTTGCAAAGTTTCCGACGATTGGGCCAAAGACCGCCGCGCGTCTCGCGTTCTATCTGCTCTCTCGCCCCCGGCACGAAGCGCAGTCGCTCGCGGAAGCGATCTTGGCGGTGAAAGACAACGTGCGCTTCTGCTCGATCTGCTTCGGTTTGACGCAGAGCGATCCATGCGACATCTGTACCGACGAACGGCGCGAGAACACGATCTGCGTCGTTGCGGAGGCGAAAGACGTCTACGCGATCGAGCGCACCGGTGCGTACAAGGGCCGCTATCACGTCCTCGGAGGCCTCATCTCACCCATCGACGGCATCGGCCCCGCGCAAGTGCGCTTGCGCGAGCTGCTGGAGCGCGTCGGCAGCGAGCGTCCGAGGGAAATCGTTCTCGCAACGAATCCGAACGCCGAGGGAGAGGCGACGGCGCTCTACCTCTCGCGCGTCATCGCGCCGCTCGGCGTCGTGGTGACGCGTCTTGCGTATGGATTGCCCATCGGCGGCGATCTCGACTACGCGGACGAGATCACGCTCGCTAAATCGCTCGAGGGTAGAACGACACTCTAGCAAGCTAGAGCTTCCCCTCGTCACGGGATCGGAAATACGGCGCGTCCTGGAGTCAAACGGTGTTCTCGCCGGCGGCGGCGTCAACCGGAAGCCGGTGAAACGCACGCTACGGTTGCGGCGTGTACCGCACGACGACCGTGAACTGCGTCGGCGCGACGCCCGTCGAGAAGAGTTCGGTCCGCGATGTCTGCGCGGCGCGGATCGTGATCTGCACGAGCGCGTTTCCGCCGACGGCGCCGCCGCCGCCGAACGCGTACTCCACCGGCACGACGGTCGCACCTGCGAAGAGCGGATCGTAGATGGGGCTCGCGGGGTCGGTGAGCGCGCTCGCGGGGAAGAGACGCGCCGTAAAACCCGTAATGCCGCTGGCTGACGAGCCCGGCGCAGGCGAGCTCCCCGCCGCGACGACGTAGCGCGTGACGGTCTGCGCTGCTGCGTCGAAACGATAGACCCAGTGAAAGATGCGCCGCGTGGCGTCTTCGGAGACGAAGTCCACCTCGTGACCGTCGGCGTTGCTTTCGCCGGTAATGTCCGCTGCAGGCACGGCGATGCTCCACGCGCTCGCAGCCTCGCTGCGCATGCGCTCGAGCAGCTGATCGCTCTGGGTACGCGCCAGCATCACGGCGTGCCGCGAGGCGGCGGTGACGACGAGCGCGTGTAGAACAGCGACGAGGAGCGAGAAGACGACCAGCGCGGCGGCGGCACCGACTACGAGATCGAGCAGTGCCGCACCGCGCTGATGGAGCCCGCCGGCTCCATGGCCTCCCACGTCCGAGAGAGTGCCCGTGAAGGCGCTGGATTGGACGCCGGCTTTGTGGTACAAAGTAGGGAATGACCGAGCTGGACCGGGCTCTCTCCGACATCGCCGAGGTCCGCGAGCGCCTGGCAATGGCGCAGCGGTTCAAAGGCTACTCCGGCATCGCTGCGATGATCTCGGGCGGTTTGGCCGTCCTTGCGGGCATCGCTCAGCGCGGCCTCGCTCCGGCACCGCAGGGTCCGTACCAGGAGCACGTCTACTTCGCCATTTGGTTCGCCTGCGCGGCGCTCGCCGCACTCGTGAACTACGGCGCGATCCTGAACTGGTTCTGGAGCGATGCGAGCGCGCGTGACCGCTGGCAGACGCGTACGGTCGGGCTCTCGATCCTCCCGGCGCTGCTGCTCGGTGCCGGATTTTCGTTCGCGCTTCTCGCGCGAGGCGAGACCGTTCTTCTTCCCGGCGTCTGGTACGGCTGTTACGGCGTCGGCCTCTTCGCATCGCGTACGATGCTTCCGCGGGGCGTGGTTCCGATCTGCGCCGCTTTCCTCGCAATCGGCGTCGCGCTGCTCTTCGTGCCATCGCACATCGCGCTCGCGTGGTGGGTGCTCCCCGCGGGGTTCGGCATCGGTCAGGCGGCGATCGGCATCTTCGTGCGCCGCGACACGTTGGTAAAAGCATGAGCACGGCGAAGCTCGATCGCGTATTTCACGAGCGTGGGCGCCTTGCGATCTGCTCGACGCTCGTCGCGCGCAGCGAAGGAATCTCATTTACGCGCCTGCAGAGCGCCTGCGATCTTACCGACGGCAATCTGAACCGCCACCTGCACGCGCTGATGGAGGAAGGCATCGTGGCCACCGAACGGCGCACCGGCGCCGGGCGTCCGCAGACGATTCTCCACATCACCGATGCCGGACGTCGCCGGTTTCTCGAGTACATCGACGCGCTGGAAGCGATCGTGCGCGACGTTCAGCGCTCGACCAAGCGTACGGAGTCGCCGCTGCGCGCCGTCCCCGCACGCAGCACGTCGCAGTAAACGCCCATCTTTGCGTCGCGTTCTCGTGCGATGTAGCGAAGGATTCGAGGGTCGGGCGCGGCGCCGCTCGGGTGGTAGGTAATCGTCACGCAGCGGGAGATCGCTTTGGTGACGAGCAGTCGCACGTCGCCGACGTCGAGGGACGCTCCTACGAGCGCCGATTCACCGAAACGGAAATCCTCCGCAGCCTGCGCGAAGAAGTTCGGTCGAAAGCGCTCGGGCTCGACCGCGTAGCCTACATGCGCGCTCACCTCGTCGAGCCAACGGTCGAAGATGAGTGAGATCGCGCCGCTGAAATAGAACCGTTCGCCGTTTTCGACGCGAATGCCGACGCCGCGCCCGCGCGCGAGCGCGACGGCAACGCCGGTATCTCCCGTGAGATGCAGCCCTTCGTGCTCCATGCCGCGATACGCGCGCCCTACGCGCGCGTGACCGCTTTCGACGATGAGCTGCCGCGTCCGATCGCCACGGACACCGCCGTCCCAGATCTCCGCCGACTGCAAGAGTTCGCCGGCAAGGCTCTTGACGGGGTAACGCCGGATCCACGCGAGCGTTCCAAGCGGCATCGGTCCGTGCTTCGCGAGGAGGCGCTCCCAATGCTCCAGAAGGCGCGGACGTCATGGATGCATCGGCTCCGGTTCTGCTGCGTCCCCTGGGCATCGGCGAGATCATCGACCGCGCGCTCGCCGTGTACGTTCGCAACTTCGTTGCGCTGACGGCGACGGCACTGATCGTCCTCTTCGTTCCGCTCGTCCTCGCGCAGTACTTCCTGCTCGACGCCCAAGCCGGAGCGTTTCAGAGCATGATCGAGGTCTTCCGCCACGCAGCATCGGGAACGCCGGCGTCGCCGCAAGCGCTCGAGCGGCTGATTTCGTATCCGGAGTTGATGCTCGGCTACGCGTTCGAGGTCGTCACCGTCATCTTGTCGCCGTTTGCATTCAACGCCGTCGCCGCCGGCATCGCGGCCATCTATGCGGGCGGGCGGCCGAGCATCGGCGCGAGCCTCGCGACGGCCTTCGCCCGCTGGGCGCAGCTCCTCGGTTTACTGGCGGTTGAGATACTCATGGTCGTCGGCGCGTATTGCGTGATCGTGGTGTTGGGCGTCGGCATCGTCTTCGGTTCCATCGCCACCGCGAACGCCTTTCCCGATCTCGCGCGATCGCCGCTTACGATTACGGCGCTCGTGCTTCTTGGGCTCGCGCTGCTCGTCGCGTTATGCGTCGTCTGCGGTCTCTTCGCGCTCTCCATGCTCTTCGCGGGATACGCCGTCGTCATCGAGCGCAAGCCCGTGATGGCGTCGGTCGGCTCCGGCTTCGAGCGAATCTTCAATCGTCAGGAGTGGCGGAAGGCGCTCGTGCTCATGCTCGTCGCGCTTCTCGTCGCGTGGGGCATCGGCACGCTCGGCGCGATAGCGGAGTTCGCCTTTCTTTTCATCCCCGGATTACAAGCGGTCGCCGCCCTCACGAGCGCGCTCGTTGCGGTCGTGTCGTGGGCCGTGCAGATGGTGTTCTACTCCGTGTACTATTATGACGTGCGGATTCGACGCGAAGGATTGGATCTCGATGTGGCGCTGCAAGGGTTGGGCGCTTCCGCGTCGCAGGTTTCGTATGCGGCGACGAACCTCGTTTCGGGCGACGAGCGTGCGCTCGTCCACCGCTTCCTGGAGCGGCGCACGGCGCTTCCCGCGAAGAAGCGCGCCGAACTGGCGGAACGGCTCGCACAAAGAATCCGCCCGCGCGTTGGGCCGGATCTCGCGCGGCTCGACGACGAGGGACTGCTGGAGCGGCTCTAGGAGCCGGTCCTAGGTTCCTTCGCCTGGTTTGCGCAGTTTGGTGACGAGGTCGCGTGCGAAGCGCAGCGCGTCGCTCTTCGTCTGTTCGTAGAGCACCGTTGCGTCCTGCTTGGTCATGTGGTTGCCGTGCTCGAGGAAGAACGTGACGCCTTCGCCGACCACGATCGTTCCCGCATACGCGATCGCCCCTTTGATCGCGATGCCCGCGACCGGCACGAAGCCCGCCAGCTCGCGCGCGAGGGCACGCCAGCCGAGGCCGCCGCCGATAACCGGAAGGAGTCGCCAGAGCCGTTGGACGTCGGGGTCCTTACCGTACGCCGCTTCGATGTGCATGAGCAGGACGATTTGAATGCCCGTGATCGCGACGATGTCGCCGGCAGACGCCATCGCTCCGAGGACGAGACCGACGAGCGGGATGTGGTCGACGACGGCGCTGGCGATTGCAACCTTCAAGGAGTTGGCGGCGGCATCGCGCGTGAGCTTCGCGGCGACACTCTCCCGTAGCGGCGCCAAGGCTCGCCCGACGGCGATCTCTGCCCCCCGCGAGCATTCGACGAGGTGCGGGAAAACGCGCGCGCGCAGTGCCGCCGGCGCGAGCGACGGAACGACGTATTCGGCCCACGTGCCGCCGAGCGGGGGCGTCGGCGGCCCCGCGGGCTGCTCGTGCGCGTCGACGGTGATGCAGAGGATCGGGAGACCGAGCGGTTCCAGAACCGCGATGTTCGCGCCGGCGAGATCGCCCGGGCCGCCCAAAAAGAGCACGGCGCGCGATTGCGCGTCCTGCAGCATCGCCGACCCGTCGGAAGGAATCGTTTCGAGGCACGCCGCGGCCTCCGGCGGTACGACGCCGGCGTGTCCGCTCAGGAGCAGCGCGCGCAGCTCGGCAACGAGTGCGCAATCTCCGCAGAGCAAAAAACGGAACGGCTTGCGGACGCGCGCGCCGATCGCTTCCGCATCGATTCCCTTGCGCACGAGCGCGAAGAGATCGCGCGCGCCGATCGCTGCCGAGGACATACCGGCCGTTATACTCCCACGGTGAGCGACCCGGGCGCCGCGCCGCTCAGCTCTTTCGTCGGGTCGTCGGTGTAGTCGAGGTAGACCAGACCCATGAAGATTTCGAGGGGCCAGGCGTGCATGCCGTGTTCGTTGGCGAGATCGACGATGGGGGTATGCGTGCGTAGCGATTCGTCGACGATCGCCTGCGGCGTGCTCGCAATGTCGGCCGCGAGAATCGTAGCGGCGACGACGTCACCCGGCGTGAGACCGTCTAGCACCATCGTGTGATAACCGATTCCGTTCATACCGAACCGCTGCTGCAACGCGTACTGTAGCGTCGCATAGCGCTGCGACGAGCCTCCCAGCCCGAGCAGGGTGATCCGAACCGAGAGCTGACGTGCGCGGGCCATGTTGTAGAGCTGCGACGCCTGCGACGCCGCGGTCGCGGCCGCGTCGAAATCCTGTAGCACCTTGCTCATGCGTGGCTGCAAGCCGTTGTAATCCGGGACGTCGAGGTCGCCGAAGCTGACATATGCATGGTCGAGCTCGCGAAGAAAGTCGTCCAACTCACCGACGCCTTGATCCATGAGCGTCATCGATGCCCGCGACGCGTCGATGGAGCGAATCATGTCGCCGTCGGCAAGCGAGAGCTGCTCGAACATGTGCGTGTAGGACGGAAGAATCGCCAGGGAATCGTCCGGAACCGGATGCATCGCAAGCGGCGCCGCCATCTCGTTCAATATCTCGCGGCTCCCGAGCAGGAGGCCGCCCTCCTTGTCGGTTTGTAGGGAGCCGATGTTGCCGATCACTTGCGAAGCGTCGTCGATGCCGCTGTTGACGGCGCGCGCCATCGCTTCGAGGTTGCTGACGACGGCCGCCATCCGCGAGTTCGGGCGTATCTGCATGTTGCCGAGATTCGGGAGCTCGTAGGAGACGTTTTGGAGGCGCGCCTGGACGGCTTTAAGCTGGTCGCGGGCCTGGTCACGGCGCGTCTCGAGCTGCTGCGCGGCATCGGCGAGCGTCTGGCGCGCGCCGTCCACTGCGGTATCGAGCCGACTGAAGTCGGGATCGACGCGAAGCAACGAGAGCCGATGGATCTCGAGCTCGCGTAGCTCGGCCTCGCGCACTGCGACGAGGGCTCGGGCCTGCGGCGAGCCGAGCTGTGCCGCCTGTGCCAGCGTCTGTCCGCTCTTGTTCGTCAAGCCGAGCGCAAGTTGCATTTGCGCGAGCTTGAGCAGGGCTTCGACGTTGTGCGGGTCCGATTGCAGGATCTTGCCGAGGTCGAGCGCGGCGTAAGAGTAACGGGCGCGCTCGGCGTCCGAGAAGGCTTGCACCAAGCGCTGCTGTTCGGTGACGACGGTCGGGTCGAGTTCTGGATATCCGAGAAGGTGTGCGATGCGTGCCTTTGGATCGGGGTGACCCTGCAAATACTTGTCGACGAGATCGCTGTGCTGGTCCGCCAGCACGTTCATGTGCGCCATCATCGTCAGCATCGCGCGGGGATCGTATCCAGCGCGTGACATCAGCTGTAAGCCGTAACGATCCGCCTCCAGCTCGTCTTCGCGCGACATCTTCGCCATCACCGTTGCGCCGACGAGATTCCCGAAATCGTAAATGAACGGAGAGAAAATCGATGCGATGCCGAGCAGGAGGCTCAGGATCTGCGCCTTCGAGTTCAACGTGACGACGTGACGCCGCTCGATGTGGCCCGTCTCGTGTCCGATCACGCTCGCGAGCTCATCGTCCGACTGTACGAAATCGACCAATCCCTCATCGATGTAGACGAAGCCGCCCTCGGTCGCGAACGAGTTGACGTCGCTCGCCTTGATGACCTTGATGTTGTAGGGGATGTCCCTACGGGCGACTTGCGTCCAAAGCTTGTTCGCGATTGACTGAACGTACGCGTTGAGAAGCGGGTCGGTCTCCACGACCTCGCTGCGCGTGATCTGCTCGTCCTCGGCTTGACCGGCCCGAATCTCCTGTTGCGTCGTGACGGCGAGGGAGCGCGCGGGATAGCAGGAGAGCAGCAGCGCTGCGATGACCGGAAGCGGAAGGACGCGACGAAGCGGCTTCATGGCACAGAGTATTCGCGCTCCACTGTGAATTCCGTGTGGATAAGCCGAAGAACTTGCGAACGACGTGTGGACGACAAGGGAGGCCGGACGGCCCAAGCAGCAATTGCGCCCGATGAACGTGCTGCGCGGTACCGGTAGGGGCCTCGAGGTCGTACTCTCCGAAGGCGACCTCGATGCGGCGCTGGCGGAACTGCATGCTCGGCTTGCTCGCCAGCCCGAGTTCTACCGGGGAAGCAGCGCGACCGCAGTCCTCGGCGAGCAGCTTCCCGCGCCCGAGCAGCTCGAGCGTCTCCGCGCGATTCTCGACGAGTGCGGCATCGCGCTGCGCGCCTTGCGCGGCGGAGCCGAGGCCGAGGAGCTGGCGCGTGCCGAAGGGCTCGAGTTCTCACTCGAGATCCTTGCACCGGGGCTTTCGTCCTCTGCGCGCTCGCTCGTCGCAGACTTCGCCGGCGCTCGCTCTGACATTGCAGCGCGCCGGAGGCGCGGCGAACCGAGCGTCCGCCGCACCGAGCCGCGCGAGGCGCAGTTGCGCTTGGTCGAGGCGGTTACGACCATGTATCACACGGGAACGCTGCGGGGCGGTCAAGCGCTCCACCACGTCGGCAATCTCGTCGTCGTGGGCGACGTGAACCCGGGCGCGGAGGTCGTCGCAACGGGCGACATTCTCGTTTTCGGGCGGCTCGCCGGCGTCGCGCACGCCGGCGCGCAAGGCGACGAACGGGCGCGCGTGTACGCGATGCAGCTTCGCCCCGTGCAGCTGCGCATCGCGGCATGCATCGCGGCGGAAGAACAGGAGAACGCGTCGCGGCCGGCACAGCCGGAGGTCGCATTCGTGCGCGACGCGCATATTACCATCGTGCCGTTCGATCGGCTCGACCGCGAAGTCACGGAGGTGTCAAACTGAGCGCGCGAAAAATCGTCGTCACGTCCGGCAAAGGCGGCGTCGGGAAGACGACCACGACCGTGAACCTCGGAGCGGCGCTCGCCAAGGCGGGCAAGCGCGTCATTCTCGTCGACGCCGACATCGGCTTGCGAAATCTCGATCTCGTGCTCGGGCTCGAGAAACGCATCGTCTTCGATTTGGTCGAGGTCGCGGAAGGGCGATGCCAACTGCGCCAAGCGCTGATTCGTGACAAGCGCTTTCCCGCGCTCTGGCTGCTGCCCGCGTCGCAGACGCGGGACAAGGACGCGGTCACGGAAGAGCAGTTTGCGGCGCTCGTCGACCAGGCCGCGCGCGCTGCCGACTACGTGCTGATCGATTGTCCAGCCGGCATCGAGGGCGGCTTTCGCAACGCGATCGCGGGCGCGGCCGAGGCGATCCTCGTGACGACGCCGGAGGTCAGCGCGATCCGCGATGCAGATCGCGTGGTCGGAAAGCTGACCGACCGCGCCCTGCCGATGCGCCTCATCATCAACCGGCTGCGCCCGGAGATGGTGCACAGCGGCGATATGCTCTGCGTCGACGACGTATGCGAGGTGCTCGCGGTGGAGCTGCTGGGGATCGTTCCCGACGACGAGGAGGTCATCGATACCACGAATCGCGGCGAGCCGCTCGTGCTCGACGAGACCAATCGCCTTGCAGCCGTCTATCAGAAAATTGCGCGGCGTCTCGAAGGCGAGATCGTTCCGTTCACGACGTTCAATAACGGTGCGCGGCAGGGGCTCTTCGGCCGCCTGTTCGCAGGCCTGAAAGCAGGATAGTGTGATGCATCTCCTCTCCCAGAACGGCGATCCCGCCGAGGGGAACGAGCGGCGCGCGACGACCGGCGAGATCACCAAACTCGGTCGCGCGATCGTCGTTACGTCGGGAAAAGGCGGCGTCGGCAAGACGACGACGACCGCGAATCTGGGAACGGCGCTCGCACGGCGTGGCGCGCGCGTCGCGCTCGTCGATGCGGATATCGGTCTTCGGAATCTCGACATTCTCTTGGGGCTCGAAAATCGCGTGACGCATCATCTTCTCGACGTGCTCGAGGAGAGTGCGACGCTCGACGACGCGCTCATCCCCGACAAGCACAGCGAGAACCTCTATCTTCTGGCAGCGGCGCAATCGCGGGAGAAGGAGGACGTGGACACGGAAAAGATGTGCGCGCTCGTCGCGTCGCTGCGCGAGCGTTTCGATTACGTGCTCATCGATTCGCCGGCCGGCATCGAACGGGGTTTCAGGAATGCCGTTGCCGGCGCGCAGGAAGCGATCGTGGTCTGCACGCCGGAAGTCTCGGCCGTGCGCGACGTGGATCGCGTCGTCGGTCTGCTCGGAAATCGCTTCCGGCCACAGCTGATCATCAACCGGCTGCGACCGCAGCTCGTGCAAAAGGGCAAGATGCTCTCCGTCGAGGACGTCGACGCGATCTTGCGGCTGCCGCTGCTCGGGGTCATCGCCGACGAGCCGCAGATCATCGTCACGACAAATCGAGGCGAACCGCTCGCGCTGCGGCGCGACGGGGCGACCGCGAACGCCTATCATGCGATCGCGGCCCGCGTCGCGGGAGAGAATGTAGCGATGCCGACGGTCGAGCTAAAAAAGCAGAGCTTCCTCGAGCGGCTCCTGCGAGGAGGCCGCGCATGATCGAGTTCTTACGCCGGTTCTTCAGCGCCGCACCGCCGAGCGCGTCGGCGGCGAAAGAGCGCCTGCGGTTCGTGCTCATGACCGATCATCTCGCACTGAGCCCCGAGATCGTCGAGGCGATGAAGCGCGATCTGGTCGACGTCATCTCGCGGCACGTCGAGGTCGATCGGGAGAAGATCGAGGTGACGTTCGAGCGCCAAGACCGCGCGGTCGCGCTGCTCGCCAACATTCCGATCCTCTCCGTCCGGCGGCCGCAGCCGCCCGAGCCTCCCGCGGCTCCGCCGACGCGTCCACGCCGCAAGCGCACCCGCCGCCGCGCGAGCGGCACCTCGCCCACGGAGCCCGCCGCCGCGACGTAGAAACAATAATTCGTGACCCTGTCCGGCGAACGAGGCTAAGGTGGCCTCGCTGGTATTGCGTGGCGATAGCGCGTTGCGGCGGTATCTGCGCAACTTCAACTGGACGCTCGCCCTTCCGTGTGCGGCGATCGCGCTGCTCGGCGTACTGTGCGTGCAGTCCGCAGGACTGCACGACCCAGGCGCGGCGGGAGAGTACCGGCGCCAGATTCTCTACATCGCACTCGGCGTGCCGTTGATGATCGGGCTCTCGCTCGTCGATTATCGAGCGTGGGCGCGGTGGGCGCCGATGCTGTACGTCGCCAACTTGCTGCTGCTCGGATTCATCCTGCGCGGCGGTCATGCGGCGCTCGGTGCGCAGCGCTGGGTATCGCTGGGCCCGCTCGGCACCTTCGAACCATCGGAGCCCGCCAAGCTCGTGCTGGCGATCTCGCTCGCGGCCGTGCTCTGCCGCGGACGCTACGAGCGCCTCGTCGATTTGTGGAAGCCGCTTGCGACGGTCGCGCTGCCGGCATTGCTCATCCTTAAGCAGCCCGATTTGGGAACTACGCTCGTTTTGCTCGCGATCGTCAGCGCACAGCTCTTCTTCGGCCTGCCGAAGATCGGCGACTTCGTGATCTACGCGATGGGCGTGTTGCTGGCAGCGGCGATCGCCGTTGGGACCAACGTCCTGCTCAAACCCTTCCAAAAGGCGCGACTCTTCAGCTTTCTCAACCCTAACGCCGATCCGCAAGGCGCGGGCTACAACCTCGACCAAGCGAAGATCGCGGTCGGCAACGGCGATTGGTTCGGGCGCGGCCTCTATCACGGCACTCAGACGCAGCTGAACTTCGTTCCCGAGCACTCGCGCGATTTCGTCTTCACGGTGCTGGGCGAGGAGATGGGGTTCGCCGGCGGGGTGCTCCTCTTGGCCCTCTACGGCACGATGCTCTACGGCGGCATTCGGACGCTCTTCGCGGCGCGAGACCGCTTCGGCTATCTGCTCGCTGCGGGGTTGACCGCGATGCTCTTCTTCCACGTGCTGGTCAACGTTGGGATGACGGTGGGAATCATGCCGATCACCGGGATCCCGTTGCCCTTCATGTCCTACGGGGGCTCTGCTCTCCTCACCGACTTCGCCGCGGTGGGAATGCTCCTGAACATCTACGGCCAACGCGACCGGGACGTGCTCGGCAACGCGTGATCCCTAGACAGGTTCCTAGCAACTGCTAGAAGGGCAAACTGACGCAGGCTCGAAAGCCCGGCGCAAAGATTTATTCCGGGATGTTGCGGCGGTGCCGCGCGATGACGACGGCCATATGGTCGCTCGAACGCTCGATGGCTTCCCCAGACTCCCGATCCGGATCTTCGGATCCACCAGAGGACGATAGTTGACAACCGAGATTCTCATCTCGAGCGACCCATGGGAGAACCGGGTCGCCATACTGGAGGGCGGCACGCTCTCCGAGCTCTACATCGAACGCGAAGAACGCGTCATCGGCTCGATCTACAAGGGAAAGGTTCAGAACGTGCTGCCCGGCATGGGTGCGGCGTTCGTGGACATCGGCTTGGGCCGCAACGCCTTTCTGTACGTCGACGACATCAACAAGCAACCGCTGAACATCGGCGACGTCGAGATCACGCACGGTCATAGTGGATTTACCATCGGCGAAAAGGTGAAGCGCGGCGACGAGGTGCTCGTGCAGATCGTCAAGGAGCCGCGAGGACTCAAAGGCGCGCGCATCTCGACGAACATCTCATTGCCCGGCCGATATCTGATCCTCATGCCGACGGGCCGGTTCTCCGGCGTTTCGCGCAAGATCGAGTCGGCCGAGGAACGCAACCGTCTGAAGGGCGTGATGAAGCGCATTCGCCCTGAGGGGATGGCGACGGTCGTGCGGACGGCGGCGGCAGGCGTGAGCGAGGCCGAGCTGATCGCGGACCTCGGCGTCCTGATCCGCATGTGGCACGGCATTCTGGAAACCTACAAGCGCGCGCCCGCTCCGGCGCTGTTGCACAAGGACATGAATCTCGTCTACAAGGCGGCGCGGGACTTCGTCACCGCGGACGTCGAGCGCGTGCTGATCGACGATGAAACCGAGTATCGCCGCGTCCGCGAGTTCTTGCAGCTGCTGGGGCCGCAGTATCTCGATCGCGTCCAGCTGCACGAGCGCGGGCACGACCTCTTCAAGGACTTCAACGTCGACGAGGAGCTGCAGCGCCTGCTGCGACCCAAGATCAATCTTCCCGCTGGGGGATCGATCGTCATCGAAACGACGGAGGCGCTGACCGTCATCGACGTCAACTCGGGAAAGTTCACCGGCGGCAAGAATCTCGAAGACACGATCGTGAAGACGAACGTCGAGGCGGCGGCGGAGATTGCGCGGCAGGTTCGCTTGCGGGACATCGGCGGCATCATCGTGGTCGACTTCATCGACATGTCCAGCGAAACGTCGCGCAACCGCGTGGTCAAGACCCTCGAGGACGGCTTGCGCCGCGATCGCACTCGCTCGACGATCCAGTCATTTTCGAACCTCGGCCTCCTCGAGTTCACGCGCAAGCGAATCGGCAAGGATCTCGGCGCGCAGCTCCAAGGGGCGTGCCCGTCGTGTGACGGCCTCGGCGCGGTGATGTCTCCGGAATCGGTGGCCATCGAGGCGTTTCGAGCGATTCGCGATCGCGGCCGTAGCGGCGCCGGTGATTTCGTCGTCTACGTCGCCCCCACGGTCGCGGTGCAGATGGAGTTCTGGTACCGGGACGAGTGCCGCGCGCTCGCGCAGAGTCTCGGTCAGGATATCTATGTACGCGTCGATCCGATGCTCCACCCAGAGCGCTGGCGCATCGAGCGCGTCGCTGCGGTGAAGGACGAAGGAGCGGTTCGCGTCGGCGACGAGCACGACGTAGAGCTGCTCGCCGGCCGGCTTCCGACGGTGACGTCGGCGGCTGCGGTCGTGAACGGGCGCGTCGTCGAGGTGGAGAATGCCGCGAACAACTCCGGCGGCTCCGCGCGCATTCGCATCATCGACGTCGACGACGAGAACGACGCGGTTATCGCCGAGATGATGACGGCAGGGGTTGCGAAGAAGGCGCGCAGGCGCAAGCGCACGGCCGCACCGAGTGCGGCGGAACAGACCAAAGCGCTACGCGAGCTTGCCGAAGAGGCCGCAAAGCAGGCGCAAGGACGGCCGCCGATCGGCATTACGATGGTTACCGAAGAGGAAGAGGCAGAGGACAAGGCGCTTGCAGCCGAAGCGAAGGCACAGCAGCGGCCGGACGCCATCGTGATTGGCGAGGGCACCTCCGGCGAGGAGGCGCACCGCAAGCGGCGCCGGCGCCGCGGACGCAGAGGGCGCGGGCGAGGTCGCGCCACGCTCGAAGCCGCGTCTGCAGTCGGAATCCCCGCTCAGAGCGCAGAGGCGCAGCTCGACGGCCAGCCGGCCGCGCAGCCCGCGCAGCCCGCGCATTCTGAAGAGCAGCATCCGGGCGGACGTAAGCGGCGGCGGCGCCGCGGACGCCGAGGACGGGGTGGATCCATCCTTGCGGTCGCGCCTGCTGCCGCTCCGGCAGTAGAGGCGCCACCGCCGAGCATCAGGCTTCCCGCTGAGGAGCCGCAGGTTGCGAAGCCGACGCGAAGGCGTCGAACGCGCGCGGCGGCGCCCGTGGAGGCGAAGGAAGTTCCAGCGGCCGAACAGCCTGCGCTTCCGCCGGCGGCGACGAAGCGCGCACGTAAGAAAGCGACCGCAAAGAAGTCGAGCGTGGGCGCCTCGACGCGACGCCCGCGCAAGAAGAGGGACGGGGTCTCTTAGCCGGTTAGGAGTTTTCCGCGTTCAACTGCGCAAGTCGGTTCTGGAGAAACTCGAGCGCGCGCTGCAGCTGCACGTCGTGCGGCGGGTCACCGTAGCGGGGATGCTGGTTCTCCGACACCGTGATATCCGGTGAGATCCCGAGATGGTTGATGTCGCGGTTGTGCGGCGTCAGGTATCGCGCGGTCGTGATCTTGATCGCGGAGCCGTCGCCGAGAGGATAGATCGTCTGCACGACGCCCTTACCGAACGTGCGCGTGCCGATGATCGTGCCGACGCCGCTGTCCTGGATCGCGCCCGACGTGATCTCCGAAGCGGATGCAGTGTGCCCATTGACGAGCACCGCGAGCGGAAGCGGTGAGATGGCCGTGTTGTCGGCCTCCCACGTCGTCACATCGGCGTGACGTTCCTCGACCGAGACGATGGGGCCGCTGGAAATGAACTTGGAACTGACCGCGATGGCCGCGTCGAGATAGCCGCCGCCGTTGTCGCGCAGATCGAGCACGATCGCGCGTACGCCCTCCTGCTCCAAGCGATTCAGCGCATCCGCAAGCTCGCTGCCCGTGTCCAGTCCGAACACCGTCAACTCGACGTACCCGATCTTGTTCGGAAGCATCTTCTCGAAGACGCTGACGTCGTGGATTTTCGCCCGCGTGATCACGATCGGCTGCGCAAGCACCTTCCCGTCGCGTTGGATCGTGAGCGAGACGTGCGTTCCCTCGCGGCCGCGCAGATGGCTGCTGGCCTGTTGCGGCGTCATCGATTTGGTCTGCGCACCGTCGATCGAGACGATGAGATCGTCCTGTTCGATCCCAGCCTTGTCGGCGGGGCCGTTGGGGATGACGTTCTCGACGGCGATGTAGTGCGTGCGATCGTCCTGCTGGATGACGATTCCGATGCCGCCGAAGTTCCCTCCGTCGAGTCCTTGGTTCAGCTCCGCGAACTCCTTGGGCGTCAAGAAGACGGTGTAGCGATCGTGCACCGACCGCATCATGCCGTCGATCGCCGCATAGGCGAGCTGATGCACCGGGACGCGGTGCGCGCCGGCGCGTGCGGCGGCTGCGATCTCCGACTCGATCGCGTGGACGTTGCTGCCTTCGAGCCCGTTGGCGCGCAGCACGGGAAGCGTTGCGTGCTTTAAGCCGGCCGACCGAAGCGTGGAGATCAGGTCGCCGCGAACGCTGTCGAGCACCGATTGCGGCGAGACCTTCTGGTAGAAGTCCGTCGTCAGGTGCGTGTAGCTGACCGCAATTTCGCTGCGGTCCGTGGCCGAGAGCACGGACGTGGGAGCTGCGTGAACCGCGGACTCGCCCAAGAGGGCGGCGACGAGGGCGAGTGCGAGGAGAAGCGGGTGGCGATTCATTGGGTCTTTCTTGTTAGGGAGAGCGGCGTTAGGGATTCGCGAGTTGCCGGAGACGGGCCTTGGCGGCGGCGAGCTGCTTATCTGCCGGGGTGTCGATGAGGCGCGGATCGGGGCTCTGATTGACGATGATATCCGGGCGGATGCCGCGATGCTCGATGTCACGGCCGCTCGGCGTGACGTAGCGCGCGATCGTGATCTTGAGTGCGCCCTGGTTGCCTGGCATGACGTAGATGCTCTGCACGACGCCCTTTCCAAAGGTCTGCGTCCCGACGAGCGTCGCCAAGTGGTAATCTTGCAGCGCGCCCGCGGTGATCTCCGAGGCACTCGCGGTGTACTTGTTGACCAAAATCACGAGCGGATGCAGCCCGGCGATCGTTGCGCCGTCGGCGTACTGAGGCGCGACGCGCCCGGCGCGATCCACCTCGGAGACGACGGTGGCTCCTCGCGCAACGAAATAGCTGACGATCGCGACGGCGCTGTCGACCAGGCCGCCGCCGTTGTCCCGCAGATCGAGGATGTAGCCCTTCGCGCCGCGAGCGCGACCGTCGAGCAATGCGGCATGGATCTCGCTAGCGGACGTCTCGCCGAACTCGGAGAGACGAATGTAATCGAAGCCGTTCTCCATTTTGGCGTGCACGGTCGGAACGTGAATGATCTCGCGAACGATGCGAAAGGTGCGTACGCTCTTGGGTGCCTGGATCGGATGGGCTTGGATCGTGACGGTCGTGCCGGCGCGTCCGCGAATCAGCGCCTGAACGCCGTCGGAGGAGAGCCCGCCGGCGCGCGTGCCGTTCACCCTGTCGAGGATCAGCGGAACCTTCATTCCAGCGCGTTCTGCCGGTAGCCCTTCGATGGGCTGGAGCAATATCTCGCGGTTGCGCAGCGGGAAAATGTAGACGCCGATGCCGCCGAAATTGCCGCCGTTCAGCGTCTCGGTCAACTGTTGAATCTCTCGCGGCGACAGATACACCGTGTACGGATCGTCGACCGAGCTCATCATGCCCGTGAGCGCTTGCTCGAGGATCTGATCTCGGCCCGCGGCCGCACCGTAGTGCGATTGCGCGTACGCGACCTCGGTCTCCAGGCGCGACGCATCCACGGCCGGATTCCCGGTTGCCCGTTCGGCCGGAAGCTTCGCCACGATGTGCCTGGTGTGCAGGTATGAGACGAGCGCGCTCGTGACGCCGCGGAACGGCGTCTGGGGATCGATCGGCTTGTAGTACGCGCGTTCCAGCTGCATGAGGGCGATGCCGACGAGTTGATCGTCGGACGGTCCTCCGAAGAGATCGCCGATGCTGCCGCTCGCCGCGATGCGAAGCGGCAGGCCGTTCTGCGTGCCGAAGGCACCGCTGCGGTTGCCGACGTACAACGCGCCGGCGGCAACGAGGACGGCGACGAGAAGCGCGATGATTGTGGTGCGGACGTTCAATGGCTGAGCCTCGGAGCGGGGTCGATCGGCTTTCCGTTGTAGCGGATCTCGAAGTGGACGTGGGGACCGGTCGAATACCCCGTGTTCCCCGAGGCGGCGATGGCCTGCCCGCGCTGGACGACCTGTCCTGCCGAGACGTAGAACGCGGAGAGATGCCCGTAGCCGGTCGAGTAGTGATTACCGTTGTCGATCAAAATGTAGTTTCCGTATCCACCATACCATTGTGCCATGATAACCGTCCCTGCCGCCGCGGCGGTTACGGTGGTTCCCACCGGAACCGCGATGTCGAGCCCTGGGTGAAAATCCGGTCCGCCGCCAAAAGGATTCGATCGCCAGCCGAACGGCGAGGTGATGGGGCCGGTAACCGGCCACGAGAAGCGTCCGTTGGAGCGGATGGGCGCGCCGGCGATCCCGGCTGCGCGCCGGCCCGATGCTTGCTCCGCTTCGATCTCCCGCGTGCGCAGCTGGATCAGCGCTTCGAGCTGCGCTTCTTGGGCCGCAGAGAGATCTTCCATGTTCGCAACTTGCGTCGCGATGTGTCGCCGGTCGCTATCGGCGAGAGAGACGAGGTTGACGCGCTCGGCGGCAAGCGACCCCAGTTGCGAGCGCGCCTGCGCTTGCTGCTGCTCCTCGTCCTGAAGCGCGACTTGGTTCGCTTCGAGCGCGCGCTCGGTGGAGAGAACGCGCTTGGCCGCTGCCTGCCGCTGGCGCACGACGCGCTGGTTCGCGGCGATCAGCAGGCGCAGGTCGTCCCACGACTCGACGAAGTCGCTAAACGATCTTGCCGCCAGCAGCACGCTCAGGTAGTTTGGCGAGCCGTATTCGTAGATGTCGACGAGCCTGTGGCGAAGCAGGGAGTCTTGGAGCTGCAGCGAGCGTTGCGCGGCCACGAGCTGCAGCGCGTACCAATGTAAGCGCCGCTCCGTCTCGTGCTGCTCGGCGCCGAGATGCGAGAGCGTGGCGTCGACCGTCGAGATCGCGGCGTTGGTCTGATCGAGCTGCGACTGGAGATCGTTCACCCGCGCAGCCGCGGCGTGGAGCTGCACGCGTTTGACGTGCAGGCGCCGATGCAGTTCCTCGGTGCGCAATCGCTGCGCTCTGATGCGCTGCTCGAGCGTCCTCATGTGCTGCACGTGCTCTTCGTGCAGGCGTACGCTCGCGCGGGACGCCGCCGCCGCACCGGCGGGCATTGCCACGAGCAGCAGGCAGGCGAGCAGCCGTCGCATCACGTCTGAAGATGGCGTCCGACGGCGAACCACGCAGCACTCGCGCCGATGATACCGCCGACGAGGAAGAGCTGCAGTATGAGGCTCGGGACGTCGACGGAGGCCACGTTGAACTGCACGAAGGGCAGCGCTTCGAGCATTCGCGGCCAGAGCGTTTCGCGCGCGGCGACGAGGAGCACGACCGCCGCTGCGGATCCGAGCATTCCGACGACGAGCCCTTCGCAGATGAAGGGCATGCGAATGTACATGTTGGTTGCGCCGACCAGCTGCATGATGCCGATCTCGCGCCGGCGCGCGTAGACGGCGATGCGCGTGGTGTTCGAGATGATGATCCCCGCGACGACGAGGAAGAGGGCGATCAGCGCCATGCCGACTCGCCGGAGAACCTCGCCCAGGCGCAGGAGACGTTGCACGACTTGTTGTCCGTAGACGACGTTGCCGACCCCGGTGAGGCGGCGAAGGTCCGCTGCGACGGCGGGGACGAGCGCCGGGTCGTGCACGCGGACGCGGAACTTGTCGGGAAGCGGGTTCTCCGTGAGCAACGAGGTATCGATCACGCCGCGCGTCCGGTCTCGAAGCTCCTTCAGACCTTCGCTCTTCGGGATGAACGCGACCGACGCGATGCGCGGATCCGCGCGAAACGATGCGCGCAGCGCGGCGATCTCGTGCGGCGTCGCGTTCGGGTCCACGTAGACGGAAATCTCGATCTGCTGCAGCATGCCGTTGCCGAGATCGGCGAGCGTCGTGCGAATGAAGAGAAACGCGCCGAGCAACATCAACGTCACCGCGACCGTGCCGATCGCGGTGAGCTGCATGAGTGAGTTGCGGGAGAAGCTCCGCGCAACCTCACCCAGAAAGAACTTGACCCTGCCCCAGTCCAAGATAATAGTAACCCCGTTCCTTGTCGGTGGCGATCTTGCCGTTCTCCAGACGCACGACGCGCCGCCGCATGCGATCGACGACGGCTTGGTTATGCGTTGCCACGACGACGGTCGTTCCTTTGAGATTGATGCGCAACAGAAGGTCCACGATCTCGGTCGTATTCGCGGGATCGAGATTGCCGGTCGGCTCGTCGCAGAGCAGGATCTTCGGGTTGTTCACCAGTGCGCGCGCGATTGCCGTGCGCTGCTGCTCTCCGCCCGAGAGCTCGTCTGGATACATACGGCTGCGATGCGAGAGCCCCACGAGGTCGAGCGCGCGAGGTACCTGGCGCATGATCTCTTTCGTCGGTGCCCCCGTGACTTGCATGGCGAACGCGACATTCTCCCAGACCGTCTTGTCCGGCAAGAGCTTGAAGTCTTGAAAGACGACGCCCAGATGACGGCGCAGCGCGGGCACGCGCCGGGCGGGGAGCCGGTCGACGCGAATGCCGTCGACGGTGATTTCACCCGTCGTCGGCGGCGCTTCGCGATAGAGCAACCGGAGCAAGCTCGACTTTCCCGTGCCCGAGTGGCCGACCAGAAAGACGAACTCACCCTTCGCGATCTCTAGACTCACCTGGTCCAGAGCGCGAACGCCGTTGGGATAGAGTAGCGAGACGCCACGCAGAGAGATCATCGTGGAAGGGAGGGTTTTGCGCAGGGCCCGGACCTATACCTTCGGGCCATGGACTTCGACCTAACGCCGGATCAGCTCGCAATTCAACGTCTCGCGCGAGAGTTCGCGCAAAACGAGGTCCGTCCGCGGGCCGAGGAGATGGACCGCGAGGAGCGCTTCCCCTACGATTTGGTGGCGAAAATGGGTGCGCTGGGATTCTTCGGTCTTCCGTTTCCCGAGGAATTCGGCGGGGTCGGCGCCGACACGATGAGTTATGCGCTCGCCGTCATGGAGATCGCGCGAGCGGATGCGTCGACTGCGATTACTCTGGCCGCCGCGGTCTCGCTCGGCGCGATGCCCTTTCACCTTTTCGGAACGAAGGCGCAGAAAGAGCGCTACCTCGTTCCGCTGGCACAAGGCAAGCAGCTTTGGGGATTCGGATTGACCGAGCCCGAGGCGGGAAGCGACGCGGCGAACTGCAAGACGCGCGCCGTGCTCGAGAACGGCGCGTGGAGAATCAACGGGACCAAGGCGTTCATCACCAACTCCGGCACCGACGTTACGGGCGGCACGACGATCACGGCCGTCACCGGAGTTCGCGACGACGGCAAGTCCGAGATATCGAACATCGTCGTGCCGCAGGAGACCCCCGGCTTCACGCGGAGCCGCAAGTATCGCAAGATGGGCTGGCGCGCTTCTGACACGCGCGAGCTGTCGTTCGCCGACGCTGCCGTACCCGAAGATCATCTCCTGGGCCGGCGCGGTGAAGGCTTTCGTCAGTTTCTCACGATCCTCGACGGCGGCCGCATCTCGGTCGCCGCGCTCTCCGTGGGTCTCGCGATGGGCGCGTACGACGAGGCCATGAACTATGCGAAAGAGCGACACGCATTCGGCCAAGCGATTGCCTCCTTTCAAGCGATCCAGTTCAAGCTCGTCGACATGATCGTGCAGATCGAGCATGCCAAGCTCATGATGCTCAAGGCAGCGTGGGAGAAAGATCACGGACGCGATTACGTTTACAGCGCGAGCCTCGCCAAGCTCTATGCCGGCGAGGTGTCGCATCGCGTCGTCAACGATGCCGTTCAGATTCACGGCGGCTACGGCTTCATCGATGAATATCCCGTGTCGCGCATGTATCGCGATCAAAAGATCAACGAGATCGGCGAGGGAACGAACGAAGTCCAGCGGATGATTCTCGCGAAGCTCATCGGAGTCTGACGGGGCTCCGGCCGCGGCTGCTCGAAGTTATCGCTTGCGCTGCAGGCGCAGGAGGGTTCCATGTTCGCACGACTCATCGTAGCCACGACGCTTGCGGCGGTGGCAGCGACCGCGGCCGCTTCGGCCTCTCTCGGCCTGGGAACCAAGGCTCCCGATTTCACGGCGCAGGCCTCCCTGGGCGGCACCGTCTATACGTTCAATCTCGCCGACGCGCTCAAGAAGGGTCCGGTCGTCCTCTACTTCTATCCGGCGGCCTTCACGCCCGGATGTACGATCGAGGCGCACGACTTCGCCGCGGCAATCGATCAATACAAGGCGCTCGGCGCGACGGTCATAGGCGTCTCGCACGACACGATCGCCACCCTCAATCGTTTTTCAGTAAGCGAGTGCCGCAGCAAGTTTCCCGTCGCGGCCGATCCGCAGCTAACCGTGGCGAAGGCTTACGACGCCGTTCTTCCGCAAAATACGGCCTATGCGAACCGCACCTCGTACGTGATCGTGCCTGATGGAACGATCATCTACACGTATACGAACCTGGATCCGTCGCAGCACGTCGCGAACACGCTCGCCGCGCTGCGAGGCTGGGAGCGGGCGCACCCCTCGCCGCATTGAGGCAACACCCACGCGCGCAGGTGCCCTGACCTGGCCCGTCGCGATATGATGTACGGACATACATGTATATCTTCGAAAGTGCGTACGGCCATGCTCGTTGCTAAATGGGGGAATAGCCTCGATCTCGTAGAGCGACCGGCTCTCCCTCTGCGACGCTTTCATCGTTGCGGCAGCGGAATCGATTGCGCTCGTAGTCAATACGGTGCGTTTAGGCGGGTGGGAAGAGTTCTTGTTTGCGCGGGATGCGAGTAGGTTCCGGCGCGGCATCGAGCGCCGTAATCGGCCGAACCGCGTTGTCGATCGCGGCGATCTCGGGAAGGTCGTCACCCGGC